>Ga0326727_10007007_pt1 | contig 30292 bp, 32 predicted proteins | sample MB2enrmetagenome_FD_207643 | JGI IMG/M metagenome (GOLD analysis project Ga0326727, IMG submission 207643) | Lab enriched peat soil microbial communities from McLean, Ithaca, NY, United States - MB29MY | ecosystem: Environmental > Terrestrial > Soil > Wetlands > Peat | place: USA: New York... | reverse complement strand
GTACACAGAGCAGATTATTAATGCTACTATTATGGCCAAATTTAGTAAGAATGGCGTATAACCCAAACATTGCAGCGAGAAACACCAGTATCCCGAGGCAGCCTGCGGAGTAAACACGCCGGAAGAGGCCAATCGCTAGGATCTCCTTGCCTAACTCGCGCTCCAAACGCTGCCGCTCCGGATCCAGCAAATGACACGTATCACTTTGCACCGGTTCCATAATGGCCTTGCCTGTTGCTTCTGAAGTGAGATATTGCCGCTAGAATACCACAAACCTCACGCCGTCCGTCTGGCCCGCTTAAGTTCAAGATACTCCGCCCCCACCCACCCCAAACTGAGCAGCGTAATCAACGCAATCACCATCTGCGAGATGACGCAATACAGGCACCACACCTGCAAAACGTACTCCTCAATAAAGGTGAGCCGCAGCGCAAAACCGAGTCCGGCGAGAGCCGCCAGAAAAACCAGCGCCCTCTGCCGCGCCAGCGCCAGAATGGCCAGCGCCGCATAGGCGGCGATCCCCAGAGCCGCCACCGGGACTTGACCGATCATTGCATAGGGGCTATGGTTCACAATCCCGCAGTCCCACTTCTCGTTGATGGAGCAGGGCTGGGTGTCGGTGCAGTAGTGAACGCGCAGAGCCAGCGCGGAAACCACCACACCGGCCAGTGCCAGGATTACGATCAGATAGCGCATTGATTCTGATGCTACCAGAGCGACCCGCGCAAGCTACCATGAACACATGGGTTCGCTCTCCAACGCCGAAGGCCGACAGCTCCGCCGCTGTGGTCGCGTAGCCTTCTTCGGCGGCAGTTTCGACCCGCCCCATCTCGGCCATCTCGGTGTGGCGCGGGCTGCCCAGGCCGCTCTCGGCCTGGACCTCGTGCTCTTTGCGCCGGTGGGCGCGCAGCCGCTCAAGCCGCAGGGCACCGTCGCCAGCTTTGCAGACCGCCTCGCCATGACCCGTCTGGCCATTGCATCCGAGCCTGTTTTTGACCTCTCACTGGCCGACGCGCCCAAATCATCCGGTGCCCCTAACTACACCCTGGAGACACTTCAAGCCCTACGCACAGAGCTGCCGCCCGAGAGCTCCGTTTTTTGCCTCATGGGCGCCGACTCCTTTGCCGGTTTCAGCCGCTGGCATCGCGCCGCCGAGATTCCCTTTCTCGCGCCCTTGATCGTCGCTTCCCGGCCATCCGAGTCTCAGTGGCTTCAGTACGGCCTTCAATCCGCTCTCCCCGATGGCCTGACGATGGAAGCCGTGCCCGCGCCGGACACGGTTGAGTCGGGGGTTGATCTTCGCCGCTACACCCTCCGCAATCCCGCCGGCCAGCAAGCCCCGTTCTATCTTCTCCCCGGCCTGCACATCGAGATCAGCGCCTCCCAAATTCGCGACCAGATTCGCAACCAGGTTCTGCCATCCGCCGCCGCCCCAAAATCCGATCCCGCCCTGCTTCCCCCTCCCGTTTTGGAGTACATCCTCGCCCACAACCTCTATCGCTGACTTGCCCCAGCCCCTTTGAAGGGCTACGATGAAACTCGGAGATCGATCACCACGAATGACAACCGAAACCAAGCAGCAAACCCGCATCTACGTGCAGGCCGCCGCCGCGGTCTGTGAAGACAAAAAGGGCGTCGACACCCGCATCCTCGAGCTGGACCCCATCGACGCCGGCCTCTCGGACTTCTTTCTGGTCACCTCGGCCGCCAACGACCGCCAGGCCATCGCCATCGCTGACGAGATCGAAGACCGCCTCAAGCGGGAGTTTGGCGTCTTCCCCAACTCCGTCGAGGGCCGCCGCCACGGCCAGTGGATTCTCCTCGACTACGTGGACTTTGTGGTCCACGTCTTCCTCGCCGACCGCCGCGCCTTCTACGACATTGAGCGCCTGCGCAAATCCGCCCGCCCCCTCACCCCCGCCGAGTTCGACGCCGAGCTGAAGGCCGAGCTGGCCGCCCGCACCGTCGCCGCGCGCCAGAAGACCCCCGCCAAGCCTGAACCACCATCCGTAGAGGCCACTGCCAAGACCAAGCCCGCGCCCAAACCGAAAAAGCCTGCAAAGAAAGCCGCCGCAAAGGCTAAACAAGCTGCCGCAAAGCCCGTGCCCAAGCCAAAGAGACCAGCAAAGAACGCCACCAAGAAAAGCGCGGTCAAGCCCGCCGCAAAAAAGGCCGCCGTAAAGAAGATTGCCCTCAAGAAATCCCCCGCAAAGAAAACCGCGGCAAAAATTGCCGCCCCCCGCAAGGCCGCATCGAAGAAGAAGAGATAGAGAGTCTGGTTTACGCGTTATTTTGAAAAGGTACGGCTACACAGAGGCGGAATAACTCATTCGGACGGTAGGCCGGTGATTTGTCCCCGGCATCATGGCAAGGGAATCAACCGGGCCTTTGGTCCCTTAGGTATGCTTTCCAAAATTGTTGATTGAAATTGATTATCCCCTCAACACAAGGTCAACCAAACGCAAAAAGGCCGCGGCATTGCGCCGCGGCCTTTTGTGCGTCTCTGAGTACCGTGATTAGAAGATCAGCTTCAGAGAAAGCTGCATGGCGCGAGCGTTGTTGTTGAAGACCTGGCTCGGCTGGTTGAAGAGGGTCGACCAGGGACTCAACATCTCCAGGACGGTCACACCTGTGTAACCAACCGAGTTGATGCTGTTGATCGAGCCCGGAATGTACTGGGACTTATTGAGCACGTTCCAAATCTGTGCGCCAAACTGAAGCTTGGTCTGCTTGTACAGGTTGAAGTGCTTCGATACCGACGTGTCAAGATCCTTGATCGCCGGCAGCGGCAAGTCGTTGCGTCTGCCGTTCGGCACTGTTCCCGGTCCCGCCGCTACGTAGTATGTGTTCGGGGTAACAGGGGCCCATCCGACGATGTCACCAACGCAAGGATTGGCGCCCACCGCCTCGCAACCATAGCCGGCAGGAACGTTCGGATCCCAGATTCCATTGATGTCGGAACCGGTCCCCTTCTTGCCCGCGGGGTTGACGAACGAGCGATCGCCCGCGGTGTCGTTGTTGAGGTTGGCGTCGTATCCGGACTGGACGGTGCCATACTCCGGCGACTGGTAGGTGAATACCGGCGCAATCTCCCAGCCTCCAATCAGAGTCTTCTCCAGCAGGTTGCCATTCGACTTGAAGAACGGCTCGTCATACACCATGGCGTACGAGAGGCGGAACTTGTGGTTCAAGGCCGACCGCGACCAGTCACCCTTCACGTTGCGGAAGTCCTGCGGGCGCCGCGGCGTGATGTAGGTGGAGAAGGCCGTGGCGGTGGCGTCGTCCGTCGTCTGGCTCCAGGTGAAGGCTGTGTTAAACAGCAGCCCATGCGCGAAGCGGCGGGTCAACTGCGATGCCATGCCGTGGTAAATCGAGGACGACCAAGGCTCGAACGCAACAATGTTCGACGTAAACCCTGCCGCCCCGTAGGCCGGCACTCTGGCTACGTAGCTATTCTCCAGCGTGGTGTACGTATACGCCGTGGCGGAGGTGTTTCCAATATTATCATCGGTCCCGTTGCTCCCCAGGGCCGAGTTGAAGGACTGATACAGTTGGTTGGTCGCCGTCGTGCCGTTTTGCACGTTGATGCGGTTCTGCGTAGGCAGCGACACGCCGTGATTTCCTACGTAACGAACCTCAGCCGTGTAGTTCTGGGCAAAGGTCCGCTCGATGCCCAGGCTCCAGTTGATCGCATAGGGCAGCTTCTGGTCGGGCACGTAGGCGGTCGTCGCGGCCCTCTGTTGGGCAAGCGTTGCGAAGGTAGCATGTTCCGGTAGGCCGCCGCCCGCCAGGAACCCTGTGGTGAGATTGGTGTAGCTGGGTACGTCCTCCGTAACCTGATACTGAGGCGCGGCAGACAATACGCCCAGGTTGTCATACAGCACGTCATAGCCCATGCCGAACCCGCCGCGAACTACGGTCTTCGCATCCGGGGAGTATGCAAATCCAATCCTGGGTACGAAATTCTTCTTCTGCGCCTTCGGCACGCCGAAGGTAATCAGGCCGGCGACGCTGGCCGCGCTGTTGGCGCTCTGTTGCTGCTCGCCCAGGGGAACGCCGGTGTATTCATAACGGCCGCCCAGGTTCACGGTCAACTTAGCGTTAACCTTCCAGTCGTCTTGAAGGTAGGCATACATCACCTTCTCGTTGCCGTAGTAGGTGGGGCTGGCGCCCGGCGCGGTCGCATTCCGCTCACCCAGAGAATTGGGCGAAATATCCTGCAGATACAGCCCTAATCCAGATTCACCCGCGGGCTGACCAGCTGCCGGTGATGCCAGCTTTGTCCACTCGTAGTCGCCGCGCGCGCGCTGCACAAACAACTGCGGAGAGATCACGTCGCGGAACTCAAACCCGCCCTTGAGGGTGTGCTTGCCCTTGATCCACATAACCGTCTCAGAACCCTGGTAGGTGTTCTGAATCGTCGCCTGGGGAGCGTTCGGATCGGGTCCGATATTCACGCCAAGATCGACCAGAACCAGGTTCGGGAACACGTCCATCCCGGGGAACTTTCCGGCCGCTGGGGTCTCGTTGTAAAAGCGGTTATACCCCAGGCGAAGCTCGCTGGTCAGGTTCGGCGTAAATGTGTGGAACTCCGACAATGTCGCCAGGTGGAAGAGGCTGGGCGCTATCTGCCAGAAGCTCGGGAAGGTGGCTGCTGTATCCGGTCCGCCTTGTTTGTCGTACAGATAGCGGGCGCGAATGCTGTCCTTCTCGCTCGGCGTGTAATCCACAGAGTTGGTCGTCCGGTTATTGTTCTGGTAAGATCCCGCCAGAACGCTCACGGGGCCAATCGGGATAGGGGTTGTCTCAACCAGCACGGTCTGCGGGCAGCGGCTGCCGGCGCTGGCTTGCGCCGCGGCAGACGGACTGTACTGCTTGTAAATCGCGAGGTTGTTCGAGGAAAGTCCTGGCAGTCCGGCAAGAGTGGTGAAACCGGCCGCCGTCGGAGCGCAGAACGATGCCGTGCTGCCCGGTTGTCCGATAGGCTCCTGCTCATAGTTGCTGAAGAAGAACAGCTTGTTCCTGAAGATCGGTCCGCCCACCTGGCCGCCGAAGCGGTTGTCGTCGTAGCGCGGATTATAAGGGTTCGATGTTGTGAACGTGCGCGCCGTGCCCGCATCGATGGCGTTCAGATCGCGATTTTGAAAGTATTCGTAGGCCAGGCCATGGAAATGGTTAGTGCCGCTCTTGATGATGGTGTTGAACTGGCCGCCATTGGAGTGGCCATACTCTGCCGAGTACTGGTTCTGCAGGGAGGTGAACTGTGCGACCGCGTCGCTGGGCACTGCAAGTAGTGGCCCGGGGACAGACTTGTCGTTGTTGTCAATTCCCTCAACCGTGTAGTTGTTGTCCGTGGGGCGCTGGCCGCCGACCGCCGGGCCCGTGCCTTGGCCGATGCCGCCGGAAGAAGATACGCCGGCCGTCAACAGCGTCAGGTTCAAAACGTTGTTCGTCGCCGCCGGAAGCTCGGTCAACTGTTGCGCGCTGAAACTTGTTTCCAGTTGCGCGGTCGTGGTGTCCAGCGCCACGCCGGCTTCTGCCGAGACTTCAACCGTCTCATTCGTGGAAATCTTCAGCGTGAAGTTCGCGGTCGACACTTTATTCAACTCCACCGCGAAATCCTTCAACGTCGACTTGGCAAAGCCGGGAGCCGATGCCGTAACGTCATACGTGCCCGGGGGCAGGTTCACGAGGCGATATTCTCCAGCTCCGCCTGTCGTTGCCGTGTTCACCACTCCGGTCGCCACGTTCTTGGCCACCACCGTGGCTTTGACCACCACTGCCTTGCTGGCGTCTGTGACCGTTCCGGCGATATCGCCGCTGATCGCCTGGGCACGTGCCACAGGAGTAGAGAAGTTCGCAACAACGCCGGCCATCATCAAAAGACCAAGCGCCAATACTGCACTTTGCAACCGGATAAATCTCATTGACTTCCTCCTAAAGTTCTGTGGGGGCAGGAAACCTGTTCTCGGAGTTTCTCAACCCGCTGATTGTGCTTCTGCGTCTCGTTGGGGTAGGGGGTAGGCTCAAACCCATGAATGCGAGGCACGACTTGCATGGGTAAACTAGCAGGTTGGTTGCCATTCTCGCATGGGGTTGAGATATATTTGTTCTTATTGAAAACAAGATAGTTATGGCAAAATCCATCCTGCGTGCCAAATTGCGATATATGAAAAACTGTATTGCTTCTGAGCGGAATCCCATAAATGGACACTTAGACCAAATTTGACCTCTTTTCACGATAGTTGCTCGGCAGAATCTCCCCTCCCGGCGGCAGGAATTCTCCGCTCGTTGCTTTTAACCTCCCTTGTCCGGCTAAGGTCGCCCTTTGCGCCGGAATCTGCCCCCTGGATGCCGATCCGGTTGCCGTGCGTTATTCTTCTCCCCATGAACCTAACTCTGGCGCATATCGGCGCCCGCCCCGGCGCAAAGGACGAGTTCGAGGCCCTCACCGCGGCCTATCTGGTGCGTTGCTCGGCCTTTGCACACTGCAAGGCCGAGGCCTTTCGCACCGAGAAGGCGCTGCTGGTTTGGCTCGATCGGCTTGATGGCCGCACGCCGGTGGTGGCCGTGTTGCTGGATAGCCGTGGCCGCCAGATGACCTCAGAAGTCTTCGCGGCATGGCTCGGCGCCCGCCGCGACGAGGGAACCCAGCAGATTGTCTTTGCCGTGGGGCCGGCCAGCGGATGGTCCGAGCCCGCTCGCAAGCGGGCTAAACTGCTGCTCTCGCTGGGGCCCATGACCATGGCCCACGCCCTGGCCCGGCTGGCCATCGCCGAGCAGCTCTATCGCGCCTTCACCATCCTCGCCGGCCACCCCTACCACGCCGGACATTGAGCGTGCGCAGCTAACAGTTCCCAAAGCCCGTTTCCTGCTGCAATCTGCAACCGGCATTCGCCAACTGTCTGCTGTTAGCTGTTAGCTGTAAGCTGTTATCTGTGACACCCGATTCCCGTAGAGGACTGCTCCTGATCAACACCGGCCCCGGCAAGGGCAAGACCACCGCTGCCCTGGGCACGGCCCTGCGCGCCGTGGGCAACGGCATGAAGGTGCTGATGATTCAGTTCATCAAGGGCTCCTGGCACTATGGCGAACTGGACGCCGTCGAGGCATTCGGCCAGAACTTCGTGCTCAAGCAGATGGGCCGTGGCTTCGTGAAGGTTGGCGGTGCGGAGACGGACCCGGAGGACATCCGCCTGGTGCAGGTTGCCTGGGCCGAGGCGCGCGCGGCCATCGACTCCGGCCAGTGGGACATGGTGGTCCTCGACGAGATCAACTACGCCATCAGCTACGGCATGTTGGACGCTGCCGTAGTCGCCGATGCTCTGCGCGCGCGCCCCGAGATGGTGCACGTCATTCTCACCGGCCGCAACGCCCATCCTTTGCTGGTGGAGTTGGCCGATACGGTCACCGAAATGCGCGAACTGAAGCACGCCTATCAAAAAGGCATTCTCGCCCAGCGCGGCATAGAATACTGAAAGAAGACAGCTAACAGCAGACAGTTCACGCCGACCGAACTGTTCCCCAGGCGCCAACTGTTAGCTGTCCGCTGCTTGCTGCATTTGCGAGGTCTCATGCCCTGGTTCAAGCGTGACGATGGAGAATACGGCCCCGGCCTCAGGAGCGCCGCGGATGCGGCGGAGACGCGTGTGCGCACCGAGGGCTTGTGGATCAAGTGCGTCGGCTGCCGTGCGATCATCTGGAAGGCCGATCTGCTGGCCAACTTGAACGTCTGCCCCAAGTGCCAGCACCATTTCAAAATGGGCGCGCGGCAGCGCATCGACCTGCTCCTCGAGCCCGGCTATGAGCTGGTGGACGGCGGCCTGCGCTCCACCGACCCGCTCAATTTCACCGATGTAAAGTCCTACAAGCAGCGCCTCAAGCAGGCCCAGGCGCTCACCGGCCTCGACGACGCCATCCTCAACGCCACCGGACGCCTCGGCCCCCACGCTGTTGTCCTCAGCGCCATGGAGTACGCCTTCATCGGCGGTTCCATGGGCGCAGTGGTGGGCGAGACCATCGCCCGCGCCGTCGATCGCGCCCGCCTCACCCGCACCCCGCTCATCATCGTGGCCGCATCCGGCGGAGCGCGCATGATGGAAGGCGTCGTCAGCCTCATGCAACTGGCCAAGATCTCCTCCGCCCTGGCGCAGTTGTATGATGCCCGCGTTCCCTACATCTGCGTCCTCACCGACCCCACCACCGGCGGCGTCACCGCCAGCTTCGCCATGCTCGGCGACCTGAACATCGCCGAGCCCGGCGCCCTGATCGGCTTTGCCGGCCCCCGCGTCATCGAGCAGACCATCCGCCAAAAGCTCCCCGAAGGCTTTCAGCGCTCCGAGTTCCTCCTGGAAAAAGGCTTCCTAGACGCCGTAGTCCATCGCCGCCATCTGAAGTCCTACCTCATCCGCGCACTGGCGTTTCTGCAGGCTCCCGCAGCGAAGTAATCCGCTTCTGTTGCTCACTTATATGCACAGAAACACCTCGGCCCGGCTTCTCTGCCGGGCCGTCTTGTCTTACTAGCACGCGCGAAGCGCGGCTAACTCCGCTGCGTTTCAGATCCGCATCGGCATCAGCACATACCGGTACTTGTACTCCGCGTCCGGATCTTCCGGCCGCATCTGCCCCGCCGACTGCGAGTCCTTGAACTCCAGCCGCACCTCGCCCTCGTTACTCAGAGCCTTTAAGAAGTCGAGAATGTACCCCGAGTTGAAGCCCACCGCGATGGGCTCGCTCGCATACGGCGTGTCGATGGTGTCTTCGCTCTCGCCGCTCTCGGTGGAGCTGGAGCTGATCTTCAGCTCGTTGCTCTCCAGCCGCAGCCGGATGGCCCCCGAGCGCTCGTCGGCAAACTGCGCCACGCGCTGGATGGCCGCCGAGAGCTCGCTCGACCGCACCACCGCGAATTTTGTATTGTCGCGCGGCATCACCGCCTCGAAGTTGGGGAACTGTCCACTGAGCTTGCGCGTGCTCAGCGTGCGATGTCCGACGCGGAAGAAGAGCGTGTGCTCGTCGTCTGCGAACTCCACCTTCTCGGCCTCGGTGGCGGCGAGCAACTGTTCCAGCTCGTGCAGCGCCTTGCGCGGAATCAGAACGCGCTTCTCCCCGCTGATGCCTTCCAGAATCTCTTTGGGCTTTTCGACATAAGACAGCCGGTGCCCGTCGGTCGCCACCATGGCCAGCGACTCCGCCTTGATCACCAGCAGCGCGCCGTTCAGCGTGTAACGCGACTCCTCGTTGGAGATGGCGAAGATGGTGCGATTGATCAGCGTCTTCAGCGCCACCGCGGAGATGCTGGTGGCCGTGACCGAGGGAAACTCGGGAACCTGCGGAAAGTTAGCGCGTGCCATGCCCACCATCTTGGTGTTCGAGCGCCCGCTGCGGATCTGCACCCAGTGGTTTTCCAGCAGCTTGATGGAGATGTCGCCATCGGGCAGCAGCTTGACGTAGTCGTACAGCTTGCGCGCGGGAATGGTGCAGGCCCCCTGCTTTTTCACCTTGGCCGCGGCGCTGGTGCGGATCGCTTGATCAAGGTCGGTTGCCGTGATGTTCAGCCGGTCGCCCTCGGCCTCGATAAGGAAGTTGGACAAAATTGGTATGGTGGTCTTGCGCTCCACCACGCTTTGTGTCGCGGTGAGCTCCTTGACCAGTTCCTGACGGCTTACGGTAATCTCCATCGCTGCCCCCGACGCGGCCGGCTTCTCGACCTCTGTTTCCACCTTCGGCATGATCCCACCCTCGTTTTGCGGCTCGCAAAGAAAACCCGATCGAAGCAGAATCCGCGCTGGCCACACTGTACAACAACTGGCCGCCCTGCGGAAACGCCAATCTGTTCTTCTTCTTGATTGTATTCACCTTTGCATTCCTTTGCGCGTGGAAAACTGGGCCGGTTCTCTGCATTCCTTGACGATCATGTGATGGGCAGAAGTGTAGGCGCTGGTGGTGCGGTTATGGCAAGGCTGGGAAGGGGACGACACGAAGGGAGGCGGGGGTTTCAACCTCCGCATATGCCATGAGTCTTATCCCGTGCTTTAACCCTGGAGCAATAGCACCAGCACGTGCGCACCGGCGGGTAGGGGAAAAGGTAATTAAGAATATGAAAAAGACAGTAGTACCCGTCGTTCGGTGAGGAAAAGTGGAAAGACGGCTGAACTGGTTGATGGAGAGAAGCTTGGCTGGGGGCGCAGTTTTCTAAAACTTGGCTGTGCATTTGAGGGCATTTGGAAAACGGGCTCTCTGTGGGAGAAAGGGGCCTCAGTTTCCCACGACTCCCACAGGCAACCGGAAAAGGCCTGTGCAAAGGGAATGGTTTATGTGAAAAGTGCGTCAGGAGCCGCGCTGGGCAAGGAGTTGAAGGAGACCGGCGATGCACAGAGCACAGAATTTTCGATAGATTAACCGCAAGATTAGCGACACTGCAGGAAAGGCAAGAGATGATGCTCCGGCAAAGGTACCTGGAGGCTTCCGATCATGGGAGCAAGAAACAAATCTTCCCATTCCAGCACCCTGCCTGGCAGAACCATTGCATTTCTTTCGGTCTTGGGCTAGTTTGAGTTTTAAACTCGGCGGATGAGGACATCGGCGATGAGCATCGACATTGGCCGCCTGGAGGATCAACTGCTCCAGATGTCGGCCGAGGGAACGCCGGGCCGCGAATTTTGCGAGGCCATCTCCGAGTTGGCGCGAACCGGGAGGTTTGAGCAGTTGCGCGAGGTGCTGCCGGGCATTGTCTACGACGAATTGTGGGCGCGCTATGAGCAAGACGCGGAGGCTTTTGTGGTTGGCTGGCGGATGTTGGCCCAGGAGATGCGGCAGGGGTTTATCCAGCATGCGCGCCAGCGGCTTACCTCGCTCACCAAGCTGCAATATGCAGGCTTCGAAGGACCCACTCCGGCCTGGCAGGAGATTCAGCGCGCCCTCGACGGCCAGCAAAACGATCTGTTGCGCACTGCCTTTGCCCTGGAGTTGCTGGAGCTGGTCGAGCCGGCTGTGCAGCGCGCCACGCATCTGCGCGAATGCGTGGTCGCCGCGCCCAGCTCAGAGGAGGCGGACCGCTATCTGGACGAAGCCACCCGCTGTTACTTCCTAGGCTTGTTTACCGCCTGCGCCGTCATGTGCCGCTCGGTTCTCGAGGAGGCCATCAAGCAGAAGCTGCCCACGGCGCTCACCGGGCAGATTCGCACCCGCTACCGCAACGCTGCCACGCTGGGCAACCTCCTGCACGAGGTCAACAACAACCTGCAGATGACGGGCTTCGACGCGGACTTTCCCCGCGTAGCCAACCTGGTCAACGACATCGGCAAAAAAGCCGTGCACCAGGGCCTGCTCTCAGAAGACGAAGCCCGCGGCTGCCTGCAAAACGCCCGCCAGGCTCTGCAACTGTTGCTGCGCAAGTGAACAGATTCCAGGGGTCACGTCAGTCTCGGTTTCATACCTAATATAGGTATAGATCAGACAGTAATAGTTACTAGATTCGCACGCCCATCGAATCTGATATCCCAATTCTTCAGGATGTCCCTTCCGATCAGACAAGAATAGAACGGCTCTCGGTTGAAGTCGACGGCACGGAGTCGTAAAATTTCGATTCCTGGAAGATTTGAATCCGGGAATCGCATGGATCCGGAGTATTCGTCGCAGAGACAATCTCCGCCCATAGTCCTGATCGGGCTTCGAGCACCAGTCTGAACAAGCTTCCAGTTTTTGGCAAATGTTTTGCTGATTATAGTGAAAGGCGATCCAGTATCAAGGAGGGCGGTTATCGCGTGAGGAGCAGGATATTCCAGTCCTATTTCACGTCCAGCCTCAATGGTCTCGTATGTGTTCATCACGATGACTTTCACACAAGGACCTGGATCGGCCTGGTCGAACGGATTCCAATATACCTGGAAACTAGCCATGCTACGCGACGAAGTATACCGGTTCTGTTATCCAGATTTGCTTGACTAAAAAGTTCCGACTGACACCAAACTCCAGCAAGCCGGCCCGGAAGGCGTCCTCGTACGCATCAAAGAACTGATCCAAAACACGACCATCTTGGATCACGACGTACTTGGCGAGATGTGAGCGAGACCATTCCTCCCGGTGCTTTTGAAACACCTCGAGTTCCGTCGAGAACGGGGTAGTGGCCATCTGAATCCCCTCCCATCCTAATACGAGATTACCGCCAATTCCTAGATCTCAATATGTTATTACGTTATTGCACTATAACGTAATTATGCAACAATGCGATAATGCTGTCAAGAGCGATCTGAATCATGAGCCCCAGAGAGAAACACATCCCGGACGACGCCTTGCGGACTTCAATTTGTCTCACGGCCGAACAGAGGACCGCGATACGCTGGATCGGCGAGGTTCGTCGACGAATGAAGGACAAGCGGACGACCACCAATGACATTCTCGTGGATGCTCTATGGTATTTTTTGGAGAAAACAGAGGGCAAGACGAAAGACCAGATTAGGGCCATGGTGCCGCCCGTCCCGGCAGAGGTGCGCCTGCAAAATAAAGTCATGGAGATGCCAAGGCCGAAAAGCAAGCGCTGAAATGAGTGTAGAACCCGATATAGCAAACGGATTCACTGTCAGATTCCAGATCGACAGAGACCGGCCTCTTATACTGATCTTTCATGTCCTATTCCGCGGCCATCGATCAACTCAACGCCATGGCGCCGGAGTTGTATGTGCGCCCCGGTCAGCCGCGGAGAAAATTCTCCCTCGACGAAGTCCGCATCCTCCTCGCCGCGCTCGGCGATCCCCATCTCGGCTTCCGCTCCGTGCTCATTGCCGGAACCAACGGTAAAGGCTCCACGGCATCCACGCTGGCCTCCATTCTGACTGCCTCAGGCGCGCGCATCGGCCTCTATACCTCGCCGCATCTCGAGCGGGTCAACGAGCGCATCCGCCTCGCCAACGCCGAGATCTCCGACGACAACTTCGCCCGCCTCTACTTCCGCGTTCAGAACGCCGCGCAACAACTCGTCCAGCAGGGCAGCCTGCCCCAGCATCCCAGCTTCTTTGAGATTCTCACCGCCCTGGCCTTCCTCTACTTTGCCGAGGCAAAAGTCGATCTGGCGGTCCTCGAGGTCGGCATGGGCGGCCGGCTGGACGCCACCAACGTCGTCGATCCGCTACTCTCCATCATCACCGACATCTCGCTCGACCACACCGAGTGGCTGGGCACGACCCTAGCCGCCATTGCCCGCGAGAAGGCCGGAATCCTGCGGCCCGGCGGGAGAATGATAAGGCTCCCGCAATTCACCGAGGCCGACGATGTGCTGAGCGAGGTGGCGCAAGAGCTTGGTGTGCGCCGGGTCGACGCAATCGAATATCTGCCGTCCAGAGGAACCGGAGTCATCCGCGACGAACGCACGGTTGAAGTGAACGGTGTGACGATTGAAGTCAAGTCGCCCCTGGCAGGCGGCCATCAAAATCGCAACATAGCGCTGGCCATCGCCGCGGCCGTCGAGCTGGCCTGCGATTTTGGCTTTCCCATCACGCCGTATCAGATTGCCGAAGGCATTCGCACGACCAAGTGGCCGGGCCGGCTGGAACGCCTCACATCCGGTGGCGTCGACTGGATTCTCGACGTGGCCCACAACCCGGCAGGCGCATGGGCGGTGCGGAGCGGACTGGACTGCGTGCCGGGAGGCCATGAAGCGCAGACTCTCATCTTCAGTTGCCTGCGCGACAAGCCCGTCGCGGAGATGGCGCAGATTCTCTTTCCCCTCTTCGCGCGTGTGATTTTAACGCCGCTCCACACCGCGCGCGCCGCGGCTATGGAAGATCTACTAGCTGCTGCGCAACTTACTGAGACGCCGTTCCTCGTTGCGGAATCGGTCGCAGACGCTCTCCGGCTGGCACGCATGCAAGCCGGCAGAGGCCCGATCCTCGTCTCCGGCTCGGTTTACCTTGTGGGCGAGGCGCGTTCGCTGCTGCTGGCCGTAGGAGCCAAGTCAGGAGGGCGCGCATCGTGAAACAGCGCCTCAAAAAGCTGAGACAGCGCTTCAAAAAGCGCCCCCATAAGCGCCCTCTTCAGCGCCCCAATCCCCTCCCCTGGTTCTATCGCTGGCGCACCAACCTCATTCAGGCGCCGCTCTTCGTGTTGAGCACGGCACTTTGCGGCAGCCTTTCGCTTCTCGTTTCGTTTGTAGACAAGAAGGGCAACGCGCAACACCGCATCGCCCGCTTTTGGGCGCGAGTCTGCGTTTGGAACTCCGGTTCAAAGCTGAAGGTGGTTGGCGCCGAGAACCTGCGCATCCACACGGCCGCCGTCTACGCCTGCAACCACACCTCCTACATGGATGTGCCGGTGATCTTCGCCGCGCTGCCCTTCCAATTTCGCATTATGGCGTGGAAGGCCCTGTGGCCCATTCCGTTTATCGGCTGGTACCTGAATCGCTCCGGGCAGTTGCCCATCGATACCCGCAACCCGCGCGCCACGCTCTCCAGCATGACGGCGGCAGCCAAAGTGCTGCGCGCCGGCATGGCGCTCTTCGTCTTTCCCGAGGGCGGCCGCACCTCGGACGGCGCACTGCGTCCCTTTCTTCCCGGCGCGGCCTATCTGGCCATTCGCGCACATGTGCCGCTGGTGCCCATCGCGCTCAGCGGCGTCTACGACCTCATGCCCATCCACTCCTATCACTTTTATCCCGGCGAACTGACGGTGAGCATTGGCCAGCCGATTGAGACCGCGGGCATGACCATGCACCAGGTCGACGAGCTGACCGCGAGCCTGCGCGCCGCCATCGACAGCCTGTTACGCCCGCAAAGCGCGTAGCCCATGCCTGTCTGCCCAACAATCAATGGGTGCCCCAGGCCTCTCGCATTTGGGGACCTGGGAATTGGCCAGTCCCAGGTGGTTGCCGCTTTGGGTACGAAGGTTTAACTCCGCGCCCCCGTCCCCTATCGCCCTTGCCCCTGCTGTGATTACACTGGTTGCTGCCATGTGCGTTCATGTCGCCATTCCCGAGCCCACCGGCAGCGATCCGGCCTTTAACCAGCGGTCGTTGCCCGCCTATCTTGCCGCCCTCCGTTCCGCCGGGGCGATGCCCATCATCATCCCCCTGCACGAGCACCAGGACCGCGTTGCCCGCCTGCTGGCCAGTGTCCAGGGTGTGCTTCTGCCCGGCAGCAACTTCGATGTAGACCCGCAGCGCTACGGCGAGGCCCCGATCCCCGCATGTGGCCCATCGGACCCCGCCCGCGCCGCCGTCGACGAGCTGCTGCTTCAGGACGCCTTCAATCTCCACAAGCCCATCCTGGCCGTCTGCGGCGGCATGCAGACCCTGAATGTCTGGCTCAACGGCTCGCTCGTCCAGCACCTCACAACCGCCGTCGATCACGATCTGGACCGGGACGGGTCGGAAGCCCACCCGCTGCGCATTGCGCCCGGCTCGCGGCTGGCCGGCCTGGTTCCCAGAACTTCTCCGCCCGAGCCCCAGGTCAACTCCAGCCACCACCAGGCCATCAAGGTTATCGGCGACGGCCTGCTAGTCAGCGCCGTCTCCCCGGCAGACGGAGTGGTAGAGGCGGTCGAGCTGGACTCCCGCGACCACTTTGTCCTGGGAGTGCAATGGCATCCCGAGCGGACGTACTCCGGGAGCGCCTTCTCCCGCGCCATCTTCGCGGCCTTTGTACAGGCAGCCGCAGTCTGGCAGCCGCGGCGCATTGAAGAAACCGTAGCGCCATCATGAACCAGAGAAATAGGTGCTCCAACTCCGGGGTCCCCGGCGACTCGGGGTCCCCGGCGAGCGATTTTTGCTCGCTGGGGTGAAATTTCAACCCCCGCATAAATCGTTGTTTTGTTTTTAGAAATCAACCCACGCGAGGAATCCGCGCATAAACCCAGCATTTGAAGGGTACGGGCTGGTAGGCCGGGGTTTTACAGGCTGCGAAAAAACACATTGTTTTGAAAGGGCACGGCTGGTAGGTCAGGGTTTTAACCCTGACTGCCGTAAATGATTCATAACCAAGCAGGGCTTTAGCCCCTGAGGGAAGATTTCCGGAGGGAGGTGGAATTTCAACCCCCGTATAAATCGTTGTTTTGTTATTAGAAATCAATCCACGCGGCGAAGCCGTGATTAAACCTCTCAATCCCCATCCCCGCCAACTCCTTCACCAGCCGCACCGTCTCCACGCTCACCGTCACCACCTGCCCCACCAGCCGCACAATGTACTCCGGATCGTCCTCCCGGTTCGGATCGTTCACAATCCCCGACCGCTCGTCGGTCGAAACTCGGTACTGATCCACTACCAACACCAGCGCGGTCCGGTTCCCCAGCCGGTACTCATACGCCTCCGCCGGAATCTCGCTCGATGTCAGAAACTCGTTGTACTTCAACTGCGACTTGTCCTTCGACAGAGCCTTCATCTCCACGCGCCAATTCATCTTGACCCCCTCCGTCTCCCTCCGCTCCAGTGGATATTCTTTTTACTTTTCATGTTCGATGTGTAACTTCATCATCGCCGCGCCAATCTCGTCTTTCTTGGCTCTGGCCTACGCCCGCCTTATTCAGCGCATTGTTCCACGGGATCGCATAGTCCGCCCCCTTTGGAGATGATACGTAAAGTCCGTGGACCTATTGTCATCTATCGTGGTTTTATTGTCCCGATGGGAAAAAGACGAGACGCGCAGATTCAACAGCAGTTTGGGCAACGGGTCCGCGAACTGCGAAAGCAAAAGGACCTCTCACAGGAAGCGCTGGCGCTTGACTGTGACCTCGACCGCACCTATATAGGCGGCGTCGAACGTGGCGAACGAAACATAAGCCTGCTCAATATTCACAAGATCGCTAAGGCCTTGGGCGTTTCTGCAAAGGATTTGCTCGATGTCTGAGACTCTGAACATCCCGAAAGACCTTCTTGACCGTATTGCGAAGGTGACGAACAAGCGGGCCAGATTTGTTTTAGATAGCATTGCCAAGAACGGCCTTGTCACAACCGAGCAGATCAACCATGCTGGTTACGACCATCCTCCACGTGCTGCCCAAGATGTCCGAGACCTTGGCTTTTCCCTGAAAACGATCAAGGTTAAGCACACTAATGGTCGATCCATCGCCGCCTACGCCTTTGGCGAAGGGGAATTTGACCGTGGCAAATCTGGGCGGCGACTCCTTCCAAAAAAGGAACGGGACGCCATCATTCATGCTGCTGGCAATAGATGCCATATTTGCGGCGCTGCACATAATTTGCAGGTGGACCACCGAATCCCGTACGAAGTAGCAGGCGAAGCCTACTCCGATGAGGACAATCCTTTTCAGGTTCTCTGCGGTTCATGCAATCGGAAAAAGTCGTGGGACTGCGAGCACTGCCGAAATCGTCTTGAAATAAACGAGCCTGATATTTGTCGCTCATGCTATTGGGCCGAGCCTACCGTTTACAGCCACATCGCTATGCAGCAACAGCGACGCGCAGACCTCGTGTGGATCGGGGATGAGATCCAGGATTTTGAGCGTATCCAGCACATCGCTGAGCGCCACAACAGAAGCGTCCTGGAAGAAATTAAATTGTCTTTGAAGAAGCTCTAGGCGAACAAGCTCGCCTGATCCTGTGTAGCGAAATCACGAAGTGATAGTGTAGCCGTTTTGCCCCGGACGGGAATTGTATGAGATACATACAGCGATTCAACTGTGACTTCATCGCGACCGTTGAGGGTTGCCTGACTGGAACGTCCAACATCCAGCAAAATCCGATGAGCGACTGCTTCGGGCAACGGCTCTCCGTAATTCCGTTCCCCACAAGAACCGTCATAGCTCAGAACGAAGGGAATCTGCTTTTCGTTCAATATCGATAAGCCTGCGATCATTTGACTCCGTGTGACACCGGCGATATACCTTTGGTCTCGGCCATTACTCGTTCCCTGATACGGGGGATCCAAGTAGAAGAAGTCCCCTTGCTGCGCCTGTAAAAACAAGGTCGAAAAATCGGCATGCACCGCCTGACACCTTGCAGCTAGAACTCGATGGGCGGCGAATAGTTCCGATTTCATCGTCTTTGGCCGCGTACCCGTGCGCCGCTTATCAGGTGATTGATTGAATTCTTCCGCCGGATTGAAGCGAACGGCGTTCTTGACGCACCGTGCGAGCAAATACAGCAACTTCGCTGGATCCCGATCTGCATTGAACTCGGAACGGATTTCGTAGTACGCATGGATAGGCTTATCACGTTCCCTGTGCCAGAGCGTCTCATACTGCTCCGCAACTGGCGCAGGATTGTCGATAATGGCCTGCCATAGTCGAATGAGCGGTTCGAGTACATCCCCTATTAAATAGGAACGAAACGTCTCCTGAGTAGCCGCGGCTAACGTGACAGCGCCAGAGCCAACGAACGGCTCAACAAGCCGTACGCATCCATTGGCAGGAACATGGCTCAGGATTGCAGCGGCGAGCCTGCGTTTGCTGCCTTGATACGCAATCGGATGGGGAACGGAATATCGCAATCGGAGCCTCGATCACCTACTTAGATGATACATAAAGTCCGCAAACCAGTACCGTCAAGGCGGAATCGAAATATTGGAGTTGAGTCGGCCCACTTTGGCGGCGCGGAAAATAATGGGAATCGTACCGGTCGGCGAACTTCTTGTTCATTTCCGCCCTCAGGTCGTCCTTCTCGTCCTTGTCCTGCCAGTAGCTGCGCGGGATGTTGAAGGCGTCCAGCACTGCCGCGTCCACGTTCGCCGGGTTCCTGCCCACGCGGGGAATCGGAAACTCAGGCACCACCATCCAGTCGAAGGACCGGGCGCACTTGTCCAGCAGCCCATCAAAATCCTCCAGCCGCGTCTTAGCCGGCGCTCGGCGTGCCGAAGCCGATCCTGCGCCGGTGCTTTTCCGGCGGTTTCATCAACTCCCGAATTGCATCGAATACCGCTCTAAACTGCACGTCGTACTTACTCTCCATCTCCTCCAGCCGGCGCGCCAGATCGCGATGCGACGCAAGTATTTCTCTCAGCTTGACGAAGGCGCGCATGATGGCGATGTTGACCTGGACCGCGCGCGGACTGCGCAGCACGCTCGACAGCATGGCCACGCCCTGCTCAGTGAAGGCATAGGGATGGTACCGCCGTCCGCCGCGCCCTTCGTTTGAGGTCACAGATTGTGACCTCAAAGCCGCAGCCTCATCGTCCGTAAGCCGGAACATGAAGTCTTCGGGAAACCGTTCGAGGTTCCGCTTGACCGCCTGGTTAAGCTCCTTTGTTTCAACCTCGTACAGTTCCGCCAGATCGGCATCCAACATCACTTTTTGCCCGCGAACCAGCAGTATCCGACGCTCGATGCGCTCCGGAGGAATGCCCGAACTTGAAGTCACAATTTGTGCTTTCAAGTTGCTCATCGACCAGCTACCTCACCTTGATTTCGAGCGTTTTCGTCCTTCCCGTCCCAGATCAGCTCTGTCATATCGCCTTGGATTCTACACCGGCCCGCCAACCTGTTCCTGTTCCCTATCCCCTAACCCGTAACCCCTAATTCCTGCGTTCACTCCCCCGCCAGTGTCTCCAGCAGCCCATCGAAATCCTCCAGCCGCGCGTATTCGATGATGACTTTGCCATGGCCGTCGTGATCTTCGATGTGGACCTTCAGCCCCAGGGCGCGCTGCAACCGTTCCTGCACCGCGCGCACATTGGGGTCGATGGGAGTCTCCTCTTTCGCGTCTTTCTTGGCCGCGCGCTCGGGGTGCAGCAGCCCCTGAATGTAGGCCTCTGTCTGGCGAACAGAAAGCGAAAGTCCAACCACCCGTTGCGCCGCCTTCTCCATCTCCTCCGCGTGCTCAAAGGCCAGCAGCGACCGCGCATGGCCAAAGCTCAGCTCGCCGGACTCCACCCGCGCCTGTACGGATGACGGTAATCTCAACAAACGCAAGTAGTTAGCTACAGTCACCCGGTCCTTGCCAGTGCGCACCGCCATCTGCTCCTGGGTCATGTGAAACTCGCGCGAAAGCCGCTCGAAGGCCCGCGCCTGCTCCATGGGGTTCAGGTCGGTCCGCTGCAAGTTTTCGACGATGGTGATCTCCATCGCCTGCTCGTCGGAGACCTGCCGCAGAATCGCGGGGATGGTCTTCTTGCCGGCCAGCTCCGAGGCCTTCCAGCGCCGCTCGCCCGCGATCAGTTGAAAGCGGCCGTTGGCGAGCGGACGAACCAGCACCGGCTGGACGACTCCGTTTGAAGTAATCGACGCGGCCAGCTCGCCCAACTGCTCCTCGTTCTGCGTCGAGCGCGTCTGGAACGGGTTGCGGTCAATCTGCGTGAGGGGAATCTCCAGCGGCTTGCCCCCTTCATTCTCGGCAGCGGGAGCGGAGGCGGCGGGGACGCGCGGCAGCAGGGAGTCCAAACCCTTGCCCAGGGCGCGGCGTTTCAGGTCGGAAGCGGTAAAGTTCATGGAAATTCCTCTTTTCCGGAAGAGTGGCCGGGGGGTTGAATCTGTGGGGGATGGGGCGGTTTGCGGCGGCTGAATGGAGGCAGCCGTCAGGAACTGGGCAAGATGCTCACCTCGGCCTCCGGCTGGTCGGCAATGCCTTCTTTCTTCTGCGATATCTCGATGCCATTGCGCGCTAAAAACTCTCCGGCCATCTCGAAGTAGGCCTCGGTGCCGCGGGAGCGCGCATCGTAAAGGGCCACGGGCTTGCCGTGGCTGGGTGCCTCGGCCAGCCGCACGTTGCGCGGAATCACGGTGCGGTAGAGGCGGTCCTTGAAGTACTCGCGCAGGGTATCCGTCACCTGCTGCGCCAGGTTGGTGCGGTCGTCGTACATGGTCATCAAAACGCCCTCGATGGTCAGCGAGGGGTTGTAGGCGGCGCGCACCCGTTCCAGCGTGGAGATCAGCTCGGAGATTCCTTCCAGGGCAAAGTACTCGGCTTGCATGGGGACGATCAGCGTGTCGGCCGCGGCGAGGACGTTGACGGTGAGCAGGTCCAACGCCGGAGGGCAGTCCAGAATCACCAGCTCGTAGTCGCCCTGAATCGCCTCCAGCGCGTGGCGCAGGCGCACGGCGCGGTCCTCGGCCGTGGCCAGCTCGATATTGGCGCCGGTCAGGTTCTTCGAGCCGGGCAGCAGGGAGAGCAGATCGATCTCCGTGGGCAGGATCACCTGCTCCGCCGGGGCGTCGCCCATCAGCACGTCGTAGATGGAACGTCGGTTGTCGTCGCGCTGGAATCCCAGCCCCGAGGAGCAGTTTGCCTGGGGATCGCAATCCACCAGGAGAACCTTGAGGCCCTGGAGCGCGAGGCAGGCGGCCAGGTTGATGGCCGTGGTCGTCTTGCCCACTCCACCCTTTTGGTTGACGAGGCCGAGAATCTTACCCATGGCAATCCAGAGTAAAGCGCAGGGCGGTTCGAGGATAGCGGCTTGCACTGTGGAGAACCCGGCAAAGCTGTGGAAAGCGCTTGCCGCGCGGTGGAGCAAACGGGGAGCAAACCTATATGGGGCAAGGCTTTCTCGGCAAGAGGCAGGGCAGCGTGCGGGCCGATGGAAAATCTCCGATCGGTGGAAAACTTCCCTGTTTTGGAGCAGAAACCGCTCCAACAAAGGCGTAATTTCCGCGGCGCGTCAATTTGAAACCACGCCCATTTTGGGATTGTCTCGAAATGTTCCACGTGGAACATTTCCCGCTATGGGCTGGTTCCCAAAATTGTTCCACGTGGAACATTTGAACGTTGCAGATTAACAATGGAACGTTGCAGATTAATTCGAGCTCGACTTCGCCTCTCCTTCGATTTGGCTTCCCTCCGGGGCTAAAGCCCGCGATGAATTTTCCGGCCGTATGCGGGGGTTGAAATTCCACCCCAGCGAGCAAAAGTCGCTCGCCGGGGACCCCGGCAATCCCCCGCCTCCCTCCGTTTCTACGGCTCCTTCCGGGACGAGTTTTATTGCAAACTGTGAAGTCGTGCCCAAACGATTACAGTTCGCCCGAAAAACATACCTCAGGGGCTAAAGCCCGGCGTTATCTTGTGAATCTTGCGGCATGGCTGAAGCCATGCCCTGATACAGAGCTGGCTCGATTTCGAGATTTGCCGCAGAGTGGATGGCCGCCGTGTAAGCGGTAGATCGAACTCTGAATTGGCCGGCCTTCGTCCTTTTCCTGGCGCGGCGACGGGGAACGCGAGAGGCAGAAGCAAAAAAGGAAGGTGCGGGCGTTGAGAGCGGTGGTACACTCGCGGATTATGGCGAAGGAGCGAGAAGTTGCATCGGCTGCGCGCCTGGCGGCGGAGGGCGGGATTGCGTCCGATGAGAGCACGGTCGCAGAGCTGGAGATTGAGGCTAACGACGGCCCAGCGGAGGAACACGAGAAAGAGCCTGACGAGAATACCGCATGGGAAGGCGAATATGGCGAAGCGGGCTGCCCGATCTGGATGGGCTACAGCGAGCCCCTGAGATGTAGACGCGAACTACACGTTGCGCCGGACGGGGTAGATGAGACGCCCGTATGCCTGATGCACTCGAAGGACCCACGCAAGCAGTCGGGACCGCTCTTCGACACATTCTGGTTGGAGTTTGAGAGGGTTCTGAAAGACGCTGGGGAGGGTGAGGCTCACTTCGAGCGCTTTGTTTTTCCTCAGTTCCATTTCTATAGAAGAAAATACCAAGCGATCTGCCGGTTTTGGCGTGCGACCTTCACTCAGGACGCATACTTCCGCGAAGCGACCTTCGCGCAGGACGCAGACTTCTTCCAAACGACCTTCAAGCAGGGCGCAGACTTCCGCGTAGCGATCTTCAAGAAGAACGCACACTTCCGCGAAGCGACCTTCACACAGGACGCAAACTTCTGGAGAGCGACCTTCAAGCAGGGCACAATCTTCAGCTACACGGCCTTCACGCAAGACGCAGACTTCAGTTGGGCGACCTTCACGCAGGACGCAGCCTTCGGCTATGCGACCTTCACGCAAGACGCAGACTTCAACTATGCTACATTCTCGCAGAACGCATACTTCGACAGCGCGACCTTCACGCAGGCGGCAGGTTTTATAGATACAAAATTTCACGGGACGGCCAGTTGGCGCGAGAGCCGTTTTCTCGATCAAGCTGAATTTCGGAACACGAAATTTGATCCTCAAATTGCAGGAAGGCCGAGCGCCAGGTTTGCGCTGGCACGCTTCTCCAAGCCCGGCGAGATTGTCTTCGATGATGTTGATCTGAGCCACGTTCTCTTCCACAATTGCGATGTAAGCCAAGTCTGGTTTACCTCATCGGTAGTGTGGAGAACAAGGGATGACAATCGCGGCTTCGCGGTCTTTGAAGAGACGTTCGACGATACAGTTCACCCTGGTGAAGTGGCCTGGGTGATATTGCATAGAGATGGGCAGCGCGATTATCGGGCAGTAGCGCAAATTTATCAACAGCTCAAAAAGAACTATGACTCCCGCCTAGATTACTGGACGGCCAATGAGTTTCATTTTGGCGAGATGGAGATGAAGCGGCTGGCTGGGCCGACGAGTGGCCGACTACTTTGGCTGCGGCGGTGGTGGCATCCAAGGCTGAGTTTTGTGGCCTGGTACAAATATGCGAGCGACTACGGGAACAGCTATGGGTGGCCGCTGTTTTGGCTATTTGTAACCCTGCTGGCAGCGACGCTCTTGTTTCCCGTCCCAGGGGTTGGATTGAGGCAACCAATTTCCGGAAATGCGGCGAACTCTGCAAGCGTGACCTACAGCCGCGAATGGAACCGGCAGGACAGTTGGACGAACAATATTTGGACCGAAGCAAAACTGATAGGCAAGAGCGGAATCACCGCAATCGATATGTCCACATTTCAAAGAACTCCGGAGTACACGCCCGTCTATCCGTGGGGGCGGGTTCTGGCGATCGTTGAGACGCTGCTGACGTCATCGTTGTTTGCGCTGTTTTTGTTGGCGATTCGACGGCAGTTCAGGCGGTAGGGGGGCCGTGCGAATGGCCGATCCGTTGACCCGCGATTAGGCGAACATATAGCGAAGACTTATTTTTCGGAAAACTCTTTTTTTCCGGTGAAAGTGGTTGAAAACATACCTCCGTGGCTAAAGCCCACGATGATTTTGATGGCTGATTGCGGGGGTTGAAACCCCCCGCCTCCCTCCGTATCCCCCTCCGGAAGAATCTATCTTGCAAAGGAAAGATACCCTCAGGGGCTGAAGCCCGCGATTCTTTTTCAGCTCTTTCGGCTGTCAGGGTTAAAACCCTGACCTACCAGTCGTGCCCTGATACAAAGCAAGCGTTTCCGCGTCCGGCAAGCGGCCGCGTTCTACGGTCATGATTCTGGCACCAACGGGAACGGTTTCCGCTATGATTCGTAGGGATTCTTATGAGCAGAAACGCATCTACGGCGGAGGCCGCACAGGAGGGCCGCAGGATTTCCCGATTTGCGTCGGGGACGGCGATTGTCTTGTATTTTGCGCTGGCGCGCATGGCGCTCTACTGCGTGGCCGGACCGCATTACGGGTACTTCCGCGATGAGCTTTACCACCTGGCATGCGGGGAGCATCCGGCGTGGGGATATGTGGATCAGCCGCCGCTGATCGGGTGGGTGGCGTGGCTGCTGGAGCACACGATTGGAACATCGCTGTGGGCTTTGCGGATGCTGCCGGCGCTGGCTGGGGCGGGGACGATTGTGCTGGCGGGCGTGCTGGCGCGGCAGTTGGGTGGGCAGCGGTGGGCGATGTTTTTGGCCTCGCTGGCGGCGCTGATGGCGCCCGTCTCGCTGGCCCTCTCGCACCTGTTTACGATGAACGCCTTCGATCCGCTGCTGTGGACGGGGATCGCTTGCCTGGTGGTGCAGATTGCCAAAACGGGGCGCGAGGCGCTTTGGATTTTTGTGGGAGCGCTGGCGGGAATCACGATTCTGAACAAGTACGGCGTGGTGTTTTGGCTGACGGGACTGATGCTGGGCGTGTGCCTGACGCCGCTCAGGGAGAGCCTGCGTCAGAGATGGTTCTGGTTGGGTGGAGCGCTGGCAGCGGCTATCGCGCTGCCTAATTTCCTATGGCAGTGGGATCACCAGTTTCCATTTCTTCAGTTGATGCACAACGTGCGCGCGCATGGGCGCGACATTGTGCTGGGGCCGCTGCCGTTTTTGTTGGCACAGGCTCAGATGCTGGGATTTGTTGCCGCGCTGCTCGTGCCGGCGGCGCTGCTGTATTTCTTCTCGAAACAGGGCCAGCCGGTGCGCGCGCTGGGGTGGGCGTACCTGGTTTTTCTGGCGGAGATGATGGCGCTGCACGGCAAGATGTATTACCTTGCGCCGGTGTACCCGATGGTGTTTGCGGCGGGGGCGGTGTGGACGGAAGGCGTGACGCAAGGCAAGCTGTGGATCTGGGTGAAGCCGGTGCTGGCGCTGGCCATTGCCACGATCGGCGGAATCTACGCGCCTACGCTGCTGCCGATTCTCAGCGTTCCCAACTTCCTGGCTTACGAACACACGCTGGGCATCGAACAGCAGCGGTTCGAGAATCAGCCGGAAGGAGTTCTTCCGCAGCTCTACGCCGACATGTTCGGCTGGGAGGAGGTGGCGCAGCAGGTGGGGGCGTATTACCGGACGCTCTCGCCCGAGGAGCAGCGGAAGACGGCGATCTTTGCGAATAACTATGGAGACGGCGGGGCGATTGATTTTTTTGGGCCGCGATACGGGCTGCCGAAGGCTATCGGCAATCATCAGAATTATTGGATCTGGGGGCCGCGCGATTATACCGGCGAGAGCATTATTGTTCTGGGCGAGGGGCATGAGAGCAACATGCAGAGGCATTGCGCGAGTTATGCGATCATCGGCAATACGAAACATCCGCTCTCGCGGCCGGATGAGTGGAAGCCGATTTATCACTGCCGCGGATATGAGTGGAACCTGCAGGAGATTTGGCCGCGGATGAAGCATTGGGATTGAGCGCGCCGGGGGCGCTTTTTACTCAACAAATTTCATTGCATAATTACTGTCACACGAAGGAGCAAGATGGAAACAGTGAATGCATTCATCGGAAAAACTGCGAAGCCCACGGAGGCGGAGTTGGCGGCGGCGCTGGGCTCAACGGCGGTGTTGTGGGGGCAGTTGGTGGATTGGATGGCGCAGCAGGGGGTGGGCGAGAGCGAGTGGAATTCATCGGGAGCAAAGTACGGCTGGGCGCTGAAATTGAAACAGAAAAAAAGAACCATCGTTTACCTTGCTCCTTGCGGCGGCTGCTTTCGCGCGGCGTTCGCGCTGGGCGACAAAGCGGTTGCGGCGGCGCGCAAGAGCGATCTATCCAAGAGCACGCTCAAGCTGATCGACGAAGCGCCGCGCTACGCTGAGGGAACCGGAGTGCGATTGATGGTGAAGACGGCGAAGGACCTGGCCGCGATCAAGAAGCTGGCGCTGATCAAGCTGGCGAACTGATGGCGCGCTCTGACAGCGCAAGCAGACGGCCGTCGCCGCATGGAAGCGGAAGATGCTGGCGCCAGGTGAACTCTGCTCCGGCCGCTGACTTGAGAATGGGAAGGCCGGCGGTGGTGGTCATCAGGGCTAGCCAGCCGCCGGGACGAACCAGCTTTATCGACGACTGAACGGCAAGTTCCATTTTGTCAACGGCACGGAGAGTTACGCAATCGAACTCTGCGGTCAGCGCTTCGGCGCGGCCGGAGTGAACCGTTGTGCAGAGGCCTAGAACGCGGACGGCCTCGCGCAAAAATGCTGCCTTTTTGCCCTGCGACTCGGCCAAGGTGACGGCGATCTCCGGACGGCAAAGAGCGATGGGAATTCCGGGGAAACCAGCGCCGGAGCCGAAGTCCAGAAGGGTTGAGATGCCGGCGGGCAGGGCGCGGGCGCAGGCGATGGACTCGACAAAATGACGCTTCAGAATGCCGTCTTTATCGCGAATCGCGGTCAAGTTGATGCGGGCGCTCCAGCGAAGAAAGAGCGAAAGTAGCTCCTCGAAGCGTTGGGTCTGCGTGGCGTCCAGCGGGGCCTGACCTGCCTCCGCCAGAAGGGCGTTGAGGCGGAAGCCGGCGGAATTTGGAGCTTCGCTCATCGATTTACAAATTCTCTCACTTCAGATGAATGTAGCCGGTTGGGGAGGGTGCTCTGCTGCCTTGGCGCGATGAAACTCTAGCGATTGTAAAAAGCTATTGAGGAAACAGTAATCTGGACTGCTAGGCCCAGGCGTCGAGGGTGACGAACTGATGAGTGGGCTGGTAGCGGGCGATGAGCTGGGCGGCGGCGGCTACGGAGGGGGCGCGGCCGGCGGCGGGGTGGGCGTGGCTGCCGTCGTGGAGGACGATGTTGGCGGCTTGGCCGATGCGATAGAGGCGGTCGATTTTGGTGATGAGGCGGCTGGCGATGGCGTCGGCTGAAGGGTTTTTCCAGTCGGAGGTCATGGCGTTCCAGAGGACGGGGACCAGGCCGATTCGGCGGGCGATGCGCAGCGTCTCGGGGCGGCGGGCGCCGAAGGGCGGACGAAAGAAGCGCGGGGGCGCGCCGGTGATTTGTGCCAACGTATCGCTCGTGCGGGAGAGCTGCTCTTCGATGCGGCGCGAGGAGGCTAGGGCCAGGTTGCGATGGGACCAGGAATGGTTGCCGATGAGGTGACCGGCGGCGGCGATTTGGCGGACGAGAGCTGGTTCGGCCTGGGCGCGGCTGCCGACCAGAAAGAAGGTGGCGCGCACGTCGCGGCGGGCGAGAACGTCGAGCAGGCGCGGGGTCCAGGCGGGGTTGGGACCATCGTCAAAAGTAAGGGCCAGCTCGCCGGGATGCGGCGGAGCGATGAGTGTGGGGCCGAAGTGCTGCGAGGAGGGCCACAGGGCGGCATAGGCGAAGCCGCCCGCAGCCAGGCCTAAACCAGCCGTTGCGCCAACTCCGGCGTAGAGTCCTATCGCCAGGGGGGAAATCATGTTGACATCCAGTGTACGCCGAGGGGCGGGAGGGCGAGCGGAAAGGCGGGACGCGGTTGCGCGTTGCGATTTTGCTTGACAGGGATTTTGCGGAGACCGGAGGATGAATTGTGCGAGGCTGTTTCGCAACGGAGGATACCGGATGCATCATTTGCACTTCAATCCCATCGCCATCCTGGTTGCCGCGCTGTATCAGTGGATACTGGGCGCGCTGTGGTACTCGCTATTCTTCGCCAAGCCGTGGATGGCGTTGACCGGCCACAAGGCGGGGTCGCGGCCCAAGGCCGCGGTATACGGCATGATGACGTCGTTCATCGGCGGGCTGGTGCTGACATTTGTGCTGGCGCACGCGGTGATGTGGTCCGGGGCGGCGCACCTTCACGGGGGCGTATTCGTAGGCTTCATCTGCTGGTTGGGGTTCATCGTGATGCCGCTGCTGGCGGAGACGATTTATGAGCAACGCTCATTCAAGCTGTTGGCGATCAATGCCGGCTACTGGCTGGCGGCGGTGGTGGTGAGCGGGGGGCTGCTGGCGGTTTGGCATTGAGATTCAGAGGCCGCACTGCGGCTACAATTAAGGCATGAAAAAACACATTATCGCAACTGACAAAGCTCCCGCGGCCATCGGCCCTTACTCGCAGGCGGTGCGCGCGGGGAACCTTATCTTCACCGCCGGGCAAGTGGGCGTGGACCCGGCGAACCAGCAGATCGTGGCGGGTGGGATTACGGAACAGACCACGCGCGCGATGGAAAACCTCAAAGCCATTTTGGAAGAGGCGGGGACGAGCCTGGCCAAGGCCGTGAAGGCTACGGTTTATCTGAAGGACATGAATGATTTTGCGGCCATGAACGCGGTTTATGGCGCTTATCTGGTCGCGGGAGGGGTGGCGCCGCCGGCGCGGAGTACGGTGGAGGTTGCTCGGCTGCCCAAGGATGTGCTGGTGGAGATCGAGCTGGTGGCGGAGGTGTGACGGCGAGGCCTTCACGGCATTTTCACTATTCCCGATATGTGAGCATCGTGGTTTCCCATCCTTTTCGCCAAGAACACGAAAAGGATGGGCTACCCAGACATTTTGGTGGACTTAAATTCTCAAAGGCTACAAAGAGCGGTAGATATATGTATCCCACCCTAGCCGCAAAAACAAGAGCGCGGCGAGGGTGGGGCACCCATGACGTTGCACTCTCCGAAAAAATGCCCTCATCCTTTCTCGTGACCGCACGCATCCAATCTGCGTGAGGTCCACGATGAGCGAGATGATGGAGAAGGTGGTGCGGACGGAAGCGGAATGGCGGGAGAGGCTGACGCCGGAGCAGTACCGGGTGCTGCGCGAGAAAGGGACGGAGCGTCCGTTCACCGGCGCGCTGACGGAGAATCACGAGAGCGGAAACTACCACTGCGCGGGTTGCGGGGCGCTGCTGTTTCTGAGCGGGGCGAAGTTCGACTCGGGGTGCGGCTGGCCGAGCTTTCTGCTGCCCGCGGAGTCAAAGGCCGTGGCGGAGCACGAAGACGTGAGCCTGGGAATGCGGCGCGTGGAGGTGACGTGCGCGCGGTGCGGCGGACACCTGGGGCATGTGTTTCCTGACGGGCCACGGCCTACGGGGCTGCGGTACTGCATCAACTCGGCGTCGCTTAGCTTTGAGCGGAGAGAGTGAGTTAGGGAAACGCTGTACAAGTCATCGTTGCGGTCGAACATTCCCTCAGGGGCTAAAGCCCGCTTTGATTTTGCTGCCATTATGTACGGGCTAAAGCCCGTACCCTTCAGAACATCAACTTGTTCAGAGGTTCCTTAGCCGATTGCGACTGTGAGCGGAACTGCGACTAGAGCGGGAAGAGGGAGCCTGACTTGGGGGGCATGGCGGCGAGGCGCGGGCGGCGGCGGGGCGGCTGGGGATTGGGCGAAGCGAGCAGGCCGGCGATCTCGCGGAGTTCGGAGCGGGCATGGGCGATGGTGGCGGCGGCGCTCTCCAGAGCCTGGCCGGAGGGTTGCGGGGCGGGGACGATGGCTAAGAGGGGCTGCCGGGATTGCGCATCGCGTGGAGGCGCGGGCTGGAGCTCTGGCGGGGGAGATTTGCGGGAGTGGGCCTGCTCGAGAGCCTGACGCGCGCCGGAGAGCGTGTAGCCCTCGGAGTGGACCAGGTGCTTGATCTTCAGGGCCAACTCCACGTCATGACGGCGGTAAAGCCGCTGGCCAGCGCCGCTTTTATTGGGTTTGAGTTGGGGAAACTGCGTCTCCCAAAAGCGCAAGACATAAGTTTCAACGCCGCAGATGCGCGCCACATCGCCAATCTTGAAGTAGAGGCGGTCGGGGATCACGGGCGAATCGATGGCGCGATTCTGGGGAAGCTGCATGGCCATGGCAAGACGAGCAGGAGACCGCAAACGGGGTGAAGAGTCTGCTCTAGGGGAAGTATAGGCCAGGGATTGCGGGATGGGCGAAGGAAAAATTGCGGAGTGTGCACAAATTGTTGGGGAGCCAGGCGGTGC
>Ga0326727_10007006_pt1 | contig 30293 bp, 16 predicted proteins | sample MB2enrmetagenome_FD_207643 | JGI IMG/M metagenome (GOLD analysis project Ga0326727, IMG submission 207643) | Lab enriched peat soil microbial communities from McLean, Ithaca, NY, United States - MB29MY | ecosystem: Environmental > Terrestrial > Soil > Wetlands > Peat | place: USA: New York... | reverse complement strand
CAAAATCCGAGTGGTGACCAGACGTTCCTACGGCTTTGGCACTTTCGATGCTATGGAAATAGCCCTGTATCACACCTTAGGAAGACTCCCGGAGCCCGAATCTGCCCATAGATTTTGCTGACGATTGTCAACACCTATGCTCGGAGAAATGGAGTCCCGTGTGAGAGTCGCACTCACCTGCGAGGTTTTGCGGAACACTGCCTGGGCTGCTCGGCCAACGGGACTTTCAAATGGAGAATGGGGAATGCAAGGTGCAGACTGCTGAGTTCAAACGTGCATGTGTTGACTGCCGTCTGCTCTGCCGAGAACAACTGCGTCGATGACGACGGACCTTATGGGCGAGAATCGGTGCCTGCTACGCTCCCGACAATCCTGGCGACCGTGGTCCGGACTTTCTCGGGATAACGTCGCAGGGCTTTAATTAATCGTCGGCGGCTCAGAGTATCCAGGTTCTGAAATGTAACTAGGGACTGCGGATCAATCCCATCACGAAGGTTCAGCCATGCAAGATCACAGAGCGCCTGCTCAGCCGGCGCGATCACCTGGCCCTCAGGTCTGGCATAAACGCTTGGCGGGACGCAGATGAACCTCAGTTTGCCTGCCGGGGTGATGCGATCGGACTTCCGGTTATGGCGACGGTCGGTGAAGCAGGTGACCTCCGTCGGCACCTGCGTGACGAGGCGACGCCGAAACAGCGCGTAAAAGCTAGTGATGTAGGCACCCGGATCAACCGCCGACAGGATGTCTTCGGGCTCCACTCCCTGGGTTGGACCGTACCGCCCGTGTGCGTAGCGATGGATGATGCCGCGCCCCACCAAACGACCAAGTTCGGTATTCACCGCATGGAACGTGGTTTGAGCCGCGTTTGCAAGTTCTGCCACGGAAAAAACCACCTTGCCGTGCTGGGCTCTCTGGTCAGCGAAAAAGTTTTGCCATTCCAAAGTTTTCATGGAGGACAAACCTTCAAAATCAGATTCAGGGCCGAGTCGAGGACCGCTCTGCCGCCGCCCCCGGAATTCATCTGTTGGGCCACGGTTGGATCCATTTGCTGGTCGATGACCTTTTGAATGGCTGTGGCGTGGTATTCGCGATTTTCCTGCAGGTCTTTCAACCTCTGAGCGACCATCTCCGGGCGGAGTTCCATTTTCGCCAACTTCTGCTTGAACCGGGGGGGGCGAATCCGGGCGCAGTTTGTCTCCGTAAAGAAAGATGGCTGTGCGGAACAATGTGTGGGCCAAAATGGCACACTTCAACAGCGTGCCCTGAACGTCCAATGTGTGACAGGATGTCACAGCGGGCGGCTAGCCGCGGCAAGGATGAGTTTTTCGCTTTGGACCATGGATTGCAGGGGCATCCGCGGCGAGTGGAACTGAGTAATGACCACACGCTGATGCGCCACTCACGCCGTTTTTGGGCCCAAAAACAGGGCTTTTCGTGCGCTCCAGGCGAACGGCTTACCCGCAAATTCTGCTGACCAAGGAGAAAGATATCCACCAAATCGCGGTGCTGGAGGAAGATCCGGTTCAGGACCGCTATGACTTTGCTCTCGATCAGGTCGGCGTCTGAAGGCGTTGGATGCACCGTTCCGCCGGCCGTTCGGATGATGGATGGATCCAAACAGACGATTTGGGTGACTTCCAGCGGAATTTCAATGTGGATATTGCCTTTCCAAAACCTAAGATCCACGAATCTTGCGTTAGGCGAGTCTGCGTCAGGTCCCGTGCGGACAGAAACCGAACCTTCGTAGCCGAGTTCCCGACGGACCTGACCCAGAATGACCCGCCGACAAAGAGCTAGCAGCTCCTGTTGTTTTGCATCCAGCTCTCCTCCCCAATGATACTCAATAGCCACCGAAAAGCGCTGGCTATTGTCGAGCAAGCGATACCGGAATCCGCCGATCAGCAGCAGATTAACTCCCGCCGGACTGGTCGCGACCAATCGGGCGACGACCCTCTGCAATCTGTCTGTTTCCTTACTGTTGGCTTGCACGCTTAGAACGTTAATTCGCTTATTCACGATTTACAACATAACTGTTGTAAATTGTGCTGTAATTGTGAACCAATAATGTCGCATCTTAGAACGAAGATCGCGTGCGGGCGGACAGTTTCCCGTCCGCCCGCGTTGTTAGCTTGTCCTTGAACCGTTCGCTATTCGCGAACCAAGTCCGAGACCACGGCTGGCACGCTGGTGTCGAAGCCGACCACGTCCAGCATTCCTCGGTCGTTCGGGTCCGCCAGGGTGAAGCCGTTGGAGGTCATGCCCACAACCACTGCCTTGGCTTTGCCGACGAACTCATCCCGATACTGCCGCAGTGCCTGAGCCGGGTGGATGTTGCCCGCCCAGGTTTCGCTGTCGGTATAGGTCACGAATGCCGAGACCCGCAGCTTGTTGCGACGGGCCCAGACCATAGGCAGTGCGCAGTCCGTTCCGCCCATGGGGATGGATCGAACCTTCTCAATCACCGAGTCCAAGCGCATACGGGGCGAGATTGCGACCCGGGTGATACCCGATTCGCCACCGCCCCACTGACCACCGTGACCATTTGCTGCGGCGCTGAAGGCGATGATCTCGCAATCAGGCTCAGTTGCCGCAGTGACCAGCGCCATGGCTGCGCTGGCCTCACGTGCCGAGAGGCACGAACCGGCGATCATCGAGCCGTCCATCGAACCGCTGACATCCAGGGCCAGGAGCACAGGTTTGCCGCACGGTTCCACGTTCTTGAACGTGGCGTAAAACGCCGCGTCCAGAGCATCAATGATCTTCGGCACCGGCTGCCAGGTGAGACCGCCCTTCTCACCGCGGCCTTGTGCATACACCTTCTGGGCGATTAATATCGCCAGCGGATGGATGCGGGCACGCTTGAGCAGAGCTTCGTCCTTCAGCTTGCGGACAACCAGGTCGGCTGCCTCGCTGAACGGCTTTACCAAGCCGATTGCCGTCATCTTGCCGAGGTTGCGCACCAGCGCAGTGATCGGCATGCGCTGCAGCAGTGCATCCCAAACCGCGACCTCGTTCAGCCACTGGGTCGGGATTGCCTGACGCGGAAGGTCGCAATCGTTGATCAAACCAACAATCTCGCCCTTGCTCGAAGCCTTCTTGGCCTTCTCGAAGGCTTCAACGATCTGCGGCAGCTTGCCCGCTGGGGCATAGGTTGCCACACGGTCTTCGCCGTTGACCTTGCGCTTAACCGTGCGCTCGCCCAAGCCTTCTGCGCCGGACAGAATCCAGCGGAAGACGGCTTCGTGCTCAGCCGAAGGTGCCTTCGGGTGCGCCAGACGGAGCAGGTCGCCGTGCGACCAACTGTCGCGCTGCTGGTACTTCACCACCTGGTAAGCCAGCTTGTCGGCTTCCTGTTCCAGGTACCAGTGGCCAACCGCGTTGCGCAGGCCACGGCCCCAGCCGCGCAGAGCGTTCACATACTCAGCGAAGTGGAACAGGTGGGTTCCGATGCGGCAGACCTTGGCCAGGTTCTGGAAGGCCAGAGCCCTGGCCTCCGGGCCGCCGTGAGCCGCCACCAAAGCTAGCGCAAAAACAGCCGGGTCGTTCTTCGGCGCCCGACCGCTATCGCTGATCTCGACGATGCGCTTCACGGCGCGAACACCGTCGGTCTTGATGCAGCGGACAATTGCGTCGTGGTTCTCCTTCACCAACTCGCGCTCGCCGATGTAGTAGGTGCCCCCTTCGGCACCGAGGATCAGGAACCGGTCAAACCGAGTCCAGTCATCGACCTGCCAGGAATAGCCGCCACCCGAGTTGGCCACCTGGATCGAGCCCGGGATCGGGCGGGACTGTGGAGTGACGCGGCGGTTAAACAATTTTGCGTAGTTGAGAGCCATGATGGCCTCCTTTCATCTGAATGTGCCGCCAACCCTCGGCACGATTTGTTTAGTTTAGAACTGCGGACAAGTTGGTGAACGTGGGGTATTTAGCAGATAACCCATGCTCTTCGGCCCGCAGGAAATTCAACGATAGAAATGTGCGGCCGCCAGCGCTGCCAATGGCAGGTGGCGGCTCGCAAACTCTTTTGCCCATTCAAGGGCCTTGGTTCAACTGAACCATTTTCCTTCCGGGAGTTTGGTAACCCACAACCAGCGGCCCGCGTTTCAGCAGGCAAGAGGAGCTGTGGAGAGTGATTGCTATGGATGCAACCCCTAACTCCTCGCTACGGCGGTTTGTCCGACCTTTCCGGTCGGACCCATTTTGTTTCATTCATATTGAGTCTTTGGCGTTTTCCCCATCCCCAACTCTTTGGCAATGAACTGCGACGACAATAAACGGGCGCTCGGCGCTTAACTATGGTGCAAAGCGCAACCTCCTTGACTCGGCAGTCATCTTCAGGAGGCGATTTGGAAAATGATGGGCAAGGGACGTCGTGGAATTACCCCGCGTACGATGCGGGGGCTGCTCTACCATTGAGCTAGGCCAGCAGATTGAGCCCGCCACTGGAGTCGAACCAATAACATGCGATAACCCGCAACTTAGGCCCACTGAAAGCAATGAGCGGGCAAGAGGGCGACTGTGGAATTGCCCGGAGTGCTACCGTTACACCACCGCGGAATGCTCCGCGGGGCGGAATTGAACCGCCACTACCGGGTCCACGAGAACCCACAATCTACGGCCCGCTGAAAGAACAGACGGATAAAAGACGAACTGGGAATTGAACGTGCTCTACCTCTGAGCTACTCCGGCAACTGGAGCCGAAGGCCGGACTCGAACCGGCGACCACGCGCGTTACAAGCGATAACCCAATCCTGCGACCCGTCGAAAAAGCGAGACGGACAAGAGACGAGCTGGGAACCCAGCCATTTTGGCGGCTGGGGCGGGATTTGAACCCGCTCGCGGTTTCCCGCTTCACCGATAACCCATGCTCAACGGCCCGTCTAAAGAACTCGATGGACAAGTGCTGCCGCAGATACGGGGCTTCGCAAGCGGGACTCGAACCCGCAACACCAGACCCATGTCCGGCGGCTCTCTCACGGTGAGCAACCACCCCATCTGTTTGGAGCGATAACCTGCGAACTTCGGCCCATCGAAATTGGGGTGACCAACCGGATTCGCACCGGCACAAACGCCTTCACGGGGCGTGATGCTGCTATTACATCATGATCACCATTAAAATGGCGCTCTCACGTGGACTTGCACCACGAACCTCCGCCTTCGCAGAGCGGCGTGCAGAACTAATTACACCTTGAGAGCGAAATGGCATCCGTGGCCGGACTCGCACCGGCTAGGGTCGGGTTGAAAATCCGGCTGCTCGAGCTGCTTTGCATTCACGGACGAAGATCCTGGCCAGGAAGCCTGAAACCGACAGGGTCGCTGCTCGCGGGCAAGCCTTAACCCTGTGGTCTCGGATCCTCCATGGCAGTAAAGGACGCGTTAACGCCGAAACGCGCGCGTCTTGTAGGTGAGGAGCGGCCGGAATGTCGCGATCACCGAAACAAGTCCGGCATCGACGAGTTCCCGGATCACGTGTTCGATGTTCTTGTAAGCGGCGGGAGCCTCTTCATAGAGCAGGTCCCGCTCTTCGCAGATGACCCGGCCACCCAAAGGCGTCTGGGTCAACTGATGCATGCCGAAGCGTTCGCGCATGCGCTGGCGGGCTTCGCTCCGGGCGCATTTACGACCCGCACCATGAGCCAGCGACCAGGCACGGCTTGCGCCATCACCCAGAGGCCTGACCAGGTAACTGAGCGAACCGCGCGAACCTGGGATGACCACAGCTTCGCTTTCGGCTGCCACAGCTCCCTTGCGGTGCACCCAAACAGTTTCACCTTCGTGCTCACGAGAGGTGATGCTGTTGTGGCAGCCGTCCCAGAGGAGATCTGCCTGGGCACCGAGCTGTTGCACGAAGCGCGCGGCGAGGAGCCCTCGGTTCGCCTTGGCCCAGCGCACTGCCAGGTCGTGACCTTGCAGGTAGGCTGCGGCGGAAAAGGACTCCGCGTCCGAGCCACTAGCTTGATGTTCGTCCACATAATGGCGCAGGATGGATTCACCCAAACCGCGCGAGCCACTGTGGACCAGCACAACCAGTTCCTGTTTGCCCAACCCAAAGAGCTTGAATGCCCTCGCATCAAGCACCTCATCGACCATTTGCAACTCCGCGAAGTGGTTGCCGCCACCAAGAGTTCCCAAGGCCTGGTCAAATCTCGTGGATTCAAGCTCCGAACCGACGAGCACCTCTTGCACGTCGCCCTCCCACGGATGTTCGAGGTCGAAGCGCAAATCGGCCCAACGGTTGAGCTTCATATCACGCTGGACGAGGTCGGTCTTGAACAAGGCCATACCGCAGCCGACGTCGCCGCCGATGAGGTAAGGATAGATGAGCCCCTCGGTTACGAAGGCCGCACCAACCGGGCTGCCTTTGCCCGGGTGTAGATCCGGAAAACCGACGGCCAGTCGCATTCCATCGAATGCCGCCGCAGCATAGAGCTGGCGTAGCGCCTCGCCTTCAATCCAACTGTTGCTGGAGGCGAAAAGGCACACATTGCTTTTTGTAAGTGTGGTCATTCTTCCTTTCTCCCCGCCAAAGCAGGATTGGGGTTTCGGCGGTGCGGGTGGCTTCGGAATTCCGCATTCCGCACTCCTCGTGTAAATGGTCCCCGAGGTTGGTATCGCGCCAACGTCTCCTCCTCTTCAGGGAGGCGCTAATCTGCCTCAGCTACTCGGGGAAATGGTCGTCCCGCGCGGTAACGCTCCGCGTTCTTCCGCTTATCAGGCGGATGCTCTGCTCTTGAGCTACAGGACGGAAAATGGCTCGAGGGGCGCCGTTTGGAGGACACCCCTCGAGATTTGAATTTCATCCAGTAACGCCGGCCGCCAACGCCGGCTGCCGGGTTACATGCGCTAATAAATGCGAAACCGTGCTTCGCCGGCGTCGTCTTGCCAGAGAGTTGGCGGGCCTTTCGGCTTCGGCAGCACCGGAAGGACTTGTCGCTCCTTCTTGGCGACGGTCATAGGCTTCCGTGGAGCAGCTTTCTGCCATCTGTTCCGCAGCCACTGTGGTAGGTATTGAGCTATGGTCATATTGGTCTCCTGTGGTTGAAGGTTTGAGAATTGGCGGAAGGCGTGGGTAGCGCGCCCACCTCCTTTGTCACGGACCCTGTTTTCGAGACAGGTGCAGCCAGCTTATATCTGCCTGCCTTCCACAAAATGGCTGCCAGGGTTGGACTCGCACCAACACCAAACGGCTTAACAGGCCGCCGTGCTACTTTGACACTACCTGGCAATGGCTAATTGGCGCCGCCGGCAGGGCTTGCGCCTGCATCAGTTCGTTTAGAAGACGAACGCCTCGTCTATTTCGGCCACGGCAGCACGTGAAATGGTCGGAGCAGCAGGATTTTCACCTGCGACCTCCCGGTCCCAAGCCGGGCACTCTAAATACTGAGCTACGCTCCGAGAAAATGGCGGATCCGAAGGGACTCGCACCCTCAGCCTTCCCGCAGACAACGGGTTGCTCCGCTAATTGAGCTACGGATCCGAAATGGTGGGAGGTGCTGGTAATGCTCCAGTCGTCACTTCCGACAGTTGTTTGCGACACCGGTTTTACAGACCGGCGGCCGGAACACCTCCCAAAATTGGTAGCAGGGGTGGGAGTCGCGCCCACGGAGGCTGAGCTTATGAGGCTCGCCTGAATCTCATTCTCCCCGCAGTTGAAATTGGTGGAGTCGGCGGGTAACGCTCCCGCATCAGCTTGCTTGCAGGGCAAGTGCATTTCTTGTCTGCCACGACCCCAAAAAAAGGAGAATTGGCAAGCCGCCCTGGTGCTGCCCCAGGCAAGCTGAGTTTTGGAGACTCTGCTGCACAGGCTGGTGCGCGGCCTAATGAATTGGAAATTGGTGCGGCTGCCGGGAGTTGCGCCCGGACATCCTCCGTGGCGGGGAGACATTCTGCTGTTAAATCACAGCCGCAAGGAAAGTAAAAAGGCCGGAAGCTTTCACGCTCCCGGCCCATGCCATTTCAACAAAGAACAAACACCTCTTGCTATCTTGCGATACCAACCCACGGTTTCACGGTGGTTCTTTCGGTGTTTAGGGGCACACCTCCTGCGAAGCCCTTAGATTGTAAAATCCGGCCTAACTCATCCGGCGCGCTTAGTCGCGACCAGCGGGCAGACCCCACCGGCGGAGAGCCTCGGCCCTCCCGCGCCTTTCTATGTTTTGTGCCAGGTGACATCATCTAGATGCCGTCTTCGTTTCGTCTCACAGTGCTCTGCCTTTCGTTATCGAGTTTCACTTCTGCTTCCGTTTCGCATGGGCAATAAAAAACCCTGCTTCCATTTCGGTAAGCAGGGTGTAGAAATCCGTTGTCTGATTCGTTTACCTGCTCACCTTCAATCTATCCAAACCAATTTTGGGCTCCTGCCCGCAATATGACCTGGATAGGCCGAGGTTAAACACATTACCCCGGCTGGTCCGACTATGACATGTCGCTTCCGCGACCGACGTCCTCGGCCAAATCGAGACTAATATGTTCATGCAAGTTTTCATCGAACGTGCGCAAAGACTACCTCAGGCGCCTTATCGTGTCCACTTATATTTTTAGGGTATCGTATATCTTAAATTCAAATATCTGGATGAGTTGATGCATGAGATACAACCACTAAGCAGGATATCCAACTGTCTGCGCAAAAAGCACACGCTGGTTGGCTCGCAACTTGAACTCTTCTGCCGCAGCCTCTTTATTGCAGTTGTGGAACCACGCCACTAACCCTTGCGAAGCCGCGAACAAATACACGTTGGCCGCGATGAGGCCGGTATCGGTGTAGTAATAAGACTTTTGAACTTCCGGGTCTCCGATCCGACGGTCCGGCTGCCCTGGCCCCGTATCATATCGCGCGAGGTCAACGACGAAGAATATATTCACCGGCGCTGACGCCGCTGCCCCGCGGCCGGCCCGACCTCGCAGATCCCCCGTCACAACGGGTGTCAGCCGGTGAGGAATCGCTTCATACAGATACACGCCTTTGGGCAGAGCCACATACAAATCGATCTCCTGCGAGTTGCTCGCCGACGCGGCGGTCCTGCCGGGTTTGCCGAATGAGCCCTTTTCCCGGTTCACTCCGAATGCAGCCCAAAGCAGGTTTGATAGGATCTGCTGCGGAAGTTCTTTGGTGCTGATATTGCGCGTGGTCTTGCGCTCCTTGAGGGCTGCCAAGACAGACTTGCCGGCGTCCATATCGGGTTTGGGGAGCGTGATCGGTTTCAGGTCCTGAGGGGCCTTAGGTGTATCCTAGGCGAAGCCGGCGGTTGTGCTGGCTAACACCGTCAACGCTGGCAGGGTTTTTACAAACGTTCTGCGGTTCATCGAATTCTCTTTGGTTGGAGTCGTCTTTTCTGCACAAGTGGCCTCACATGGTTTCCATCTTGGAAACCGTAAGGCACATCGAGTTAAGCACTAAACCCGTCGCCATGTCTAGCGATGAGGCTTCTTCCTTTTTCTCATTCACCAGACGGAACCTCACTCCGGTCGGATTATTTCGAAGCGGTCGCGCGTCTTACAGTACCAGTGCGGTGAGGCCATGCGGCCAATGAGAAACAATTTGTCGCTGCGCACTCGTTTCTTCTCCGCGTCGAACAATTCCTCACGCAAGTGAACCCGCTTCACCAAACCAATCACGACCCGGTTGTCGCCAATGTTCAACGTGCCCCATTCCTTGCACTCCAGGCTCGCCGGTGCTTCAGCGATTCGCGGCGGCTTCACAACCGAGGATTGGAGCGGATGCAGTCCCGCCTGCTGCAGTTCGTCTACGCCATATGGCAATGAAGCCGCGCATTTGTTCATCGCCTCGCTCAGTGACTCATCCACCAGATTGACCACAAATTCATGGGTGAGCCGGATATGCCTGGCGGTGTCCTTGGGGGTGCCGTCGTCGCGATCCCCGGGAGCCACCGCCAGGATCGGGGGGTCAGCCCCCAGCACATTGAAGAAGCTAAACGGTGCCGCATTTACTTTGCCGTCCGGGCTGATGGTCGTCACCAGCGCAATCGGCCGCGGCACTACCAGGCTGGCGAGAATCGGATACGCCCGCTCGGCAAATTGTCCTTCCAGATCAAGTTCCATGGAGGAGCAGCTTGCTCCATTTGGAACTAGAGTCAATTCCGTCAGCCGTGCTCGACAATGCCAGTTCTCGGGCGCAACGTAGTCGGCACCATGCGGAAGAAGCAACAAAGGCAAAAGCTTAAGGCAGCTCCGTTCCCTTCACATTGGAGCAGTATTCTCGAGGACCACTTTCCCCTTTACGCATGGCTGCCCGACGAGGATCGCAAGGAACTTCAAGGCCTCATTCAGGTGTTCCTTGCGGAAAAGAGGTTTGAGGGTTGCGGAGGTCTGGAGATTACCGAGGAGATGAAGGTCTACATCGCGGCTCAGGCTTGCCTCCTGTTATTGCACCGCGAGACCGACTGCTACCCGAGCCTGCGCTCGATCCTGGTCTATTCCAGCACGTATTCTGTTAGAACAACCCGCCATTTGGGGGCGGGAGTCATGGAGGAAAGGCAGGAGAGTAGGTTGGGAGAGGCGTGGGATATCAAGTGCGTGTTCTCCCCTTCCCCGGCCGACCTCTGTTACAACGCCTTTGACTGTGTCGTCATTGATGAGGGCGTCAAGATGAAAGGCGAGGAGACTTTGGTGGGCCGGGGCGTCCGCTCCATGACTCCGCGCTTCCGCCTGGTCCTAACCGCAACGCCGGTCAAAAACCGTCTGCCCGACATCTTCCGGCTCGCCTGGTGGGCGGTGGGTGGCAAGGCCGAGGCCACGCCGATCTTCCCCTACCGGGACGAGTCTGCCGAGCGGGACCGCTTCGCCGCCACCTTCATGGTCACCGAGCGCAACCTCACTCAAGAGGAGGAAGCCAAGGCCGAGGGCAAGAAGGTCGGTCGCCGGTTCCGAAAGTTCACCGCCGAAGTCTGCAACGTCCACCGCCTCTGGAAGCTCTTTGGCCCGATCATCCTGCGCCGGCGCAAGCAGGACACCGGCATCGACATTGTTCCCAAGATTCGCCGGGTCATTCGCTGCGAGATGGGCACCCTCCAGAAGAAGGTCTATGAGTGCCACCTCCGGGCCGACTACCGGGACGTCAACGGCCGCCCGGCCATCGGCGCCCAGCTAGCTCCAGGCCCTGCGCATTGCCGCCGCCGATCCGTCCAGCGGTCATCTGGTCGCCCAGCCGGGTGAGCCGTGCGAGCCCTGCGCCTGCTCGCCGGATGGCGAGGAAGGCCGCAAGGGCTGCCCGATCTGCCGGGGTCACGGCATGGTGCCGCTGCCGCCCCGCTCGGGCACGGCCTACATCCCCAAGGCCGCATCGGTCATGACGCTGATTGCGGAGATCCTCGAACGCCGCGAGCAGGCCCTCGTGTTCAGCGCTTTCAACGATCCGCTCGATCACTTCTCCTGCTGGCTCACCGAGGCTAACGTCCGTCACGTGGTCCTCGATGGCCGGGTCAGCCAGAAGCAGCGCGGCCTCAAAGCCAAGGTATTCAAGCAAGGCCGCGCCGATGACGCCTCGATCCCCGTCATGCTGGCGGACGTCGAGTGCATGGCCGAAGGCCACAGCTTCCACCTGGCCAACAACGTCATCCTCATGGCTTACTCGTGGGCCTACGACAAGTTCAAGCAGGCCCTGGACCGGGTCCACCGCATGAACTCGGTCAAGCCGGTCAATGTCTATGTCGTCATCTGCACCGGCTCCATCGACCTGCGCCTGGAGTCGCTGGTGCAGGAGAAATCCGACGCCTCCGAGCTGGTCCTCGACGGGCGGCTCATCGGCGAGCGCACCGAAGAAGTGAACCTGGCGGAGCTCCTCAAGGTCGCCAGCCGGGAATTCAACGCGGCGGATGCCACGCTCGATGAAGGACTCCTGCAGGCCGAGTGGCCCAAGCTGCGTCACCGGCTCGACTGTGCCATGCTGCACTGGATTGATTTGCCGCCCGCTGCCGTCACCATGCAACCGGTGATTCAGCCGCCCAGGACCATCGCCGTCGCCCGGGCCGTCCCCGAGTTCATTACCATTCGCCCGCCCACCATGTTGCCCGCGAATCTGCGCGGAGCCCTCCCGGTCCAGTCCCGCGGTCCCGACCGGCACGATCCGCTCGCGGCCATCGCTCTGGACGCGCAACCGGTCGCACCTGCCCGCCCGGCGGTTGCGTCACCGCTGCCGCCGTCACCGGCAGCGCCGAGGGTTCCGGCCTGGAGGCTTCGCGCCCAGGCATTTGCCTGGGTTTCCAGTCCTGATGTCTGGTCTTCCCTCTAAGCCTATGGCCCCCAAGAAACGCGCTCGTCTCCGGCGCATCTTACGCCGCCGCCAATCCAAGTCAGCGCCGCTGGTTGCCCAACAATCCGTATCTCTCGTCGTCAGGAATCGCCAAACCGCTCCACCCGCTATCCTGTCCGCCACTCGGGGGCAGTCCTATACTCCAGCTGTTAGACCGACCAACGGCTACCGACCTTATCCGTACGGGAGCCCTTGGTCGCGTAACTGAGGTCCGAAGTTCTGCGCAGCGCGGTTCGCGACGCAGGCATGGTTTGATGATCGTCTAACGCTGCAAGCCCTTCGCATACCCCACCCCGGAAGTGACCCGCGGAACTTACCGGCCGATTCCCGTCAAGGTGATCGGATTAACGAAAAACATTTTCTCGCTCGACGGCCCATGGCGCATTGATGCAAAGCCTGGACGTTCGAGAGAAGCCTTTGGATGCCGCAAGCTGGGGCAACTTCCGCGCGCCCGGTTAATGGGCACAGCAGGGGTATGACATACCTCGGGACAAAACTGCTGCTCTGGCCAGAGAATTCACGATCCCGGCGGAATGGGCCGGATACAGAATCTTCCTGCGTTTCGACGCCATCCACTGCGGAACGCACTACTGGTTGAACGGCAAGCCGCTGGGCTACAGCGAGAACTTATTCACCCCGGTAGAATGGGAGATAACCGACGCGGCAAAAGTGGGGCAGGCCAATCGGCTCGACTTGGGGATGGATTCTGCGGATGCGCTTTAAGGCGAATCTGCCAGCGAACGAACGCTGTAACCGCCCGTAAGGTGGGCGCCGTCCTTTAGCGCTGTCGGATTCAGCGGGCACTGCTGCCGCCCAGGCTGTGATTCCTCGACACGTAGTCACTGGAAGTCGACAGCCGCTCCGAGGCGGTGGCAACCGTCCGTTTGTATCCGGCCTTTAGGCGGTCTGGCGCTGAAACCCTGCGGGGCCACAGACATAGCAGTCCTCGCAAGGCCAGAGGGTGTTTACCATTTAAAGCCAAGTAACGCCTTGGCTCGGACCGTCCTGACCCCGGGCAGCCATCTCAGAGAACAGTTCGTCGTGCAGTTGAACGGATTGGTTTTGCAAGCCAGCGAAGCCACCAGCGGCCTAGTCTTGTCCTGGCGTTGGTCGCCTATTCCGCCGCTTTACAATTCTGATCACCCTTACTGGGACGTGCCCTCCTGGACCAGCGAAAACTCAGCCATCGACGTAAACGGGTCATCATCAAATCCAGTCAGAGCAATGAAGCGAACAAAGCGCCCGGTTACGGGCCTCTCAAACGACACGGTTTTCAAGTTAGCGTCGGCGTTGAAAGTCCCCTTCGCTGCCGGCGCGCCCCAGCTCATTCCATCGGCGCTGACGTAGCATTCATAATCTTTGATCCACCCGTTGCGATTATCGTCCTGGCGCGGCAACACCGCCACGCCGCGCAATGCCATCGGCTCTTTGAGTTCGATCGTCAGGGCGTGCGGGTGAGGTGCCGCGTTGTTGGTCCATCTAGTATGCCAGAGTGTGTCCTGATCACCGTCAAGGGCATTTGTTGCCTCATAACCCTCCTCTTCGCTGTCAGCCTTGATCGAGCGGACTTCAGGCCAATTCCGGGCCGGAGCGAACAAGTCGCGGACTTGGTGGGCAGTAACGGGGACTTGCGGATTAAACTTTTCGCCGGCCAGGTAATTGAACAGACTGCGGCGAAATTGGCGGCGGACGGGGTCCCTTTGAATATCCTGCTCAATGTCAATGCTGCACACGAGCAGTTTTCCTTTGCCAAGCCGGGCCTCGAACAAAAGTCCCAATTTGCGCGCCGTGACCCAATCATCAATCACCTGGACTGTCGACCGGAGATTGGCTGGAAAATCGTCCAAGATCATCACCCCGGCGCTGTGGACCAAGTACCACCATTGCCAGTTGCTGCAGAAGTCGGTCGGGAAATCGGCGAAGGCAGGATGCTTCGGATCGCACAGAATGCCGAGCGTGGTGGGCGCCTGCCGGCCCGTCCAGGCAGTGTTCCAGAAGATGCTGGAGAAGCCGAACTTGACAGGCTCTTTCGTCGCGTTCCTCACGCGCGCAGGGGGAATAAGCAACAGGACTTTACCTCCAGAATCGAGCTTCGCCATGGCGGCCTTATCGAGGTCGTGCATAATGGCAACATTCGCCGGCGCGTCAGGATTGACGTTCGTGGGGTAGATCCAGATGTCCCAATCATTTTCGAATTTCGTTCCGGCAATGCCAACGACCAGCTTGTACTTGGCGGGCGCGGCGAACTTATTCAAAGCAGCGTCCACGCCGCCCAGGGTGATGCAATTGTCCACAGGGATGGTTCTTGCCGGCAGTGCGCCTTGGGCAAAAATCTTGCCGCGGACGCTGACAAGTTTCCAGGCCATAACGGCGTTGCTCATGGGCGCGGGACCGAAGTTTGCGACTTCGAGATCAGCCTTGAAATGTTCATCGGCGGTGAAAACGCGCTTGGTCATTCGCGCCAGTGGGACGGTGCTGTTGCAGAAGCGGCTGTATTCTGCCGCGGTGACGTAACCTTTGTCATCCCAAAACGGATCAAGCACGCCGACCAGCGCGGTGCCCTGGCCTGGGAAATCGTGCAAGTCGAGCAATTCGAAACCGCCCATGTCCCGCGTGCGCAGGGCCGACTCGATTTCCTCTTTGTAACAAAGTGTCTGCAGCTTCCCACTGGCCAGAAGGAACTGCTTCGCCAAGCCGCCCATGCCGTTTTGGTCGAGGAACGCACGGAAAATCTCAAAGTTCTTAGGTTTGAGGTAGCCGGTGTATTTCGGGATTTCGGCAAAATTGGGATAGACGCACCACTGGCCGATCTCGTGACTAATGACGGGCACACTACGTTGGACAACGTAGTCGCGATAATCGGTGAGGGTTTCGGGCGGGCGGGCGTTGATCCGGCTTTTGAGTCCGCCGCCCCAGGCCTGGATGCGCGGGTCGGGGGTGACGTGAAATTGGTTTTGCGGCAATTGGGGCCAGCCCGAACCGCTGGTCCAGAGCCGACGCGGGTCCACTGCTTTGAAATGCTCGACGTATTTGGCGAGGTATGCCGTTACTATGACATGCGGGCCGGCGTTCTGGGTATACGAATCCCTGCCGCCCGGTTCATTGCCGTAGGGCATCAGGAGGAATGACGGATGGTTGCCGTAAGCTTTCAGAATCTGTTCGGTCTCATTCCAAACCCACTGGTCCACGGGCTTGCCGTCGCCGAGGGTGGTAGACTGGTTGGCCCAACAGGTTTCGATTTGGAAATACATCCCCAGCTCATCCGCCGCGAGAAAGGCCGCTTCTGACGGGCAATAGGAATGGAAGCGCAGCAGGTTCAGCCCGTAGGCCTTGGCGATGCGAATGATGCGCCTCCACTCCTCGACTTCCATGGGTGGATGGCCGGTTTTAGGAAAGACGCAGCACTCGAGCGTGCCGCGGATAAAGGCCTTGCGGCCGTTGATGACGAACTGGGTGCCGTCGGTTGAAATCTCGCGGAGGCCAAAAGTGATTTCGCGAGAATCGATCGGGACTTGCTCCGAATCGGTTTGGTCGTTGAAAAGAATTGCTGTGAATTTCTGCAGCGCGGGATGGAATTCGTCCCATAGTTCAGCGTCCTTGCCGAGCGCGAAAATCATTTCTCCGGTTCCGCCGTTAGTTTGCCAGTTTACGGGAACTCCCAAAGTTCTAATCGGGTCGGAAGGCGAGAAGGCCCCCTTTACAAACGCAAGGGACCCGTGCCCGGGTTTGTCCGTCACGTTGCCGATCTGAATAACAACATGAACGCTCTTATTCGTGACGCTGGGAAAGACTTGCGCTTCCTCGATCCACACCAGCGGCCTCGCACGCAGTTCGATTTTGCCAACGATGCCGTTCCAGTTGCCCTGAGTATGATCGGTGACACAATGCGAGTTTTCGCCGATTTCGATCACCATCCCATTGTCCACACGGACGGTCAGGGTGTGTTTGCCTGGCACGAGCTGGCCGAGGTCGTATTCATGCGGAGTGGAGAGCGAGTTGTTCGTGCCAATGCAGTGGCCGTCTACCCAGACGCGCGTTTCCCAGTGAGGGCGTTCGAGGAAAAGCACGATGCGTCTTCCCTGCCAAGCGGGGGACACCTCGATCTCGCGCTGGAACCAGGCGGGACCCGCATAGTATTTGTCCGGCTGCAACCAAAAGGGCACCTTAACATGGCCAGGCTGCCGATAGGGCGCAAACTCAGGACCAGTGAAAAAGGAACGGTCTACGATACCGCCGGTCCATTTCGTGTCCACGGTCACCTCGTCACCTATCCCCTGCGCGGGCAACGAGCCGGGCAGTTTGATGGTACCAGACAATTTGTTTTCAAACCACCGCTCGGCGATGCCGGCATCCGCACGGTCAAGGGCGAACCGCCATTTGCCGGCCAGTGAAAGCCCGAATTCCCCGGCGCCCGCGAGAGCTGGGAGCAGCAGCCCCAATCCAATTGTCCCTGTGACCCATAACAGCGCAGTGAAAACGCGAGGGGCACCGAACACATTTGGCGCGGGCGCGCGATCCCGGACAAGGCGAGTAATGGTTTTCAAGTTCGTAAATCCCGGGTCGCCTTATGGCGAGGCGGCTCGGTAGAATCCTTGCTGGGCGGCGGGCGCATTACTGTCCACAAAACTAACCACGCCCAAACCGTCCGCGACAACGGCTGTCAAGTTCGACCATACCGGATGGGTCAGGTTGGCGGCAGCCAATATCCTGTGCGAGGTAAATGGGAATCCAATAAAACTCAAGAGCATGGCGCCGTCCGCCGCGCGTAGTGCCGGCGGCAAGGCCCAAATCTGATTGTTCGATCGGCGCGGCGAGGCGCCGAACAGGTCAAGGACGGCGGGATCGCCGTCCGGGTTGCTGCCGCTGCTGGCATCGGCCGCCTGGAGGAAGAGGTCCACGGCATCAACGAGCTGGCCCAGGGGACTGAGCAAACCAATGATTTGTGATTGCGAGAGGGAGAAGTTGACGTGCAGGTCGGAGGCGCCACCTGCATTCTGACCTGTCTGGCCATCGGTCCAGACCAGGAGATAACCGCCGGGCGGAAGGGAGCAGCCGGCGGGAACCTGGAATTGGAAGAGATTGGTAAGAGAACCGGTGAGGTAATAGCCAACGAGATTCACATTGGAGGGGCCTGCGTTGTAAAGCTCGAACCAGGGCTGAAACCCGCCCGCCGGGTCGGGCAGCGTGCGGATGTTCTCGGTCATCCATTCGTTGATGCACAGCGGAGCGATCGGCGGCGGGTCTTCGAAAACTTGAAACTTCCGGATAGAGGGCACATTGGTCGCTGTGAGCACGAGAAAACGCACCTTGCTCGCATTGACGGTGGGGAAGGAATCCGCCTCGCTCGACCCGAATTGACCGCCCAGCACACCGTCCGCCCAGGTACTGCCAGTCCAGTGCTGAATCTTGTAACTGTTGATGCGATTCAGGAATTGCCACAGGACAGTGCGGTTGAAACTGATGGGGGTGGGCCAATCTAATTCAAGCCATTCCCCGTTCGAGGAGCCTACGCCGGCGTTCCAGCGAGTGGAAAAGCCATTGTCGTTGGCCATCGCCGCGGTGTACCCGCTGCTCCAGGTGCTCGAAGCCGTGGCTGTGGCCGCCAATGCAAGATTGGGCGAGGCGGCATCCTCGTAAACGCTGAATTCGTAAATGGCGGGCGCGGAGGTAAAGTTGGTGAGCACGAGCCTCACCCTGCTGGAAGTGACAGCCGGGAAGATGTCGGAGGCGAACGCCCCCATGGTGCCGCCGTTCACGTCCACGCTCCAGCCTCCGCCGTTCCAATGCTGGACCTGGTAGCCGAGGATGCGGCTACTGAACTGAGAGTAAGTAGTGTGGTCGAAAGTGACGGGAGCGGGAAAATCGAGCTCAACCCATTCGTTCGACAGCGTCGGGTAGGCGCTGTTCCAGCGCGTAGTCGGGTCGCCATCGTTGGCCATGCTGGCCGCATAGGTGGGATCATTTTGCCAGACACTGGACGCGCTGGCGGTGGCCGCGGGAGCCAGATTAAGCCCGGCGCGGTGCAACTGGCGCGCGAGGAAATTATCGAACTGCGCTCCGTGCCAGCCGCAGCCCAGACCTGCCATGCCGCTGTTATAAGTGTAATCCGTCACGTTCGTGACCACCGCACCGTCCACATAGCAGCGGAGCGAGCTGCCCTGCATGGCCAGCCGCAGACTGTGCCAGGTGTTGGCCGGAATGGCGGCGGCGCCGGAAACCAGCAGATTCGACGAGGAATGCAGTTCCCACTGCGCAGTCGCGTTGTTCAAAGCGAGCCAGTAGCCACGTGGCAAGGGATCGGAAAAGCCCGGCACGCTCCCAACACGCCCCATGACAAAGGCGAACCCACCATTAGTCTCGATCAGCACGTCCGCGCTAACGTCGTAATCCGTCCAAGCTGCGTCGCCGATGAGAGTGTAAGGATACCACTCCGAGGTCCAGCGGATGCCGATCTGTGGCAATACCTGGCGCAGGCACTGGCCTTGGCCGTCCGTGCGCGTAAAAGTTTCAAACGTGCCGGCTTGATCCGAAAAGAACTTGGGTGTCTTGCCCGGAACGTAGCTCTCGAAGTCGTCCTTGAACGGCCGCGGGAAGGGAGCCGACGCGGGTGCCGCGGCGCTGCCTTTGGCTTGGCCGCTAGTGGTCGTGAGGGTGTAGATGCATTCCGGCTGGAACGTGCAAGTGAAAGTGCCACCGGCTGCGGGCACGAGGCCGACCTGGGCAAACTGGCTGGTCTGGGTCGTCTGCCACAGGTTCAGTGTGGCGGTGGAGAGCCCGTTAGTGAGCTGGAACGTGACGGTTTGCGCGGAGGTAGCGTCAAAGGTCTCGACAACGATGCTGTAATCTGCGTGGTTGGTGGACACTAGGCTGACGATGCTGCCGCCCAGCGGCAACAAGGCCGAGGCGCCCCCCTCCAGGTACTTCCAGCCTGGAAATGCGAATTGCGTCGTGTGCGCGGCAGCCCAGATAGCAGGGGCTACCTCGTAGTTCCCTGACCAGGGGGTATTCGCGCGCATCAGGCCCGAGTTGGACGCGGCGAGGATGTCGTAGTAGCTCGTGACGGGGCTCCAGATTTCGGTCTTCGTCATCCTGCCGGTGACGTAGTTGCGGTTGAATAGCTTGCCGAGTTTGCGCGCGGTCGCCCATGTGCTGCCGCCGATGCCGTCCTCGCTGGCCCAGAGCGGTTGGCTGCAAGACTGCGCGGCGAGCGGACTGGTCGAGTTCGGGTAATGCGCCCCGATCCGGGCGACGGTGTTGGAGAGTGCCGAGTCCACCAGCAGCCCGTAGCTGGCGTTGGTGACGATGTTCCAGGCGCCGCCCCACTCGTCGGCGGCGACGAGCTGGATGTTCTGCAACCCGCTGGCGTCGAGGGTGGAGCGCAGTTGCTTGATCCAGGCCGCATTGACCGCGGCTTCGTTGTGCGTCCCAGTGAAGTTGAAGCTCAAGCCGTATTGTGTTTGGGCGCCTCTAAGGAAGTTCACCAGGTAATTGCACATGTCCTGGGAATTATAGTTGCCCCCTCCGATCCAGCCCGGCGCGCCCCAGGCCAGGCAGTCGAGCACGATGCCCGGGTTGTGCGCCTTGGCTTGCTGCATCAACCACCACTCGTAGCCGCGGGTGTAGTTGTGGTCGGTGGGAGTGCGCATGTGGGTCGGTTCGGTGCCGTCGGTCGAATTGACCGCGCCGCCGATCTCGACCTTCAGATGCTGCAAAGCCGCTCCGTAGTTGGGCTTGAACAGGTAATCGAGAATCTGGCTGCGCTGCGGTTCGGGGTAATCAATCAGCAGCCGGGAGGAGGCGCCGGCGCTGACTGCGCCGATGCCTTCAAAGGTACGGCCAGGCTGGCTGGGATCGAGGGTAATATCCAGCGCGGCCGCACTGGCCACCAGCCCGAGACAGCTTAGAGCGCACGCGACTGGGCGGAGTCGTTTCATTCCGGGGGATTGGGTCGTAGTCAGGCCTCTCCGGCAAGCAAATCCGCGCCGAGGGCGTGGTTGGGATCGCGCTCGAGCACGGTGCGCAGCAACCGGCGACCACGGGCGGCGTGGCCAAGGCCAAAGTGGGCCTGCGCCTGAAGGAACAAGGCGGTGGTTGCCTGACGGAACTGGAGGTAATCTTCGAACAGCAGCATAGTCGGCAAGGAAGTGGCGAAGTAATCGGTCTTTGCTTGAGCATGCTGAAGTTTGCGCCCATAGGCCAGCAAATCCTGCAAGAGCTTTCGCGCTTTGGCTTTCCGGCCAAGCCGCGCCCAGGCCAAGGCGGAGTAGTAGGTCATCTCGCTGAAGGTGCGGACACTCATTTCCTGGAAGTCGCCCTTGAAGGTCGCCGCGCTGCGCCAGTGGCTGCGAGCACCGGCTTTGTCCCCGAGCGCGTGCAAAGCGGCGCCAAGCCAGTAGTGAATGTCACTCTGGTTGGCCAGCAAGTGCCTGGCCTCGCCCAAGTTCAACGGGCTCTCAAACGCCGCCGCAAAATGCTCCCGTGCTCCGGCGGCATCACCCCGCGCCAGGGCGCCGCGGCCCAGCCGCAGGTGCGAGCGCCTGTACTGGGCCAGTGGGGCACCCTCGCCGCCTTCCCAGGGCTGGAAGTTGCGCGAGCCGAGGAACGCCAGCGCCTCGGCATGCCGCCCGGTCTGGTTATACAAGGCGCACAATTCTACCGACAGGTCGTCCCGCGCGCGGACCAGGTGCAGATGTTTCTGGAGCTCGCGCAGCCGGGTCTGGGGCTTCTCGCCCAGGCGCTTCCAAAGCTGGTCGCGTTCGAACAGCACGCGGGCCGAGTCCGGCTCGGCGCGAAAGGCCCGTTCGTAGGCCGCGCGGGCTTTGGCCGGCTGCCGGTTTATATTGAAGTAGCCGATGCCGAGGTTGCGCCAGACCACGGGGAACTTCGGGTCGAGCTTCGCGCTGCGTTCCCAGAGTCGGATCGCTTCGGCGTGGCGGCGGCGGTCGTAGAGCAGGTTGCCCAGATAGTACGGGGCGCGGGCATCCCGTGGATTGGCCCGCATGGCGGTCTGCAGGACGGCGATGTCCTCCAGTCGCGCGGGGAAGCAGTAGTCGGGCGATTCCGCCGCTGCGTGCTTGTAACTAGCCTGGGCGGACTTGAGGTCACCGAGCTTCTGGTGTAGCCACCCGAGCGTGTAATGCAGCAGCGGTGAGGCGCCCCAGCTTTGGTCGGGCAAATCTCCCGCCGGGGCGGCGACCGCCCGGTCCAGCAGTGTGACCGCCTCCGCGCACAGCCCCGCGCGGGCGTAATCATGCGCGAGATCGAGGGACACCTGCAAATCGCACCGGCCCGGCTCGCCGGAGAGATACCGCGCCCACCAGTCGAGCGGATCGCCCGCCAGCGTTTCGCGAACGAGTGCGTCGGCTTCCGCAAGGCGGCCTAGTTTCCGCAGGATGATGGACTTCAAATTGCGCGCGCGCGAGTTCTCGGTGTTGAGGCGGAGCGAGCGGTCCAGATGCTCCAGGGCCGCCGCCCAGGCGGCGCGCCGGCAATCCAATTCCGCCAGCGCGTGGTACGCGGCGGACTGCCATGCCTGGTTCCAGGTCGCCTTATAGAACGCGGCGGAGGCCGATTCAAACCAGGGATGAATGGAATGGTGGATTAATGGATGAGTGGATGTGCGGGCGGCTGGCGCTTTCTCAATAATCCGTTCATCCACTAATCCATCCATCCCCTCCGCCTTGTAGCGCAGGCACAAGCCGAGATTGTAGAACGGTTCGCCGTCATAGGGATTGGCGTTCCGGCTGGTGAGCCGGCCAATGGCCCGGCGGAAGTGCGTTTCGGCCGGCGCAAACTCGCCCCGCCGCAGGTGCCAAAGGCCCAGCGCGTTGTTGCAGCGCGCATCGGAGGGGTCGCCGCGCAACGCCTCGCGCCAATAGGGCGTCGGGCACCGCGTGGCATGGCGATACTGATCCAGGTGCAGGCCCGTGAGATACAGCTCATCCACGCTGGCAACCTCCGCCGGCGCGGGCGGTTCGGTGGCTGGCGGCGGGACTTTGCCGCGGGTTCGCCGCTTGGGGGCGTAGGAAATGATCTCGCGGCCATCGGCATCCGCCAGGCGGAGCGTGAGTTGGGTCTCCTCCATCCCGGGCGGCAGTGGAACTTCCTCGACGAACGGTTGGCCGGGGGCGATGTCAACCTCGCGCACCAGGAGGGTCTTGCCGTGGTTGAATAGGATGACTTGGGCCGGTTTGAAAGGGCGGGTGACCGCGACGCCGAGGCGGATCTTGCCCGTGTCAGAGCATCTGGCCAGGGATAGGGCGGCTTCGGTGTTCGCCTGCCGGGCCGGGCCGATCCGCTGGATCGGATACCAGAACTGGCTCCAGGTTCGCGTCTCGCCGGGCTGAAGGAAGCTGAAGTCCGGCTGGTTATCGGTGTATACCCCGGCCATGATTTCGATGTAAGGGCCATATTCGCCCTTGGCGTCCTTATCGGTCAGGTTGCGATCCCAGGCATAGCCGAAAGGGTGGTTGCCCCAGGTCCACTGCTTCTTGCCCGGGGAAATGTGGTGGTTGGCCACGTGAACTAGCCCCGCCTGCGCCAGGTAATCATAGCCCCCGAAGAAGTCCTCCTCGCTCCCCATGCACATGTAACTGCAGGGGGTGGGGATGTTGGCGTAGAAGGACAGGTCGTTGGGCGCGTAATCCGGGATTTGAGGTTTCAAGTTTGAAGTTTCAGATTGGTCCCGACAGTGCGGAGGCACAAACTGGGGCGGGCGCTCGTTGGGCGGCACGCCTCGGCGCCCGCGTTCGCCGTAGTTCACTCCGTAATAGACTCCCTGGGCCAGTGGGTACTCGCTCATCGAGCGCCGCGCGTGGTCGGCGACATAATACATGTCCGGCGGGAAAAAGCTTTGGTAGGCTTCGTGGACCCGTGCGGCCACATTGGCCCACCAAAGAAACGTTTGCACGAAAGGCGTGCGGTTGTAAGCGCGCACCTTCAACTCCACCACGGCCCGGCCGGGATGAAGGCAAATGCCGTGCATGCCTTTCATGCGCGACATCGGATCGTGATCACTGCACCAAACCGTCCTGGACCCGTCAGGCCCTTCCTCGATGGCACAATCCACCGGCAGAAAGGTCGCCGGGCGATGATGCTGCGGCCAATTGAACTCGATACCGCCAGAAACCCATGGTCCGGCCAGGCCCACTAAGGCGGGCTTGATGGCGTGCTGGTGGTAAATCAGATCGAAGCCGTTGGTCTTGTCCTGAATCGCATGGATGCGGCCCCCGATCTCCGGGAGCACCAACACTCGGATGAATTCGTTTTCAATCCACACCGCCTTCCATTTGCGGTCCACGGGTTTCTCCGCAATCCGGTCCGTAAATGGCAGCGGGTAAACCCGGCCGCTGCTGCCCTGGTAAACGCGCTTTTCCAGAAACATCGGGTGCTTGTCGGGCGCGGACGGTAGATAGGTTGCTAAAGTGAGTTCATCCTGCTGGACGGATACTGCGCCTTGGAAACTCTGAATTACCTGCTGGTTGCGTTCCGCGGGTGAAGCTTCGCGTGGGGTCGGGAGACGCGCCTCGCCCACCGTGGTGGACGCGGTCATTCCATCCACAGACATGGCGTTCCCCATCGGCAAAACCCTCTCGGAACGTTCCCCACCGGGGGAGGAAGGTTGCTGCGTCATATCAAAACTGTCCGCTGTTCAGTCGGGGAAAGCCAGCCATCTTCCAAAGTTCATTGGCGCCCGTGCCATGAGAGGGCAGCTCGCCTTGCTCCGGGGGGGCGCCCCCGTCCGTGGTGCGGCACTGCCGTTGAACCACGCGCAGCTATGGAGTGTGCGTTTCGGGGCTGCAAAGTCTCCCAGGCTTCGCGAGTGGCTCCTACCAATAGCCGCGGGAGTCCGGATCAATGGTGGCGCCCCAGGGTGTAAGCGGATAACGCTGAGCGGCAGTGAACAGATAGGCCTGAACGTGGTTGTCGCCATAAAGAATATTGAAAAGGCCTTTGCCTTTGTCGGTGTGCCACGCGGCGATATCGTCGAGCGTGCGGTCCGGGGCGCCAGGCCAATCCACCAGCATGATTTTGGTTGAGGGCCTCGCGGTGATCTCGGAAAACTTGATTGCTTTATTGCCCCCAGCGCTGGCATCGCCCCCGAGGGCCTCGATGCCATAATAGGAGTAGCCGAAACCGTTATTGGCGCCCGTATCTGCATCCACCAGGCCCGTCTGTCGCCAGGGCATCAGGTAGCTGTTGCCCCAGGCAGCGAAGCAGGACTGCGAGGGGGCGGTCATGTACCATGGGTCTCCTATGTCGCCCGGGCAATGGTAAACATTCACGTTTTTCGAGTAACTGTTCACCGCGCGTGCCGTTTCAGGCACATTCCAGCCATACTGAGCGGCTGGGGCAGGTTGACCGGTGCCAATCGCTCCTCCCCAGCATGCCCAATTCAAGTAGGCTGGAAAGGAGTCAAGATTATCATCGTCATACATCAGTAAGGCGACACCCAATTGCTTTTGATTGCTAACGCATTGAATGCGTTTGGCCTTGATCTTGGCGCGGGACAGGACCGGCAAAAGTAATGCCGCCAGGATTGCGATTATCGCGATTACTACCAAAAGCTCGATCAAGGTAAAGGCTGACGCGCGGTGCTCGCTGGCCCGAAAGCCTGACGCAGATTTGCAATCTGCTGCACCCTTCCGGGCAGTTCCCCTCATCCCCACCCACCACCAAAGGAAGAGGAGGAATCGCCGCCCGCCGCTCAGAATCTTCTTTCGCACAGTTACTTAGGAACAATTACCGCAGGCCCGATCGCCCGCCGGGCCTGCGGCCGCCCCTCAAACTCTCGATTCACTGCAATTGAACCCGATAGAACTTCCTCGCCGCTGAGGGCCTGAGGAGATATGTGCCATTGGTCGCGCCGATGGTTGGTGTCCACGGGCCGAGGATATTAGTCGTCTCCATAAGCGTGCCTCCCGGCCAGGTTACAACCAAGTTGCTGCCCGACGGCGCGATATTCAGCGTGGCGGAGGCCGGAACGCCCAAATACAGGGAATTCACCTCCGAGGCCGAATACGCTTGATCCAAAACCATCACTTCGTCAATTGCGCCGGCCCACCGGCGGCCCGTGGCACCGCCCGCAGTGTCGTAACCAACATAGCTAACACCGCTCAATGACTGCGGCGGATAGGTTCCGGCAAAATTGGTCGAACTGAGGCTCGTGCCGTTCTGCAGGTAGATCGTTGCGTTCGTTGGACTAATGACCATGGCGACAAACGCCCATTGATTGGTCGGCAAAACCAAACCGGTGTTGTTGTTATAAGAGTTGTTGTTCCAAGTATATTTGAGCCACTCCCCGTTTCCGTTTTGCCCGATCGCCAAGCCAAACACCGAGCTTTGACGGTGGAAGAAGATGGTTGAATTGTCCGCCTGGCCTCCGGCATCCATCACCCATGCGGCAATCGTGCAGTTGGTCAAAGTGTCGTTGACCGAGGGCACCAGTACATCGGCCGAGTAGCCGTCCAAGGCCACGGCCCAATTGATGGGTTCGTCCAAGTCCGTGATACTTGGCCCCAAGGCCTGGCTGCAGCCTCCCTCATAGGTGCCGTTGCCCGCCGGGCCAACGCTTCCTTGATTCGCCGCCACAGTTACGGCGTAGTCGGTGTAGTTGGTGATGTCGCTGAACCGATAGTACAGCAGCAGGTTGGGCCCCATCACCCCCGAAGCGTATCCACCCCAGGCCGGGGTGAGCACTTGGAGATTGGCGACGGAAGTGTTCGTCGAACCGAAGTTGTTGGTCACCAGCAATTGATAATTGGCGGCGTCGCTCGTCGCGAGATCGCTCAAGGTCAGGGTGGGGGTGGTCGCGCCAGGGATTGCCTGCCCGTTAAACGTCCATTGGTAGCTCAGCGGCGGGGTCCCGTCGGCGCCAGCCACGAACTGCACCGTCTGATAGATGTAGGCCGCTTGGCCTTGAATGTCGCTGATAATGCTCGGGCCAACGTCGGCAATCACCGTCACGATCGCGTCGGCGCTTTGCGCACCGACGGCGGCCGCGGTGTTCGTGGCGATCACGAAATAACTGCCCGATTGGCCCACGGTCACGGCGTTCAAATTCAAAACAAGGTTGGTGTCGCCCAACTGCGTGGCAGGCTCCTCATACCACTGCACGCTCATTGGCGGCTGGCCGGCAACCCATGAGGTCAATGTCACATCCAGGCCGGCGTACTGCGTCACAATGGTCGGTTCAACGACCGCCGAAGCGCCGATTGTTAACACGGCCATATTAGGAGCGCTGTAAATCTCCCCAGCCGAGCCATAGCTGTAGAGCGGAGCGGTCGGCCAAGCGGCTGCGCTGTAACGCACGTACTGGCTGGAAGGCGGGTTTGTCCCCACGTAATACGGGTTCCAGTCGGACGGAGTATAAGCATCACCCCAAGGGTCTGTCCCGCTAAACACCTGGGCCGCCAGAAGATACGATGCGCTGTTGGAGAGAACCAGCGGCGGGTTGAGCGGCGCCCACATGTACCCGTTGATAACGGGATTTAGTCCCGCCGGAATGTCAACCGAACCGTAAAGCACGGTCCCATCGGGGCTGAAGACGCCGACATGGTGGTCTGTCGTCAAATTCGCGTTGGTTCCGGTTTGATCGTATTGTGAGGCGTAGTAACCCAAATGAGTCACGAGCACGGGAGAATTCCCAACTTCAAAAACGCCGCCCACCATCCCGGTGAAGCTGTTGGTGTCAATATTAGGCTGATAGCCATGCAGAAGTTCCTGGGCCGGGGCCAGGTTCGGGATCACCGTCAGCACCGCTTTGGCGGTGTTGGTGGCCGAAATCGAGTTTGTGACCAGACAAGAATAGGAGTCTGCGTTGTTGGTCAAAGCAGCGGCCACTGAATACGAGCTGCTGGTGGCTCCCGGAATGGCCGCGCTGTTGCGCGACCACTGGTAGTAAATCGGCGGCGAGCCCGAAACGGTCACGGACATCTTGGCCGTGTAGTTCTGGTATACGGTGATATTAGTCGGCTGCTGCGAGATGGTCACCGGTACGGCGGTCACGGAGACCGTCACATTGGCGCTTCGCTCCCCGCCCAGAGCGTTGGTGGCGATCAGGTAGTAAGTGCCGCTGTTGGTTGTCTGGGCATTGGAGATCACCAGCGTGGCATTGGTCTGGCGTGGCAAAGCAGTGTTTGGCGCCAGATACCACTGATACGCAATGGGAAGCTGGCCGGTGGCAAAGCCGGCGAGGGTGAGGGTGAGGCCGACGCTGGTCCCGACATTGGTTTGCTGCACGCCAACGTAAGCGGGACCGACGGGGATATTGGCCATCTCGGGGGCGCCGTAGGTTTCATTTCCGCCGTATGCTCCGAAGCTGCTCGGCGGCAGGGTGGCGCCACTGGAGTTGTTGGGCGCATAAATGCCGGTTCGCGTGCTAGCGGCGTTCGCGCCGACAAAGTAAGGGTTCCAGGTGGGCGTAAAAAGGTCGGGCCAGGAATCTCCGTCACTACTGGTTGGGACAGCGGCGAGGAAGTATGAGGTGTTGGCGCTCAGGAGCAACGGAGGATTCAGTTGCACCCAGTAATAATTGCTCATCCAAAAAGCACTGCTGCCGGCGGGAACCGTCACCCCGCCCAAAAGCGCCGGGCTGGAAAAGTTGGCTGTTAGAATTCCTACGGGGTGCGAGATGTTTAAGCCGCTGCTGGTGTTGGTGCTGAAGTAGCCAAGGTGGGACACAACGACATTGCTGGATCCCACCTGGAACTCGCAGCCCACAGCGCCGCCATAGTTGTCACGCGCCCCGCTGGTGGGCGCCGTGTAAAGCAGATTTGTGGATTGGGCGTGGCAAACCGCCGGGGCAGCAAGGAACAGACCCGCAGCGATCGAACGAAGGGTGTTTCGGCTAGTATTCATAACATAATGGATTTCATGCCAAGTGGGTCATAAATTCGATTTCCATGTGAAATATAGAAGCCATCCTGCACCCCCGTCTATTGTCAATTGTGACAAAAGGGTTGCCAACTTTAACTTTGACGCGAATGCCGGTACTGCGTCGGCGTCCGGCCCATCCGGCGCCGGAACAGCCGGCAAAAATGGGCCGCGGTGCTGAAACCGGCGCGCCGGGCAATCTCGTTCAGGTGCAAATCGGTCTGGCGCAGCAGCGAGCAGACCCGATCCATCCGGCAGCGGATGATTTCACCGTGAATGCTGGTCTTGAACCAGCGGTGAAAGCGCTGCTCCAAATCGGTGCGCGAGCGGCCCGCGTTGGCGAGCACATCCTTGACGCTGATGCCGTCATCCACGTGGTCTCGAATGAATCGCACTGCCTGGACGGTAATGGCATCGCCAATCGCCACCACGTCAGTGGACGCCCGCTCGACGACGCGCAACGGTGGGATTTGGACCAGCTCAATCTCTGGCTTCTTTCCTTGCATCATCTGGTCCAACCGGCGCGCCGCTTCAAATCCCAGCCGTTCGGTATCGGGCGCAACGCTGGTCAGCGGCGGTTCACATAAGTTGCAAAGGACGTCGTCGTCATCCACACCCATCACGGCGACCTCCTCCGGCACTTTGACCCCATGTTCACGGCAGGCATTGAGCACCTGCTGCGCCCGCACGTCGTTGCACGCGAACAGGCCCAGCGGGCACGGCTGTTTACGCAGCCAACCCGCGATCGCCTTCTCCGCCGCCAGGCCGGATTGCTCGACCGCCTGAATATGCGGGGGATAACGGAGCAGTCTTGATGAAAACACCCGTACCTTGAGGCCCTGCTTCTCGAGACGCTCGCAGAAAGCCGCCTCGCGCCGATCCGAAAACGGAATGCCGCGATAGCCACAAAAGGCCAGGTGGCGAAAACCGGTCCGGAGAAAAAAGTCCGCCGCCATCTTTGCCACAACGCGAGCGTCCGTGTCAAATCCAAGAATCGATGCAAAGCGATTGTTCCCCAGTACGTCCACCACGGGATGGCCCAGGCGCAGCAACGCATTCGCCATCCGCCGATCTTCAATCCGAGCGATAATCCCGTCCCCTTTCCACTCCTTCAACCAGCCCGGGATGCCGCTGTGCAGCTCGCGTTCCTGCGAGTAGATTGACCAGGGCCCGTTCACGTGCGCGTAGCGGGCGATGCCACGCAAAATGCCGCGACCGTAGGTCCGCGAACTCTCAACCAACAGCGCGACTTTGGGAATGCTGGCCGTCATCGGTTTCGATTATGCCGTGTCTTTAGCGCAAGGTCCGCGCGAGGATTCGCATCTGCAATAAAAGTGCCCAAACCCGCAGATGCTCGCCACCGGCGGCAACAAGGTTCCTTATACGACGGCCAGCAGGGGTGGATCAAGCCCCTGAATCCAGCCAGCCCAGCTTGCGCTCGAACAGCACCACCAGGTTGTGCGCCAATCCTCCCAGGGAAAGCGCCGTGTCCGTCGTCCAAAACGACTAACACGCCAACTGCGGCAGCCAGTAACCGGCGCCCAGTTCCTTGGTCACCCCCTCGCGCCGCACGTCCGTTAGTCATGAAAATCGGTTCATCCGAGAAGTTTGCGCCTGACACGCCATTGTTGGACGAATGGTCAAAGCAAACCGCTCCGGGATTGCGGTTGGCCAGGGCTGGATCAAGCTGACAAGAACGGCTCGATTCTCCAATGGGTGGGGTGTGCCTCCTGTAACGCAGCGAATTATTTCGTGGGGGCGGAGCCGCGACGGCGGCGAATTGGCTCGTGGACACGGAAGGATTCTGCAAATCCCAAGTGACTCTCAATAGCAGACTTGGGCGTCAGCGGGCAGCCGTCGGCATGCCACAACGATTCAGCCAGCGGCCAGGTGGCCTCTGATAAGCCCGCTTTCCGCCAAAAGGCTGGTTTCTGGGCTCAGGCGCCCACCTCAACCCCTCCCCATCCCCTCCGTAGCCTCACCGGACACACACCGTAGGTTGAAATTGAACCTACGGTGTGTGTCCGGTGAGACCTCTGAGGTAATCCGGCAATCATGTTTTAAGAATTATTCACAGCGGGGGTTTGGAGTGGCGGCAGCGCTTGATAGAGCGAGCGATAGAGTTGGACGCCGTCTCGTTGGAGGCTGCGCA
>Ga0326727_10007004_pt1 | contig 30298 bp, 35 predicted proteins | sample MB2enrmetagenome_FD_207643 | JGI IMG/M metagenome (GOLD analysis project Ga0326727, IMG submission 207643) | Lab enriched peat soil microbial communities from McLean, Ithaca, NY, United States - MB29MY | ecosystem: Environmental > Terrestrial > Soil > Wetlands > Peat | place: USA: New York... | reverse complement strand
AGGGACTCATCTTATGTATTTGTTTGGTAGTAAAGGTTTTAGGGTGTTCCCGCAATTTGACAGTGTTGCCCGCGCCCGAAGGGCGTCAGACTAGCCAAAATTTTAGTTTTGACTTGGACCTCTTTTTGATCCTACATCTGCAGTTCTACCTTTATACCATCTCACTAGGTATTTAATCCTAGATCATCGACCTCATCTTGCTTAAGGATGAGCCATCTTTAGATGGGGAGTAGACTATATCTTAAGAAAAGAAAGTTACTTTTCCCACTGTCATTTAGTCGTTGAACAGTATTCCTTATCATAATTATCCCTCGCTAAGCGAGAGACTCATAAGTAGGAACTTGGCTGCGGATTGCCCATCTTTGAAATTACCCATTTTCGCCTGAAAATGGGAATTTTATTATCCTTTACATTTTTACCATACGCAGGGGTATTACCTCGTCCACAAACACTTTCAATAATCCCCTCCTTTAAGTTACCCATTTATCAAATGGGATTTTTTTAAAGCGAGGGACTCATCTTATGTATTTGTTTGGTAGTAAAGGTTTTAGGGTGTTCCCGCAATTTGACAGTGTTGCCCGCGCCCGAAGGGCGTCAGACTAGCCAAATTTTTGTTTTGACTGCGACCAAAATTTTTAATCGCCGTACTAATACGTGGATACCAACCCTCCCCAAAAAATTTCTTATTTGGATCATCGGTCAATGCCTTTCCTAGAAAAATCCCTCGTTACAAGAATCCCATTTCGCTTGCGAAATGGGTAATTTAACAGGTCTCTCTCATGGGGCATTCACACTTTTGTGTGGGACTAGACTATATCTTAAGAAGGAAAGCGAACTCGCTTCGCTCGTTTCCTCCCCACTGCCATTTAGTCGTTGAGCTTCACGCCTCCTATAATTATCCCATCTTTGAAATTACCCATTTATCAAATGGGAATCTTATACTTAAGAGGTGCTTAGTTGCAGATTGCCCAATCCTCTACGTTTTTACCATACCCATGGTCATTAACTCGGCCGCAGACTACTTTCAATAATCCCTTTCTTTAAGTTACCCATTTACTAAATGGGATTTTTTAAAGTGAGGGATTCATCTTATGTGCCTGCTTGGTAGTAAAGGCTCTAAGGGTGTTCCCGCAATTTGACAGTGTTGCCCGCGCCCGAAGGGCGTCAGACTAGCCAAAGCTTTCGCTTCAACTTGAGCCAAATCGACCCCATCACGTCCTGAAGATGCGTGAAACCAAAACTCCCTCGGATTTAAACCTGTCATAAAAGAGTTTGATATGAATCCTTGTGATTCCGCTTTTAAATGAATATCTCCCAATGTTCTCTTTTGTTCAAATCCCACTTTCTCTTCCGTTTTCCTCCGTCTATAACATGGTAAAGTTCTATCTGTAAAACCTTCAGTAATCAAATGACCATCTTTGTCTTGCCTACCCACAATTGCTGTTATTTGACAAAGATTATCCAATTTCCCTTTTGCTCCAGACATAATCATACTCATCAACGCATTATTTTTATTGGCATTTTCCTTTGCCAATTTCGAAGATACATTAAAAGCATTATCTAAAGAATCTTTTACTTGCTGTTCTTTCTTTCCTCTGGAATCTGCCTTAATTATACTTGTAGATATAATTTCTTCAAGTCCTTTCATATCTTGAATACAATCACCAAGTCCAACTGAAAATCCAGTCTCAGTTAGCCAATCATTCATGACTTTTTGATAGTTTGTTACAAAATCAAGAGCTACTTTTGAGGAATAGTTCTTATTCAAATATACAATGATGGAATTTGGTTTTTGTCCTAAACATTTATCAGATAAGATACCTTTCATTAAAACTCCTTGCTCTATGGTAACTCCTCCATTATCATAAGTGAAATCGAATGGAAGAAGAAACGAAAAGAGGTCATGACCAGTAAAATTCTCCTTTTGTGAGAACCATTCATCTCTGTTTCCGAGAAGATAATTTTCAATGGTATTTTCCAAAAATCTGTAATAAATTATTTCGAAACCGCCTTTATCAATCTTTTTGGTGATAATTTTGATGTTTTCGTATGATTCTAACTCGTCAATTCTTATCTCGTATACTTTTTCCAAAATAATTAGAGAAATATCAGGGCAAAACTGTTGTTTTAGGATTCCGTTATCAAGACTTTCAATAATCTCGTTATGATAATTTAGCCTGCGAATGTCTTCAAATTTTCTGGAAATGATATCGAAAGGAAAAATCATCAGAAGGTTCATGAATAAATCTCTTGGAATTTTTCTTACTTCTTTTGTCAATATATATCCTCCAGTCAAAGCATCAAAATATATTTTAGGGATAGGAGTTGAGGAAGAATAATTAATCATATTTTCTTTCACTGCTAATATCTCGGACATTTCGGCTCTAGAGAGATCATCTTGGGGCACATGAAGATTCAATTCATCTTGAGACTACCGACTTCATCAGAAAATTTCCTTTCTGAATCACGAATCTCTACCTTCTTTAATAGGGTAGACACTCTTTCGAGCGGGAATAGACTATACCTTAAGCAAAATCAATGAAAATTGATTTCACCAACGTTTTCTTTAGTCGTTGAAGGAGAACCATGATAGGTAGTGTGGATACCCACATTTTAGGTTCTTATCTGCGGATTGCCCAATCCCTAACATTGTTACTATTGGGTACGGAAATTGACCGTGTTCCTTCGAGTAATTTCTTACACGAAGTAGTAGTTAGGGCTCTAAGGGTGTTCCCGCTGTTGAAACGTTTCGCATATACTGATTCAAACTAATAAAAAATTTTTGGGACATTTCGAAACCATTTTCAATAAAAAGTTGTTCCAAGTCTAACAAATCAAGACATTCTTGTGGCAGTTCGATATCATTCTCCTCATGATATCTCCTGAGATTGTCGCAATGGATACGAAGTTGATCTAGGTCTATATTTTTATTTTTAACTTGATTATCATTACCGGGAAGTGGCATTATATTTTTCCAATTAAAACATACTTCTTTTTGTTCATCGTCACTTAAGTCAAATTTGCTGTAAGGCAAGACATGGTCTATTTGCCACATTTCACCATGATTTTCCATTGTCATATCATCTGTGAAACAAAAAGTAAGCCAATCTCTGAATTCATTTGGGTTACAACCTAAATACGGAACATCCGTTTCACTACCTTTCACTATATTCCGTAATTCGTCGCTGTATCTTTCTGTTTCTCTATACACCTCGTTGTTCCGTAACTCTCTTCGCTTTTCGTTTCTTTTGTCTCGATACTTTTCGTACCATACTTTTGCCACCTGTTTTCCCTCTTCGCTTGCTCTATATTCTTTTCTGTGCTTCGTTTCACAATCGTAACATCTTGTCCCAGCATATCTGAATTCCGAGATTGGTTTGACCTCACAACAAATTGCACATTTCCTATTTCCTGTAATGACTCCGTTCTCAATACCATTCTTCTTTTTTGCATTTCTGTCTTTCTGCCTTTTATTCTCACAATCTCTGCAATGATTACGCCATTCGAATTCATCGATAGATTTCGTGATTCCGCATTTGTAGCATGTTTTTGTAAGTATTCCTTGTTCTTCATGAGAAGACTTCTTTTTCTGTCGCAGTTCTTTTCGTTTTTCGTTGCCACAATCTCTACAATAATTGCATCTCAACGCAAATCTCTCAATCGGTTTTGAAATGTTGCATTCGTTACACGTTTTTTCAGTAACATTTTCGTCTTTAATATCCTGTTCTCTTTCTTGTTTTAATTCCTTGATTCTCTTATTACGACTCTCATTGCGACAATCCCTGCAACAATTTCTCCTTCCCTCAAACCTTTCAAGCGGTTTCGAGATGTTACACTTGATACATTTCTTGGTAGCGTTCATTTTGATTTTTTCTCAATTTAATTTTTTTTTGTAATTTTCGTTTTTGTTTGAATTAGCACACACTAGAGGGTATCAACCTTTTAAGTCCCTCTGTTGACGGCGATGAAAAACCCACCGTCGAAGTCGCAATTATACGGGTTACAAATGGCCAAGTTTATTCTCACTGTTCGGCCGGGTAGGATTCGTACTCTATGAGCCATAATATTGAATTCATGAATTGTTGGTTGTCTGTTCAACAAAATATAATCTCCATCCCTCAGTTGCCTACTAACAACACAATCTCCATCTGCTGTTAATTTTGAGATGTTTGATTTTGGAAAAATTGGCTCTATAATTCTTGCTCCACTAATTATCAAATCACCAGGAATAACTTTTTTGTCTGTCATGACAATATATGAATTTCCCTTTCCATGTCTTGCAGCTATTTTATCTTCTCCAATAGTAAATCTTTTAGTTGAAATTGAGTACTCCCCTTTTCGTATAATCTTATCTCCTTTAACTAATTGAAATTTCTTCGCTGGACCAAGACTAATCATTCTTCCTCCAGAAGCAACTTCTATTTGTTCAGTTGGCCATCCTTTGAACCGTTCCATTTCGATCGGATCTATTATTTTTCCATCTCTAATCACACGATCTCCCATAATTAATAAATTTCTTGGATCAGTTTTCTTCCTAATCATGTCAGGATTGAAAATTTTCCTTCCATCATCTTTTGTGAAACTATTAATTTTCCCTTCTGCTAATAATTTATTAAGATAATCAATGTTAGAAGGACATACTCGTTGTTGAACAGTCAACTCACTCGCAATTTCTTGAGGTATTCCTACTTCATCAACATCTAAAGTAGGATCTGGTCCAGCAACTGTTCTTGCTGATTGATTAACACGTTTTCCCATTAAACGTCCTCTCATGATCCCATTTTTTCCTCCCAGACGATCTCCAATTGCTTTTGTTGGTTTATTATTTTTTTGCTTAGCGAGATTACGACTATTCGTCATAAGAGTTCTCACATGAAAATCTAAAGAATCACTTATCTTTAATTTATTTACTTGATCATTAGAACGACTAATTTTTGATGATGCTTGTTTGGTAGCACTTAATAATGAATTTATTTTGACAATAGTGCAATATTTTGTTGTAAGATCATCGTTATATTCCTTATCGCTAACTTGAACGAACGGTCTATCTTGTGGAGGCAGTACAGGAAGGACCGTTATAATAAACCTCGAAGGATTTTTAATATGTAAAAATGCAAGATCTTGAGTGTCAAGTCTCTTGAAATGTTCCAAAATACCTTTGACCGGTATAAGGATTGAATTTTTCTTATCACCATAATGACCAAAAATTTTATTATCATCCTCATAAAATTCTGGTTTTCTTTTTCTACACCGAGAACATTGTTCGGCTTTGCAACATTTTTGATGTACAGAATCAAATGTTTTTTTTCCTGCTATTCCAAGCATACTGGGAGAAAGTACAAGTTTGTGACAAAAATAACAAAAAGTGTTCATATATTTTACGGATGCTTCTTGGAAGAATGGATGAATAACAGGTTGATTGAGCTCAATGTGACCAAAATGACCTACACAACTCGAATAATCCCCACCACATGTAAGGCATTTTATTCCTTTTGCACAGACCCCCATCCCTCTAGTACCGATATTTCCAGAGCATTTCCGCAGGAACGCCATGGCGTTCCTAAGGTTGGGATGCTATGCATCCCTCCCTCTCTGGGTCATATATCCTTTCCTTGCTTAAGGGAAAGCACACTTTCGTGTGGGGATAGACTATATCTTAAGGAGAGAAATTCTCTCCCCACTGCCATTTAGTCGTTGAACAGCATACCAGTCAAAAACCTTGAAGCTAAAACGTAATTTGACTGGTACTTGGCTGCGGATTGCCCAAAGCTTGCTGACGCAAGGAAGCGAAGCTTCCCAGCGTAAGCGAGCCTGCCTTGCGGCTCTCTCACATTTTTACCATATACAGGGGTATTACCTCGTCCGCAGACTGTATTACTACGTCTGTTTGGTAGTGAGAATTCGAGCTTGCTAGAACAATAGCAAGCTCTCGCACTGAGGGCGCCTAAGGGTGTTCCCGCAATTTGACAGTGTTGCCTGTTTCTTTAGAAACAGACTAGCCAGAAACTTTCGTCCTGACTTTCCCATGAAAATCTAGGAATCGTAGACCCCACTCTCACCTGAATCTTTAGCTACAGTTATCTCCCGCACGCTCATGTTCCTAATGTCATTTGCCTCCAGGACTGAAAAAGTAACACTTTTTATGACATATTTTTCTGCCCTATTCATTCTTCTTATAGGTTTTACACCTTTTAAAACAATCCATTTATTTTTCACTTTTAATCTTTTCTATCAATGTGATAGAAATTAGGGGAATAATTAGCTCAACTTCCCCCTAAGGTGCGGATATGAATAATCCTACAAAAAATAATGTTGATATTTTCATCCACCTACCTTAATTGTGGTGAACTTTTGAAGTATTTTTCATTTTTGGTTATCGTCTTGTTTCTTTTTTTCTACGAAAAGAAAAGATGAATGCGAATCTTATAGATTACGTAGCTTGGGCAGTCATTCTTGGAGTGACACTTTATGTGTTAAATTCCGGAATGAAGAAATTAGAACCACAAGAGCTGAATAAATTTTATGCAATGGTAATAGGTGGAATGATGATAGCATTCTTTATCCTTGCATGGTTTAAGACTGGTTATGGCTTCAACAAGAATACACAACAATGCGAACAGCAAAGATTTGGTTATTGGAAGTATGCATCTGCCGATGCTTGTTCAAGCGTTGAGAAAAAAGATACAATTACTGGGATGGGATTCTTTTAATGTTTCTATCTTATGATAGAAAACTCATGCATATTTACTAAAGTCAGGAAAAATTCCATTATTCTCCAACCATTGAAGAGGTCAGGTATGATTCCCAAAATACTGCCTTGTCTGAGGAAGCAAAAGAACTTTGAAAACACATTTCACAATCATCATCTTCACAAAGAGCTTGATGAGAACAATACTTGCATCCTCTTTTTCCTATCATTTTTAATTCCTTTTCAAAAGGTAAAACAGGCAACAAACATAGCATCAATTCATTTGGATGGCAAGAACCGTTGAAAAAACTTTTCTCGCAGTATCAAGATATCTTTTTCGCAGACGAAGAAGCTGTAAGTTGACAATTCACTTCACTGTAAATAATGTCCAATAAAAAATAAGTATAGTTCAATGTAGTTGTTACAGAGTTACAGAGACGGAGAGCTCAGGCCTGGGACGGTAAGTATATCTCCAGATGTTTTAAATCTTCAAGGGTGTAAAATCAATTATTACTACTTCATTGAATTTATTTGTATATCTGGTAGAGGCGTTTCTGGAAATTAATCTATTTACTCTCATCGGATGAATTTTATATCCTCCTGACCAACATACGTTTTTGTATTTTTAAATATTCGAGAACCTGAAACATAGTGCAATTTGACAATCATTGTTGGAACATAAATTACGGGGTGTTCCTCCATAATTACATGCACCATTATGTTTATACTTTTTTCGCGACTTTAATTTAGATACAAATAATAATGTCAATAAATTCATTTTTATTTTTCATAATACTCCTTAAATGGAAAGTTTAAAAAAATTTTTCACGAATTAAAAAGAATTTGTTTTTTCCCTGTAATAAAAAACCAAGATGTCGGTTCTCAGTGTTACTTCAAGCACAAAAACAGATCGTGTTAACTCGCAAACAGCCGCTGAGCGTATGTATGGCGACCCATTCTTCTCTTCTTGCCCTGCTATAGTATTGAAAGATCAATATGGACGAGATGTGAATTCCATCCATGAAGGTTTGGCATATCTCCCTGCTATGCGTTTCTGTCATGATCCTTCTGATGTGATTGATACAGAAGACAACTTAACTCGTAGTGCATGGGTTTATGCTACTAACCAGCCAGTGTATGATGGTGGACTTAATTGTGGAGTCCAAGGAGGAAAAAATGCCTACGATACTTTAGGATTATATCGTGACCAACAAGATCAACCAGTCTATAAATTAATGACAGATCAAACTGATGGTGCAGACGCATTCGGAGCTGAAGTCGAACTTGTACAAAAAGCTACTCAAAGTCGTAATAGACCATTTGGATTCGCCAAGCAGTATTACCAGTAAAAGTTTCTTTAACTCATTAGTTAAAGAACATTTCATTGTTTGATTACAGTAATTCCTGTCGGATTATTCTCAATCCATCCGTCAAAATACAGTTGAATAACTCCTATTGTAAATTCTAATGTCTCCATGTTCATGTATTTTTCCACTACCATTTTTAATCTCATTAATCTTTTCTTCATAGGAAATTCTTCTAAATCTGGTGTCTTATATTCGTCTGGGTTGAATCTAATATATAATGTGGGCAACTGAAAAACTTCCGCTATATTCTTCATTCTGACACACTCACATAATTCCGGATAACTTTTGTGTTGTCCCTCATCAACTTCTACGACAATTTTAAACAAACCATTACTCGAATTTATGACAATATCTGGACGTTCTAATCCGCATTCTGTGTCTATAATTTTATCTACACTTTCAATTGGAATATTCTGCATCCTTAAATATGCTACTGTCTCGTCTTGTTTTGCTAACCTAACATGTTTTTCTTCGTCACAATAATAACAAACATTCTTTCTATTAATTATCGATTGTAGACCACATTTAGAACATCTTGATGTTTCAAAGTCTTTATCTTCCGAGAGAGCATGGGATTCACATCTGATTGGATATTCATCTCCGTAAGTAGCCAACTCATTGCACCTAAAGCAACGGCGCATAGGTCTAAAAATTTCTACTCGCCTATCAGCATGAATAGCACAATGATATGGCTTATTACCTATAATACCATAATTTGCTTGAGAGTTACATTTCTCTACACTACATACTTCATGAGATACATATATCATTTTTTCTTCCTTATGCTCTACGCAATATTTTGGTTCTCCCCCTTCGTAATTATAGGAAGGACATTTACAACAATTTTCGTACTGACATTTCTTACATTTCACATTAATCATTCCTTTCTCTTTATGTTTCGAACAGTATTTTGGTGATTCACCTTCGTAATTGAATGATGGTTGATTTGAACATCCTTCATATTGACATCTCTCACTTCTTACATCTATCATTCCTTCTCTTTTATGTTTAACACAATATTTAGGTGAATTTCCTTCATAATTAAAATTTGACCGAGTAGTACATCCTTTATATCTACATATCTTACTGGGATCACTCATAATCATTCCTTCTTTTTTATGTTTAGTACAGTACATTGGTGATTGTCCTTTATAATTATAACTTGGAATTGTATTACATCCTTGACATTTTTTCCTTCTTACGTTTATCATTCCTTCTTTTTTATGTTTAGAACAGTAGTTTGGTCTCTGTCCCTTATAATTAAAACTTGGTAGTTTATCGCATCCTTCATATTGACATTTTTTTTACTTACAACATTTTCCATTCCTTCTTTTTTATGTTTAGAACAGTAATTTGGTGATTGTTCTTTATAATTAAAACTTGGAATTGTATTACATCCTTTATATTGACATTTTTTCCTTCTTACGTTTATCATTCCTTCTTTTTTATGTTTGGAACAGTATTTTGGTGGTCCTCCTTTGTAATTGAAAGATGGACATTTGATTTGACAACCTTCATATTGGCATCCCATTTTTATGTTAATTTTGGAATCAAAATATTTTTTTCATTTTTTATATGGCGGATATGTCAGAAGTGAGATATAACATAAATATTGGATGCTCCATTGCAGTCACTATTCCAAAAGCATGAACACAAAAAATCAACAAAAAATTCTTTAACTACCATTTCTATCATAGATAGAAAATTTTCGTATTAAGGATTATAATAGAGAAGCAAAAATGTTATAATCATAAATACGATAATCTTTCCAATGAAAATAGTTGTCGGGGAAATTGTACTCTTCTTTTTATTTATCATATCTATGACTCTTGATACATTTATACTATATAAAATAACAAATAGAACAGTGAGTAATACCGTATTTAGTGCTTTTTTTGTAAAATTAGTATCAAGAACAGCATCTGGAGTAGGAGGAGTTGCAGTTGATGTTGTAATTTGTGAAGGTACTGGTTTATTTCCTCCTGTGGTATTTCCACTCACAGTTACTGACTTTACCAATGGAAAAAGAGTATCTAAGGTCGATTTTTCTATTGGGGTAAGGTCTGTCTCATCGTTCTTTGGTATTTTGTCAATTGATTTCACCTCCGCCATCTTTTTATTCTGAGCAAAAAGTTTAAGTATCTTTTTCGCTTGCGAAAAAGCTGTAAGTTGCCCGATGTATGTTAGATTTGATCTTCGACTAGTAGCTCTTCAATATCGAGCATCTCAGCCATTACTTTACTGATAATTGCTTCGGAAAGTCTATAACAATCTTTCCTTTCCTGGAGGAATTCAAAGTCATCGCATAACATCGCAATGTTTCGCTTAGCTTGTTCTACATGTCTTCTTACCTCGTCATATTTACTGAGAAGTCTTTTTATAAATAGTTTGTATTGTGTATCGATAAATCCACTACAAAGTGATCGAAGTTTGACATATACAAATCCTACATGAGATATTACTTCTCCAACATCCGTTATGAGATCTTTCAGTTTTATAAGAGGAGCTACACAAGATCTTACTTCTCCATGAAAGAAGTATATCTTGGGATCCCCATGTCTAATAACGGATAACCGACTTCCTCTGATAATAAGAATATCACTATCAAGAGCAGTTTGAAGTCTCTCAATTTGTTCTTCGGAATGAGCTACGATATCTCCATGATAGTAATTTTGAAATACAAGATCTTTTCTTTTTGCTTCTTTCCCTCTGGATAAATGAACAGTTCGATACTTTTCCGAACTCTTTAGTCGAAGTTCATTACCAATAAAAATGAAAAATGGGCAACAACGACCATCTATATTCACAACTTTGATATATGCAACACTATCCTCGTCGATTGTAAAACAACAAATGATTAATAGATTATTTCGTGTCAAGACAGTCTCCAACTTTTCGAAGCTAACTTGCTTCTCTGGTGATTCAGAATGTTCATGAGAAGATACGGATTCCTCCTCCCTACTATGATGTTCTTCTTGAGGATCAGAAGAATGATATTTTTGTGTAGGTCTATCAATACCATATTTAGGATCACTATCCAGTCTACTAGGATTGTCAGAGAATTTTTTATCAGCAACCTTATCACTTATCTTAAATAGAGGTTTTATTTCTCCTTGCATCACTTTTATTTATACTCATTTATTCTTTCTCTTCTGGGGGAGGATTATCAAAATCTAATTCACTTAAATCCCTGTCAGGAAATAAAGATCTTAAAAATGTCCTTATATCCGCCCACATTGTTACCGAATTATCATTCTTGTATTTAGATAAACGTTTTAAACCATATGTTTCATAATACTTTACAAGTTTTTCGTTATCTTTTATATCACAGAGATATTTTGATATACTAAGGGGAGGTCCATTTCTCTCCTCACTTTTAATCTTGTCTGCTATAATTGATATAAGATCCAAAGGGAAAATATTGTATAATTCCCATAAAGCATTTTTCTCAGAGAGTTCTGTAGAGGGAGGAATAATATTGCAAGTTCCTCCGCTCGCCTCCAACATCACAAAATTTGTTTGCTTTTTTAGGAGAGACTTCTCAATCATATAAGAAAATAGAGTTCGTAACATAAGTTTTCCTGCTCCTTTTAATGTTTTTTTTTCTTCTTCATCAGCGCCAGAGTCCGGATCACTAGACCAAACATAAAACCAAGAAATATGTAAATAACATCCCGCTGGAAGATCTGCTCGATATCCAACTTCTGGATGTTTTATAGATGACCTATCTCCCTTTTTTAAGGAGTGATCTGAGATAGATAAGTATGTGAATCCACCTCTTCCTAAATGCTTCTCCTTCACATATCTTTTAAAGGGTGTATTTGGATATCCATCTGGTACAGGAATATAAACAACATATGACGACCCACATCGAGATCCTCCTCTACTTTTTGTGATTATATTCATTTCAAGTGGAAATCCTTTCATAATACGATGAATATCCACACTAAACTTTTCTTCCTCCATCTTTTCTTAAAGAAAAAATTAAGTTGAAACCTGTTAAACTATCAGTAACTTAACAAATTATTTCCCTATTAGAAAATGTCTGAGGTGACAGATATAAAGTCCCTTGATGAACAGATAAGACCTCTTTTATCACAAGAAGATCTATGTTTATATACTGAACTTACTAAGGATCTTCTTCAAAGTTATTCTAAATTTCCAAGAAGAGTAAATTTTATGGCAAGAACAAAAGATGAAGAAAAAGAAAGAATAATAAACGACTTTATTATTCGAACACTTTTGGTCTTTAGAGGGTCTGGACCTGAACAATCAGGTCCAAACCATTCCGGTACAAGAATTAGAGATTCGATGATGGAATACATGACACAAGTTAGACGTAAAAAATCAATTATTTCCGAAAATAAATGTCAAGAATGTTTTTCAGAGATCCTTTCAGTGGATTCTGATACTGGAAATCTTGTATGTATGAGTTGTGGTTTTGAAATGCTTGATCTTTCGGATAGAAATATTGCTTATAGAGATGCTGAAACTATGACAGTAATTAGGAAGCCGATATACGAAAGGACAAAGCACTTCAAAGATCTTGTTAATCAATATCAGGGTAAGCTTACGAGAGCTATTGATCATGAAATTATAGAGAATCTTCGTGAATGTTTTAGAATAAATGGTATAGATCCAAGGACTGTCACGAGAAGAAACATATGCAATTTTTTATTAGAGCTTGGTCATTCTGAATATTACGATTCTGTGAACTTTTTATATAGTCATTTTACTGGAGCAGTTCTCCCAGATCTATCAGGAGTTGAGGAACAATTATTCAGAGATTATGATATGTTACAAAAGGCATATAATGAACTATCAAGTTCAGAAAAACAAGAGAGAAATAATTTTCTAAAAGGTATTCAAGTGTTTGAATGTTTATTAAAAAAAAATCATATTCCATATGACTCTGATGCGTTCCCTAGTTTAAAAACTGAGGACAGGATGCGCAAATATGACAATATACTTGAACAATTATTCAAAAAGCTCGAATGGTCTTTCCCGACGTACCCCAGATAACGGAGAACGAAAAATATTATTCTCCTGATACAAAGAGTTCGATAGTTAGTAAATGTTCCTTTTCTACGATGAGTTTGATTCTCGGGAAAGAAAGTTCTGTATATTTTTTTTTCGCTACAGAAAAATTGAATCATGGCTAACTATGTTTTATCCACGGCTTTTAAGACAGCAGACCAACAAGATATGACGATGATACGTCTTGGAAACCCTCCCATCATCAATAGACAAAAACTATTGACATTTTCCCCTGGAGCAACAGGACAAACACTTCAGGCTGTTGCTACAAAACAACTTGAAAGAGCGATACACAATAGAAAAAGAACAGACAAAGCAATATTAACTATAGCGAGCGGTGCAGAAGATTATGCATCTGGGACGTAGTAAGTTAAATAAGTTTTCTATCCATTCGATAGAAATTTACAGGGACGAGAGAATGCGTCCGCACGCAATGCGCATTATCTTTATTCAAATAATATATTCATCATTTCTGAGATAATTTCGTCCGTCACTTCCAAATGTGAAAAAATTATACTGATGACATCCTTATCAAAATATTTACCTAAAGGGTCTCCTTTACGAAGTTCGTCTTCCATTTTGACATCCTTAAATAATATCCAGAGAGGAGAATTTCGGATGTGTATCCATGGTTTCATAATTTTTAATGCTCCTAATTGGTAACCAGACATAGCACTAACTATATACTCATATCCATATGTATCCACATCTGATTTCCAGTCGTTTTCAAATATGAATTTGAGACATTTTATTTTTCCTGTATATGCCATGTAACAAATTACCTCTGAAAAAACTATATTCCATATATCCCAATGAAAATTCATTTTTTCCTTTGTTTTAGGATCTCTCAGATAACTTCTCAAACTATTCACATCGTCTTTTTTTGCTATTTCTATTAAAGTTTCGTATGTTTTTTGCCTATCCATGATTTTAACAGTAGGTAAAATATTAAGAAATTTTTGTTTTTCTTATAATGGTATAATTGGATGGAAGAAGACATTCTTTTACTCAGTGACATCTGGGAAATAAACTGGCAAACATCTGACTTCAGAGAGTTTGAACCCATTTGTATAAAGCTCGAATCCATTGATGAAGAGGAAGAAGATATCGAAGATCCTCAATATTTCTGGCACACTTTTGTCCATGAAACAATAGGACTAGGAATTACTCCCACTCCTCTCCAATCTTCACCAAGTTAAAAGTAATAATTTCTATCGGAAGATAGAAAGCTATGATATGATTGTGGAATAGGTACTGGAATTGGAGGAAAAAGAAATGGAGTTACGAGTTCACGAGGTTCCTATCTCAACACTAGAACTATTTTTCTTGAGCCATCTAATTGTGTCAAAATTTTCATGTGCTTCAGCATATTGCATCCCTTTAGAATTAGGAACAACTCCTTTCTTCTTCAACCAATCTAAAAGTTTAGATCTTCCTTCTCCACAAATTAAATTAGCACCTTCTGTATCTGGTAATAGTCCAAATTCTTCATACAAAAATTTAATCATTGAAGGATTTCTATATGAAACATTAGGTGCCTCCGCTGTCGGAAAGATTTTTTTCTCTTTAAGATATATAACGACTTCTTTATGACCTCCTCGACAGGCTTCATTTGAGCCACCAGAATCAGGAATCAATGAAAAATTTTCTTCCAACCACTTGAGAATATGTAAATATCCATAACCACACGCAAGGTTTGCTCCTAATATAGTAGGAAAAATTCCGAAGGATTTTAACCATATCAACTCATCAAGATGTCCATATTCACATGCATAATCTGCACCTTTAGGAGTTGGAAGAATATGATTTTTATTTCTTAATCTCTCCAACATATCAATACTTCCAGATAAACAAGCAAAATCTGCACTTATGGGGTCAGGAAAAATTCCCTGTTCTTCTATCCAATCTAACATTTCGATACAATTGACACATGCAAAACGAGAACAAAAAATGTTTGGGGAAATATTTGCTTCTTTTTTCAACCATTTGAGAATTTGCAATCCTTTGGTATTATAGTGAATACGATGTCTAATACCACATGCATATACTGCCCCAGTTGAAGTTGGTAATATTCTTCTTTTGAGGAGCCAGTTCAACACTTCTATTTTTCCTCCTGCACATGCATTATTTGCTCCTTCTCTGTTAGGCAAAATCCCTCGACTCTCAAGAAACTCTAATACCTCAATAATATTATATTCATCTACGATTTCTCTTATATCGGGAATATTGAATTTGCGTTCCACAAATTCAATGGATGAACAATATCTTTCCCAATTATCATCGCATACAGAATTTGCACCTTTAATATCTGGAAGAATTCCAAAAGAAAATAGAAACGTTAGTATCTCTATATTTCCATTACAGCAGGCAGAATTTGCTCCTCGAGTATCGGGTAATTTTCCTATAGAACTCAACCATTGAAGAATTGCAAGATTTCCTCTTTTAGATAAGGTTAATGGAGGAAGAATGCCCGGTTCAAATGTTACATGTCTATAACAACACGCATAATTAGCACATTCAACATCAGGAACAATTCCATTTTCATATAGCCATTGAAGCATTTCTAAGTTTCCTAATCTGCAGAGAAATCTTGCTCCATAAATATCAGGAAGAACGCCAAATCTCTCTTTTATGAATTTTAGAGTCTCTCGCACTATATTAATTTTTTCATTTAAACAAACCCATCTGGCACCATGTGTATCAGGATAAATACCTCTTTTAAAGAAGTTCTCCAAAGCCTTTATATTTCCTTCACTACAACATCTATCAGCAAGGTAAATAATATCTATGTCACCAAAATTATCGAAGTCATCATTCTCAGCCATTGAAATGTAATCAAAATTTGTATAGTTCTTTAGAACTTTCGGATCAAGTCCGAAAGTTATGTATAAAACATAAGTATTTCCGGAATATTCTCCAATCAAATCGAGTAGTGGATAATAACCTCCTTGAGATATAACAGTATCCATTTTTATTCTTAATCAAACTTTTGTCTTACTTTTTCATTTTTTACTACGACGAAACTGATTGACGCTAGATAATAAAAACAAAAAATTTTCTCTTCGTACGAAGAGAAAGAAAAATGGCTATTATCATTGATGATTGGACAAAGATATATCGAGCCAGAAAGACAGTCTGTGAAATGTTAATTGATAGGGGATTTATAGTAGATAATAGAGATATGCAACAAAGTCCAAATGAATTGAAAGGAAGACTAGGAATTATTGGAGAATTTGATCCGGTTTCTCGTACTAAACTTTTGTTGATAGCATCGCATAGGGATGATGAGACAAATAAAATTATTGTCTTTTTTCCAGCAGATAAATTGGGAATTAAGACTGTTAAGGAATATGTCGAAATAATGCAGGGCTCTTGTATTTATCGTGCAATTATAGTCACACAAAACCAAATAACAGCACAAGCTAGGAAAGCCTTAGAACAATGTGCAATTCCTCTTTCCAATTCTTCTGAACATATTTTACAATTTGAGAGATTTCAAGAAGCAGAATTACAAATTAACATCACGAAACATGTATTAGTTCCGAAACACGAAGTACTTAGTGATTATGAAAAACAAGAAGTTATAAATAAGTATAGACTACAATTAAGTCAGTTTCCAAGGATATTGAAAGATGATCCTATATCTAGGTACTATGGCATGACTGTTGGACAGTTAGTAAGAATTACTCGACCAAGTGAGACAGCAGGTAGATATGTTACATATAGAGTCGTAGTATAAAGTAGTATAGAACATAAATGTCTTTAGTGAATGGAATATAGGAAAATAAGTCGCGATCTCTATTAAATTCCTAAAGATGAATGACATCTCTAGTACAATAATAAATTTTGAAATGAAGGTGTTAGTCAACCCTAACATTGAAGGGCATGTACCGTATAAACTTCCGAGTCTAGAAAATATAGATTTTAAGTTGGACATAGTAGAAAATTTGTTTCCTCAATCTGAAGAGGTCAAGAGGTCTCTGAAGAATATAGACATTGAACTATTCAGTTACCCTTGTGATAAAGATTTGGAGGTTCTTAATAATTTGACCAAAAAATATATTGGCTCCAATTTACCGATAATTTTTACTAACGGAAGCGACAATGCTCTGAAATTAATTGTGGACACCTTCTTTACTCCGTCCTCTAGTATAGGAATTTTTTTCCCTAACTATCCTCACTTCCTTCATATGGCAAGTATGACTTATTCTAATATTACTCATATCAATTGTGTGGATCCAGAAAAAGATATCAACGGAGACGTAAGAGGATATGATGTGATATACATGAGTTCCCCTAGTTTGCCCTGGGGTTATGTTGTTCCATTGGAAATGATTAAGGAACTAGCCAAGAACAATCAAATAATTGTGGTAGATGAGGCGTATTTTGAATATAATGATGTTCGAAGAGAATCCGCTATTCAATTGATTTCTGATTTTCCAAATATTATAGTTACAAGAACATTTAGTAAATATTTCGGCTTGGCTGCTCTACGTCTGGGATATCTCATCTCATCACCAAGAATTAATGAATTACTGCAGGTGGGACACAATGGCAAAAATATTTGTAAGATTTCTGTTAATGTAGCCACAGTAGCACTACAAAATATAAACCATTATGAAAATATGTATAAGGAATTTTTAAAAGTAAAGGATTATCTCAGAAAAAATTTAAATTCATTGGGAATCGAGTATATCTTGAACCAAGGAAACTTTTTCACAATAATTGTTGCGGACACGAAATACGTCTGCGGAATGTTCCAAAAGAATAGAATATCTGTTCGAGATAAAAATTCAGAAATTAGGGGAGCAATACGAATTAGCATCACCCCTATGGATATAGCAATACGAGTAATAAAAGTTCTACAAGTATGCATTGGATTTAGGAACAAGAAAACTTGGTTGTTTGATTTGGATGGGTCGTTGAGGGAACACTCTAAACTAACGTCAAAAGTTTATTCTGGTTCAGTCAAGTTATTGAATAATTCCAATTGGAGAACTATCGTAGTTACGAATAATTTTGTGGATTCAATTTCAGACATCCGAAGACAATTATCATTCAACGGGGAAATTATTAGGGCAAAAATTCCCAGTGGTGTCGTTTTAGCACACGAAACAAAATTGTCCGACCTGAATAATGAAGATATTAAAGGAGTGTGCATAACACATAAAGTGTTGGACACAACAACAGAACAATGGACAATTATTGCAAAAATACTAAACAGAACAAAATTATTGTATAGCATAGAAAGTAATGAGACAACTTCATTATCAGATATGGGAGAGACGAATTTGTATGGAGACGAGCGACTTCCCGATAGTGGGACGTTCATAGATGTATTTATAAGATCAATTTCCGACTTAAAACATTATATCATTGGAAAGCCCAATTTGAGTTTGAACATAAGTCCAGAAACAAGTATTCTTGTCGGTGATTCTGAAGCAGATTATCAGCAGGCTAATAATTTAAACATTGACTTTATTAAAGTGGGGAGCAATTACAATTTTCCATTCTATAATGGAGACTACTATGAGATAGAGGATGTTGATAAGTTGTCAGAGTTCCTAAAACTCTGAAAATGAAAAAAATCAAATGGTCATGAATAAATAAAAATGGAACAGGAAAGGTGGAATACAATTTCAGAATTTCCGAATTACGAAATTTCTTCTAAAGGAAGAATCAGAAATGGAAGAACTAACATTTTAAAGCAGACAGTGAATGGCAAATATTACTATGTAACTCTCTGTAACACAAATAAGAAAAAAACTTGCAGGGTTAATATATTGGTTGCCGTGTCTTTTTGTCACCGTCCAAAAGGAACAAATGTGGTACATCATATAAATGGTATCAAGTTGGACAACAGAGCAGAGAACTTGGAATGGGCTTGATGCAGATTCTCCATAAACGTTCATATCAACAAAAACATCAAAAATCAAACCGGAGCCGGATGAGACTAACTTGAAAATAAAATGTTCATCCAGTTAAAAGACCCGCGGAGCGGGCAGCCGGCTTCGCCGGATACTTACCGATTAAAAATGAAAAATATCATTTAAATCTTTGTAATAATGGGTGATTCCCCATACAGATGTTTGAGTTTTCATAGGTGAAGGTTTAAAAAACCGAAAAATTAATAATCATTTGTGGTAATGGCGTGAAACATTACTGTGTATGAAATAATTAATCAGACAACTTAGACGAGTTGTCAAACCATAGACCGTGATTTCGTTTTTGACTAAAATGACATTTTAATCATTAATGAGTAGCGGTGACGTACAAGAAAAATACTGAGGAGTGGCAAAAAACGAGAGATTATAGAAATGAGGTAGAGCAATACAAAGATGAAGAACTAATAAAAGTTTGGAAATCCATCGCAGAAATAATTTCAAAGTTCAAAGACTATGATAAAACATGTATATCAAGGTGTTGTAATGGAAAAAGAAAGACACATAAAGGATTCACATGGAAATGGAAAAGTGAGAGAAAGAAAAAAGTTTCAGATGAAGAAATTATGTGGAAATTGGAACTATAAAAGGATGGGATTTTTCTGGTAATTATATTCATAAGAATGGAACGAAAATATTGGGTATAACCAAGACGGAAATGAAATTTCAATTAACGAATAATCTATATGGATGTATTGGTTTAAGCGACAAAGATGGAGCTGGACATCAATTATCAGTTCATAAAATTATTAACCAAGTTCTGAAGGGAGGGAAATATGAAGATGGGATGGATCATAAGGACAAAGTTAGAAATAATAACAGTATTGGCAATTTAGAAGCGGTTTCTTCTAAAGAAAATATGATAAGAGCAGTGGGAAAATCAGTAAAACAAATTGATGTAGAGACTGGGAATGATATATCAAGAGCATGTAACAATAATCAAACTGTTTATGGTTATAAATGGGAGTGGTGTAGAATATACCGAGAGGAACTTCTGAAAAAAGCAAGCGGAAAGGCAGTAAAACAAATAAATATCGAAACTGGAGAAATTATTAAAAATTTTAGGTGTGTTGATGAAGCAACTAAAAAACTTGGTAAAAAACGTGGAGGATATATATCCGGAGCATGTAACGGTAGATACAAAAATGCTTATGGTTATAAATGGGAATGGTGCTAGAGTTTCTATTCTATCGATAGAAAATTTTACGTGATAGCAGAACATTTGTTAATACTTTTATCAAGTCAATTCCTAATTTAAGAAACTTAATCATTGGGAGTTGATATAACTGAATATGAAAATAACACCCAAACAATTACAGTGGAGGGATTGATTAATGAGATGTGTGAATAATAAGTTCTCTATCCGGAAGATAGAGAGATTATTAAATTTCGTTATAATAAAATGAGTAACACAGTAATTGAGATAAAAAGCCCTCTTGGAGGTAAAGAAAAAATCAGTGTATTGACATTATCATTGTTTATTATTTTTGTCATATTGTCCCTAGTCTATTGTTTTTCTATTACGCCTGCACTAGCGAATAGAAAAGATGAATTGTCCCAAAAAATTACTAAAGTAAATGAGAGTTGTATTGCTGGGTGTGGTACATGCACAAAATACACAAAAACAAGGGGTAAGGATTATTTCATTGACTCAATGAACAACGAAAAAGAAGAAGAAATAAAACGTTGTATTTTGACATTTTGGAATTTATCCCATTATTTGGCATACATCATTGTCGGATATCTATTTCCAAGTATGTTCATCGAAAGTATGATTGTGGGTATAGCATTTGAATATTTTGAGTTTTTAACATACAATTGCCATGACGGACTCGATATTCTGTATAATGCTTTGGGGTTTATTACAGGAATGTATCTAAGAAATTCGTTACATCCGTAGATATAATCGAAATTCCTGAATGTTTTACATGTTGGAAACAGAAATACTCACAACCACGTCTACAAGTAGCATGAGCATGTCTTTTACATAATCTTCCAGATTTTGTTCTTGCAAAGCAATAATTACATTGACTCATCTTTTAAAGAATATTATTTACACGTCAAACTTCCAAAAGGAGCACACATAGGGCATCCTACTGGAGAATAAATGTTACACAATAGAAACATTTCTTTCCGATATCTTAAGGAAATTTATATGACGAAACTAGGAAAACGTTGATACAACGATTAAAAATGAAAAGTACAGACTAAATTTATTAATAAGATAAACACCACCATGAATAATAATTTGAAGAGAAAACTTCTCTTACATTTATGGTCCTTTTTAATCAAAGGAAAAAGGAACATTACAAAAGTTAGTAGACAAAAAATTACAATTTTTACTGATGGCGGAGCCTCCGGAAAGAGAGGAGCGTGGGCTTTTGTGTTACAAGATGAGAAAGAGGAAATCACTAAATCTGGAAAGGAAAATCCAACTACAAATAATCGTATGGAACTCAAAGCAGTTATTGAAGCACTCTATGAGGTAGAGAAAAGACTAGCAGCAGGAAGAAATGAAATCCATGATATTACAGTAAATACTGATTCCCAATATGTTAAACGAGGAATTACAGAGTGGATCATAAAATGGAAGCAAGGTTCAAACAATTGGACTACCGCCCAAAAAACTCCGGTAAAAAATAAAGAAATTTGGATAATGTTGGACTCAATAGTTTCGAAGCTCAAACCTACATTTGTTTGGGTGAAAGGACATTCAGGAAACGAACAAAATGAAAGATGTGATGCAATGGTACAGGCAGAAATAAAATCTTTTTCTTCTTAACAGTATATCTATCATTGTCGATAGAAATTTCTATATCCTTCTGTATTCTCCAAATCTCCTTCATTTCTTGCTTCTATTGCTACATTTATGTTATCGAAAGATACTTGCTCCGCGAAATACCATTTACTCTTTGTGAGATGGCAGGAACTTAATAGAATAGCATCAAGACAACATTTGATTTTGGTGCGGAACAAAATGAAAAATGTGATGCAATGGTACGAACAGAAATATTTCTTAACTATATTAACTTTCGTATCGGGAGTATATTATGAAATGAAAAACAAAAAAATACTTAAAAATCAGAATATTTTACAAAAAATGGAAAGACTATCCTCTCCAGAACGAAAAGAAAGGAATTCAATATGGGATATTTTTATTACATGGTTCCATGACAATCTTAAATGCGAGTCGATCCAAGGGCATCCGGTGACCTTCGGAGTGGCACCGGATCTGATATCTGAATTTCTTCCTACAGAATTTCATTTTGAGATGTGGCCTACTCCTGCTTCTCCGAGAGAATATGTCTCAAATTGTGCAACACCAATGATTAAATTATTTGTAGGGAAATATGTGGAAGCAACACAAGGATTAATTGACATAGCAACAATTACCATAGAAAATTCAGATTATCTTCATGAGCCAAATTTTGAGAATTATGTTAAACAGATTATGAAATCCTTCGTAAATCTAGGTGCAAATCCAGAAAAAGCATTGATGGAGTCATGGAAATACTTATATAATCTCACTACGTTAGGACATCCGGACGATGACGTTTCGACTTGTAATATTGCAATTGTCTTCATAATTCTCTTAAGGCTCATAAAAAACCCAGCCGGTGCCGAGGGCACCGAATACAAGGAATGGAAAAAACTTTTCAATGAGACCAAGGAACAGAATACCTTTTATCTCGGAATGATACCTCTCCAGAACTTTATAAAATTTGTTCTTAAAGAATGTGATTTTGATGAACTTGTGTTAGGTTCTGACATGGGAAGGGATGAAATTTACGAAACTGGAGAACTCCAGTACCCTAATGATATTGAAACATTTCTAAAGACCTATTACATTAGAGATATTGTTCAATGTATTCTTGATTATTAGACTTGACAAAGTTTCTTTTTTCTAAGAAAAAAGAAATGGCATTACCTCCAGGGAGAGAAAAAGCTAATCTTTTTGTCTTGACGAGTTTTATTCGGGGAGTCATCGACAACAACGGGACGTACTCTACATATTCTGACGTTTTGATACAAAATAAGAATAGATATCCACCATTGGCTACAATCGACACTTACGACTATTTCAATGACACATTTGATAAGAATGGGAGGATAACATATAATGACGTGGAGGGAAGAATAAATACGGAATTAAAAATGTATACCTTCGTACCAATTCCAGTTCCCAATGAATGTTCTCTTTCTTTGACCTCTCCATCATCGCCATATTATACTCCTGAGGTTGTGGATACAACAGGTCACAAAGTGAAAGAAGAAGATACTTTAACTGAATTTTGTGATTCTCTTAAGACATTGAGTTCGTATTACAGTAGTACTCAATATTATCTCTCATCTTTGGAGCAATATACAGTCGAAATGGCAGAGTTTGTTAAAGCACGTATTGACCATCGTATATGGGAGAAGAAAGCGGAAGGAATAGAAAGTCCTGGTCCAGAACCTACCATTCCATCAACTATTCCAACGTTTACTCTTCCTGGAAGAGTTCCATCTATTCCATGTTGCGGTCCATCTGCTCCATGTTGTGGTAAGAGATTTGTTGATTTACCTGTTGATTCAGATGACTTCGATATAGAGATTCAACGATGCACAGATAGACTTACAAAAAATATCAGTAATGAAGTAGTTAGGATTCAAAAAGTGAATGAACGAATTCAGAAAAAGAATGAATCTGTGAATCCCCCAGCTCCTTCAGTTACCCCTACTCCTGCTACCCCTAGTACTTCAGTCTTAAGAGCTCAACAAATTCAACCAACACAAAGAGAACAAATATTGAGAAAAATAATGATTACTACGTTAGTTCTTGTTATTCTGCTCCTCCTGAACATTGCCCTATTATAAAGACTTTTATCTAAAAACAAAAACAAAACAATCACTAAAATGGAAACAATAGAAGTAATTTGTCTTGGTTTCTCTATGCTTTGGCTCGGACTTTCAATACTCAGTGGAGCAAAATTCGTAATAACACAAACTATAATCAATGCCCTAAGATTTGTAACAGAACTTTCCTTGTTTGCTCTTTTCTTTGGAGTGTCCTTTGATGCCCCAATAGCATACGAAATTACTTTTGGTATTTTTGCGAGTGTATTTTTATTGTCATATGCTATCGGGAAATACTGCAGGTGTAGCAGGTGTTGTTGTTACAGAGAAATATAGAAACTCAACCTGTCGCTTCTTCCAATTAATATACTTTTATCATGAGATAAAAGGATAATGCTCCTACTGAGAGTCGAACTCAGCTGATCCGTATATATTCAAATTTTCTAGATGATGTTTTTCGTTTTTAGGGAACACTAAAATTTACATGACCATCACCAACCTTAGCTAGGAATTCATTTGCTCTATTAAAACAATTAGAATTAAAAAATCCACGATAAGCAGAAAAAGGGGAAGGATGAGCACATTGAATAACATGGTGAGAGTCCTTACAGGACACACTTGAATAATAGTCCTGAGCTTGTTTCCCCCATAATATGATTGGTAAATTCTTCTTTACCCTTGTCATATATTTTATAGTGGCTCTTGTAAAGCTTTCCCAGACGTCCTTATGAGAATTTGGTTTTCCTCGTTCTACAGTTAATGCAGTATTTAACAAAAAAACTCCTTGTTCTACCCACCCAGTCAGGTTTCCTGAGTCCTTTTGGATATTAAAACCTTCGTTTTTTAATTCAGTTTTTATATTTATGAGAGAAGGGTTGAGCTTTTTTCCATCTTTTATAGAAAAAGCATAACCACACGCAGAACCATCCGTATGGTATGGGTCTTGTCCTAATATGATAACACTAACTTTCTCCGGGGGGATGTCATAGTAGATTCTAAATACTTCATTAAATGATGGATATATTATTTTTCCTTTTTGACTCTGTAGAAAATTCGATATATCATTTAATTCCTGCATATGTTTCTCAAAAAGCTCTTCCCAATCATTAGGAAGTCCAATATATTGAAAAAATTCGGAAAAAGGTGTTTCATATGATATTCTTTCTCTCGGAAAATTATAAATCGATCTCACGAAAACAATTTCCACTGCTTCCTCGTCTTCTTTTGTTTCCATTTTACTTTTGTCCTTAAGTTGTTAATACAATTTCATTTTTGAAAGAAAAATGTTATCATCAGTGATCCGAAGACAACTATTAATCCTAAAAATATTAAAGTCCAAAAACTACATTTTTCTATTTCATCTATCCTTCTAATTCTGTCCGTCTCTATGATTCTCGAAACTTCACCTATAAGTTCTCCAATACTCTCCCCAAGATCATCGCGCATTTTTTCCAGAACAAGTATGTGAATAGAGTTTGTTTCAAGTGTAGTATCAATGTAATTAAGAATTGTATTTATATATTTTTCATACAAATGTGGTTCAAAAAGTTGAATGTATTCATCTGATCCAAGATCTCCAGTTCCTCCCAAAACTGTTTGTTTCATGTGTCTAAGAGAACAACAAAAATGTTCCAGTGCATTACGCACAAGAATTTTGTCTTCTTCTTGTTCCTCTGAATCAGAATCGGAATCTGTAACATATCCTCCTCCAATACGAAATTTTGAGAACCGTTTAGTGATTGAATTTAATACTTTTCTTACTTTCTTTATAAGAGTTTTGATTTCTCTTGAACTGGTAAAGAATGAGGGTTTCCCTACGAGAAAACCCCCTGTTTCTGGCACAGAAAAAGATTCCATTTTTATAACTGTACTTAAAAAGTGAAAAAATTTCTAACATCCTTATCATTTCACAATAAACTAAAATCAATTTTGTTCTATTTCCTAGAAACCAGAGTATGAAGGGCAGGAGAGCCAAGAGTAATATGAGGAAGATTCAAAAAATTGAGTTAAAAATACCACAAGAAACTAAAAAGATGGCATCAATAGCATGTCTTATCATGTGTAAGGATGAAAAGGAGAGAATAGAAACAACTCTAAATTCTGCCAGAGAATGGGTAAAAATGTTCGTTGTATTTGATACAGGTTCAACAGATGGTACCCAAGATTTTATTAGAGAGTGGTGTTCCAAAAATAATAAAGAACTTCATATGATTGAAGGAAAATTTGTTGATTTTTCAGTTAGCAGAAATGCACTACTCGACTTCTGCGACAAATTTGATGCAGAATATCAGCTATTGATGGATTCTTCTGATGAACTTAAGACCGGAAAAGAATTACAAACTTTTTGTTCTCAAAAAAACGAACCTTATACTGGTTATTTAGTAAAGCAAGTATGGTTTTGTGGAAATAGTACCCAATCGTATTTTAACGTGAGACTTATAAAAGCAAGACATAAGTGGAGATACCGTGGAAATGTTCACGAATATATCTATTCTCCAGAAGTTGAAAACATTAAACCACTTAAAATTCCACATATTATTCTTTATCAAGATAGAACTCTAGATAACAACAAATCGTTTCCAAGATTCTCAAGAGACAGAACATTGCTATGGAACGAATACAACAAAAATCCAAAAGATCAACGAACAATTTTCTACTTTGCTCAGACATTGGGATGCTTAGGACAATTAGATTTGAGTTATAAATATTACAAGATACGTTCACGACTTGGGGGTTTTGATGAAGAAGTATTTCATTCCCTATTGAGATGCGGTGACATTGCAAGATTACTTAAACACTATGATGAAGAAGCAATTGCATGGTATATTGACGCATATTCCTTTATGTCTAATAGAGTTGAGCCTCTGTTATATCTTTCTGATATGTTTAGGGCTAAAGGAAAATGGGCAGTTAGTTATATGTATGTGAAGATGACTACTTTATTAGATTTTCCAAGTGCCGCAATATTGTTCGTGGATAAAGATGCCTATGATTACAAAAGATGGACTATGATGGCTGTAATATCGTTCAAGTATTCCAAGGAGGTGGAAAATCAAGAAACCAAAGCCAAATTAATAGGGGAAAGTTTAGATGCTGTAAACAAGGCAATTGAATTCGCACACAAAAGTATAGATATAAAAAATAAAAAAATCATAACAGGAGAGAAAGGGGGAGAACCAACTATACCAGATGATATTGGTCTCATGTCTGCGCAAATGACAGGTAGCAATAACATTCCAGTGGGAGTTCCTAGTTCTTATTAAATTTCCTTTTATACACATTGACACAGTCACAGTAAAGTTCATTTTTCTCTTCATTCTCCACATTCAGATACACATTTTACTTCACAAGGAAGGACAAAAATTAATTTCTCCGAATTCTTTACATCTATACTCATGTGATCCCTAAATAACAAGGCTCATCAGGAACTTGTGTATGTAGGTTGAATAATATCTTCACGTTGACTCCAAATTCATTATTCGGCATTTTAATGCCTCGGGTGCAAAAGTTCCTTAAAAATTATTCTTTTTTTGGAAAAAGAAAATGAGTAGTACTGATAGCAGTAGTAGTGGCTCAACATCTTCGACGGATAAGGATAAAAAGGATAATACATACATCATCTATTACGGGGAGCAACGTGATACTCTTGGTTCTACGTTTATAGCACTGATCATTATTGCATGGATCATTGCTGGTTTGGCTGCGCATTTAACGGCACTTGCCTGCATAGGAGGTAGTGGATTCTGGGACAACATATATGGACTCTTAATTGCTATTCTTCTGGGTCCACTATATTTTTTCTACTATTATTTTATGAAGAATAAGGGATATTGTTATTACGGTAAAACTTAAGTAGGAAAATTAATTTCTATCTATTAGATAGAAAACTTTTATATTCAGCTGGTAGGAGTGGGAGTATCTGTTGTGCATATTGTTAAGGTGACTTTTACAGTTCCAGAATTACCATTATAACCATTACAATCAAAAGTTCCCAATATAAGTTCTAGAGACAAGGCGTTGATTGAAAATGGTCCATATTGGCAACAAGAGTTATCATTGGGAGTTAAAGTGTCATTAGAAGTTGAAATATAATGATGATGATGGTGATGATGAGGTGTAGGAAAATTATCAGGAGGAGGTGTAGTAGGAGTAGTAGGAGTAGTAGGAGTTGAAGTAGGAGGAGGGATAGTGGGGGGAGTAGGAGTAGTAGGAGTTGAAGTAGGAGGAGGTGTAGGAGTTGAAGTAGGAGGAGGGATAGTGGGGGGAGTAGGAGTAGTAGGAGTTGAAGTAGGAGGAGGAGGTGTAGGAGTTGAAGTAGGAAGATGAGTAGTGGGGGGAGTAGGAGTATCAGTGGGGGGAGTAGGAGTATCAGTGGGGGGAGTAGGAGTAGGACATGAATTAACGATGCATGGTGCTGATGCTTCGCAACAGGAAATTCCTGAAGTTAGGATACTTCCCGAGCAACAATCTTTTGATCCTCCTGGCTTCGAGCCGCAACCTGTTCCTCCACATGTCCCACAGGATAAGGAACAACAAACAGTTGTTTGATTTTCTCCAGCTCCCTTAATACCATTCTGACAGTAAGGATCAGGTGGAGATGTTGAAGTTGGAGTAGGTTCGGGCGGTGGTGTAGGAAGAGAATCTGGATCGATAACACAGGGAGCAAAAGTAAGATCGCAAGAAATTCCTGAATTCAGAATGCTTGTTGTGCAACATCCTTCATATCCCCCCCCCAAGATTAATGGAACAATTTTCTCCTCCACATACTCCACAAGATGTTAAACAACAAGCCAATTTTCCTGTTCCAGTTCCCTGAATACCGTTCTGGCAAGAAGGATCGTTTTGGGGACGAGGATTGGGACGATAAGAAGGGATATTAAACCCCATACATTCAGAAAGGGTAACAAGACGAACTCCGTTAGAAAATAAAGTTTGATTTAGATAATCTGCCACAGTCTCGAAAATGATACTCGTGTTTTCTATGGAATCATGTTGTTGGATTATTAGAGAAAGAGTAGCCGTGTTAATCAAGGAGCCATCTCCCAAATGGCTGACATACACCTCATATAATTCTTCAGGAGAAAGATTTTCTCCTGATGCATCCTCACTATTGAAACCCCAATTCATTATTGTATACCCATAGCTTGTCAAAATATCGGAAACATTCTGATTCATTTCTCCATGAGGAGAACGAAAATAATTGGGAATTACTCCTCCTGCTAAAGGCCCAGAAAAGTTAAGTCCAATTAATGTGTGTTCCCATTGCACAATTTGAAACACAACTTGATCACTCGTTAAAGTCGTCAAATCCAAGTGATCTTGTGTATGACTTCCAATTTGATGACCCTCATTCACCATACGTTGAACAGTAGCAGTATTTCCTACGATATTTCGACCAATTAAGAAAAACGTTGCCTTCATATTGTATTGTTTAAGAACATCTAATATATGATCTGTATATACGGATGGACCATCATCAAATGTCAAAGCGAGAGTTCCTGGAATACCGCAAGAACTCCATTGAAATATACTGTCAAGATCAATCATTGGTCCTGGAGGGCTATAACAATAATTCTCACTATCCGGAGGAACTAAAGTGCAATTTTGCTTTGGATCTTCCCAGAGAAAAGCAGATATGTATTGAGAACATAATATGATCAAGAGTAACTTCAGCATTTTGTTGTATTTTTTATGTAAAACTTTTTTTAAATTCATTTTTTTATGAAAAGTTGTTAATATTAAAGGGAAGACAATAATTTTTCGGTTGAGGATGTTCCAACACAACTGATTCGGTAGAAATATTTCTGAGTTCAAATTCTGTAACGTTTTGTCTATAACATCTTTCAATTAGATGCTTGACACAAAGACATCCTTTATATAATGTAGTAGCTATTCCCACAAATGTTATAACTAATACAATACCAAAATTTTGATCAACCTCCATTTTTGGTTCTCTTATTTTATTTCTTTGTTTTTTCATTTTTATAATCAAAACTACCATATGGACATTCCTGACATTCCATTTTTATTTAAAGACTGTTCATATACGGTTTTCACAGAGCGAAAACCGCCTGCTTTTTCGCAAGGCGAAAAAGATATGAATTAAGTAAGTTTTCCTTATAGAAAAATGTCTTTGCAATTAATTAGGCAGTTTTGTAATTCTCATGACTTTTCCTACTTCGATTCGCTCAACCCACAAACAAAAGAACTTTTCCGAGAATTAATTAAAGAACCTAGTAATAATAAAATGCTTGGACAAATGGTATCCAATAGTCTTCAGTATTATTCTTTTGAAGGAAATTACAACTAGAGATAATATCTAGACAACTAGAGATAATATCTAGACAACTAGAGATAATATCTAGACAACTAGAGATAATATCTAGACAACTAGAGATAATATCTAGACAACTAGAGATAATATCTAG
>Ga0326727_10007002_pt1 | contig 30304 bp, 20 predicted proteins | sample MB2enrmetagenome_FD_207643 | JGI IMG/M metagenome (GOLD analysis project Ga0326727, IMG submission 207643) | Lab enriched peat soil microbial communities from McLean, Ithaca, NY, United States - MB29MY | ecosystem: Environmental > Terrestrial > Soil > Wetlands > Peat | place: USA: New York... | reverse complement strand
CAGAGCGGTGTTGGCGCCGATGAAGCGATGCGAATGAATCATCCCGTTGATGTTGCCCGCATCGTTAGAGCGGACCTGCCCCATGTGACAGTCGACGCAATCTTGCGAATGGGGCGGATAGTAAAACGAGCGCGCGCCGAATCCAGAGACGCCGCTGGCCTGCCAGTTGTCGTAATCGTTGAAGCCGCGCACCCAACGGTAGTGATTCACCGGAACGTCGAGGTGAACCTTGTGGCAGGCGGAGCAGAAATCCGCCGCATTGTTCTTCATGAAGGGCTTGAGGAAGGTGCGGCGGTGCGGCTCCGGATCTTCCTCGATGAGAAAGTCGATGACCTTGCGGAGAACGGGATTCCTGGTGTCGACCAGCTTGAAGAGGGCCGGGTACTCGATGGTGTAGCTGCCGTTGCCCATGGTGCTGTGCACATTGCGGATGGAGTGACAAACCATGCAGCCGATGCCCGCCTGCGCCGCACGCGTGTTGACGCGGTCCTTGATGGGCGTATTGAAGTTGCCGGGGAAGAAGAGCGCCGCATCGTGGCAACCCGCGCACCATTTTGAGGCCTGCACGCCGTTGACATCCTGCATGTAGACGATGGATTGGCGATACCACTGGTTGTTGAACGACGAAAAGTGGTGGGCGGAGCTTTCCCACTCGTTGTAGATGTCGGCGTGGCATTGTTTGCAGGCTGCCGAATCGACGAAGTAATCCTCCGGGACGGTCTTCCCCGTGCTGGTTTCCGCGGAGCTGGGAAAGAATTCGCTCTTCGGTCCGGCGCCTTCCTGGTCCATCGACGCCGGCGCGATCGCAGGATTATGAATGGTGTACGCGCGCTGCCAAGGCACGGTGCGCACCCACCAGGCTCCAGACGCTATGCCTGCCGAGATGGCGAGGCAGCAAGCCAGCCGGACCGCTTCGCGCAGGTTGCCGCCGCTGAAGCGCCGGAACCATCCCTGGCGCCCACTCCACACAAACAGCAGCACCGCGCAGCCGGCAATGGATACAAACTCGTGGGTGTACAGCACAGGCCGCATGTTGCGGCGCGCGCCTGTAAACAGAATGGCGGCGCCGGCTGCTCCGCCGAGCAGCAGCACTACCCAGCCGATCTTCTCCCACTCGCTGCGGCCGCGCATCAACCAGGCTATCCATGGCACGCCGAGGCCAAGGATGATTGCTCCAAGGAGAATATGGAGCAGAACAATGCACTCGTAGAAGATTGTGGCCGACGGAAACGCAAACAAATACAGTGCGCTCCCTGCAAGGCCAGGAATCCCTGCAATCAGAAATCGTCTCATTGACTCTTATTCCATACTTTGAAAAAGATTGGCGTGGCTGCGCAGATCAGAGACCCCCAATTGACCTCACCGCTGATCTGCACTCGAAGCATAGCCGATCAGCGAGACGCCTGACATCAACCTTTCGGTGGAGATTTCAGCCTATTCCTCTCCAAAATACCGTCTGGCCAGAACATGCCATGTTTTCTTTCGCATAGAAACCTTGGTTTCGGAGCCTTGGGGTGCACTTTAGGGAACTGTCTTAACTGTTTGAAGCGAAGGCAATGGGATGCTCACGGATGGGGCGCATCTGATACAGCAACTTGAAGGAAGCCGCCCCCATGGAGAGCTATGTACTTTGAGTGGTGTTGATCGGGTGCAGAGGTTTACGGAAGCCGCTGTGATGAGTGTAAATTGGTACTTTGGGGACCGGATGGGAGCGGCGGGGCAGGCTACTGGAGATGCGTAATTCAGCATTGCATCGGTGCAGGATGTGAGCAATTCCAGCATGGCCTCATGATCTTAAGGCGTCGCCTTTTCCTTCTGAAAGGGCATTCAATCGGCTGGCCAAACCGTCAAGGCCAGTGTATCCAATGGTGTCTGGAGTGTAAAGCTCGAGCCGGGGAAGGAATACAAAATCATATTCGAGTAAAGGCACGAGCAGGATCGGGATGGTTACATTGATTGCTGCAATTCCGGGCGGTACCTCTGCCAGTTGTTCCGGCCCAGTCGCTTGGCCTCATACAAGGCAATGTCGGCGCTCTTGTAAAGTATTTCCTGGGTATCGCCGTCCTTGGGAAACGACGCAACCCCCATGCTAACCGTGGTCTGGATAGTTACATCATTGAATGATACCGGAGCGGAAAAACTATCCACGATCCGGTCGCATATTTTATGCAGCCACTCCTCGTCATGGCTGCCGATGAGGAGGATCGAGAATTCATCGCCGCCCAGCCGCGCCACTCGATCCGTCGAACGGACGGCGGATTGGAGGCGATTGGACGCCTCGACGAGGAAGGCATCTCCGGCGTCATGGCCGTAGTTATCGTTGATTGCCTTGAAGTCGTCCACATCGATCAGTAACAGGGTGAATTCATCTCCTTTTTCACGGGCGCACATTCTGTCAAATTCATCTGTAAAGAGGCGGCGATTGGGCAACGCGGTGAGGGTGTCGAAGTGGGCTAGCTGCTCCAGTTCATGCTGGCTTGCGCGCAGCTCGGCGGTTCTTTCTTCCACCAATATGGCCAGCTGATCGGCTCTCGCCCTGACCAGGCGCGTGGTGAGCCGGTTGCCGGCAAATACGATAAAAAGCACAATCAGCACGCAGGTGAAATAAAACCAATTGGTCTGGTAAAAGCGGGGTTGCAGAACGAAGCGGACAGAAGCGCCGTGGAGATTCCATACGCCATCGTCATTCGCGGCGATTACGCGGAAGTTATATTCCCCGGGAGGAAGATTGGTGTAGTAAGCGACGCGGCGCGCGCCTGCATCGACCCATTCATTCTCGTATCCTTCCAGCCGGTATTTAAAGCGAACCCGCTCCGGAATGCGCAGGCTGAGCGCGGTGTAATGTATCTCGATGTTTTTCTTGCCCGGTGCAAGTTGCAGATCACCGCCAAGGGGCTGCGCAGCGCCGTCGGCACTGACCGATTCGACGATGACCGGCGGGATAAGATCGTTGTGAATCATGTGCAAGGGATCGATTACCACAACCCCTTTCTTAGTGGTGAACCACAGCTTGCCATCGGACGTGCGGCAGCCACCCGGCTGCGATGATGCGTCAGAGGGCTCTGTGGTTTTCATGCCGTCTGCGAGTCTGTAGCGCGCCGCTGAGACGGATTTCGCCCGGCCTTCGGCAACGTTATTCAGCTCCTGTAAGCTGACGGAATAAATCCCGTTTTCGGCGCTGATCCAGAGATTGCCGTCATCGCCGGCGAGAATGCGCGACGCGTAACCGTCAAAGAGCCCCTCGCGTTTTGTATAGCGAGTCACCTGCCCGTCGGCAATACCGATGCGGAGGATCCCCGGCGTGCGTCCGCCCAGCCAGAGATGGCCGCGGCCATCGTCAAAGATGCTGGTGATGTCGATGGCCATTTTGAGCAGCCAGCCGGCGCCGGGGCCATTTGCCGCGGGCAGCTTGAAGAGTCCGGCGGTGGTGCCAAACCAGAGCGTTCCAACCGGATCGCGATAGATGGTGAAGGTGTAAATGCCGGAATCGGTGATGGGTGTGGATTTGCCGCGAACCGTGAATGGGGATAATTTGCCGTCCTTGAAGCGAAAAACACGGGACTCCGAGTTGGTAATGATCAGGCCTTCGTCGTCCTCGGAGATCGCGGAGATGTACATCTTGGATAAATGGCCGCCGCCATCGTAGACGGTAAGCTTTCCTCCCTGAATCCGGCATAGGCCGCCCCAGGCTCCGGCCCACAGGCTTCCATCCCTGCTTTCGAAGATGGCTGAGCCGTAGCCCGTGGGCAATTGTTTGTTGTGCTCGAATGGCGTGGCGATCCCGTTGCGGATAAAGCTCAATCCGCCGTTATCACTAAAAACAACCACGGTTCCATCGCGCGCCGCAAAGGCAGCCTTCGTATAGTTGGTGGGGAGGCCGTCCCTGGTGGTGATGGTGGTCAGCTTGGTGTCGCGCAGGCGGTCAAGTCCGCTGGCGGTGCCAATCCATATGTTGCCTTCGCGGTCTTCGAGCAGCGATAAAACATTGTCGTCCGTCAAACCATCCTTCTGACCGAAGGAAGAATTGCCCGCGGGAGGGTTCCCATCCGGGGCAACCCGAACAATCCCCGATTTCTCCGTGCCCGCCCAGAGATTTCCCTGCGCATCTTCAAGCAATGTTGTGGGCAAGGAATAACCCTTCAGCAACTTCGAGTCGAGCAGCGGCCCCTCGGCACGGAGCTGGTAGAGGCCCTCACCCGTGGCAGCCCAGATTTGGTGATGGCGATCCTCGACGAGCGCATTAATCAGTTTGGGGTGTCCGGACTTGTTCAGCGGCCCGGAAAGCGTATGGTTCTCATACAGGAAGATGCTGGTGGTTCCCGCTATCCATATTTTGCCTGTATGGTCTTCAAGAAAGGCGCTGATCCAAGACGTACCGTACCGCAGAGTGGTAAATTTACCGTCCTCCTCGATCCGATAGATGGAACTGTCCGATCCAACAAAGAGCTCGTGTTCCCGGCTCTCAAATAAGACGCGAATAGCGCCGCCCGGCAAGGGAGCCGGCGGCCGGTAGTCGGAAAATTGCCTGTCCTTGTAGATCAGGGTTCTGGTCGCAGTGCGGATCAGCAGATCGCCCTCCGCGCCCATGCAGATGGCTTTGACGGTTTCATTGCCGATCTCCGCATCCATGGATACAAAACGGACGCCGTCAAATCGTGCCAGCCCCGTTCCTGTCCGGAGCCATAGATATCCGTCTCTGGTCTGGAGAATCTGATAAACGGCCTCGCCCGGCAGACCGCGCTGAGAGGTCCAGCTATCGTGGCCATATTGGTCGATCTGTTTGTGCGGATCGAGCGCCCGCAACGATGCGGCAAAAGCCAAAAGTGCGATCAGAATAAGAAGCAAACCACGAAAGACTGCGTGAGAACTCAACCCTTCAAACAGGCCGTGAACTGGCTGCCCGCAAGCTTGAGCCATGTCGCTGAACGGTGCATGAGTTGGCCTGGAAAGAGTTTCCCTCGCTCTATTTCCGGGCAAGGCTCGGTCGCCGACTCGCTTGCCTGATCCAATCACAGCATGCTCCAGCCGCAAATTTCTACGCGAAGGTTCTTACACGTTATCGGCCAATTCATACAATTCGCCAGATCAATTCTAATGGACTGCATCCATTGAATTAATAAAATCCAATGCAGACAGCAGGTCTTCTCGTCTTTCAACGAACACCAAGTGTGGGTTCTGGTTGAAAGTCATTGGTCATGGCAAGTGTGCGTCCTGCGAAGGCTAGCCAACCCCTACGCCGAAGCTGCCTGATGGACCCACTCATACGGTTCGTGAGAGCCGAGCTTTAGACGGATGGTTACCGGCTTTCCTTCAGGCAGGCGCAGTTCGCAGTTGGCTGTGTCTCGTTTGAGCGGTGCAGCCAGCACGCCTGTTGATGCGGTGATTTCTTCGATCCCGTACCGGGCGATCAGCGTGACGTCCTGCTTGCGGAATGAGGTCACCCTCAACTCGACGGTTCTGGCATCCATGTCCCACGTCATCTTGTTGATTCGCGCAAAGGTGCGCGCCAGCATTCCGTTGATCGATCCCTTGACGAGCGTCTCCGGAAGAGCGGGAAGCACTTCGATTACGCCGGGACGCGAATACAGAAGCATCTCCATCATGATGGTGGGAATACCGCCCTGTGCATCGGGCATGGGCCAGGCGTAGGGGTCGTGAGAACACCTGAGCGTCGCGGCGACATAGCCCTGCTCAATCAGTTGCCGCAATTCGGTGTCGACCATGTAGCAGTCCTTGAGCCGCGCCCCAACCAGGGCGCGATGGCAACGGCCGTGAGCGGCCAGCCTTTCCGGCACGCGCCTCCGGTCGGCCATCATCGCGGCCAGAGCCAGTTTCGGCGTGCGATCTGGATCGATCTCGTCGCCCGGCCAGGCCCCGTAGAGGTGCGAGATGTGCCTATGGTTATATCGTTCTTCGAGCGTGGGCCAGGCCCATTCCTTTAGCGTCCCGTCCGGCTCCATCAGGTACTGCGGCAGCTTGTCGATCATGGCCTTCCACTTCGGAATGTTATCGGCGTCTGTGCCCAGCAGTTCGCAGGCCTCGATCAGGTTGGTCAACACTTCCCGGCAAACCGTGATGTCCATGGTGGCATTGATCGCGATCATGGCGCCTGGGCCGGTGTTCGCGGGATTGTTCTCCGGCGAGAAGGATGGCGCGAAGATGTAATTTCCATCTTCGCCGGTGACCGTCAGGAAATCCTCGTAAAACAGCGCCAGCTCTTTATATGCCGGCACGATGCGTTCGTGGAGGAATTTCAGATCACCGGTGACCAGATAATGATCCCAGAACGGGCGGACGCACCAGCCTCCGGCGGAAAGCCAATAGGGATGAGGCCAGATCTCGCCGGTAGATTCGGCCCAGGAGTAATGGAACGAGACTCCGACATTTTGTTGCGGGCAGAGGGAATAATGAGTGCCGCGCATCCCGAAGATATTCTTTGCATTTACCCGGAAGTCCGGGGCCAGGCTTTCCATCCAATTGAAGTAGGCATCCATGCCTTCGCGCAGATCGGCCTGCACGCCGGGAGCAATCTGCAGGTTGATATTGGCATTGGTCTCGGCAGCCATCGTGGGATACTTGCCGCTTGTATACATGAACCAGTAGCGTCCCATTTGGAAGAGCTTCTCCAACAACGCCGGCGAGTAGTCCTGCCGCGACCGCTGATCGGCCAGCAGTTCTTCAGAAGACAATCCATATTGAGTAGCGCCGCCAAAGTCCACCGTGACCCGGTTCATAGCCTCCGTCTGGACCTTACGGTGCCGTTCCAGGATTGCATTGTAGTCCGGGCTTAACTGTTCGACAGACTGCCGCAGCGCTTCGACCTTGTCTTCGCTATAGTCCGCGAACCACTCGATGCGGGTCAGCAGCATCACGGAAGTTGCATTTTCGACAACCAGAGTATCGCCATCCATGCGAGCCGAGCCGCCGTTGCGCACCACGCGCGCCACACCGGCGTAGCCGCTGTTATCAGCCGAGGGATCCAAGCGGCACTTGTAAATGAGCCGCTCTTCATTAAAGTCTTGCTGAACGTCGCTTTCGCCGATATTTCCCCCGAACAATCCTCCTGGCCGCCTTCCCCTCGAATATTTTTGTACTGCGATTCGGGCATTCACCTGTTGCCCATGCGGCGCGGTCAGCAATTGCGCCACAACGTCGTCGGGCCGGGAAGTGAAGGTCTGACGAAGCCAGTCGCCGCGCTCATCGCTCCAATGCACCTTCACCTCGCTGCTCTCGAAATCGACGGTGCGCAAATAATCCTTGACCGACGCGGTCTTGGGAAGATCGAGACGCATCAGAAATGCCGGAACCGTGGGGTGCGGCCCGGTGTTCTGCTTGATGGGGCCCTTGTTCATTTCCTTGAACGCGAGTTCAATCGCTTCCTGGTATTTTCCATCCAATACCATTTGCCGCACCTGCGAAAACACCACCGCGGCCTTGGGAGCCTCAAAGGGCCTCTTCCACGGCACCAGAAGGCTTTCGTGATGGAAGAGAATCTGCTCGGAGTACGGATCGCACATCACTTCGATGTTCATGTGTCCATTGCCGCAGGTGAGTCCTGAGCTGACCGTCGTACCGGGAAGCGTGCTGCAGAAACCTTGCCGCGGCACAATCCCGCGCCGCAGCCGATCCGCAAGCGCCATCGGCGAGACCTTCACTGCGGGCGACAGGCGCGATGCCGCAAACACCGGCGGCTTTGGCGGGAACTTGCCTTTCGGAGTACCGGCAAGACGGGCAGCCGAGGAGCCGCGTCCGGAAATGGTCCCCGCCTTTGCCGCTGGCGGATTGGAAATCTGAGTTGAGCCTTCCTGACCCCCTTCGCCCGCCGTGGACGCATGGAGCAACTTATCAGAGCCGGCTAAACCAACAACAGCCGCTGTGCTCTTCACCAAAAAATCTCGCCGTTTCATTCCGTACCTCCTAATGTGTACTCACAACCACCGTTATGCGGGCAGTATCTTGAAGCAGTAGGCGTGACGACAGGGCGGATCGCGCGGGACCCAAATCCTCACTCCATCTGCACCCCTCGTCCACCGGACCTCGCTCTTCGCCCCCAGCAGTTCCACCTTTCCAATCTGACGCTCGTAGTGCGGCGCCGTGCTTGCGAGCGATTTGATCAAGACCTGGTTGTCCGATGGCCAGCCCAAAGCTATGGCGTATAAAGTCTCGCCTTTCGTGGTGAACCGTATGTCTGTGTGATCGAACTTCATTCTCGATAACTGGTATGAAGGTATTTCTTTAGCTTCAGTCGAGGGGCCTTCCCCATAAATGCTCCAAGGGCGGGTGCCCTTGATGGCTTCGGAATTTACCTGCTGCCAGTCGGCAAGCTCGCCCAGAAAGGCAATCTCATCGCTGTCTGGCTCTCCATGCCCGGGCAGGGGAATGCTCAGAAGGAGATTGCCGTTCTTGCTGACAATATCGACCAAAAAAGGAATGATGAACGAGGCCTTCTGGTAAGTATGGTTCTCAAAGACGGCCCGGTCATAGTGCCAGTGCCCGATACACGCCTCGGTCTGCCATGGCTTTTCCTGAAGCTTATCGGCAAGCGACATTTCGAAGTCGCGGGTGAGTGTGCCCCATACCGGCTCATCAACCTCTTTGAGATCGATCACACCTTCCAAACGGCCAGAATGAGCCAGGATATTCCTGTTGTAGTAGTAAGCCATGATCTGGGGCGCAAGGTCCGGGATGCCTAACCAGACCTTCAGGTCCGGAGCGAAATTTCCGCCATCGTCAAAGCCGAATCGCGCTCCGTCGTCGAAGTTGAGGATATCGGGGCTGTAGCTATCGATCACATCCTGCACGCGAAGCATGAATTGCTGAACAAACTCCGGACATGGCGTGTTCTTTTTGTGAGGCTTGCCGTTGATCAGCTGTGGGTCCATTCCCTCCCACCACTTGCCCTTGCCGTCGGCCAACGTCTGCATGCCGTCGTAGGAAACTCCGGCCAACGGTCCCGTGGAGTCGCTCTTGTAGCGAACAGGAAGGAACTCATCCCACACGCGATGTGGTGTCCCATGATAACTGACACCAAATCGCAGGCCATTCGCGCGGGCTACCTTTGCCCAGGTCCCAACGATGTCGCGTTTCGGACCGACATTCACCGCATTCCAGGGCTGGTGTTTTGAATTCCAGCAATCAAAGTTGTCGTGATGCGTAGCCAGAGAAACGAGGTATTCGGCGCCGGCCCGTTTGTAAAGCTTGACGAGCGCCTCGGGATCCCATCGCTCCGCTCTCCATAAATTGCAGATGTCCTTGTATCCGAACTGCGAAGGGTGGCCATAATGCTTGATGTGATATTCATATTGACCCGATCCCTGAATGTACATATTTCGCGCGTACCAGTCGCCCTGCTCTGGAACGCACTGGGGGCTCCAATGCGCCCATATCCCAAACTTCGCATCTCGAAACCAATCCGGGCACTGATACGACTTCAGTGACTCCCAAAATGGCAGGAAGGGACCCTGCGGAACGTCTCCCTGGAAAAACTGCGAATCTTCCAACCCATGCGCCATGCGAGCCAGCGCGAATATGGAGAATCCGCCCATGAAGAATGATCTGCGATTCATGATTTCCTTCCTCCTGTTCAGAATAAATTCAGGCAACCGCCATACTTCATTGTGCCGCCTGGAGCCGGCTCCTGTGCTTTGCTTCCGCAGGCGTAGAGTCCGATCAATACAAAACGGTCAGCAACGCGACAGAACTCCTTGCTGGAAGCGCTTTGCGCAACAATTCTACGGTCATGTTGTTTCTCCTTCACACGGCATCAATTTGACAGCGATAGGCCGAGGGTTTTATTGTGCAGCACGAGAATAAGTTTACTCAACGGGGAGTACTGGCGCATCGTTAAGAGAATATGCCAGAGACGCCCTTATCGTCACGTTCGTCTGTTTGGTACGCTTCATCAACAAAAAGAGGAGATGGAATCAATATGAAGAAATCTGGCAATCATCATCTCATGAATCGTCGTGAGGCATTACTCTTTGGAGCAACGGCAGGCATGAGCGCCGCTCTGGGACCGGTGGCTCTTGCCATGGACAACACCAAAACCGCCGCGCATCAGCAGGAGCCCGGCAACTGCTCCACGCCGAAAACGGCTGTGGCGAAGACGCAGTATGGCAAAGTGCGCGGCTTTGTCGATGGCGGCGTCCTCACATTCAAGGGCATTCCCTACGGCCAGGACACCGGCGGCGAGAACCGCTGGCTTCCCGCCAAAGCACCCAAGCCATGGGAAGGCGAGTATCCCGCGCTGATCTATGGCCCCAACTGCCCTCAGCATCTGCATGACTTCTCGGGGATCGAGCAGTCCTTCATTCAGGATTGGGACGACGGCTACCAAGGCGAGGATATGCTCAAACTGAACGTCTGGACGCCCTCGCTCACCGGCAAGCGTCCGGTAATGGTCTATTTTCACGGCGGAGGATTCAGCTTCGGCTCCTCCTATGAGCTGCCCTCGCATGAAGGCGCGCAGATGGCGCGGCATCATGATGTGGTGCAGGTCTCGGTCAATCATCGCCTCAACATCCTCGGCTTCTTCGACCTCTCCGAGATCGGCGGCCCTGCCTACGCCGACTCCGTCAATGTGGGAATGACCGATCTGGTCGCATCGCTGCGCTGGGTCCACGACAACATCGCCAACTTTGGCGGCGATCCTGATTGCGTGATGATCTACGGTCAATCCGGCGGCGGCTCCAAGGTCACTACACTCATGGGTATGCCTTCGGCGGCGGGACTCTTCCATCGCGCTTCCGTGCAGTCGGGCGGAGGTGGCAATCCTCCCAGCGCCGAGCAATCCAAGGCGCTGGCCAGGCAGGTCATGATCGAACTCGGCCTTCAGCCCAACGACCTCGCCAGTTTGCAGAAAATGGATTGGGCCAAGCTGAATGCGGCCGGCAATGCCGCTGTCGTCAAGATCAATCCGCCGATGAAGCCAGGGATGGGTCCGTTCTCCGCGCCCGGCCAGCCGCCGCGCGCCGGCTTCGGCCCCACGGTGGATGGCCGCACCATCACCGTGCGCTCCTTCAATGAGGCCGCTCCGGAAATCTCCAAGAACATCCCCATGCTCATGGGTTCGGTCAGCGAAGAGGGCAACCACATGCTCTCCCATCCCACCGAGGCCGAGTGGATCGCCTCGCTCACCCGCCTCTACGGAGAAGCCAAAGCCGCTGCCGTTGCCGCCGCCTTGAAGAAGGCCCATCCAGAGAAGAGCATCCGCACGCTTTCCTTTATGTGCGGCGGCTCCATGCTGAACAGCATCTCCATTCGCAACAATGTCGTGCGAATGGCCAAATTGAAGTACGACCAGAAGGCCGCGCCTATCTTTACGTACTACTTCACCTGGCAGTCGCCCATGCTGGAAGATGCGGGCGCATGGCACACTGCCGAGCTCGCCTTCTGCTTCGACAACACCAAGCGCTGCGAGCAAGGCACGGGCAACACGCCGGAGGCGCAGGCGCTGGCGAAAAAGATGGCCACGGCCTGGGCCAACTTCGCCCGTACCGGTAATCCCAGCCAGCCTGGCCTGACCTGGGAACCGGCGGACCCGGTTCACTGCCAGACGATGGTGTGGGACAATCACTGCCGCATGGAAGACGACCCGGAGGGCGAAATCCGCAAAATACTGTTGAGCTGAGAAGATCCGGCTGGCGGAGACACCTCCAGAGTTACTTTGCCATCAGCACCAGCAGCCAGCCGTTCAGCCCCGCAATAAGCACGGCGACAAGCCACGCCAGCCCTTGCAGCCAGGGAGCGTTCACAAACTCGCCCATCTTCTTGCGGCTGCCGGTGAAGATCACCAGCGGCACCACGGCAAAGCTCAACTGAAGCGACAGAATCACCTGACTGAGGATGAGCAGCTTTTCCGTGCCCTGTTCGCCGGTGATCGCCACCACAATGATGGTGGGTATAATCGCCAGCGAGCGGGTGATCAGCCGCCGCAGCCAGGGCGACAGCTTGAAGTGAATGAAGCCCTCCATCACCACCTGCCCGGCCAGTGTGCCGGTGATGGAGGAGTTTTGTCCGCTGGCCAGCAGCGCAACGGCAAACAACGTGCTCGCCCCTGCCGTGCCCAGCAGCGGGCTGAGCAGCTTGTAGGCGTCCTGAATCGCCGCGACATCGTAGAGTCCGCGGCGATTGAAGACCGCCGCCGCCACAATCAAAATCGCCGCGTTCACAAAAAGCGCCACGGTCAGCGCCAGCGCGGAGTCGATGTTGGCCATGGTGATGGCTTCGCGCTTGCCCTCCGGCGTGCGCTCGTATTTGCGGCTCTGCACAATCGAGGAGTGCAAATAAAGATTGTGCGGCATTACCGTCGCCCCCAAAATCCCAATCGCGATGTACAGCATATCGGGATTGGTGACGATGGACGCCGAGGGTACAAAAAGATCTTTCAGCGCCAGCCAATGATTCGGATGCGAAAGCAACACCTGCACCAGGAATAGCGCTGTAATCGTGCCGATCAGCGCAATCACCAGCGCCTCAATGTAGCGGAAGCCCCAGCGCTGCAACAGCAGAATCAGCAGCACGTCCACGCTGGTAATCAGCACGCCATAAAACAGCGGAATGTGGAAGAGCAGATTCAGGGCGATGGCCGAGCCGATCACCTCGGCCAGATCGCAGGCGGCAATGGCGATCTCCGCGCCGATCCACATCGCATAGCTCACCCGTGGGCCGTAGCTCTGGTGGCACATCTGCGCCAGGTCGCGCTCCGTGGCCACGCCCAGCTTGAGGCTCAGGCTCTGCAGCAGAATCGCCATCAGGTTCGAGGCCATAATGACGAACAGCAGCGTGTATCCGAAGCGCGAGCCGCCGGCAATGTCCGTGGCCCAGTTGCCGGGGTCCATGTAGCCCACCGAGATCAGGAATCCCGGGCCCAGAAACCCCAGCAGCCGCCGCCAGTACTGCGGCGAGCGCGAGACCCCCACCGTTGCATGAACCTCGGGCAGAGAGGGCACACGATGCTCGGGCCCCGGCGCAAGACCGGGAATGACCGGCAACGGCGTAAATTCGGTCAAGCTCATATAAATGAGTATGCCATACCTAGTTAACCATAGTTAACATTTTTTCGTATTTTTAATGATTAAGGCAGTTCAGGCCGCAGCCAGACCGCGTCCGCGGACGGATGGCCCACAATGATAATTCCCGCAGGTAGCTCAATCGAAACGGTTTGATCGTAGTTCTGGCTGACCACGCGCAGGCTTTGGCCGGGGCCGATGCCGTTGCTATGCAAAAAAAGCAGCAGCTTGGGGTCGCGCTCCTGGAGACTGACCACCATGTAGCGCCGGCCCTCGGCAGCTTCCGAAAGCGGCATCTCGCCTCGCTGCCGGCGCTCGGCCGGGCTCTCCGGCAACACCTGGTTGCCGTGAGGACAGGCGCCGCCCTCTCCTAGTTTTTCCTTGAGTTTGGCCTCGAAGGCTGGTGAGACGGCGTGCTCCAGCCGCTCGGCTTCTTCGTGAATCTCGTGCCACTCCATGCCGAAGATTTCGGTTAACATGCGCTCAATCAAATGGTGGCGCAAGGCGGTGCGGTAAGCGGTCTCCCTGCCCGTCGCGGTTAGCCGCACAATGCCGTCCGTGCCCACCTCGACAAAGCCATCGCGTTTGAGTCGCTTGAGCGCCATGGTCACCGCCGGCGCCGAAACCTCAAGCCAATGGGCCAGTAGCGCAGGAATCACCTCGCGCCCCTCGGCCTCTGCCTCCAGAATAGCCTTGAGGTAGTTCTCCTTCGAGACATAGAGTGAATCTTTCATGGCGTCTTGTTTCTAGCTTATAGCCTTCAGTTCCCGGCTGCTATCTATATATGAACCTGGGATTCCATAAACCTGTTGCTGAACACGCGGTTATTGCGGTATTTTTCCGATCTCGCGCACTTGTTTTTCGATTGCCATGCGGTCCAGCGTCTCCAGCGGAAGGCTGAGAAACAATTGCACGCGGTGGCGAATCTGCCTCAGCGTTTGCGCAAACGCCGCGCGTTTCTGCTCGTCCGTGCCTACGACAGCCGCCGGGTCGGGAAATCCCCAGTGCGCCGTAACCGGCTGCCCCGGCCAAAATGGGCAGACTTCGCCCGCCGCATTGTCGCAGACAGTGATTACGAAATCCATTTGTGGCGCGCCGGGTGCGGCAAACTCATCCCAACTCTTGCTGCGCAGGCCATCCACCGGATAACCCAGCCGCTGCACCTGCTCGATGGCGAAGGGATTCACCTTGCCCGTCGGATGGCTGCCCGCGCTAAAAGCTTTAAATCGCCCCGCGCCCAGCGTGTTGAAGAGCGCTTCGCCCATGATGCTGCGCGCTGAATTGCCGGTGCACAGCATGAGTATGTTGTAGGTTTTGTGCACGATCTTCTCCTCTTTCATTTCAATTGCCGCAGCAACCCGGCGCTCAGCATCCGCCGCCCGGTTTTGCAGCCCGAACAAAGGCGCTGATGAACTTGCCCTCAACCAATGGGGCAACGGCGTCCGCATCGATGCCCGCCTCCGCCAGAAAATGCCGCGCATTCTCCACCGAATGCACGCGCGTCGCCTCAACGGAAATGCCGGTGAAGCCCGCGGCGGCCAGCTTGGAAATGTACTCCTGTTCTTCCATCGCTCCGGAAACACAGCCCGCCCAGAGCAGCATATTCTTGCGCACCACCTCGGGAATCTCGCCGCGCACCACGATGTCGGAGACGGCGAAACGCCCGCCCGGCTTCAGCACCCGGAAGGCCTCGCGCAATACGCGGTCTTTGTCGGCGGAGAGATTGATGACGCAGTTGGAGATCACCACGTCCACCGAGTTGTCAGGCAAGGGAATATGTTCCATCTCGCCCTTGAGAAACTCGACGTTTTCCACGCCCGCCTGGCGCTGGTTTTCGCGGGCCAGGGCCAGCATATCGTCGGTCATATCCAGTCCGTAAGCCTTGCCGGTAGGGCCCACGCGCCGGGCGGATAGCAGCACGTCGATGCCGCCGCCGGAGCCCAGGTCCAACACCGTCTCGCCCGGTTTCAGCTCAATCAGCGCCGTTGGGTTGCCGCAGCCCAGCGAGGCCAGCACGGCGTTTGCCGGTAGCCCGCTCTTCTCCGCCTCGTCGTAGAGGTTGGTAGTGACCGGGTCGCAACAGCGCAGCGCCGGGTCGCCGCAGGCCACCGAGCCGCTCTTCCGCACCTCGCGCGCCGCGGCCCCGTATTTCTCTTGAACCAATGTTTTTGTGTCCATATCAGGCGCCTCATATTCGCTTAAACGAATATATCCCTAGTGCTCATATTTGTCAATCCGTATATAATGAACGCATGACCCGCGGCTCCAAATCCGCCACTCTGGCTGGCCTCTTCGCGGCTCTGGCCGACGCCACCCGCCTGCGCCTGTTAAACCTGATGGCCGGAGACGGGCTGATCGCCGGGCGCGAGGTCTGTGTCTGCCATTTCGTCAAGATACTCGGCCAGAGCCAGCCCAAAATCTCGCGTCATTTGGCCTATCTGCGCCAGGCAGGCATCGTCGCCGCGCGCCGCCAGGGCAAATGGATGCACTACAGCATCAGCCCACCCGCTGATGCGGCCGTCTCCGCGGTTCTAGCCGCCGCGCTGGCAGCGCTCCAGAGCAACCAGCGGATGCAGGCCGACCGCGCCAGACTTGCTCGAGCCTGCTGTGCGCCGCAATCGCTTCTCGTGCCGGAAGGCGCTCCCCGCCCCTTGCCGATCAATCCACGCACATCGTCCTGATTCCGTTTCAAATGTGATTAGATTCGGCACATGATGCCACGAAACGCCTGTCGTTACAATAGAGCGTAGAATTTGAGAGCTGAGGTTGCAGTTTGTGCCCATATCGACCGATAAGTGTTCTGTGCAGGTCGCTTCGCGCACAGATCGCGGAAGAAAGGGGAAGGCTCGCTTTTTGATACTTGAGGCCTCATTGTTCGTTGCAGGCAGTGGAGAGCGGCGCTGTCGAAAGGCGAGCGCGGCTCGACTCCAAGGGGGGATGCCTGCGAAATTCTGCCTCTGGTCTGTTTGTCCTCGACTCCTTGAGGCTGTTCTCGCCATGCTGCTGGTAGTCCTTTATGGATGGACAGCAACGGCAAACGGGGCATCGGCACAGGATCCGGCGGACACGCCTTCCACACTCACGACTGCACTCGCGGCACACAGCCTTACATCCAAAGAAGCGGCGCGCGCCTATCCTGTTCATCTCCGGGGCGTGGTGACCTATTTCGATCCGGATTACGGTACCGGAATCGCGGCCACCTTTATTCACGACGATACTGGTGACATCTATATCGAGCAGACTTCCTTGCTGGCAAGGCAGCTCTTCGTGGGAGCGCTGGTGGACGTGCGTGGCGTCAGCGCGCCTGGAGGCTTCGGTCCCATCGTGAAGTACCCGCGGATCCAAGTCCTCGGCCGCGCTCCCCTGCCCTCGCACCCGCCGCGCGTCGGCCTTGCACTCCTCAAAACCGGCGCCTACGACGCCCAGTGGGTGGAAGTCGAGGGCTCTGTCCATCAAGTTGTCGAATATCCCCACGCCGTGGTGCTGGAATTGGAGATGATGGATGGACCCATCGCCATCATCATGATGAAGGACCCGGGCGCTAAGTATTCCAACCTGACCGGCGCCCAAATCAGAATTCGTGGCAACGCCGCCCCCACCATGAATGCCGACGGCCAGATGATTGGCGTCCACCTGCAAGCGCCGAATATCTCCACCCTGCAAGTACTTGTACCTGCTCCGAGCGATCCCTTTGCGGGCCCGTACCTCCCGGTGAACCAGTTATTGCAGTGGGAGCATTTCTCCACTCCCATGCAACGCGTCCACCTGCGCGGAACCGTAACGATGCAATGGCCCGGTTCCTTGCTCTGTATTCGCGACGATACACGCGGCATCTGCGCGAAGACAATTCAGGCTACCCCCGTCGCCGTCGGCGACCTGGTCGATATGGCCGGATTTGTGGAAACCGAAAACAATGCCCCCGTCATCACCAATGCGGTTTTCCGAAGTGCTGGAAACAATCACCCCGTCGCGCCGAAACCGGCAACCGCTGAGGAGATTCTGAACGGCGGATCAAGCTCTGAACTGATCCAGATCGACGGCCGGTTGATTGGCTACGATCTGGCTTCGTCCGATGTCACTCTTCAGCTCTCCTCCGGCGACGCCGTCTTCCCCGCGATTCTGCCCAAGAGCCTCGCGGGGACCGGTGTTCACGCCTGGGAGATCGGTAGCAGGCTGCGCGTCACCGGCATATGCTCGATCCGTATCTACGATATCCAGAACAATGAGCACGCGGGCGTAGCCATAAACAAATCTTTCCGGGTTCTTATGCGTTCGCCTCAGGATGTGGTTGTCCTTGAACGACCCTCCTGGTGGACACCGAAGCATATCCTTGCGCTGCTGGTTTTGGCGCTGATCGCCACGCTCGGCGTGCTTGCCTGGGTCGTCGTGCTCAGAAGGCGCGTCGAAGAACAGACCATCCTGCTGCGTGAAAGTGAAGGCCGTTTCCGCCATCTGGCTCTGCACGATGCCTTGACGGGACTGGCAACCCGGCTGCTGCTGCAGGATCGGCTGGATGTCGGAGTGGAAGCCTCCAAACGCCATAAGACAGGCCTGGCCTTGCTCATGGTGGATATCGACAGATTCAAGCAGACCAACGACACCTATGGCCATCAGGCCGGCGACGAGGTCTTGCGCGTGACCGCCGACCGCCTCATGCAAACCGTGCGCAAAAGCGATACCGTCGCCCGCATGGGTGGCGACGAGTTTGTCGCTCTGCTCATCGAACTGCACAATCCTCAAATGGCGGAACGGATTGCAGCTAAAATCGTTAAATCGCTGGCTGAGCCGGTTCTATTTGCCGGCCTGGTAATTCCGGTCTCCGTCAGTGTCGGAGTTTGCACGTCGGACGAGGGAGGACTGGATGAAGAGGCATTATTGAAGCATGCCGACGACGCCCTCTACCAGGCCAAAGCAAAAGGGCGTAATTGCTTCGAGGTATACACCGCCGACTTGCATCCGGCCAGAATGGAATCAATAGCCTGATCGCCAACAGTGCGGCGGGATATTCTCCCATTGAGGCGGTCGTTCTGCGTCCGCCTGCTGCTCCATTCGCTTGGAAAGGCACGATTCGCGCGATGTATCAGCTTGCGCTTTGACTGCAAAGTTAAGATCGCGGTGCGGATAGTCGTAATTACCGAGATTATAGAAACATATAATTGATAGATTATAAACGGGTTATGGGGCTGGCCGAAACTGGGGAACTATGACGGAAAATGGGAAGCAAACATCGCCGCCAGAGTTGGGGTTTTTCCCGGTTTTGATAAATGTCAGTGATGGTGTAATGTTTGGTTTTCGGCTGGTCGATATGCATACTATGCCGATGGCATCGATTAAAGATCCGACCGAAAGGGAAGAAATCCTCAATTTGAAAGTTGAAATCTCAACTTCCGTTGCCAGCTGTGTAAAGCAGAGCGAACCGGTCGAGATCGCCACTCATCTTCTCGGAGGTGGATGGTGAAGCTTTACCTCCGGCATCTCTGTCTTCGACTGGCATTCGCCATTTTGCCGGCGGCCCTCTGCGCTTGGTCTGCGACGGCTAACAATGCATCGGCAAAGCAGCCAGAGGGCCAATTGCCCACCCTTACCACGGCCCGGCAGGCGCATAACTTATTGGCGGTCGAGGCCGCGCGCGGCTATCCAGTTCATCTCCATGGCGTAGTGACCTACTTCGATCCGGATTACGGAATCGGTTTTGCGGCCGTCTTCCTTTGCGATTCATCGGGCTGCGTCTTCTTCCGGCCTCTTTCCAAATCCATCGGGCCGCTTCCCGCCGGAACCGTAGTCGACGTGCAAGGTGTAAGTAGTCCGGGAGATTTTGGCTCAATCGTCGTTGATCCCACCGTCCGCGTGGTCGGTCACGGGCCTTTACCTGCAAATCCTCCGCTGGTTACCATGACCCGTCTGTCGACTGGAACGGATGACGCTCAATGGGTCGAGGTCGAGGGAACAGTCCACTCCGCCGATGTTTACCCGAACAGCGTCACAATCCATGTGGCGTTGATCGATGGAATCATTAGCGGGACAATGCCCAAAGAGGCAGGCGTGAATTACTCGGCGCTGATCGACGCCAAAGTGAGAATCCGCGGCAATGAAGCGCCCACCGTCAACGTCGACACCCAGTTAATCGGCGTCCACCTGAAGATTCCCGGTCTATCCACAGTAACGGTTTTGGAGAAGGCGCCGGACGATCCCTTCCAGGTTCCGCCCATTCCGATTAACAGAATACTGCGTTGGGACCATTATTCCGACTCCTTTCATCGCGTGCATCTGCGCGGCAATGTGACCCTCCAGTGGCCAGCCCTGTCACTCTGCATACGCGATTCAACGGGCGGAATTTGTATGCAATCGAACCAGGATTTACCATTTACGCTCGGCGAACTGGTCGATGTAGTCGGCTTTGTGGGAACCGAAAACAATGAACCGATCCTCACCAATGCGGAGGTCAAACGCATCGGCCCAGGCGCGCCGGTCGCTGCCGTGCCCGCATCAGTCGAACAGGCGTTGCATGGCGTCTTCCACTCTCAACTCATCCAGATCGACGGCCGCTTGATCGGCGAGGACGATGCTTCTTCCGACTTGAACCTGATGCTGGCCTCGGGGAATACCATCTTTTCTGTCTTGCTTCCCAAAACTCTGATGGGCGCTCAAACAAGCCCGTGGAAGATTGGAAGCAAGTTGCGCGTTACCGGCATCTGTTCCGTTCAGATCGATATTAGAACCCATTTGCGTGAGGGAACAATAGTCACCAAGTCCTTCCGCGTTCTTATGCGTTCGCCTCAGGATGTGGTTGTTCTTGAACATCCCTCCTGGTGGACGCCGGAGCATTTTCTTGTGCTGCTGGCTTTGGCGCTGTTTGCCACGCTCTGTGTGCTTGCCTGGGTGATGGTGCTGAGAAGGCGTATCGAAGAAAAGACCGTATTGTTGCGTGAAAGTGAAGAGCGTTTTCGCCATATGGCCCTCCACGATGCCTTGACGGGACTGGCGACCCGGCTGCTGCTGGATGACCGGCTGACTGCCTCATTGGAGTCTGCCAGGCGCCATCACACGGGCCTGGCTCTTCTTATGGTCGATCTCGATAAATTCAAGCAGATCAACGATACATTTGGCCATCAGGCCGGCGACGAGGTCTTGCGCGTGACCGCGGACCGCCTCATGCAAACCGTGCGCAAAAGCGATACTGTCGCCCGCATGGGTGGCGACGAGTTTGTTGCTTTGCTCATCGAACTACACAATCCGCACATGGCGGAGCGGATTGCCGCCAAGATCGTCAAATCGCTGGCTGAGCCGATTCTATTTGCCGGGCGTGCAATTCCGGTCTCCGTAAGTGTTGGAGTTTGCACGTCGGACGAGGGAGGATTGGACGAAGAGGCATTATTGAAGCATGCCGACGACGCCCTCTACCAGGCCAAAGCGCATGGCCGTAATTGCTACCAGATCTTCTCTTCTTAGATGGCTCCTGCCCGGATCAAATAACCGAATTGCCGCGGAATCCAGCGCCGGCCTCGCTTATTTACACTAAGGAGGAGGACTGAACTCGCATGATGCGCTGGTTGCTGGGTTGGTTGTGGCGAGTGCTGGTGGTGCTGTCGGCGGCGTTTGTGGTGCTTTACGCCGGCGACTGGGCCGTCTACAAGCTGCGCGGCTCGCCGCGTTCCAAAGTCACTGTCAACCGCTACGTCACCATTCCGCTCAAAGGCAACAAGCAGGAGTTCGACTACCTCGGCACCATCGATGTGCCCTGTTCGGTCTCCTTGTTTTCTCAGGCCGGGCAGCTTCCCTGTTGGCAGCTGCGCCGCAACACCAACCAGGGAATGAATTTACAGTAATTTCAAAACAAGGCAATCATGTGCATAAACATGCAAACATGATTCCGTGACACACGTCACGTCGAGAAAACAATAGGACATCTAATATCGTTCATCATTCGGAAATTCCCGAGGAACGATGTACAGCCGTACACAGAACGAGAACGGGACCTACAACACCCGCTGCCTCTACTGCTTTATGACCATCGCCTCATCTGTGGAAACAGACAAGGAACTGGCAAGCGTGGAGGCCCGGCACATCTGCCCGGAGCGGGCGCTGGCGGCGTTGCTGGAGCAGGAAAAGGCTATGGAAGCCCGCAGCCATCCGTGCTAGAACGCTTTCTGGAAACAAGCCTGCTGCCTTGGTTCTATTGCATGCGCGCCTGATCGCGCAGTTGACGGGCCGTGGCCTCCAGAAAGGTCTCCACGCTGGCGCCGGCGGGTGGCTCCAGTCCGGACTTCGCCTGAATAGCCGCGGCGATGCGCTCGGCCAATGCTTGACGTGTGGACAGGCTCAAGTCCAGCCGCCGCGAGAAAAAACCCTCCAGAACCTCGAGATCAGTGGAACTGAGCCGGGCAATGCCATCGGCCGAAAGCGTATAGGCATAATGCGGCTCCGCGGCAGGAGCGCCCGCAGTAAAGCTCGGCGCTGTAAAGCTTCGCGCTCCCGAGTCGCCCCACAAGGGATCCTCCTGCACGCGATCCCGCACCACCAGTGTCCCCGCTGCCAGGTCGCCCAGCCGCTGGTGCCGCCGGCTGGCGAAGATCGAGATCACTCCCACGGCATACAGCGGCATGGGTTGCATATCGATATATCGAACCAGGTTGCGGGCCATCGACTCGAAGAGGCCGATCGCGCGGCCGTTACGCTGAATTACGCGAATCCGGGCGACGCGCTTGCCCGGTGTGCGGCCGTTCCAGTAGGCCTCGAAGAGCGTGAAATAGCCCCAGTTCAGCAGAAAGATAAAAAACAGAAAAATCGCGATAGTCCATTCGGCTGAAATCTTCGAAAAAGCGGCAATGCCGGGCAGAAAGATGGCCAGCAGCACTCCAACCACGAGTAAGCCGGCAAACCAGATCAAACAATCAATCAGAAGCGCGATAAAACGGCTGCCGATGCCGGCCAGGGGCATCTCAATATCAACCAGTTCCGGCGTGGCAATGTTAAGCTGATCCGAGTGAATCTGGTTTGAATTCAACTCCATGGCTCAAATCCTCTCCAACCAGTGGATTCTCAAGCGGCGGCCTTACTGGGACCGCCTGGCCGCCCTGCTGGCCCAATCCGACGCGAGCGGCCTGGGCCAGCTTTCTCGCGCCGAGTTGCAGGAGCTGGCGCTGCTTTACCGGCAAGCCGCGGCGGACCTTTCCGTGCTGCGCCAGGACGCAACCTCGCGCACCTACGCGCTGCACCTGAATCAATTGCTGGCTCGCGCTCACCATATCATTTACTCGGGGCGAAAGACCAATTTTCTCACCCTTTTTCGCTTTCTGCGCGACGAGTACCCGGCAATTTTTCAGCGCCAGATCGCTTCCGTGGCGGCCTCGGTGCTGGTTTTCGTCTTCTTTGGCCTGCTGGGAGCGGCTCTGACCACGGCGCGCCCGGAGTTCATGCGCCATTTTCTCGGCCCCAGGATGATCGCCACCATGGAGCGGCACACCATGTGGACCGATTCCGTGGTGAGCATCGCCCCGCTGGCCACCAGCGCCATCATGACCAACAATCTCTCCGTCAGCTTTGTGACTTTTGCCTCGGGAATCACCTTTGGTCTGGGAACCTTCCTCATTCTCTTTGAAAACGGCATGATGATTGGGGTGATCGGCGCGGCCTGCCATCATTACGAGATGTCGCTGGCGCTGTGGAGCTTTGTGGCTCCGCACGGCTCGCTGGAGCTGCCCGCCATTCTGATCGCCGGCGGAGCGGGCCTCCGCCTGGGCCGCGCCATGCTCTTTCCCGGCGCTCTGCGCTGGCGTGAGTCGGTGGCCCGCGGCGGCATCGAAGCCTCGCGTCTGGTCAGCGGCATCATTCCCCTGCTGGTCATCGCCGGCCTGCTGGAAGGCTTCTTCTCGCCCTCGCAGGCTCCCGTCTGGCTCAAGTTCACCGTCGGCGGGCTGCTCTTTACGCTGCTCAATCTGTGGCTATTCCACAAGACAGGGAATAGGCTATAGGCAATAGGGAATAGGTAATAGGGAATAGGGAATAGGGAATAGGGAATAGGGAACAGCTAAATACCCTCCGGATTCCCACTCCCCTTGTGGGGCAATTACGGGTTTATGGATGAATGGAGTCCAATTCACTTTTGAGCGGTTATGCGTAATTACGCGTACAGTTTTTGGCGGAAATGCGCGTCAATGCGCGTAATTTTGGCGATTTTTGCGCGTAGTTGCGCGTAGTTACCACGATTTTTATGCGTAATTGCGCGTAGTTACCGTGAATTGAATGCGTAGTTGCGAGTGTAATGGGGGCATGGGGATAATCGGTGAACGCAGGGGCGTTTCTCAGCACTGATTCACGGAATATATCTTAATTGCAGTTCAATGAGTGTATTGGCCTATCGATAGTTGACTTTGTGTCAAGAGGGACGTTGAATTGTTATTGACCTGTCAGAACCTCCGTTAGAAGAGGTTAGTCCAGTGAAGATATCGGTCATGTATTTGCCCATCTCATCAGATCATCAATTTGGGCTTCACAATATATTTTTGGTTTGCCGTTGCCACTGAATCTGATTAGAATATGGTTCAACTTCGTAGTGACGGAGTTCCTAAATTCGTCTCTTCCTCCAACTTTCACCATGAGCCCGGATGACCCGTTTGTCGACTGGTATCGCGAGTCGATCTTCCCTTGATCCTCGCCCACCCCATACATCTCTGAAATTGCGACGAGGTCAGGCTTATCTCCCCTTATCGCTGCAAAAAGTTCTGGCGAATAACATGATTTCAGGCCATGATGGGGAGCAACAAGTACCGAGAGCCCATAACGTCCGAGTCTACTCTTTAGGGATGGTTGATCGAACGTTTCAGTGGTCCACCTCGGGTGGTCTGCTTGAGTGGTTTTGCTGAAGACTGTGAATCGCTTCTCAACCCCTACTGATTCGGTTAAGATTTTCTGCATTGCAAGTGGCGTGATATCACCTGGCAAGAGTATAGAATTGCACCCATATCGAAAATAAGTGACGATGCTTAAGCTATTCCCATACTCATTGTCATCCTTATGCAATTCGTTGCAGATCACAGGCCTAATATAGTAAATCCCATACTCCAGATCCAAGGTAGTCGTGAACATCGACGTATGTTTGATAGTTTGAAGCGGTAGTTTGCGTGAATCATACAGCTTTTTGTATTTCATGAGGCTTTTGTTGCCGTCTCGGTTCTTGATGCGGTCCCATTTAACAGCATCTTGCGGATCTTTGTCGTTAGGGCACGTGATGAGCGTTGGATACAGTTTCCCTTTCTCATTGAGTAGGTCACAATCGATGATATGGTCATGGTGTGGATGTGTAAGTATTGCCTGTGCGATTTTGTTGCCTTCGTAGAGATCGAGCAGTTCGTGAAGGTTATCGAGAATAAAATCGGACGGACTGAATTCTGAGCTACAGGAGATATCTACGATGATTCCCTGATTCAGTGAAGTTCGGATGAAGGCCGCTGAACCGCGACCTACGTTAAAAATCCATACAAACGTGTCCCTCGATTCATTCCAAGTCATGGTTTCTCCAAGAAAGGCAGTGTCATCTCAATCTAAACATGATTGGTCGAGCCTTTACTTACTGTCCTCCTCTTTCGCACGGTGAATGGCACTGTCTGCCGTTTTTCGGCCCTGAAAATAAAGGTGTATCATGCCCCCACCCGCCTCAACGATAAAAACGAATAGGCAGGTGACTCCTGCTATTAGTATATTCAGATTGCAAGTGAAAAACCCGAAAATCCCATATAGAGAGGCGCCAGCAAAAAGGGAAGAGATTAGCGCGGCTCCAAGTAACTGTAGGGTATGCACGCTCAAGGGTTTCAAAGCTGGGAAGTTAGTCGATGTATACATCTGATTCTTCTCGAACCCATCCGCTGCTACTTCCATGAGATAGCCGCGAATGGCATTGAGTTGGCGTGCAATGAAAACAAAATACAGGCGATTTTGTAACATCGCGAGGAACAATAATACCGTGCCTATGAATACAAGTCCGGATAGCAGGCCTTCGCAAACGAGGAACTGGGTCGTCGCGCCGTGGAGCAACTGATAGACCGCAAATTGCGCAGTAGCAACCGCAGAGGTGATGCTGCACAGGTATTTGAGAAGATTTTCGTGCCTGGTATCATAGAATCGCAATTGCTTGAAGCAGAGTTCATATTCCTTTATCAAATAATCATTCGCCATGCTCTCCTCAATTCTCAGAACGTGAACTTTATCGAGCCGTCATCTGTTCTGTAAACCTTGACTGCTGTGTTGTCCTTGTATCTCTGAATCGCCGTTGGATGCGGAATATTCTCATGTACACCTGCTGCTGTGGATATCACCGTATAATCGGCTCTGCATTTCTTAATGAACGCGAGGTGGGCTCCGTTAATACTGCCATGATGACTTGCGTGCAGGATGTCATCGCAGATATGATTTATCTCCGCAACGCCCTCAAGATTCACGTCAGAAGCGTCTCCTGTGAATAAACACTTTCTCGTCCCCATGTCGGCTCGGAACACGAGACAAGCATCGTGAAGCTCGCGGGTTTCGCTAGTGGCTATGCTCACATTGGGGCCAAGCATCCAGAATTTCAACCCTGCAACCGTCCACCACGGCTTATCGAAGCTTTCCTGTTTGAAAGGCTTATAAGTCTTTGTCCCCTTACCCTCGAAATACTCTCTATGCTCGTTGAATTCGTTCCACTCATCAAGGGTGATGCTGATGTCACCACGTCTTCGTTCATATGGGCTGTAAATCAGGTACTCGATCTTGTATCCTCTATCCCTCAGATATTGCAACCCGGCATAATGATCATCGTGTTGGTGCGTAAGGAATAGTGCTTTGATTATCTTGTCTGCTGGTAGCAATTCACGATAGTTGCCAATATCTTGACAGTCGACCAGAAAAGTTGCGGTATCAGATATAATGACGGTGGCATCAGCACACCCCACATTTAAAAAGTGAAGCGTTCCCATTACTCCCCCTTGCTATCGGAGTCGGTCGGCACTTGCTGACAGTCTAGACGTTCATTTCCAATTATACGCCGGCTTTGTTGTGACTTGCGCAAAATTTCCACCGAAGCACACACCGTGGCAGTTATTTGTACTGATAAGTCGGCATCTCAGAATCGATAATGGCGCAGCTTCGCCGTGCCGGTTGACCCTTAAGAATGGATACGGGCTGGCAGGTTTCAACCCCAACCTGCCAGCCCGTATCCTTCAAACCCCTGACCCCTGACAACCGATAGCTGACAGCTGATAGCTGTTCTTAAATTAATTTTCAAAACTTTGCTGATAATTAAGTGGTAAACATGGTAACAAACTCAACAGAATGAATATGTTCCACGTGGAACATTTCCTTGTTCTCTGTCTACTGTCCACTGTTTCCGCTTCCCAAATCGCCCAGTTTTGCGCCAAAAACCGTGTACATCTATGCATACTCTTTTATGCGCGTATGTGGCGCAGGCCGTTGCCGCCAGCAACCCCCTGGCTGGTACACTTCCCTGGCAGAGATTTCCGGCCAAATGCCGGCTTAAGATTTGGAGGAGCACCGTGGCCGACGTTAAACCCCCCGCATTTCAACCATTTGTATCGCCCAATCAGAGTCCCAGGGAGTTTACGCTGCGGGCCGTGCTGCTGGGCTCGTTTTTCGGCCTCGTTTTTGGCGCCGTCACTGTGTATGTGGGCCTGCGGGCGGGGCTTACGGTGGCCGCGTCGATTCCCATCGCGGTGCTGTCGATCAGCATTCTGCGCGTCTTCGGCCGCAGCTCGATTCTGGAGAACATCATTGTCCAGACGACGGGCAACGCGGGGCAATCGATTGCCGCGGGGGTGATTTTTACGCTGCCGGCGCTGATTTTTCTGGGCTTCGACCTGGAGTATTGGCGCATCTTCGCGCTGGCGCTGATTGGCGGCTTTCTGGGCGTGTTGTTCATGGTGCCGCTGCGGCGCGAGCTGATTGTGGAGGAGCACGGGAACCTGAAGTTTCCCGAGGGCACGGCCTGCGCCGATGTTTTGATTGCCGGCGAGAAGGGCGGCTCGTTTGCCAGCCGGGTCTTCTTCGGGCTGGGGCTGGGCGCGGTGTACACCTTTTTTCAGAATGAGAACCTGTTTGGCGTGTGGCCGGGGACGCCGGAGTTTCAGCCCGACTTTGGCCCGCATCACGTGATGAAGGGCGCATCGATCAAGGCCGACGCGACGCCGGAGTATTTAGGCGTGGGCTACATTATCGGGCCCAGGACGGCGGGCGTGATGGTGGCCGGGGGCGTGCTTTCGTGGCTGGTGCTGATGCCGCTGATCTACTTCTTCGGAAAAGAGGTGGGCCATCCGATTTATCCGGGGACAGTGCCCGTGGAGATGATGGGTCCGAGCGATATGTGGAAGACATACATCCGGCCCATCGGCGCGGGAGCTGTGGCAGCCGCGGGCGTGATTGCCCTGATGAAGACCTTGCCCACCATTATCAGCGCGCTGGCTTCGGGATTTAAAAAGATGCGCGGCGGCGCGGGGGCCGCGGCTGAACCCATTCGCACGGAGAAGGATTTCTCGATGGGCACGGCGATGATCGGCTCGGCGCTGCTGATCGTGATCATGTTCTTGTTTCTCTACTTCAAGCCGGTTCCCGGAGCGCAGGTGACGCTGCTGCAAAACCTTGCGGCGGCGGTGCTGATTATTGTTTTCGGATTTCTGTTTGTCACCGTCAGCTCGCGGATTGTGGGGTTGATAGGCAGCTCGGCCAACCCCATCAGCGGCATGACGATTGCGACGCTGATGGCCACCAGCGCGATTTTTCTGGTGGAGGGGTGGACGACACCGGCCTTCGGCGCGCTGGCGATCACGATTGGCGGGGTGGTTTGCATTGCTTCCGCAGAGGCGGGCGACACATCGCAGGATTTGAAGACCGGCTTCCTGGTCGGTTCCACGCCGCGCATGCAGCGCTTTGCCTTTCTGATCGGCATCGTGGTCTCCACCTTCGCCATCGGCGGCACATTGCAGGTGATGAACACCGGCGCGCAGGAGTTCAGGGCAGCCCCGCAGGCATGGAATCTGAATGCGCCGCACGACGGCGTCAGTGTACAGAAGGCAGTGGGCCTGAGCGAGCAGTTCCCGGTGATCAACGCGGACAAGACGAAGACCGTTCACCACAAGAGCGAGTACGTGCTGCTGAACGCGCTTGGCTCGCCGGAGCTGCCCGACGGCAAGTACCTGTATTCGCCGCAGAGCGGGCAGATCGAAGTGCAGTGGATTCCGGGCATCGGCAGCGAGAAGATCGCCGCGCCGCAAGCGAGGCTGATGGCCACCGTGATCAGCGGAATCCTGAGCCGCAAACTGCCGTGGGGGCTGGTGCTGCTAGGAGTGAGCATCGTGATCACCGTAGAGCTGCTGGGCATTCGCTCGCTGGCCTTCGCGGTGGGGGCTTATCTATCGATCGGAACGACGTTGGCGATCTTTGTGGGCGGCGTGATGCGATGGCTGGTGGACGCGGCTCTCAGGAAGGCGGGCGGAGACCCGGAGGCGGAGGGCGACGTTTCGCCGGGCTCGCTGTTTGCATCAGGGCTGATCGCGGCAGGCGGCATCATCGGGCTGCTGGGAGTGGGCCTGAAGTTTTACGAAAATTACTTCAACAAGGACAACCCCATCGCCATTCCGCACAGCATTTTCTATAACAACGGCGTGTCGGTGGCGGCTTTTGCGGCGCTGGCGGGCTCGCTGTATTACTTTGCGCGCAAGCCGCTGAAGAAGTGAGCGGCGAAATTAGCTCAATACACTATATGGGCGCCGCAGGCATTTATACCTTGGGCGCCCATTATCGCAGAAGGATTGTACGATTTGCGCGCCCCGGCATTGCCCTTAGCGCTGCAGAGTGAAGATGACGGTCACCGTGGTCTCCACCTCGACGGGATGGCCATCGAGCAGATAGGGGCGATAGCGCCAGGTTCGGACGGCATCGAGCGCGGCCTGCCGCAAGACCGCCGGACCGCTGATGACGCGCAGGTTCTCGATGACGCCGGATTTGGAGATAATGGCCCCGAGCGTCACCGTGCCGCTGATTCTGGTAGCCAGAGCAAAGGCGGGATAGACTGGGGCCTTCTTTTGGATCAGCAGCCCTTCCACAGTGCCGGAGGAGACGCGCAGCGGGGCTTGCGCAGCCGGGCGGATGACGGGCACATCCGCGGGCTTGCGAAAGAGATCGTTGCCGGGATCTGTCAGGCTGGACGATGCGGGAATGACCGGCGGATCGGGTACGGCTGGAATGACGATGATCGACGGAATCGTGCGCGGCGCCTGAAATGGATCGTTCTGCGCTTCGATGGCGGGGCGAGCCGTCTGCGTGGGTTGCTGCGGAAGCTGGGGCTTGGGCGGGACAAAGATTTCCATGAGGGATGCGCAGAACTGGTGCGGCAGCATCGGGGGGAAGATGAGCGGAACCATGATGAAGGCCAGCAGGATGGAAGCGTTGCAGGCGAAGGCCGCGAGCATCCATTGACGGCTGCGGGTGTGAATTGTGCATGCGGATTCGAAGGTGGAGTCTTCAAACATGGCCTGCCTCCTGAAGAACGAATTCAGCCGCACCGGCTGGATGCGGAGGCCATGTTCAGACGCGAGCGGGCTGACCCGCCCGGCGCGCTAGTTAAACGCGGGGAGCGGGGCGTTTAGCTCTGCGCCCCTGCGACTAAGAACTGTCGCCGGAGACCCAGGTACTCCGCATATCCCAATCGGAACCACTGTACTTAGATAGACACCGGAGATGGGAAAAGTGTTCCCGGGGGAAATCATAAGGCGCATCCACGGTTGTGAATGCGCCTTATGCTATCTGCGAATTGTATCGAGTTACTCCGGCAGCTCAAGCATTCCGTTGATGGTGAAGGTATGCGAGAGCACTGGCGCGCCGGTGCTCGGCTGGCCGCCGCCGACAGAGAGCGTGTACTCGCCTGCGGCAACGATAGGTTCTCCGGCTTCGGTGATCATGCTCAGGTCGCGCGGTTGTAACTCAAAGCGCAGCTTCTGCGAGGCGCCGGGATCGAGGTGAACGCGCTGAAAACCGCGCAAGGCACGCAGCGGCGCGCCGGGAATCTTAGGAAAATTGAGATAGAGCTGGGCTATCTCGTCGCCCGCGCGAGCACCGGTATTCGTGACGGTAACTTCGGCGATTAGTGGACTGCCCGCAGTTACCGAGTTAGTGGGGATGGAAAGTTCGCTGTATTTGAAGGTTGTATAACTCAGGCCGAATCCGAAGGGATAGAGCGGCGCGCCCTCAAAGTAGCGATAGGTGCGGCCTTTCATGGAGTAATCCTCGAAGGGCGGCAACTGGCTGATGTCCTT
>Ga0326727_10007001_pt1 | contig 30306 bp, 26 predicted proteins | sample MB2enrmetagenome_FD_207643 | JGI IMG/M metagenome (GOLD analysis project Ga0326727, IMG submission 207643) | Lab enriched peat soil microbial communities from McLean, Ithaca, NY, United States - MB29MY | ecosystem: Environmental > Terrestrial > Soil > Wetlands > Peat | place: USA: New York... | reverse complement strand
AGCGGAATCGGATTGGGCGCGGGCCGTTGGCGGCGGTATTGATTTACGTGGGGACATTGTTTCCAGTGCTAGGGTTTATGAACGCGTATTTCATGAAGTACTCGTTCGTGTGCGATCACTGGGTGTACTTATCGAGTCTGGGGTTGATTGCGCTGGGGGTGGGGTTGGTGGGGAGGATAGCGGAACGGTTGCACAGTCCGGAATTGGTGATGGGCTTTGGGGCGGTGGTACTGGTGGTGTTGGGGCTGTTGACGTGGCGGCAATGTGGGACCTATGCGGACATCGAGACGTTGTGGCAGGACACGCTGGTCAGGAATCCGGGCGCCTGGCTCGCCCATAATAATCTGGGCATTATTTTGCGGCAACAGGGTAGAGTTCAGGAAGCCATTGAACACTACAATGAGGCGCTGCAGCTGAATCCCACTTACGCTCTGGCCTATAACAATTTGGGCGTCGCCTTCAAGCAAATGGGAAAGTTCGAAAAAGCAATCGACCAATACCAGCAGGCCTTGCGGCTCGACCCGGATTATATCGAGGCCCGTGATAATCTTGGAAACGCCTTGCGCTTGACGGGAAGGACGGCGGAGGCGATCGAGCAGTACGAACTGGTGCTGCGGCTACAGCCTGACTCCGCCGAAGCACGCTACAATTTGGCGATTGCCCTTAAACAGCAAGGCAAGATTGAGGAGGCAATCCGACAGTATGAACAGGTGCTGCAAATCAACCCCGATTTTTTCGAGGCGCACTGCAATCTGGGGGAAATGCTGTTGCAACAGGGTAAAATTCAGGAAGCAGTCGAATGTTACAAGCAGGCGGTAAGAATCCGGCCCGACTCCGCCGAGGTACACAACGATTTGGCCATTGCCCTGGTGCAGCAAGGCAGGGTTGCCGAGGCAATCAAACAATTCGAGCAGGCCTTGCAGCTCAAACTCGACTATCCAAAAGCTCAAAATAGTCTGGCCTGGCAGTTGGCTACGCTTAACCCGGCAGAAGGCGGCGATCCGGACCAGGCCGTGATTTTGGCCGAACGAGCCTGTGAGCTTACCGACCATCAAGTCCCGACTGCCCTTGATACTCTGGCTACGGCCTACGCGGCTGTGGGTCGGTTCAACGATGCCATTGTCACAGAACAGAAGGCCCTTGAGTTGGCCCGCGCTGCCGGGCAATCACAGTTGATTGAGGAAATCGAAACCCGGTTGCGGTTGTTTCAGGATGGCCAGCCTTACCACCAGGTCCCAACCCCGGTTCGCGGCCAATCCTCCGCTGCGGAAAATCCATCACACCCGTGAAGCAAGTCTCCAAAAGCGTCACAAGTAATCAAGACACGCTGAAGAACGCGCGGCGCCGACGGATTGGCGGAGGGATTCTGATTATTTTACTAACGGTGCTGGCCTATCTGCCGGCCTTGTCGGGCAAATTCATCTGGGATGACGACTCCTGGACCACCGGGATTGTCGGCTTGTTGAAAGACAGCCACGGTCTGTATTCCATCTGGTGCCAGCCCACCGCCCTCCAGCAATACTATCCCCTCAGCGGCACGACCTTCTGGTTGGATTACCATCTCTGGGGCTTCCACCCCCTGCCCTACCACGTCGAGAACCTGCTGTTGCACATCGTATCGGCCCTGTTGTTCTGGGCTCTGTTGCGGCGATTACAGATACCGGGAGCCTGGCTGGGCGGCGCCCTTTTTGCCCTGCATCCGGTCATGGTCGAATCGGTGGCCTGGATTACCGAACGCAAGAACGTCCTGTCGCTGGCCCTCTACCTCGGCGCGTTGCTGGCTTACCTGCGCTTTGCGCAAGGAGCGGCAAGTGGCCAGTGTCCAGTGACACGAACCGATTCCATCCGGCCACGGGTCACCTGTCACGGGTCACTTTTTTACTTTCTGGCGTTTGTTTTGTTTGCGGGGGCGTTATTGGCCAAGGCGACGGCGTTTTCGCTGCCGGCGGTCATTCTGGTGATTGGCTGGTGGCAGCGGGGGCGGTTGCAATGGCGTCGGGACATTCTGCCGACGCTGCCGTTTTTTGTAACGTCCATCGGGTTCTGTCTGGGGACGGCGTGGCTGGAGAAGAACCACGTGGGGGCGAAGGGTGCGGAATGGATGCTGACGTTCCCGGAACGGTGTTTGATTGCGGGCCGGGCATTCTGGTTTTACCTGGGCAAGCTGGTGTGGCCGGGGCAATTGTGTTTTGTCTATCCGCGTTGGCAGGTGAACACGGGGATATGGTGGCAATGGTTGTATCCGTTGACGGCGGTGGTGACTTTGGTGGCCTTGTGGTGGGGGCGGGGTCGGATTGGGCGCGGGCCGTTGGCGGGGGTATTGATTTACGTGGGAACGTTGTTTCCGGTGCTGGGGTTTATGAACGCGTATTTCATGAAGTACTCGTTCGTCTGCGATCACTGGGTGTATCTGTCGAGTCTGGGACTCATCGCCCTGATCGCGGCGCTGGTAACAAGAGCAGTTGAACGTCTGCACAGTAAAGCAATGCTATATGGATTTTGCGCCGTGATATTGCCGGTACTGGGATGGCTGACGTGGCGGCAATGCGGGATTTATGCGGACATCGAGACGCTATGGCGGGATACCTTGGTGAAGAATCCGGGCGCCTGGCTCGCGCATAATAATCTGGGAGTCGCCCTCTGGGACCGAGGCAAAGCTTCGGAAGCGATTGCGCACTACCAACAGGCATTGCAGTTTGACCCTACCTACGTCCAAGCCTACAACAACCTGGGAGTCGCCTACAAGGAAGAGGGAAAAATCGACGAGGCCATCAAACAATACGAACAGGCATTACGGTTCAACCCCGATTTTCCTGAGGCACAGTTTAATTTGGGGGTCGCGCTGGAGGCGGCGGACAGGGAAAACGAAGCGATCGACCACTATAAAGAGGCACTACGGCTTAAATCCGATTTTTTTGAGGCGCGTTGCGCCCTGGGTGGAATTCTGATACGCCAGGGCAGAATCCAGGAAGCGGTTGAACATTACAACGAAGCGCTGAAGCTCCAGCCCGATTCCGCCGAGACACATTTCCAACTGGGACTTGCCCTGGTACAACAAGGCAAGCGCGAAGAAGCTATCGGCCAATGGCAGCAAGCTCTAATACTCAAGCCCGATTACCCCGAGGCGGAATATAATTGGGGACTGGCACTGGAGCAGATGGACAAGAGCAACGACGCCATCGGGCACTACGAACAGGCACTTCGGCTCAAGTCCGGTTTTTTCGAGGCGCACTGCAACCTGGGAGGAATTCTATTGCGACAAGGTAAAATTCAGGAGGCAATTGAACAGTACAGCGACGCGGCAAAGGTTCAACCCGGCTCTGTTGAGACCCAGAACAGCCTGGCCCTGGCTCTGTGGCAGGCAGGTCAGGCGAAAGAGGCGATAGCGCATTGGGATGAGGCCATACGTATCCAGCCGGACTATCCGGTGGCCCAAAACAGTCTGGCCTGGGTGTTGGCCACGCTCGGCCCGGATAAAGGCGGCGACCCGGCCCGGGCTGTGGCGTTGGCCGAGCAGGCGTGCAAACTCACGGAGCACCGCATACCGGGAAATGTTGACACCCTGGCAACCGCCTACGCCGCCGCCGGCCGGTTCAATGACGCCGTTGCCGAGGAGCAGAAAGCACTCGAACTGGCCCGCGCTGCCGGGCAATCACAATTGGCCGGAGAAATTGAGGCCCGGCTGCAACTCTATCGCGACGGCCATACTTACAACCAAGCGCCCCCAGTGGCCGGTCCGCACAACCCGTAAGCCAGGGGCAGCCTCCGCGCTTGAAATCAACAAACTCACCACCTTTTTGAAGATATGAAGCCGAAGCAAAAAGATCTTCAGAAGGCTCCGCCGGCCGGCATAACTCAATCAACTCCTTCGGCGAGGTCGGGCGATTTCCGGGCGGTCTTCGGCATTTGTATATTTCTCCTGGGTGCCGTCTGGCTGGTGTTCGGCCAGACACTCGGTCACGGATTCGTCAATTACGACGATGACCGATACGTCTATGCAAATCCGCAGGTTATTCAAGGGCTGAGTCTGAAAGGGATTGAATGGGCATTCACTCACAGCGTGATGGCCAACTGGCATCCGCTAACGGTGATTTCGCACATGCTGGATTGTCAGCTTTATGGATTGCATGCCGGCGGCCATCACTTGACCAACATTCTGCTCCACGCCGCCACCGCAATTCTGCTGTTTCTGGTGTTGCGGGAAATGACGGGCGCATTGTGGCGCAGCGCCTTTGTGGCGGCGGTATTCGCCGTCCATCCGTTGCGGGTGGAATCGGTGGCGTGGGTGGCGGAACGGAAGGACGTGTTGAGCGGGTTGTTCTTCATGCTGACGCTCGGAGCTTATGTCCGCTATGTCCACAAACCGCCGTCAGTGGGTCGCTATCTGACGGTGATGTTCGTGTTTGCTCTTGGGTTGATGTGCAAACCGATGCTGGTGACGGTTCCGTTCGTCCTGTTGCTGCTGGACTATTGGCCGCTGAACCGGTTCGGGGCGGTGGCAAATCGCCTTTCGGTTGTCTGGAAGTTAATCATTGAAAAGATTCCGCTGGTCGCGCTTTCGGTTGCCGTGGGCATCGTGACACTGCTGGTTCAACAACACGATACGGCGGTTACCGTTTCCGAGCGAATCAATAATGCGCTTGTGTCTTACGCCGCTTATTGCGGACAGATGTTTTATCCGGTGCGATTGGCGGTCCTGTATCCTTATCCGGCCAATGGTTTGCCGATGGGAGAAGTCATCCCGGCATTGCTACTGTTGATTGCGGTCTCGGCGGGCGCGTTTTACTGGCGGCAGAAACGTCCGTACTTTTTGGTGGGTTGGTTGTGGTATCTGGGCATGCTGGTGCCGGTTATTGGTCTGGCATTGCAGGTCGGCGCCCAGTCGCGTGCAGACCGCTACACTTACCTGCCGCAAATCGGTCTGTACCTTCTGTTGACCTGGACGGTGGTTGAGTTGACGGCCCGCTGGCGAAGTCGCCGCTGGATACTTGGCGGGGGCGCAGTGATTGTACTGGCGGTTCTGATTGTTTGTGCCCGGACACAAACCTCATACTGGCGCGACAGCAAATCGCTGTGGGAACACACCCTGGCCTGCACCTCGGACAACAGCCTCGCCTGCAACAATCTGGCCTGGCTGCTGGCGACACTTGGTCCGGCAGAAGGCGGCAATCCGGCTCGGGCCGTGGTTCTCGCCCAACGCGCCTGCGAATTGACCGGCAATAACGATGCAAACTCTCTGGACACTCTGGCCGTTGCTTACGCCGCAGCCGGCCGGTTCAATGACGCCATGGCTGCCACCCAAACGGCCATGACCCTGGCCCGCGCTGGCGGACAAGTGGAATTGCTTCAAAAAATGGAGGCCCGGCTGGAGTTGTATCGCAACGGACGCGCCTACCATCCGCCAGCAACATGATAAATCAGCGCGCCAGAATCGAGACGGCAGAGAAGTCAGGCCGGCTCAACGCTATGCCGGCGGCGACAACGGCGGCTTGACTAAATGTTAATAATTGGTAACTCACGAGCACTCAATTTTTACCGAAAGGCGCATTACGAAATGAAAACACTGGTAACAATATTCTGGTCGGTCATGTTTACGGTTTTTGCGGTGCAACAAGGCGTCTGCCAGCAAGCCACGGAAACCAAATCATCTGCCGAATCCACGGCCACCGGCGTGATCAAAACCATCACTCGCGGTTTTAGCTTCGTGATTTCCGTTCCGAAAGAAAGCGGAGAGCCAAGTGATCTGTCGTTCAATTTGCCCAAAGAGGTCAAAATTACCATGGACGGAAATGCCGCCAAGGAAGACGATCTGCGAATGGGCAAGATGGTTGTGGTTGACTACACCACCCGGAAGGCGGCTTCCGGCACCAATGATGCCTCGGCCGGCAAGGCAACCGTGCGGGCGGCCACAAATATTTCGATCATTTTCAATGACAACCCGCCGCCGGTCGATAAACAAACCGCGCAGCAGCAGGCGTCGGCCAAAATCCCGGCTGAGTACATCGGTTCATGGACTTCTGTTGTGCAAGACAGCACCCAGACAGTTGCGGTCGCGGCCAATCACATAAAGTGGACGCGAGACATTCACGACCCCCAGGAGGTGTATAATTCGGATACAAATCGGGTGGACGCCAAAGGCGACATCTCGTTTGACACGAAAATCTATTTAACGTCGGATGTCTCTACAAACACAACCATCTTTCTCAAGCTGAGAGCAGGCAGGCTCTTTCTGAGATCCGGTCCGGCTCTTGTTGATTTGGGTAACGTCAAATTGAGCAATCCGGGAGAAGAACGCGTGTTCTTCCGTGATCGAACATCCGCTTCATCCGGCAATAAACCGTCTCCGGCACAGTAAAAGTGTGTTGGCCCAGGAACCCCGTGGAAAGTGGCAGGACTACGCAAGACGAGCACAGGTCGTTGGTGCGGTTTTGATCATTTTACTGACGGTACTGGCCTATCTGCCGGCCTTGTCGGGCAAATTCATCTGGGATGACGACTCCTGGACCACCGGGATTGTCGGCTTGTTGAAAGACAGCCACGGTCTGTATTCCATCTGGTGCCAGCCCACCGCCCTCCAGCAATACTATCCCCTCAGCGGCACGACCTTCTGGTTGGATTACCATCTCTGGGGCTTCCACCCCCTGCCCTACCACGTCGAGAACCTGCTGTTGCACATCGTATCGGCCCTGTTGTTCTGGGCTCTGTTGCGGCGATTACAGATACCGGGAGCCTGGCTGGGCGGCGCCCTTTTTGCCCTGCATCCGGTCATGGTCGAATCGGTGGCCTGGATTACCGAACGCAAGAACGTCCTGTCGCTGGCCCTCTACCTCGGCGCGTTGCTGGCTTACCTGCGCTTTGCGCAAGGAGCGGCAAGTGGCCAGTGTCCAGTGACACGAACCGATTCCATCCGGCCACGGGTCACCTGTCACGGGTCACTTTTTTACTTTCTGGCGTTTGTTTTGTTTGCGGGGGCGTTATTGGCCAAGGCGACGGCGTTTTCGCTGCCGGCGGTCATTCTGGTGATTGGCTGGTGGCAGCGGGGGCGGTTGCAATGGCGTCGGGACATTCTGCCGACGCTGCCGTTTTTTGTAACGTCCATCGGGTTCTGTCTGGGGACGGCGTGGCTGGAGAAGAACCACGTGGGGGCGAAGGGTGCGGAATGGATGCTGACGTTTCCGGAACGGTGTTTGATTGCGGGCCGGGTATTCTGGTTTTACCTGGGCAAGCTGGTGTGGCCGGAGCCATTGTGCTTTGTGTATCCGCGGTGGCAGGTGAACACGGGGATATGGTGGCAATGGTTGTATCCGTTGACGGCGTTGGCGGCGGTTGGGGTTCTGTGGTGGCAGCGGAATCGGATTGGGCGCGGGCCGTTGGCGGCGGTATTGATTTACGTGGGGACATTGTTTCCAGTGCTGGGGTTTATGAACGCGTATTTCATGAAGTACTCGTTCGTGTGCGATCACTGGGTGTATTTGTCGAGTCTGGGGTTGATTGCGCTGGGGGTGGGGTTGGTGGGGAGGATAGCGGAACGGTTGCACAGTCCGGAATTGGTGAAGGGCTTTGGGGCGGTGGTACTGGTGGTGTTGGGGCTGTTGACGTGGCGGCAATGCGGGATTTATGCGGACATCGAGACGCTATGGCGGGATACCTTGGTGAAGAATCCGGGCGCTTGGCTGGCGCATAATAATCTGGCCATCGTCTTGGGAAAACAGGGCAAGACTCAGGAAGAAATCGAGCACTACCGGGAAGCAGTAAGGCTTCAGCCGAATTCCCCTGAAGTACATAACGACCTGGCGCTTGCCTTGGTGCAACAAGGCAAGTTTGACGAAGCCATCGGACACTACGAACAAGCCTTGCGGCTCAAGCCGGATTATGCCGCAGCCTGGCACAACCTCGGGCTTGCCCTGGCGCAACAAGGCAAGTTTGACGAAGCCACCGCCTGCTGGAAACAAGCTTTGCAGCTCAATCCTGAGTTTCCCGAAGTCCAGTACAATTGGGGCGTTGCCTTGGAACAAATGGGCAGAAAGGATGACGCCATCGGACACTACGAACAGGCGTTGCGGCTCAAACCGGACTATGTCGAGGCCCGTGATAATCTCGGAAGTGCCTTGCTGGCAACAGGCAGAATCCAGGAAGCAATCGCATCTTATAAAGAGGCGGTGAAAATCCGGCCCAAGTCCGCCGAGGCGCACAACAACCTGGCCATTGCGTTATTGCAACAAAACGAGATTGCAGAGGCGATTAAACAATACGAGGAGGCCGTGCAACTCAAGCCCGACTATCCCGAGGCGCAAAACGGTCTGGCCTGGCAATTGGCCACGCTCGGGCCGACAGAGGGGGGCGACCCGGTTCGGGCTTTGACTCTGGCCCGACGCGCTTGCGAGTTGACCCATAACAACGACGTGAATTGTCTCGACACCCTGGCCGTCGCCTACGCCGCCAACGGCCGGTTCAACGACGCCATTGCCACTACTCAAACGGCCATTGCCCTGGCACGTTCCAGCGGACAGACGGAATTGCTTCAACCAATGGAAGCCCGGCTGGAATTGTATCGTGGGAGGCATGCCTATCCCCCGCCGGCCGACGCCACCAATTCGCGAAATTTATGATTGGGGCGAACAAAGTGAAGTCGACTTTAAAAATCGGCGTTGCTCGAATCCCGGCGGCCAATTATCCCGGGTGCGATATAACCGCCGATCATTCTTCTTTGTAGCCCTTGCTTTGTAACCAGGTGACCTGGGCACTTACGACTTGGTCACTGGTTAAATTATTATTGTTGTCCAGCTTGGTTCCCTCCGGCCAGAAAGTCATCGTTTCACCCCAGATTTCCAACCATGCCTTGCCATTGGCATCCGGCTGAATGGACCGATTGTTGCTGCCGGTAAAATGTTTGGGGAAAACAAATGTCGCGTTGCTGGCAATCGTCAAGGTCTCGTTCTCACCGCTAATCATATAATCGTCCAAATGATAAAACCCATTGGTGTCTGTTCCCGACCCTGAGCCGGCAATGACTGTATAGGTTCTCGATTTTGGCCCCAGGATCATGGTGAAGTGCAAATTGGTGGTCGTGCTGAAGTGATATGTCTTATCGCTGCGCCAATCGACAAAAGTCACATTGGAGGACAGGGTGTCGTAAAGCATGATTCCCTTGTAACCCAAAGTCTTCTGCACACCTGCACCAGTGAAGGTTTCCTTCCCCACATAGGTATATTCAATCAGTGCCGCCCGGCCCACCGGGACAGACAACAACACCGTCAGAACGATTAATTTTTTAATCATAGATATGTTAATTTGAAGGATGCCAAGCTCGTGCGTCAAACCAAATTCACACCGATAATCGGCATCGCGCTGTATCAATGCACAATTATCTTAAGGCCATCCAAACTCACAAGCGGCCACGGACGACGCTCGCCAAGCACCGCATCCGGAGCAAGGTCAGCCTTATGCCCGCTTACGCGGAGCTGGATTGATTTTCTGTTTGGCCTGCCATTCTTGAGACGCCTGTGCAACTATTTCCCTGTACTCGTCCAGCGTTAAAGTCTTGCGCTTTGTAAGCGCATCCTGGACGGCGACGGAAGTGGTGTTGAATTTGTCAATTTTGACCAACGCTTGATTCAGTTCCGTCTGAAGCTCCTGAATGACTTCAAGGGCCTTTTTGAAGTTTGTCGGTGCTTTCATGGTGGTAGTGGTTCTCGTTTCCGGTCGCCATCAGATACCCTCCGGCGCAATAAGTCAATTCCCCTTTGTTCCCGATCACCCGGTAAGCAGACCTGCGAATTTCTATCAAGTTCAAGGCCATGTCCATCAGGTCAATCGACCTCTCGAAACCATTGCCCATAGCAAAGACAACACAGTCGTGTTGCGGCTTGAATGTTGACTGGCAGACTGGATATGTTCTTGGTGTCAGTCGGGTTCAATAACCCGTCAACGTTGGTCGTCGGTCAAAAGTTCAACCAGCATTCCCGCAAGCGGCTGGCGAACTCAATGCAACAACCCGGCGGCAAAAGGCTGAATATGAATCGCATTTTAACATGGATGCTGTTATGTGGGGGAATCATGAATGGATATCTCGCAATGGCCGAATCCAAAGAAGCACCGGCCCGCTTCCGGCTGATTACACTCGACCCGGGACATTTTACCGCGGCACTGGTGCAAAAGTTCATGTACCCGGACGTGGATTCGCTCGTGTACGTCTATGCCCCCGGCACCAATGATCTGGATGAACATCTGAAGCGGATTGAGCGTTTCAACACCCGCGCTGAACAACCGACGCATTGGCGCGAAAAGGTTTATACCGGGCCGGACTTCCTGGAAAAAATGTTGAGCGAAAAGGCCGGTAACATCGTCGTGATTGCCGGCAACAACACGAACAAGACGGAATATATTTTGCGCTCGGTTCAGGCGGGCTTGAACGTCCTCGCCGACAAGCCGATGGCCATTACTCCGGACGATTTTGTCCGATTACAACAGGCGTTCGCCGTGGCCGCCTCCAATCACGTTCTCCTGTACGACATCATGACCGAACGCTATGAGATCACCACGGCGCTGCAACGGGAATTGTCGCAACAACCGGGGTTGTTCGGCGAACTGGTGAAAGGCTCGTCCAACGAACCCGCCATCACCAAGGAAAGCGTTCACCACTTTTCAAAAATCGTCGCTGGCACTCCGCTCAAGCGGCCGGCCTGGTACTTTGACGTGCGCCAGCAAGGCGAGGGAATTGTGGACGTCACAACCCACCTGGTGGACTTGATTCAGTGGGAAGTGTTTCCGGAGCAGGCGTTGAGTCCGGCGGATGCCACCGTGTTGAGCGCCCGGCGCTGGGCGACACCCATTACGCGCGAGCAATTCAAACACGTGACCGGCGTGGATAATTTCCCGGACTTTCTTAAAAGCGACGTGAAGGACGGCGTGCTTCAGGTCTATGCCAACGGTGAATTCACCTACCGGCTGCGCGACGTTTACGCAAAGGTGTCCGTGACCTGGAATTATGAAGCGCCACCGGGCGCGGGCGACATGCACTATTCCCTGATGCGCGGAACGAAGGCGAATCTCGTCATCCGGCAGGGCGCCGACCAAAAATTCAAACCGGTTCTCTACGTTGAAAAAGTTGGCAATGTTGACGATGCGGCGTTTGAAACGGCGCTCAAAGCTGCCATCCAAAACCTGCAGGGGAAATATCCCGGTGTTGGTTTTCGACGTGATGGGAAGACGTGGCAGGTGACGGTGCCGGAGAAGTACGATGTCGGCCACGAGGCGCATTTCGCGCAAGTCACCGACAATTATTTGCGATATCTTCGCGCCGGGCGGATGCCGGATTGGGAAGTCCCGAACATGATCACCAAATACGCCACCATCATGAAAGCCTACGAGTTGAGTCGGTAGCCGCCGCCGCCGCTTCGGTGCTGGTATTCAAAGAGAATTCAACCCGGATTTGGTTCGGTCGCGGTTAATCAGGCTGGCAATGATATCGGAGTCCTGTTTGTGCGAGCAATGGCACAGGACTTGTTTCAGGCTGGTATCGTAGATAAACCAATTTCCGAGGAAAAAATGAATCGTGGCCCGCGCGGTTTTGGACGATTTGGTTTTTTGATTCGCAGCGGGGTTTGCGCTGTTCGACGGAATGTCCATGCCGGGATTTTGGTGAAACATAATGGTGTCCTCTAGGCAGATTGATATTTCAGAGCGGTGGCATTCTGCTCATTGACAGGCTGTTTGTGCAAATTGGCAGTTAACATCTCGTTTTCAATTTCTGGTCCAGACCAATAGCCGACCAATTAATTTCTCACAAGTTATTTAGCAGAAATGTGCCAAAAACTGATAAATTAGGGACACAATACGTAATTTGAGGGGTAAATTGTACCCAGTGAGGGGCGGAATTAAAAAGAAAATGCGGGCCGGACGGCCAACCCCCCGCGGTGACACGCTGGCCCGCAGTCTGCACGGGGACTGGCGGCCCGAACACCTCTTCGTCATCCAGCAAGCCCTCGATACCTGGCGGCATTACCAAAAGCTCATCGCCCAGCCCGACTGGGCACCCCAAAGGCCATCACTGCCATGCGGGATACTCCTCACGCCGAGCTTCCGTATCTCCACGTTCCGCTGGTGCTGAAACTCTCTAATCTTGGAATCCGCCTCGACAGCCGCAATACCATTTGAGGTAAGAAAGCCAAGGACAGATGGAAATAATTCTCCCCAGAAGATCCTTGCTCTTGCTTCCACGAACAGTTTGTCAGGCTTCATATCCGAGCGATCAAAATCGAACATCGCATCGTCCTTGTCCTTCAGCGCTTCCTTAAGCTGCTGTGGCGTGACCTTGCGTTGCGACGACATATTGTTGAGGCGTTTTGTTGCCAACGTCCAGAGCTCAGGCACGCGGGACCAAAGGACGTGAACCGCGAAGCGGAACTGGAACCGCCATCCCGCGTTGCCTGCAGCGACTTGTTCGGCTCCTTGTCAGTAGTCAAAGTGTGCAACATAATGCCAACTCCCTTCCTGCTGCATGATGTCGAAAACCAAGCGTCGCCACGCTCTTCCGTGCTGCTTGAAAAGCTCCCGCAACTCGAACGTAGCTGCGCAAATCTCCTCTGTCGCTGCGACAATCTCGCGCTGACCGTCTGGGCTCGATATTGTGTGCGGCATCCGGAGAACACCTGCCTCGTCATTTGCTTCGACTTCGAGCCGCGCCCTCTCCCATGACCCTGGCGTAGCCTCGATCAGAGCAGAGGCAATACGCTTCTCGATCGGCTCTTCCAATTGCTGAAGGGGCGGCGTCATTGTTTTGCCGAACGTCCAGAGCTCAGGCACGCGGGACCAACAAGCGTGAACCGCGACCACGATTCGCGAAGCGAACAGTCCATTTGGGGCACCCATCTAGTGGTGGGCTTGGGAAGCCAACCGGAACTGGACCGGCCATCCCGTTGCCTGCTCGCGATGCCGTTTATCGGAGTTGCCTGCAGCGATTTGTTAGCCATCGTCATACCGGCTGTGTATATCCGCACTTCGGACACATCTTCGTGCCTTGAACGATCGGCGCTTGGCAGGAAACACAGCGCGCGCTTTCGGAGCCTTCATCCTGCACCATGTCCTGCTCCTGCTTCTGCCCGGGCATTCTCTCAGGCGGAAAAGCTATATCGGTTAGCGGTGGAAAGCCTTTCATGACCAAGACACCAAATACAATTTCGACCGCGCCAATTCCCGCCATCACCCCTCCTGAGTTTCCCATGGGTGAGTTGATCGCGATCATTTTAACCACTGCGGCTATCACGTTAGTAATGCCCAAGCAGAAGATGACCAAGCCAACAGTTGCAACGATAATTTTAAAAATGTCTCGTGGTTTCATAAAAGTTGTGTAGATGCCTAACGTCCAGAGCTCAGGCACGCGGGACCAACCAGCGTGAACCGCGAAGCGGAACTGACAGCGCCATCCCGCGTTGCCTGCAGCGATTTGTTAGGCCATTCTAGGCTCACAATTATCAATCAGCGGTGAATAATTCGCAACAAACTATTTAACACTTCGTTCGTTTCCTTATAAAATATATTTCTTAATATAAGCATCAACACAGCGCAACATACACCAATCTTAAACCACATCCTTAAGGGCATAACAATCTCAGTCTACAAAGAGGGCTACAATCGCACGCGTGATTGGACACAGAGCTTTGAATATGCCGCATTCTATGAGAATGACTTTCATGTCCCTGACCCGAATAATCCTGTGATTTTCAGGCTGCAAAAGCTCATGGGGGCGGAACCGATGTACAAATTCCTGCCTTACGGGGTTATCCCTCTAGAGGATTCACCGTTAATCTTAAATATAGAACGAGGTAAAGTCGCAGCACAAGGCGATTTGGCATTTTCTGTCGCTTTAGGCGCTGAAACCAATCAGTATGGCCACGATTTCACTGTGAAGATTCAGGGACTAAATGGGGCTGATTGCGTGTTCAGCGACGAAGAATTTCTATTCAACGCACCGGATACAGGTTACCAAAGTATGCTCCTGGTCGATGTCAAAGTTAACGATCCTAAGTACAGCCCATTTCAAAAGCTGCGCTTTTATGTGAAAACGGGCACAGGTAAATATGCTGCTATCGAAGCAAGCATTGATATGTGGGCCAATTGGACAGGCGCAAGCTTCAGCGCCATCGAATATTTCAACCCCAGCGGCTCACGGAATCTGGAATTTGACCAGAACAAATGGATCAATCGCTGAATCGCGGATGAACAAACGGCTTCTATCGTTTATTGGCTTGGTTATTTGAGGGGTATAGGGCAAACTTTCCAGCTTGCCGGTTGATCGGGTCTTGGTGCCCGGTGTTTTCAACCGGCAACTGGAAAGCACTCGTTCGCCCAGCCAGAACCGGCATTTCCTAACAAATTCGGCCACTCTGAACGCCCCATTTCACATCTCAGTAGGGCGGCTGGCCTGTAAATATTTAATGATAGAAACGCCTTGAGAACGCGTATATGGGGTGAATAGTCGAAAGCCTCGGTCTCAGAATACCGATTGTGTTGTTCGGCAGCTTCTTTTGACTCTCAGGTTTTCCGGTGGCGCACGGCAGTTTAGAAAATGGCGTGTTATTTCACTCAAAACTATTCCCGGTTCTTTGGAGAACCGGAAAATGAATTTAAAACTAACCATTTTAATGGTGTTTGGATTGTGTGCAGCCGCTTTGTGTGGGTGCCATTGGACCGATGAGAGCGGCACACACCACATGATAGTGGGTGTCGGATTCGCGATTATTACAACGACAAACCGTCCCGGTGTGGAGGTGCAGGATTCCCGTTTTCTGGGCGGAGAAATCGGTTCCGATGGTGTCGGCGTCGGCTGGATGCAACATCACCAGGTCGCCATTGACCCAGCGTTGGCCTCAAATGTCGTTGTGTCGGTCAAGGCAAACCCATTCAGTCTGACCGTGAAAAATTTTGATCCGTATTTGGGAAATACGAACACACCATAAAATTTAACTGGAGAAAGGAAAATCATCTTATGAAAAAGAATCAACCCGGGCATGTCCCATTAAGACCGCTGATTGCCGCCGCTGCGGTTGCCCTGCTTGCAACCGGCTGCAAGACAATTGTCCGTGAGAACATCATCTCGGCAATTGACACGGGCGTCGGTGCCACGATTGCGGAGAACAAGCAAACCCAAATGTATGAACTCAAAGCTGGTTACATTCGCAGCCAATTCTATTCCGTTCCCACCGGCAAACTGGTGGAGAACACAAATTCGAGCACCGCAATCGTAACCTCCACCAACGGCGCCATTGCCAACGCTCAAATCAGCAACGCCGCCAACATTACTCCGCAAGTGGTCAGCGGCATAAAAGAACATTCCGGCCTGGGCGACCTTTTGCTGGGCATGGATGTATCGGAAAACTTTGCTGTGGGTGAAGTGGCGGTAAACAGCAAGGCGGCCGTGGCGATGTATATCGCCAGCGCTGAATCCACCAACAGCGCGGCATCCGCCTCTTTGGCGGTCCAAACACCAGAGCAAAAGGCTGAAACTACAGTTGCAGCAACTAAACCTCTTAATCCTCCACCTGGTCCGGCAATGAATGCAACCAACCCGCCGGCAAAGTAGCAACCATCAACCACAATAACCCATGCAAACCAAACTTGTCCGTATCGATCTGACCAACATTCCCGCACCGACTGCCGACAACCCAAATCCACTGGAAGCGCTAATTGACAGCGCATCCACGGCACAGAATACAGCGGGACTCAAACTGGTTTCCACATTCGTTGTGGGAACAGACCTTATGCTGATATTTCAAAAACAATCTTAAACCAACCAACTCAGAAAAACTATGAAAAATCTCTCCTCATTCTTCGAAGATAACAACGGCGGCTTGTCCGCCACACGGCTGGCATTTTTGTTGTGGGCCGTTGGCGTGCTGGCCGTTTGGATCTACTCAAGCATCAAAAACGCTACGCTCCAACCGGTGGACAATTCGATCACAACAATTCTCGGCATCTTGATGACAGGCAAAGTCGTCCAACGATTCGGGGAGAAACCGGATTCAGCCAGTGTCGATTCGGCCGGGCAAAATGACAAAGTCAAGAAATCTCTTGAGACCATTCCACCGCACCAGTGAGTTCAGTTAAACAGAATTCCAAACAACAACATAACCTATGAGCAAAATGTCCGTCATTAAAGACGCCGCAGAAAAGGCGTTTGAGGCGGAATCCAGCAGAACGGAATACCTGCTGGGAAAAGCTGAAAAAATCGTCGCCGCAGTTGGCGCTGTCACTGGATTTCAATTGTTCGGTTACAAAAACCAGCTTCTGAACTGGCTGGCTTTGATGTGTTTGGGTTTGGCGCTTCTTTTTGCGCTCTTGGCTATGAGAGTCAAAGAATTTGGCAGTTACCCAAGGGAAAATGAGTTGTTGGATAAATTGAGCAGTGACGAAATAACTGAGGAGATCGAGGAACAGGCAATCTCAAAAGTGCTTTTGAGGGCGAGAGAGCAGAATGCCTGTCTGAATGACCAAAATGCCACGCTGCTGGCGAGAAGCGGATTTTTTTTATTATTGGGATTTCTGCTATCGGTGGCAGCTCAGATGGTGGGCGCTTTCAAATAGGAAAGGAAATAAATGCATAATATTGAAATCCAACTAAATGACGTAGATTACAACCGTTATGATAAATTAAAAAAACAATGGGGTTCTTCAAACGACAGTGAATTCATGGTAAATGCCTTGAGAATTATCGAGTTGCATGCCATGGTTGCTAAAAACGCCGACTTGTCTGTCGGCAAGGGGCGGGCAATTTGGAATCCGGAAAATGAAAACATTCCGGATTTGCACGTTGGTGGTGCTATTTCGGCTCCTGCTCAAATCCCTGATTTGAAACCAGGTTTATCAAAGGCGGCGCCGGCTTTTAAGTTTAAGTTTACTCGCAAGAAATGAAATTCAAAAACTGCTGGTAAACGTTAACAACCGCTAAAACCTATGCCAAAATGCTGGTTGATCAGAATTCGCAATGAAGGGGGATCCGGAGAAGGTGAAGATCGCGTTGCGGTTGAGGCGGGAAAGCATTATGACATTGAAATGGATTGCGCGCCGACTGCGCATGGGAAGCTGGACGCATGTATCGAACTGTCTGGCGGAGGCAATGAAAGGCAGGGCATAGTGTCAATAGTGAGGACTGACCCGTTTACTGACCCGTTTATGTCAAGCCTAGGGCTTGCGCCAGACACGATAGAATCGCTGGTTGCCGGTCGCGCCGTAGTCCGTCAGCGTTTTAACCGTGCCATCTCCCGGCACCGGCAGCCCCGGCGTCCACCAGCCGCCATTCAAAGTATCCGCATGTTCCAAATACTGGCTCTTGCCACGCTCCGTCGGCACGGTCAGGGAAAACACTCCATTGCCCCGTTGTACGTTCGTGATGATCGCCGGCGATGACGCCAGTCCGGCCCCGAGCAGCGCCAGGCTTTGGTAGCCGCCTGCGGCGATCGCCACCACGTTGGACAAGCCGGCAGGGACGTTGGTCTGGCCGTAATTATTCCATCCCCAGGCCACCACCGTACCGTCGTTGCGTAACGCGAGGCAGTGATAAAACCCGGCGGCAATGGCCACGACGTTGGACAACCCCGGCGGCACATTGGTCTGGCCATACGTGTTGTCACCCCAGACGACAACGTTTCCGTTGGCCAGCAGTGCCATGGAATGCCGGCTGCCGGCCGCAACGGCAATGGCACCGCTCAATCCCGACGGGATGTCAATTTGACCGTACGAATCATCGCCCCAGCCTTGGACGCTGCCATTGGAACCCAAGGCGATGCCGTGATTCACGAGCGAGGAAATGGCGATGATATTGTACAAATTCAAAGCTCCCGAAACCTGCCCGTAGGTATCGTCGCCCCACCCATAAACGTAGCCATCGGAAGTGAGGACGTATGAATCATAAGTGCCGGCGGCGACCGCGACAATGTTTTGCAACCCCGATTGCAAGTCGCACTCTCCGTAAACGTCCTCCCCCCAGGCGTCCGCGGTGCCATTGCCGTGCAAGACGATGGTATGATCCTGGCCGCCGGCCATGGCGACCATATCCGTCAGCCCCGTCGGGATGACCGTGTCATTATAATTATTATATCCCCACAATTCCGCGGAGCCGTCACCCAGGCGGACAAAGCAATGGTACCATCCGGTCCCGATGGCGGCGACGCTCTGCAAATTTGTCGGAGTCGGAGCATAGGCATTGCCCCAGACGACGACAGCCTGGAGCGGGACGATGGGTGTCATGGTGAAACTGGCGTTGGTGGGAGTGAATGCCAGTTCCAGCGGATAACCCGCGCTTGAGTTGGAGATCGTGAACGACTGGACGCCAGGACCAAAGGACAGGGTTTGGCCCGGCGAAAACTGGCCGAGGCTGATTCCGTTTGTACTGACAGTAAACGGGGTTGAGAAATTTGTGGGGAAACCCAGAATGCCGGTGAATGCCGCTCCGGGCGTGGTCATGTCAAACCGGACGGCCGGGCTCGGAGCGAAACCAAACCAGTCTCCGGAGGGAACGGCGGTAAAGACGGAGTTGTTGATGTTGGTGCTGGTTGGCAGGATGGGAGTTTGTTGAGTCAGACCGAGGGGAGTGAAGGAATAAGTCAGCGTCAAGGTGACATCGCCCCAGCAGTACTCAGCGCTCACGCCGTAGGTGGCTCCCGACACGAAGAAGTGTGCCGCTGGCGCAGCTGCAGTGAAGGTAACGCTCCCGCTGCCGATATAGGCGGGAAAAGCGCCAGCCGCCAGGGCGCCCGAGAGATTGGTGCTGGAACCCACCAGGATGGATTTGCTTTGGTTACCGAGGACGACAGCGATGCCGACGTTCGAGAAGTTCAGCGAGCTCAACACACTGCCGTCTGGCTGGAGGATGTTGATGTAATTGGTTTCAATCGCCGTAACATATTCATTGCCAGAGCCACCATTATGGACATTTACGTATTCCGTGGCTTCACCCAACAACGAATAGGAAATGCTGTCGAGCCGGGCAAAGGGCTGGCTGAACTGTGGCATCTGGAGCGTGTTGGTCCAGGGCATATACGCGCCGGAAGGAGTGTTGTTGGTGTACGAGACCTGATCGGCGCGAGCCGCGTGGACAAAAAAGACTGAAAGAAGCAGCCAGGAAAAAACCTTGGAGTAATAATTTGCGGCTTCCATAGGCGGGCATAACGTTAAACAAACTGTTGCGGAATTGTCAAAACCTATATGCCATTCGCCGAAAAAGGTCCCGCGTTTTGTATAATCTTCACTCTTACCGGGCGGCGGCAAAACGAAGGCTCCCAGCCTTCGCTAAAGCTATGGCGTGGCAAGGAAGGCTAAAGGCTGAAACAAATTCTAAAATTATGCTTGGAATTACGACGGCACGGTCTGGGGATGAGGCTACAATGGCGCCGATCAGTTGGGACCTGATGATTCTTTTATTTCATTGGGCCCAACGTTGTCCAAGAAACAGCCAGTTCAGCCGAAGCCGGGGCACTTGTCGGACACGATCTTTCCCGAAAACAACGGGGCAGGCATACATTTTCACCCAAAAACATGGGCACGCTTTTTGCGTCTGTTCGGGCAATAACATGAACGGCAACCAAATTATTAGTCCGAATATCAAGCAACCAATTAACGGGAGCACTCCCATAGTGGGGAAACTCCGTCGTAAACTGGGCTGGACTTACGTTTTATCCAATCCTTTCAAAGTGCCGGTGACGCAGGCGCCCGCCGCGCCAGCCGACTCGGCCAAAAAGACAAAAAAGAATCCTTTCAAGGCAGGAACGGCCTCACGAGCCGCCGAATGACGCCTATCCTGTCGCACCGCTATCCGGCGAGGACAGTTCGGCGTCCCCACCAGACGAATTCAGAGCCGTTCCACTTCCGGAACGGCTTTTTTTTGACGCCACTTCGTCAGATGCACCCTGACTGTAATTCGGCAAGGAACGGCAAAAGTTAAATCAGCGGGCCTTCGGACCGTTTTTAATTTCCAACGCGCGGTTAAGATTGCCGCGGGCTTCGGCAAGATCGGGTTTCAGGCGGACAGCTTCCTGATATTGACTGATGGCCTCGTCGAGCTGGCCTTTCTTGCCCAAGGCGGTGCCGAGGTTGTTGTGGGCCTCGGCATAATCGGGCTTCAACCGGATGGTTTCCTGGAATTGAGTGATGGCTTCGTCGATCCGGCCTTCCTTAAGCAGGGCAATGCCAAGGTTGTGGCGGGCGTCGGCGAAATCGGGTTGTAAACGGATGGCCAGCTCGAATTCATGGATGGCCGCGTCGTCCCGGTTTTTGCCCAACAGCGCGATGCCGAGGTCATTGTAAGCCTCAGCAAAATTGGGTTGCCGGCGGATGGCTTCTTCGAATTGTTTTATCGCCTCGCCGATTTCGCCTTTCCGGCCCAGGGTATTGCCCAGATGGTTATACGCCTCGGCGAAATCCGGTCTCAGGCGGATGACTTCCTGAAATTGGCTGATGGCTTCATCAATCCGGTTCTCCTTGAGAAAGGCGATGCCGAGATTGTTGTGGGCATTGGCGTAATCCGGTTTCAACCGGATGGCTTCCTCAATCTGGCGGATGGCCTCGTCGGTCCGGCCCTGCTCGTCGAGAGCGGCGCCCAGATTGTTGTAAGCCATGGCATAATCGGGCTTCAGACGGATGGCTTCCTGAAATTGAGCAATCGCCGCGTCGGTTTGGCCTTTCTGGTCGAGGGCCAGGCCAAAACCATTGCGCGCGAGGTAACTATTTTCCGCAACCGCAAGCGTATGCCGGAAAAGGAATTCGCTGTCCTTCCAACAGCCGAGTTGCTGGCGCGTTATCCCGAGGCACAGAGCAATCGCCGCGCAACCCGCCACCGACAATCCAATTGCCCGATATCGCCAGCGGCCGGCCAGTTCGTTCACTCCCCAAACCGCCAGAATCAACACCCCAAGCGACGGCGCATAAGTGAAGCGGTCGGCCATGGCCACCCAACCCGCCTGCACCAGTCCGATGACGGGCAGCAGGGTTGCCACAAACCATAGCCAGCCCATCAACAAGAACGGATGCCGCCGCCGCGCCGCAAAACATAACGCCGTGATGATCAGCAGCAACCCGCCCGCCAACGCCACTTTCCCCATCGGCCAGGTCCCCGGATGCGGATAGTAAATGGCCAGGTCCGACGGCCAGAACAATTTCTTGAGGTAGCGGCAATACGACACCAGCGCGTTGGCGCCGCGCGCGTCGAAAGGCAGGGCGCTGATCGATACCACGGAATCATCGTACTTCTGCGCCGCGAACGTCACCGCGCTCATCACCAACGCCAGGGCGAGGAATGGAACTTTTTCCCAAACCAAACCCCGAACTCTCGTCACCTGCCACCCGTCACCCGTCACTCTGCCGAGCGGCCACCAATCCAACAACAGCATCACCAACGGCCATGTCACCAGCATCGGTTTGCTCATCAAACCCAGCGCAAAGAAAAAGAGTGACCAGCAGTAAGAAGAAAGGATTAAGGAGATTGATGTCCATTGCTGCTTACTCCTTGTTCCTTGCTGTTGCGCGAAACGAACATAAAAAATGAGCGCGAGCAGCCCGAAGCACGCGCTCAACACGTCTTTGCGTTCCGTCACCCACGCCACCGATTCCACCCGCAACGGATGCCACCCGAACAACGCTGCCACAAAAAGGCTTCGCCACGTTGCGCCGGTCAACTGTCGTAACAGGAAAAACACCAGCACCACGTTGGCCGCATGCAGCAACACGTTGATTAAATGATGGCCCCAGGGATTCAGACCGAAAAGCTGGCAGGCCAGCATGTGCGACAGCCACATCATCGGCGCCCAATACGCTGCCTGCTGCGTGTTGCTGAATGCCCATTTTACTCCCGCCCAGGTCAAACCACTCTGAACGTAGGGATTCTCGGTGACATAGACGTTGTCATCCAGGTTGACGAAGTCATAGCGCAGTGCCGGCCAATAAAGAGCGACCGTCACCAGGACCAGTAATGCGGCCAGCAGCCACACCGGAATATGCGGCCGGGTCAGGGCGGGAACGGATGTCCCCAACGACACGGGATTGGATTTCATCTCAGGCCGGTGCATGGGCTGCAAATGCCGTCACGGGCCGGAAGGAAAAGGCACTTCGTTCCAGTCCAGCCTCTGGACATTCTCCGAATGTTCCTCCACGAACAAATTGGTTTGTGCGGCAATCCGGACGTCCTTGAACGTGATGTCTTTGGCATACGCACAGGTAACACCGTTGGTGCCCGAGAGATTCAGATGGTCAAGGGTGACGTTTTGAATGGGACATTCCTCCAGCCCTTCAATCACGCAACACCGGTTGGCACCGGTGGCAGTGACGTGGTCAATATGAATGTCGCGGAACTGAGGCGTGCGCTCGGAGAAAGGTTCTTCCGTCGATTTGGTATAACGCAGGGAAATCACGATGGCGTTGCGGACGTTCCGCAGGCGGAAGTTGGAGGCGACAATGTCTTCGACGATCCCCCCGCGACCGCGGGTACTCTTGAGCCGAATGCCGTTGTCGGTCCCGTCGCCGTCGCAATCCAGAAAACGAACGTGCCGGACGCCGCCGGATTCTTCGCTGCCGATGGCGCAGACGCTGTGAGCGTGGGCGACATGGCAACGGAGGTAAGTGACGTCTTCAGTGGGACGATTCAGCTTGCGGCCTTCCTCATCGCGGCCAGACTTGATTCCGAAGCCGTCATCGCCCACGTCGGCATAACAATCATGCACCACGACGTGCCGGCAAGAGTCGGTGTTCAAGCCATCGGTGTTGGGCGACGTGGGTGGATTAATCATCCTGCAATTACCCACGTCAACATTTTCGCTGTAAAGCAGGTGAACGGCCCAGAAGGGCGAATTGATGAAGCTGGGCCCGTCAATGCGGACGTTCTTGCAATCTTTGATTTGGACCATCATCGGGCGGCGGCGGATGGGGCGGTCGGGCCGGGCGTTGCCGTGTTCGGCTATGTCCATGTTCGCCCACCAGGGAGCGCCCTGCCCGTCAAACGTGCCGGGGCCGGTGATGGCGATGTTGGTCAGACTGTTGGCAAAGAGCAGCGGATGCGGACCGTTTTCGGTAAGACCCTCCCAACGCGAAGTGATGTCGGGATATTCAGCGCGATTGGTCTCGAAAAGAACCACCGCACCGGCGTCAACCTGCAACGTCATGTTGTCCACCATGTCAATCGGCCCGGTGAGGAAATGTCCGGCCGGCACGCGGACAATGCCACCGCCGGCTTTCTGGCAATCGGCAATGGCCTTCCGGAACGCGTCGGTGCTGGAAACTTTGGGATCATTTACGGCGCCGTAGCTGGTGATGTTGAAGACAGGCCTGGACGGCGACCGGGAGGCGACGCATCCGGCGAGAGACCAGATCAATACGGGCAACAACAGGATTTTTAGAAAATGTTTCGTCATAATCCTTTCTGGGCAATTACTGTCTCTGGTGGGGCGAGCGTACCCGCGAGCCGACAACAATTAGTTCTTCTCCTTTGTCCCTCACTCGGCCTTCGGCCACCCTCTCCGCAGAATTTTGTTTTTCCCCATCGCCCCTCATCCGCCCTGCGGGCACCTTCTCCGCTCCCGTGGGCGAAGGGCTGGCTCCCGCGGGCGAGGACAACGGCTCGCGGGTACGCTCGCCCCACCAAAAGTTGAAATTGTACAGACCACGTTTTCCAACCTCTCATATCAATGCCACGCGGCGACCCGTTTCCGCCGATTCGTACGCCGCGTAAATCACGTTCACGCAATCCACCGCCAGCTCGATGCCGGAGCGCGGTTCCCGGCCATCGCGAATGGCGCCGATGAAATCCTCGATCTCCTGGGAGAAGCCGCGGAACCAGTCTTCGTCGCAACTCGGCCGGTTCCAGCCGGTTTTCGTCTCCAGCTTCTCGGTGAAATATTCACTTTGAAACGCCGCCGCGTCCGGCGCGTAGGTTTCAATCGCGTCGTTGGAAGTCATGTTCGCCTTGATGACGCAATCGGTCAGGAAAGCCGTGACGCGCGTGTTCAATCCACCCAGGCCGACGTCGCTCACGACGATGTTTCCCCGTGAGCCGTCGTCGTAGGTAATCAACAAATTGGCCCAATTCTCCACGTCCACGGGATTGGCGCTGATCCACTGGTGCGCTCCTGCGGCTTTGGCCCGTTCGGCGGCGGTGCTGTGAATCAGGTCCGCCACGTCGCAGAGCACTGATACGGGCCGGATGCCTTTGCCGAGCCGCTGCTGGCCTTCCCATTGTTTGATATGGAGACACGCGCCGACCGAATGCACGCCCATGCGCAACAATGCGCCGCCGCCGGTCGATTTCCAGTCCCGCGAAAATACCGAGTTCGAGCCGGAATGATTTTCCTCGGCGCGCACTTCGAGGATGGAGCCTTTGGCCGCCGCAATGAGCCGCCGCATCTTCTCGATGGGCGGCGCGTAAATCCAATTTTCCGCGTAACAAAACTTCACGCCGCTCCGGCGCACCGCTTCGCGCACTGCCTCGGCGTTCTGGCGCGCGCCTTCGCGCATGCGCGCGCGAGGCACGCGCGAGCCGATAGGTTCGGGGTCGCCGGGCATCCCGAAATATCCGGTGAGCGGCTTCTCCATGATGATGTGTTTGCCGGCGTTGGCCGCGCGAATTGCAAATTCATGATGCAACGCCGGCGGCACGCAAAGGTCAACCACATCAATGTCCTTCCGCGTCAGCAACGATTCGAAGTCGTCGGTGACGAACGGAATTCCCGCCGTCCGCGCCAGCGCACTGGCGCTTTCTCCGGTTTGGGAACAGATTCCCCGCACGACCACGAGGTCCGGCGACAATTTGGAATAATTTGCCAGATGCATTCGCGCGCCGTGGCGCGCGCCCACCAGACCGATACCGAGAGTCTTCATTTGAGAATTTCGCCGGCCTTTGCTTCGCTGACCATCACGGGCCATTGAGACCGGCGGGGCGCATTGTGCCCGGTTCAGCCTTGATGGCAAGAACCGGCTGAATCGTTAAAGGCAAAACAAACCGGCAAAGCGGCGATCCTGACAGCAATGTTGTGCATTTGTGTGCTCCGATCCTGCAACGCTAAAACACCAGCAACTTTGGCTCCGGTAGCGTCCGAATTTGTAGGCGACGAGGTAACGAGGCGTTTGGACTGCACTCCTTACGTCGTGCCCTACGTTCAAATCAGGACATTGCCTTGACTCCCGGCGGATTGACAGAGGAGGTGTCTTCGCGTGGGGTGGAAAAGCTTGCGGAAAGGTACAAATATCAACGAAGCGCCCCCGGTGCCGGAGAAAAACCGGTTGCGAACCGGGAAAAGACTTGCGAATCCGTGGAGCAGGAAGAAAATTATAAAGATGGCCTGCGCTGGTCGTGGGCACGAAACCAAATGAGAAGTGTCAACTTAGCTGCTCCATGAAGAGAACATTCCCGGGTATTTCCCTCTGGCTGGTTTTGGTCGCGTGGGTGCGCGCAGCCAACCCCGCCATGCCCAACATTCCGTCCACTGTTTTTAACGTCACCAACTATGGCGCCATCGGCGACGGGATAACGGACAATACGATCTCCATCCAAAATGCCATAAACGCGGCGAGTGCGGCGGGTGGCGGCATTGTTGAAATTCCGGCCGGGACGTTTTTGAGCGGGCCGCTCACGCCGCTCAGCAATATCAATTTGCAGGTGGATACCAATGCGATATTACAGATGTTGCCTTTGGGGACTTATCCGGGCGGCACAACCAACGCCCAACCTCTCCTCTATTGCGCGACCGGTCATGACATTGAAATCAGCGGCCAGGGCACGATTGACGGCCAGGGCGCCGCCTGGTGGACAGCGTATGACGCGAACAACAGCATTAATCGTCCCATGATCATTGACCTGTATAATGTCAGCCGGCTTTATATCCATGACGTCACTTTTCAAAATCCTCCTTATCACCATTGCGGCATCAGAGGCAACAGCGGCGACATCACCGTCAGCAACCTGACGGTGAACACGTCTTCATCGTCGCCCAACACAGACGGCCTTAATTTTGTCGGCACCAATGCCGTCATCGAGAATTGTCACATCAGCGATGGCGACGACAACATCGCCCTGGGCGCCACCGGCCCGATTAACGACCTGCTCATCACCAATTGCACATTTGGAAGCGGCCATGGGGTTTCCATTGGCAGCAGCATTTCCGTGATCATCACGAACCTGGTCGTCAACAACTGCACTTTCAATGGCACACAGAACGGCATTCGCATCAAGTCGGATGACAGCCTGGGCGGTCTGGTTGATGGCGCCACTTATTGCAACCTTGGCATGACCAACGTGGAATTTCCGATCGTGATTTATAGTTATTACTCTGAAACCGGCACGCCTCGCAACATCTCGCCCGCCTACGCGGCAGCACAGCCGCTTGCCGCGGTGAATAGCCTGACACCGTTTTATCGCGACATCACTTTCAGCAATATCACCGCCACGTCCGTCAGCGGCTATCCCATCGGCATCATCTGGGCGCGGACAGAAGCACCCGCAACGAATATTGTCTTCAACAGGGTCAACCTCACCGGCAATCGCAGCTTCGACCTCTACAACGTCAGCGGCGCGCAGTTCATTGACTGCAATCTCAACCCGTCGGCCACGTCCAACACGTTTGCGCTGTTCAACGCGCAGGTCATCGTCACCAACAGCGCACCGACCAACACGCTGTTCACCTTCGACGGCCTGACCACCAACGGTTACGGCAATTCGCTGGCGTTTTACAACGCCGCCGGCGCGCTGCAAAACACCAACGTGCTCGGCAACGGTCCGCTGACTCTGGCCGCCAGCACCTTCACCGTCAGCAACAATCTCACGCTGTTCCCCACAACGCTGGTAAACTTTACGCTGGGCACCAACGCGACCACGCTGGCCGTGGCTGGAAATCTGGCGCTCGGCGGCACGAGCGACATTTTCGCCGGCGGCGGGTTTACCAACGGCACCTACACGCTGATGACCTACACGGGGACCTTGAGCGGAAATCTGCCGGTGCTCGGCTCCACGCCAGCCGACTACAGTTATGCCTTCGACACCAGCACCACCGGACAGGTGAATCTCGTCGTGGCAACCGCGGTTACGCCACCGCCCGCACCGACCGGCCTGACCGCCACGGCGGAAAATGCCCAGGTTTCGTTGAATTGGACGGCCTCGGCGGGTGCGTCCGGCTACATTATCGAACGTTCCCTCACGAACAATGGCCCTTACCTCAGCATCGCCACGAATGCAGCGACCAGTTATGTGGATACCGGCCTGATCAATGGCACAACCTACTACTATGTCGTGGCCGCAACGAACTCGATTGGCGAAAGCGCCATCTCCGGCCAGGCCAGCGCCACGCCGCAGATTTCCGCGCCGACCGGTCTGACCGCATCGGCGGGGGATGGAGAGGTATTATTGAGTTGGACGGCCTCGGCAGGTGCGACCGGCTACATTATCGAACGTTCCACCACGAATAACGGCCCTTACACCAGCATCGCCACAAATGCGACGACCACTTATGTGGACGACAGTGTGACCAACCGGACGACCTATTACTATGTGGTCGCGGCGGTGGCTCCGGGCACACAAAGCGTCAACTCCAGCCAGGTCAGCGTCACGCCCATGGGCACAAGCGTCGCCGGATTGTTTTTGTATGAAGGTTTTAATTATACCAACACCATCAACCTGACCAACAATGGGGGGGCCGGCTGGGGCTATCCCTGGACCGACAAGGGCAGCCTGACCGTCATCAATACCAACAGCTTGAGCTATACGGATGCAAACGGAAATGTCCTGTCGACTTCGGGAGGCGGCATCACTGATTCCAACACTTCATCCACCGTGACACTTGAGCCGGAAAGGTTGCTGGGTAACGCCACCACCGTCACGTTGGGCACTCTGGCCGCAACCAATTCAAACACCCTTTGGATAAGTTATCTTTGGCAGGGCAATAACACGGGCGGACAGGGGACAGGCAACAATTCTTACCGTCAAGCTACCCTGATGTTGATGTCCGCAGCAACCACGGCGGGAGGAGGGACGGAGCGTCTTGATCTGGGCATGCCCAACATCAGCAACGGCTCCATCAGCCCGAACTTTTCCCTTTGGGATGCGAATGTGATCGCCGGCGGAACCACCTTGTCCTCGACGGCTCCCTTGCAGTCAACGGTGGCGGCGAACACCGGTTCTGTGCTTTTCGTCCTGATTCAGATGACCATTGACAATTCAACGACGACAGCCGACACAATCAATGTATGGTTGAACCCGCCCCTCGGGGTCGGGGTGGGCAGTCTCGGGACACCAAACCTCACGTTCTCCGGCCAGGATTTGTCCGCCGTCAATGCCATCCGCTTTCAAAGCAGCGCGGTGAACTCGACCTACAATGTCGGCGGCCAGCAGACGGTTGACGAGTTCCGCCTCGGCACTTCGCTCGCCAGCGTCACGCCGACGGTTTTAATCAGCAACACCCCGCCCGTCCTGGCCGCCATTTCAAACTACGTGATCAACGTGGGAGTGAATTTAAGCATCACGAACAGCGCAACGGATACGAATGTGCCGGCGCAAACGTTGACGTTCAGCCTGCCCATCGCTCCCACCAACGCGACGCTCGACGCGAACAGCGGCATTCTCAACTGGCGTCCGCTGGTCACCCAGGCCAACAGCACCAACCCGTTTGCGGTCGTGGTGACGGACAACGGCACGCCGAGCTTGAGCGCGACGCAAAACTTCAGCGTGACGGTCAATCCGCTGGTGTTACCCACCATCACCGCCCCGACATTGACCAGCGGGCAAGTCGGGATCTCCATCAGCGGCCAGGTGGGGCCGGACTATGCGGTGGAAGGTTCGAGCAACTTGTTGGACTGGGACATACTGTTGATCACCAACCCGGCGACGATGCCCTTCAGTTGGAGCACGAATGCCGGTACAAACCCGGTGCAGTTCTATCGCATCAAGGTCGGCCCGCCGCTGCCGTAAACGATTAACCGGTTGGCGAAAGCTCAAATTTGTTTACAAAAATCAGAGGAGGAGAAGTCCAGTTTGGCGACCCTAACCAATGCGAGATTGAAACAGGTTCTTGGGCGCTTGCAAGAATTCAGTTTGCTGCAGGAAGCCGTGTTGCCAGTAATGACTATGCCGTTCACCAGAGGCGTGCAACCAGTAGGCATTGCGCTTTCCTGACATCCCTTGGTGTTATTGAATCAGCATAGAAGATGAGCGCCACAGGACAGAAGCTGAACAAGAGCAGGAAGCCGAAGCGGCACGCACCGTCGCAGAACCGGCGTAAAACCGGCGGCGGCGGGCGCTTCAAGAAGGGCAACAAGTTCGGCCGAAAGTTCCAGAAAGGGAACAACGCCAACCCCGGCGGTCGCCCCAAGACCGCCGAGTTCGCCAAGGAAGTCTGCGAGTGGCTGGCCGAGCGCGACCCGCGGCGCAAAAGGACCACAAGGCGCGGCTGGAGACGGTGCTGGAGCGCCTGATGCGCGACAACCCGCACTACCTGCTCTACTACGCCTACGGCAAGCCCATCGAGACGATGCGGCACCAGGGCCCGGACATGATTGACGGAAGGAGATTGCCTCTATAGTGTTTTACCCGCACAAATTCCTTTTAATCAGCATGCGTGTTGGATTTGATGAATAATCGTTGGGCAATCTTTGTCGCCGCTTCCTTGGTAGCCTTCACCGGCCTGGTGATAACCTGGCAGGTGCGGCACCCCGCTGCGAAAAATATGCAGTACCACGATGCGAACGATATAGATCCGTTTTGGTCATATTCATCGCTGGCCAAGTCTTTTAGTCGAGGAGAACGTCTGGCAAGGAAAACCAACATCGTGGAAAGGAGTTCGGACTATTATATGCTCTCAGGCGGAGCAACGCGTTTGGGTCTGATCCTGCCAGAGAATGCCCGCGTCTTCATGACGGACATGATCGGGCCTACCAACTACGGCAAGGCAATGTGTTATTATTACCTGACCTATCATTTATTTCCCCGCGAGATTGAAGTAAGTTTGGATCAACCGACCCACGTCACACGCAATGGCTTTGAAGGCAGAACTTCCGAGTCCAATCAGGAAATTCTTACCAACGGATTTGACGTGAGGGTTGATGTTTCCATCAAGGAACTGACAATGAATGTAATAGCGTTGAGAGATCTTCCCATGAGATTTCCAACCAATCCGGCGTGGTTTAACTCCAAGTCTGACACCGCCGTGGCGTTTTTACTTCCCCTGCTGACGGCCCTGGCAGGAATGTGGCTGTTCCGGCTTTTGTTTCCCGGCCTGAGCAGCCGGACGCCGCTGCCGGAACAACTGGCTTATGCTTTCGGTCTGGGAATGATGGTCGTAGCGG
>Ga0326727_10006998_pt1 | contig 30318 bp, 26 predicted proteins | sample MB2enrmetagenome_FD_207643 | JGI IMG/M metagenome (GOLD analysis project Ga0326727, IMG submission 207643) | Lab enriched peat soil microbial communities from McLean, Ithaca, NY, United States - MB29MY | ecosystem: Environmental > Terrestrial > Soil > Wetlands > Peat | place: USA: New York... | reverse complement strand
CCGCATCTCACCCATCGGCAGCTCAAAGTTGAGACCGTTAGGGACGCGCCCACGGCGATCCAACCACTCTCGTCGCCAAGAACGCAACCTGGGCCCTACGTTTTGTAACCCACGAATGGAGAATAGGTCGGCGCCAATTGGGATGACGACGAAATCAGCTGATACGAGTGCGCATCTATTAATGGCTCCCAAATTGGGCCCCACATCGATCAATCCCAGGTCGGCATGTTGTGCGAGGCCGGCGCCGCGCAACATACGATCAAACGCGGCTATGACGCGAAAAGCGCGCGCCTCACCATTGAGGCAACGCGGCCACTGTGCCGATAATTCGTCCTCGGTCTCGGACAGCATGAGATCACCAGGGATCAATCCAAGGCGATCCGCCACCACTTGTGGTGTCACCTGGAGCAAATCCCCGGTCCCCTCTATCAGAGGTTGCATCGCAGAATAAACCGTTGCGCCGCCTCCCGCCGCCCAAAGACTTTCTATCCGATCGTCTTGAAGAAACATGCCGGTCAAATTGGCCTGAGGATCAAGATCTGCTGCGACCACACGCAAACCGCGTAGGGCAAACATGTTCGCCAAATGGTAGAGCAGCGAGGTCTTTCCTACGCCTCCCTTGTTATTGAAGAAGGCGATGGTTTTCATGGTTGCCTCCGAACAGTGACATGCACCCACACAGGTGCTTCAGGAGGTTGAAACGAAAACTCGGGTGAGGGATTCCCATTGGCTAAGAGTGAACCTCGGACAATTTCTAGTCCTTGCCCGAAGCGCTCGACGAAGCCATAGCCCTTTAATGCTTCAGCGAGCGTCGGGTTTCGATAATCCGTATATCCCGGTAAGCCGAACGTTGCGGGTGTCACCGCACCATACAATCCGCCGGGATTGAGGATTTCGACACGGTCGGAGTACCAGGTCACTCGAACCGGTGATGTCGTGCCATCGTAGGACCGATGCATGACTGCATTGCGAACAAGCTGCTGCAAAGCTTGCAAGGGATAACCCTGGGATCGCGCGTGTACTGTTGGCCCCATCTCCACGCTGTTGGAGATCGAACTGTCCATGATTTCGTCGATACGACGAAGTTGGTCGGGTATGGTGCCCGTAAGAACCCGCTCATCGAGTGTGCTGTCCGTGAGGCTGGACCCCGCGACCCTGCGCCATGCAATGCTTGCACCAGGAATCCAGCCTTGCGGCGACTTGCCAAGCATCAGTATCGCGGTAGTGGTGGGTACCTGATTTGCGTCGATGAGGCGTAGCGCCCGAAGCTGCTGCTCTGTCGTCCGCTCGTTCTGCGCGATGGAGTCTGACGAGACCAGAAGAGGGAGGTATTCCAGGCGAAACCGGTTAAGGTCGAGGTCGGTTAATCCGGCCCCTGGGATCGGTTGCGCATCGAACGGTAGATTGCCCCATCGGCGCTTCTCGACGAGTCGGCGTTCCTCATCCGGCGTCGCAATGGCACGTCGCGGGCCGACTCGCACCCAACTGCGGCCGCGGGTTCTAATGGGAGGATTGTCAGATGGCTGAACTATGATGACGGCTAACGTGCATCCCTTCAGCACAGCGCGCCGAACCTCCATGCTGGGAAACGGAGTGATCCCGCCATCATCCCGAATCTGTCCAAGATTGGTCAGAAGTTGATCGGTGATAGGAATATGGGCACAGCTTCCATCATCCTCTACGCCGATGAACACAACCCCTGGACGCCGACGATCCGAAAGATCATTGGCGAAGGCACAGATTGCTTCGCGCACGCGGTCGAGATCGGATGTGTTGCGCTTGCGCTCAACGCAGTCCGTCTCGCCCGCCCCGAGTAGCAACTCGAGTTCCTGATCGGTCAGCGCAGCCATCGCTATCCTCTAGCGGCCGTTCAGCCGAGTATGTAGACGGTCCGGGCTAAACTTGAAAGCAGGCTCAGACCCGCGTCGGATCCGGCATTTCACCGCGCCGAACGCCGCGGTGGCACCTCGCCAGCGTCGGGTACCCACCTAGACCGCAGCCGTTCCCACAGGCTTTGATGGATATGAGGTGCTAAGCACACGGTCTGATCATCCCGCCTACAGTCTTCCGCCTCCAGGCGCTTGCCCTGGGTCTGGAGTTGCGGCAAAACCTTCGCTGCTTACGACCAAAAAATCCGGAGGAAACGCCGAATGTTGTCGCGGATGTTGCTGCTGCTGTCACTCTTATCGTTCGCGGTCTTCGCGCCCGCGCACGCACAGACGGCGCCGGCTGAAATCAAGATCGGCAGCCTGCACGCCAGCTCCGGTCCGTTCGCCAGCATCTCGATGCCGGTCTATTACACGCTGAAGATGTGGATCGATGAGAAGAACGCCGACGGTGGCGTTTTCGTGAAGCCATACAACAAGAAGATCCCGATCAGGTTCATCAGCTACGACGACCAGAGCAGCACGGCGACCGCGGCGACGCTGTACAATCAGCTTATCACGCAGGACAAGGTCGATCTGCTGATCTCGGACTCGGGTTCGGTACTGACCTCGGTGGCGGTGCCGATCGCCAAGGAGCACAAGATGTTCCTGTTCGATGTCTCGGGCACCGGCGGCACGTTCTTCACCAAGGACAATCCCTATATCGCCCTGATGGCCGATCCGGTGTCGACGATCTGGCCAAAATACATCGCCGATTTCCTCAACAGCACCGGCGTGGCCGAGGGGATCAAAACGGTGGCGATCCTGTATGCCACCAATGATTTCACCACGACGCAGGCGAATGCGGTGCGAGGGTTCATCCAGGCGGCCGGCAAGCTGAAAATCGTCTACGACCAGGGCGTGCCGACCAGCACGTCCAACTACACCGTGCTGATCAACAACATCGCCAACGCCAACCCGGATGCGGTGCTGCATCTGGGCTACGCGGGCAACGACATCGCGTTCTTCCGCAATCTGCAGGATTCCGGCCAGAAATTCCGTTTCGTCTTCGGCATCTATCCGGGGGAGGAACAGGAAGAGCTGGAGAAGAATGTCGGCGCGGCGGGTCTGACCAACGTGTTCAGTTATGTGCCGCCGTCGTCCTATAGCTACGTGCCGAATATCGGTCCGACCCTCGAGCAGTTCCATGCCATGTGGGACAAGGCAAAGTTCCCCGGCGTCGGGTTCGGTGCCAACGCGGTCTATGGCTACATGACCGGCCTGGTGCTGGAGCGCACGCTGGCGACCACCGAGAGCCTGGACCAGCTGGCGATCCACAACGCCGTGTTCGCGCTGTCGGGCAAGTTGAAGACGCTGGATGGCACGTTCTCGGTCGATGAAATGGGGGCACAGGTCGGCGAGATCACGCCGCTCGGCCAGTTGAAGGGCGGGTTGAAGCTGGTCGTGGTGTATCCACCGGATCTGGTGAACGGTAAGCCGATCTTCGGCAAGTGACGGTGTCCACGTCACTGCCGCTAACCACCCCGTCATGGCCGGCGAAGGCCGGTCACCCACGACTTCTTCGTGCGGCACGAAGGCAAGGCGTGGACGGCCGGCCTTCGCCAGCCATGACTCGAAAACGACCGACCTGACCGCCCCATGCTGTTCGGAGCGATCGCCGCGGGGTTGGTGTTTGGCCTGTACTTCACCCTGGTCGGGCTGGGCCTCAACCTGATCTTCGGCGTAATGCGCATCGTCAACCTGGCGCATGGCGACTTCATCATGCTGGGTGGCTTCGCAGCGTATTTCCTGTTCTACCTGCTCGGCCTGCACCCGCTGGTCGCGGCTGTCATCGTGATGGGCGTATTCTTCGTCGTTGGCCTGCCGCTTTATTACATTACTGTGCCGCGCCTGCTGCTGGCGCGCGACTCGGAGATGCTGTCGGTCATCCTGTTCTTCGGCCTGTCGCAGGTGATCGAGGCACTGACCTCGATCGCCTTCGGCACCACCGAACGTTCCATCCCCGGACGGGTCCTCGGCAGCGGCCCGGTCATCATCCTCGGCCAGCGCCTGCCCAGCGCGTGGGTGTTCGGCGCGGCGGTCAGCGCCGTCGCCACCGCGTTGGTGTATCTGTATTTGTATCGCACCCGGCTCGGCACGCTGACCCGCGCGGTGATGGTCAGCCGTGACGAGGCGTTGGCCACCGGGATCGACGTGCCCTGGGTCTCGGCCATCGCGTTCGGTATCGGCATCGCGTTGGCGGGCATCGCCGGAGTGTTCGCGCCCTTCATGCTGGGTAGCGTCACGCCCTCGATCGGCGTGCAGATCAACATCGCCGCCTTCGCCGTGATCGTGGTCGGCACGCTGGGCAATCCGCTCGGCACGGTGCTCGGCGGCATCATCTACGGCGTGTCGCTGATGCTGATGCAGACCTATCTCAGCTCCTGGGCGGAACTGTTGCCCAATCTGATGCTGATCGGCGTGCTGATGATCCGGCCGGAGGGTATTTTTGGGCGGAAGGTTCGTCGTGCTTAGCGCGCGGAAGACGAGTCGTGCTTAGCGCGCGGAAGACGAGTCGTGCTTAGCGCGCGGAAGACGAGTCGTGCTTAGCGCGCGGAAGACGAGTCGTGCGTAGCGCGCGGAAGACGAGTCGTGCTTAGGCACCGCGCAAAATCAAGTGCTTCGAGTGGCGCAGAGTCGACGCCCACACCGTCATGGTCGGCGCAGGCCGGCCATCCATGACTATATCGGCTGTACCAAGGCAAATCGTGGATGGCCGGCCCGCGCCGGCCATGACGGTGTGGGTGTCGAATGTGCCTCACACCGATGACTCGTTTATTGTTGCGAGTTGCCTTAGCGCGCGGAAGACCCCTCATGCGTAGGGCGGCCGGCGACCTCACCCTGGCCGCTGTCGTCGTGGCCCTGATGGCCGTTCTGCCGTCGCTCTATTCCAACGAGCTGATGCTGTTCAACTTCGTCATGTTCCTGACCCTGTCGCAGGGGCTGAACGTGATCTATGGCTTCACCGGCTACCTGCCGTTCGGCTACGTCGGATTCTTCGGTGCTGGCGCCTACGGGTTTGCCCTCGCGGTGATGCATCTGCACGCGCCGCCCTTCGCCGCACTCGCCGTCGGCGGCGTCGCGGGGCTGGTGCTCGGCGTTATCCTGATCCCGATGCTCCGCCTCTCGGGCGCCTATTTCGCCATCGCCAACCTCGCTGCCGCACAGGCGATCTACCAGGTCGTTTCGAACCCGGCACTCGAAGACCTTACCAAGGGCCCCTACGGCGTCTCGCTCTCCGAGGTCTTTGCCCCGCACCTCTCCTACATCGTCGCGCTCGTCATCATGGCCGCAACGTTCGGCCTCGTGGTGTGGATACGCAACTCCCGCTTCGGCCTCGCATTGCAGGCAATCCGCGAAGACCCGGTCAGCGCCGCGATGGCCGGCGTCTCCGTGGTCTACGGCCGCACCGTCGCCTGGCTGCTCTCGGCGCTGATCGCCGGTCTGGTCGGCGGCGTGTTCGCCTGGCACATCTCGGTGTTCTATCCGGAGACCGCGTTCGACATCGGCATTTCGATCTTCGCCACGGTGTTCACACTGTTCGGCGGGCCGGCGACGCTGACCGGCCCAGTGCTCGGCGTCATCATCCTGTATGGCGTCTACAACGCGATCGGCATCACCGTGCCGCAGTATTTCCAGTTGATCTACGGGCTGCTGATCATGGCGTTGGTGATGTTCCTGCCGAACGGACTGGTCTCCCTGTTGACGCGCCGAGGCATCCGTGTCCCCTGAACCGCTGCTGCGCGTCGAGCAGGTAACGAAACGATTCGGCGGCTTCCGCGCGCTGGACGGCGTCAGCCTGACCCTGGCGCCGGGGGAGGTGCTGGGTCTGGTCGGGCCGAACGGTTCCGGCAAGACCACCTGCATCAACGTGATCTCCGGCCTCTATGCGCCCGACGGCGGGCAAGTTCTATTCGATGGCGTGTCGATCGGCGGGGAGCGCGCGCATCTGCTGGCGCGCCGCGGCATCAACCGCACCTTCCAGTCGCCCAAGCCGTTCCTGTCGCTGACGGTGCGCGAGAACGTGCTGGTCGCCGCGACCTATGGTCATACCGGTCGCGCACCCATCGATCTGCCGGCGCTGCTCGCGGCCCTGGAGCTTGATCTCCTGTCGGATCGTCCCGCGGGCGATCTGAACAGCGCGCAGCAGAAGACGCTCGATCTGGCGCGGGCTCTCGCCACCGCGCCTCGCCTGCTGCTGGTGGACGAGCTTGCCGCCGGCCTGAACCCCGCGGAGCTCGCGCGGATGGCGACGCGACTGCGTGCGCTGGCACAGGACGGCATGGCACTGCTGGTGGTCGAGCATTTGATGGGTTTCATCGACCACGTGACGGACCGCGTCATCGTGATGAACGCCGGGCGCGAGATCTTTGAGGGCACGCTGCGCACGGCGACACACGACGCCGAGGTGATCCGCGTCTTCCTAGGTGGCGCGCATGGCTGAAATGTTACTTCAGGCCAACGGACTGACGGCGGGCTACGGGAAGGTGCAGGTGTTATGGGGCGTGGACATAGACGTGGCCGCGCAGGAAACCGTGGTGCTGCTGGGCCCCAACGGCGCCGGCAAGAGCACGTTGCTGAAGGTGCTGCTGGGGCTGATGCCGGCGTGGCAGGGGCAGGTGCATCTGGGCGCCGAGGACATCACGAAGCTGCGAACCGACCACCGGGTGCGCCGCGGCGTCGCCTACATGTCGGAGCTTGGTGTGTTCCCCGGCCTGACCATCGAGGAGAACATCCGTATCGGCGGCCAGTTCGCCACGCCGGCGGCGCTGCGCGCGCGGGTCGCCGAATTGTATGGCGTGTTCCCCGACCTTGCCGAACGCAAGCGGGCGATGGCGGGAAGCCTGTCGGGTGGGCAACGAAAGATGCTGGGCATCGCCAAGGCGCTGGCCGCCAGCCCGCGCCTGTTGGTGATGGACGAGCCCTCGGCCGGCCTGTCGCCGCTGTTCGTCGAGCAGGTGATCGCGGTTCTGCGCCGGTTCGGCGCTGACCAGGCCAGCGGACTGTCGCTGTTGATCGCCGAGCAGAACGTCGCGTTCCTGGATCTGGCTGACCGGGTGTTCACGTTGGAGGGCGGCAGGATTGGCTTCCGCGGCTCGGTCGAGGCGCTGCACGCCGACGACGCGCTGCGCCGGGCGTATTTTGGGCTGGGATCAGACGCATAGCGCACGGGTGCTGGCTCGCCGCGGACGTTTCAGCAAAATTTTCGCTAACGCACGCATCCTGACCCCAGCCGCGCGAATGTGGTATAGGATCGGCGGCGTAGCGGAAGGGATGCGACGCAGTGTATCCCGCCGCCGACGGAGGATATGCGCATGACCGGCAATCCCGCCTACCTGAGTGGACTGGACAGAAACCAGGCCAACTACGCGCCGCTGACGCCACTGACCTTCCTGGAGCGCGCGGCCTATGTCCATCCGACCCGCGTCGCGCTGGTGCATGGCGCGCAGCGTTTCACCTGGGCGGAGACTTATTCGCGCTGCCGCAGGCTTGCCTCGGCGCTCACACGGCATGGTATCGGACGCAACGATACGGTGGCGGTGATGGCGCCCAACATCCCGGCGATCTACGAGACGCATTTCGGCGTGCCGATGGCCGGCGCGGTGCTGAACACGTTGAATACGCGCCTCGATCCCGAATCGATCGCCTTCATGCTGCGCCATGGCGGCGCGCGCATGCTGATCACCGACGGGGAGTTCGCGCCGACCGTTGAGAAGGCGCTGGCGCTGATGGACGATCGTCCGCTGGTGATCGACATCGACGATCCGGCGTATCCGGAAGGCAGGCGGGTGGGTTCGATGACCTATGAAGCGCTGCTGGCCGAGGGCGACCCCGACTTCGCGTGGACCAATCCGCCGGACGAGTGGGATGCGATCTCGCTGAACTACACCTCGGGCACCACCGGCGATCCGAAGGGCGTTGTCTATCATCACCGCGGCGCGCATTTGAACGCGATCAGCAACGTGTTGAACTGGGATATGCCATCGCATCCGGTGTATCTCTGGACATTGCCGATGTTCCATTGCAATGGCTGGTGTTTCCCATGGTCGGTGGCGGAACGTGCCGGCACCAATGTGTGCCTGCGCCGGGTGGAGGCGAAGGCGATGTTCGACGCGATCCGCGCCAACAGGGTCACGCATATGTGCGGTGCGCCGATCGTCTACGCCACGTTGATCAATGCCCCGGAGGCGTTGCGGCAGGGCATCCACCACACGGTACTCGGTCAGGTCGCCGGCGCGGCGCCGCCCGCCGCGATCATCGAGGGGGCGGAAAAGATCGGTATCGAACTGACACACGTCTATGGGTTGACGGAGACGTATGGGCCGGCCTCGGTTTGTGCCAAGCATGCCAGTTGGACGGCGCTGCCGTTGCCGAACCGGGCCGAGCGCAATGGGCGGCAGGGGGTGCGGACGCCGTTGCAGGAAGCGATGACAGTGCTCGATTTCGAAACGATGCAGCCGGTGCCGTGGGATGGCGAAACGATGGGCGAGATCATGTTCCGCGGCAACATCACGATGAAGGGCTATCTGAGCAACCCGGCGTCCACCGCCAAGGCGTTCGCCGGCGGTTGGTTCCATACGGGGGATCTGGCCGTGATGCAGCCGGATGGTTACGTAAAGATCCGCGACCGGTCGAAGGACATCATCATCTCCGGAGGGGAGAATATCTCGTCGCTGGAGGTGGAGGAGGCGTTGTATCGCCACCCCGCGGTGATGAGCGCGGCGGTGGTGGCGCAGCCAGACGAGAAATGGGGCGAGGTGCCGTGCGCATTCGTGGAATTGAAGGACGGCGCGTCGGTGAGTGCCGAGGCGTTGCAAGCGTTTTGCCGCGAGCACCTGGCGCGCTTCAAGGTGCCGAAGAGTTTCATTTTCCGCGAGCTGCCGAAGACCTCGACGGGGAAGATCCAGAAGTTTGTGCTGCGGGACATGGCAAAGTCGGCCAGTGCGATAGAGTAGGTGCCCATGCCCTCGCTCTTGCCCCCGACACTCTCCACGTCATGGCCGGGCTTGTCCCGGCCATCTATTGCGGCGCAGGTGGTGCGCAGATGGCCGGGACGAGCCCGGCATGACGGCGTGGAAGCTCCACCTGTTATTACATCTGCCTGCGTCCACTCCCGAGCTTACGGAGTTCGCCTATGACCGACTACACACCGCCACTTGCCGACATGCGCTTCGTGCTGCACGAGATGATCGGGCTGGAGCGCATCACCGCACTGCCCGGCTGCGAGCATGTCGGGCCGGACCTGGTCGATGCGATCCTGGATGAAGCCGGCAAGTTCGCCCGCGACGTGCTGGCGCCGTTGAACCGCATTGGCGACACCGAGGGCAGCCGGCTGGTCGATAACGTAGTGCGCACGCCGACCGGCTTCCGCGACGCCTATCAACAATTCATCGCCGGCGGCTGGAGCGCGCTGACCGGCGATCCCGAGCACGGCGGGCAGGGACTGCCCGCGATCGTTTCGGCTGCGGTGCAGGAGATGTGGAACGCCGCGAACATGGGGTTTGCGTTGTGCCCGCTGCTGACGGTGGGCGCGATCGAGGCGCTGTCATACACCGGCACCGAGGCGCAGAAATCGCTCTACCTCGACAAGCTGATCGATGGGACCTGGACCGGAACGATGAACCTGACCGAGCCGCAGGCCGGGTCCGATCTAGCGGCGGTGCGCACCCGCGCGGTGCCGGACGGCGATCATTACCGCCTGCATGGGCAGAAGATCTACATCACCTACGGCGATCACGATTACACCGAGAATATCATCCATTTGGTGCTGGCCCGGCTGCCGGATGCGCCCGAGGGGGTGAAGGGGATCTCGCTCTTCCTGGTGCCGAAATTCCTGGTGAACGCCGACGGCTCGCTCGGCGCGCGCAACGACGTGCGCTGCGTGTCGCTGGAACACAAGCTGGGCATCCATGCCAGCCCGACCGCGGTGATGGCATACGGCGACGGGGACGGCGCCGTCGGCTATCTGCTGGGCGAGGCCAACCGCGGCCTGGAATACATGTTTATCATGATGAACCAGGAACGTTTCGGTGTCGGGATACAGGGCATCGCGATCAGCGAGCGCGCGTATCAGCAGGCGCTGGACTATGCGCGGACGCGGGTTCAAGGCACCGAGGTCGGCGTCCGCGGTGGCCCGCGCGTGCCGATCCTGCGCCACCCGGACGTGCGGCGGATGCTGCTGTCGATGAAGGCCGAGACCGAGGCGATGCGCGCCGTCGCCTATGTCGCGGCGGCCGCGATGGATGTGGGGCGGCTGCATCCCGATGCGGCAACGCGCGCGGATGCGCAGGCGATGGCCGACCTGCTCATTCCGGTGGTGAAAGGCTGGAGCACCGAGACCTCGCTCGGCGTTACCTCAACCGGAATCCAAGTGCATGGCGGCATGGGGTTCATCGAGGAAACCGGTGCGGCGCAGCATGCGCGCGATGCCCGCATCCTCACGATCTATGAAGGCACGACGGCCATCCAGGCGAATGATCTGGTCGGGCGGAAGGTCGCGCGCGACGGGGGCACGGCCGCGCGCGTTGCGATCGCCGAGATGCACGCGACGCTTGCCGCGCTGGATGGTGCCGAACTCGCGCCGCTGCATGCCGCGCTGGCCGATGCGGTGGCGTTGCTGGAGCGCGCGGTCGCCTGGGTCGTGGAAGCCTCCATCGAGCACCCGCGGGAGGTCGCCGCAGGCGCCGTACCGTTCCTGAAACTATTCGGCGTGGTGGCGGGTGGCTGGCAGATGGGACGCGCGGCACACATCGCGCAAACACGGCTGGCGGCGGGCGACAACAGCGACCCGGGCTTCTATCGGGCGAAGCTCGCGACCGCGCGTTTCTACGCCGATCACGTGTTGCCGCAGGCGCATGGTCTCGCGCAGGCGGCCATGCATGGGGCGAACAGCGTGCTGGCGGCGGATGACGTTCTGTTCGCGGCATGAAATGCATCGGTGGCGGATTGATGCGGCGCATACCAACATTTGGGTTCGGAGCGCCGTGCGCTCCGACCTCTCCCGCTGGGAGAGGTATACGGTAATTCGGACACGATACACATGACAACCATTCGCACCCAGGTCGGCATCGTTGGCGCCGGTCCCGCCGGCCTGCTACTCTCGCATCTGCTGCATCTGCGCGGCATCGAGTCGATCATCCTCGAGGCGCGATCGCGCGACTATGTCGAACACCGCATCCGCGCCGGCGTTCTCGAACATGTCGTCGAGCAATTGCTGATCGAAACCGGCGTCGGCACCCATATGCAGGCCGAGGGCCTGCCGCATGAGGGCGTCATCCTGCGCTTCGGGCTGCGCGATCACCGCATCGACTTTCGGGCACTCACCGGCAAGCACGTCATGGTCTACAGCCAGCACCTGCTGGTGCGCGACCTGATCGCCGCGCGGCTTGCCGATGGCGGAACGATCCGGTTCGAGGCCGAGGGCCTCAGCCTGCACGACATTGAAACAACGCAGCCACGCATTCGCTACCGCCAGGGCGAAACCGAGCACGAACTGGTTTGCGACCTTATCGCGGGTTGCGACGGCTTCCATGGCATCAGCCGGCCGGCGATCGGACCGCACCTGCGAGTGTTCGAGCGTGACTATCCATTCGGCTGGCTCGGCATCCTCGCCGACGCCGCGCCCTCGTCGCACGAACTGGTCTACGCCAATCACGATCGCGGGTTCGCGTTGCTGTCGATGCGTTCGCCCACGGTCAGTCGGCTTTACCTGCAATGCGCGCCGGATGAGGACATCGAGGCCTGGTCGGACGATCGCATCTGGTCCGAGTTGCAGACACGGTTTTCCCGCGAGGGTGGGTTCACGCTGACGGAGGGTCCCATCACGCAGAAGGGCATCACGCCGATGCGCAGCTTCGTCGTCGAACCGATGCAGCACGGAAGGTTGTTCCTGGCCGGCGATTCCGCGCACATCGTGCCACCGACCGGCGCGAAGGGGCTCAACCTCGCGGCGGGCGACGTGGCCGTGCTGGCCGATGCATTGGAAGCGTACTACCTGCGTGGCGACACGACGCTGCTCGATGCCTATTCCGCGACGTGCCTCGACCGCGTATGGAAGGTGCAACGTTTCTCCTGGTGGATGACCTCGATGCTGCATCGTTTCAATAACCACAGCGAGTTCGAACGCCGCGTGCAGCTAGCGGAGCTGGCGTATGTCACCTCATCGACCGCAGCGTCCACGAGCCTGGCGGAGAACTACGTGGGGCTGCCGTTACCAGTGCACACGGGACCGTAGGGCGGAAGAGCGAAGCGTCATCCGCCGTCGCGGCAAGCAGGCGCGGATGAAGCTTCACGCTTCCGCGCCACGCCGGGGCCAGCCTGGCCCCGCCATGACAATGGCGCCGCCACTAACGTTACGCAGCCGCAAACCGCACGACCGAGATCGGCGGCAATCGCGCGTCCAGCGTGGCCCACGAATCCCCGCCGTCCTCGGAAATCCATAGACCCCCGCTGGTGGAACCGAGCGCAAGGCATTCCCCGCTGTCGTCGACCGCAAGGCCATGCCGCCAGACCAGGTCATAGGCGTGCCGCTGTGGCAGCCCCTGGCGCAGCACCTCAAAACTCTCGCCGCCATCGCGCGTGCGCGCCACCACGACTGCACCATCCGCCGGGACGCGCCGCTCGTCCTTGACCGCCGGCACGAACCACGCGGTGCCGGCATCGCGCGGGTGCGCCACCACGGCAAAGCCGAATTTGGACGGCCGGATCGCGGTCACCTCGTGCCAGGTGGCGCCGCGATCCTCGGACCGAAACACCCCATTGTGATGTTGGCACCACATCGAGGCGGGATCTGCCGCACAGCGCGCCAGGCAATGCACATCCTGGGCGATCGGATCGCCGGCATGTTCCGGCGGCATGTATTCGTTATACATGCCCTGGTTGATCAGGTCCCAGGTCATCCCCGTATCCGTACTTGCCCATACACCCGCGGTCGACACGCCAAGCCGGATATCGGCGGGGTTGCGCGGATCGACCAACACGTTGCTGATCCCGGGCTGCTCGCCACCGGCGACGCCCATCCATTTCTTGCGTTCCGGTCTGCGCCACAGCGCCTCGTTCAGCGCCCACGACTCACCACCATCATCGGAACGAAACAGTCCACCCGGCATCGTTCCGATCCACAGCCGGCCGGGAACGCCGCCAGGCTCGATCCCCCAGATCTTGCCGAGCGACCACGGATGCGGATCGTCGTCGGCATCCTCCGGCTTCGGCGGAAATGCCGGCGCCGGCAGTTCCTGCCACTCGTTTGAACCTTCCCGCCGCCACAGTTTGGCACCGAAATGACCGAGATCCAGCCCGGCGTAGATATTGTTGCCATCTGCCAGCACGGCGGTCACCGGATCGCCCAGGAATCGCACCTCGGCGATGTCCCAGCCGTCGTTGCGGCGCACGATCTCGAACAATCCCTTGCGGGTTCCGACGTGGAGTCGTTCCGTCATATTATTGATCCCTCCCTCAACCGCCTGTCAGCGCCTGGAACACATAGATTTCGTCGTCGCGTGCAACCGCATCGCTTAAGTGGACCCGGTCGCGCACAAGCTCTCCGTTGATGAACACATTTACGTGCCGGCGCAATACGCCCTGGTCATCCAGCACGTAGCCGCGCAATGCCGGCCGCGACGCGAACACCACATTGAGCGCGGCGCGCACCGTGGCGCCCTCGACCGAGGTCGGTGGCACCGGCATGAAGCGCTGCAGTGCGCTGGTGAAGGCAACCGTTGGCATGGCGTACCCACTTGACCTGAAACGTTGATATCAACATATTGACGCCATGTCAAACCGTCAACCCGTGTCGAGTCCCGTGGCTTTCGCCATCACGCTGGAGGTCCGTGACACCTGCCTGTGCCTGCATCTGCAACGCGCAGCGCGTGCGGTGGGACGCCGGTTCGATGAGGCCCTGCGTCCGCTTGGCCTGACCAACGGGCAGTTTTCATTGCTGATGTCGCTCAATCGGCCGCAACCGCCGACGATCGGCAGCGTCGCGACGCTGCTCGCGATGGACCGCACGACGCTGACCGCCGCGCTGAAGCCGTTGGAGCGGCGGGGGTTGGTGAAAGTCACGATTGACCCGGAGGATCGGCGCAGCCGGCGGCTCGGCCTGACCGCGAACGGCCGGGGGTTGCTGGCGAACGCCGTTCCGGTGTGGCGGCGGGAGCATGCGGTGATCGATTTGCTGCTGGCCGGTGAAGATCCGGAACGGTTGCGGACCGATCTGCGGGCGCTGTCCTGACCGCTATCGCACGGCCGGCGGTTGAGGGGATAACCGGGAACAACCCTGGCCCTGACGCCCTGATAACACCCGAGCCCAATTAACCCGTACTGCTGCCTTGCAGCGTCCGCGCTTGCCGCGCGCGTAACGGACTGGCAAGCATGCGCGGGGTGCGGAAGGAAATGATCCAGATGACCTATCAAGACTATGTTGGCAAAACCGAGACCTCCACCGACACGGTCTGGCCGCCGTTGATCCGCGGCCTCGCTGCCACGCTCGACATCCCCGAGCCGGAGCTTGCGCCCGACGGCACGCTGCCAGCGCTCGGCCACTGGATGCTGTTCCAGGAATGGGTGCCGGCACACGGCTTGGGCGAGGACGGGCATCCGAAACGCGGCGGCTTCATGCCGCCGGTGCACGACCTGCCGCGCCGCATGTGGGCCGGCGGCCGCGTGCGCTTCCTCGCGCCGCTCTACGCCGGGCAGGCGGTGACCCGGGTCAGCACGATCCTGAAGATCGACGAGAAATCCGGTGCCTCCGGCCGGCTTGTGTTCGTCACGGTCGGGCAACGTATCAGCGGACCGCACGGCGTCGCGATCGAGGAAGAGCAGGACATCGTCTATCGCAGCGCCGAGGGGGCCGCGGTGAAGGCCGCCGAGCCCGCGCCCTCGCCACCGGCGGGCGCGGAGTCGTGCGTGGTCGATCCGAATACGGTGCTGCTGTTCCGCTATTCCTGCCTGATCGGTAACGCGCACCGAATTCATTACGATCAAGACTTCACCATGCGGCAGGAAGGCTACCCCGGCATCGTCGTGCACGGGCCGCTGCAGGCGACCTGGCTCGCCGACATGGTGCGGCGGCACGCGACGCCGGGCCCGCGCATCGCAACGTTTGCCTATCGCGGCCGCCGCCCGGCGTTCCATCAGAACAGGCTGACCTTGCTGGCCTGGGCGCAGGGCGACGGCCTGCGCCTGGAAAGCCGCGACCACGAAGGCGCGGTGTGCATGTCGGCCGAGGCGACGCTTGACTGAAGCCCCGCCCCCCGCGCTGGCGATCGCCATCGCAATGATTGGCCGCGGCGGGGTGACATTGCCGACGCGGCCTCTATCTTGGCTCGACGACCCGCGACGCATGAGGACCTGAATGCCATTCCTGACCGAGCCTGAACCACAGCGCGATGTCGCGCAGCCGGTGCTTCCCGGCATCCGCCGCGTGGTTGCGGCGAATCCCGGCCCGATGACCTATCACGGCACCAACACCTATCTGATCGATACCATCGACGGGCTGGTGGTGCTCGATCCGGGTCCGGACGATCCGGTGCACGTCGAGGCGGTGATGCGCGTGACCGGCGGCCAGGTCGCGTTGATCCTATTGAGCCACACGCATCACGACCATGTCGGTGCGGCGGCGGCGTTGCAGGCGGCGACCGGCGCACCGACCGCCGGGTTTCGCGACAGCGCGCTGGCGACGTTCGACGCCGATATAAAGTTGGCCGACGGCGACACCATCGCAGGGATGCTGGCGATCCATACGCCCGGTCATTGCTCGGACCATTTGTGTTACGCTCTCGATACGGCCGACCACACCAAGGTGCTGTTCAGTGCCGATCACGTGATGTCGTGGTCGTCGAGCGTGGTCAGCCCGCCGGACGGCGACATGTCGGCGTATTTCGCCAGCCTGCATATATTGCTGGAGCGAGACGACCAGGTGTTCCTGCCCGGCCACGGGCCGAAGCTGCCGCAGCCGCGCGACCTGGTGCGCGAGCTGTTGCACCACCGCATGGCCCGCGAGCGCGCGATCGAGCAGGCGCTGGTCACTGGCGCGGCGAACACCTACACGCTGATGGACACGCTGTATTCGCAGGTCGATCCGCGCCTGCGCCGGGCGGCAGAGCGCAACGTGCTGGCGCACCTGCAAAAGCTGGAGACCGAGGGCAAGGTGATGCGCGACGGCGAGGTCTGGCGCGCGGCGTGAGCGCAGCCACCACCGGTCATTGCGAGCAGCGCAGCCTCCACCTGTCATTGCGAGGAGCGCAGCGACGAAGCAATCCCCATCCATTCGCGCACCTCGCGGGGATCGCATCACACCGGCGTGCCCACCTCCCCGACCCGGTTAACCACACGCTCCGGCGAATGGTGGATGCCGAGCAAACGTAACGTACCCGGACCAGGATTGCGGAACACATGCGGCGTGTTTGCCGGCAGCGCGATCATGTCGCCCGGGCCGAGGCGGCTCGGCCGGTCCTGCTGGCCCTCGGTCCACGCCTCCAGCGCGCCTTCCAGCACAAACAGGTATTCGACGTAAGGATGCCAATGCAGTGCGGTCTGGTAACCTGGCGCGCAGGTCTGCACGCCGGTGAAGATCGGCAGCACGCCGTCGCCGATCAGCTTATTATAGTGCGACAGCGGTCCGAAAGAGACGGGCTCCGACTCCGCCAGGCGGGCCACGGTGGCGTTGGGGGATGTGGACATTCTATGTCACTTTGCGTGCCAAGCTAACCCGCCATCACTTTCCGCGGCGGCGTCTGCACCACCGGCGCAAGTGCCGCCGCACCGAACGACGCCGCCCGCCGATCATTCCCGACAGCGCCATACGCCGTCGTCCTTTGTTGCGCCACCCGTCCGATCGACCTGATCAACGCCTCCATCGCCTCCGGCGGGAACTCCTGCCCGTGCTGCGTTCCCGCCGCGCGCGAGATGCTCTCGTTCATCAGCGTCCCGCCCAGATCGTTCGCCCCCGCGTTCAGGCACAGCGCCGCACCCTCCGGCCCCATCTTCACCCACGATGTCTGGATGTTCGTGATCAGCGGATGCAGCACAAGCCGCGCGACGGCGTGCATCAACACCGCCTCCCGCACCGTCGGCCCCTTCCGAGCCATGCCGCGCAGATACATCGGCGCTTCCATATGCACGAACGGTAGCGGAACGAACTCGGTGATCCCGCCGGTTTCCGCCTGCAGATCGCGCAGCACCAGCAGATGCCGCGCCCAGGAGATCGGCTGCTCCACATGTCCATACATGATCGTCGACGTCGTCCGCAGCCCAAGCTTGTGCGCCGCGCGCAGCACGCCGACCCATTGCGCAGTGTTCACCTTGTCCGGGCAGATCACCGCCCGCACCTCGTCATCCAGGATCTCCGCGGCCGTCCCCGGCAGCGTCCCCAATCCGGCGTCCTTCAATTCCGCCAGGAACGACGACAGATCGCGCCCCAGCGTCGCCGCACCCTGCGTCACTTCCAGCGGCGAGAACGCGTGCACGTGCATCCCCGGCACCGCCCGCTTGATCGCGCGGCAGATCCCCAGATAGGTGTCGCCGGTATAGTCCGGATGGATGCCGCCTTGCAGGCAGACCTCCGTGGCGCCGCGTTCCCACGCTTCTTCCGCGCGGCGAACGATTTCCTCCAGCGCGAGATCGTACGGCGTGCCGCGCAACGCATCGTGCGTCTTCCCCTTGGAGAAGGCGCAGAATTTGCAGCGGTAATAACAAATATTCGTGTAGTTGATGTTGCGATTGACAACGTAACGAATGACCTCGCCGCTGACCGCCTGGCGCAGCTCGTCGGCCGCGGTCAGCACGCGCTGATAATCCAGGTCGCGCGCGCCGAACAGCCGCACGATCTCCGGTTCATTCAGCCGCCGCCCGCCCATCGCCTTCGCAATGATCGTCTCCACCTGCGGATCGACTTCCGACAGCAAAGGCCGCGGTTGCTGGGGAATCGCGGTCAGGCCCGGCGCCCAATCGTCATCGCGTGCCCACCCCTCGGCATCGATCGCACGGCGCACCCGCGTCGCGATGCCAGGCGCCAGCCACCGCGACGCCGCATGCGCGTAGGACGGATACACCGGCAAACGCGGCACCAGGATCTTGCCGAAGCCCGCCGTTCGTTCCGCAAGCGCGGTGATCGCCGGCCACGGCGCCTCGGGGTTCACGTGATCCGGCGTCACCGGCGACACGCCGCCCCAGTCATCGATGCCCGCGCCGATCAGCTTCTCATACACCCCCGGTGAAAGATTCGGCGGCGCCTGCACATGCACATCGTCCGGCAGGATCAACCGCGCCGCGGCAACGCTCCACAACAGATCATCCAGGTCCGGTTCCGGCGCGTCCGCGCGTTTGGTTTTCGGCTTGGCGCGGAAGTTCTGCACGATCACTTCCTGGATGTGCCCGTGCGCGCGATGCAGGTCCGCGATCGCCGCCAGCGACTCCAATCGTTCCGCCCGTGTTTCGCCAATGCCGATCAGGATGCCGGTGGTGAATGGCACCGCGAGTTCGCCCGCGTGCCGCATCATCTCCAGCCGCACCGCGGGCAGCTTGTCGGGCGAGCCGTAATGCACACCGCCCGGCTCACACAGTCGCGCGCTGCTCGATTCCAGCATGATGCCCATGCTGGCAGAGACTTTGCGAAGTTCCGCGATCTCCTCGCGGGTCATCACGCCCGGATTGACATGCGGCAGCAGCCCGGTTTCCTCCAGCACCAGCGCGCACATCTCGCCCAGGTACTCAATCGTGGTCGTGTGCCCGCGCGCCGCCAACGCCTCACGCGCCGCGTCATAACGCAGCTCGGGCTTGTCCCCCAGCGTGAACAGCGCCTCGGTACAGCCTGCCACGGCGCCGGCGCGTGCAATCGTCAGCACGTCCTCTGGGGAGAGATACGCTGGCCGCCCCGCGCGCGGTCGTTCCGCGAACGTGCAGTAATGGCACACGTCGCGACACAGCTTCGTCAACGGAATGAAAACCTTGCGCGAGTAGGAGATCAGTCGGCCGTGGTGCGCATCGCGCCGCGCCGCCGCCGCCGTCATCAGCGCAGGCAAGGTCGCGCTCGAGATCCACGCAATCAGCTCGTCGTCGTTTGTCATGAAGGCCGTACCACCGTTTCGCTGACGCGCTGCATCATATCCAGTGTTTCGTTGATCGTTGGACGCTGCAGATACAACACGACATGCCGCGCGCCAGCTTCCGCCAGTGCCGCCACGTCTTCCTGCCAGTCCGCTGCCGAGCCCGTGAACAACTGCCGCTCGCCATCTGCATCCATCTGCGCAGTTTCGTTCGGTGGCAGGAACCAAAGATAGCCCACATCCACCGTCATCGGATCGCGCCCGGCTTTCTCCACCACGCGTCGCATCCCGTCGATCCCCGCCTTCAATCGTTCCGGTGTGTTCAACCGGATCTGCTGGTTGTTCGACACCGGATACCAACCGTCGCCGTACTGCGCCACACGACGCAGCGCCGGCGGACTTTCGCCGCCGACCCAGATCGGCGGGTGTGGTTTCGATACCGGCTTCGGCTCGAACATCATGTGCTCAAACTTTGTGTACGTGCCATCAAGCGTCGGCCGCTGTTGGGTCCACAGGATCTTCCACGCCTTAAGATACTCGTCCGTCACCGCGCCTCGCTCGGCGTAAGGCGGGGTGCCCAAAGCCTCGAACTCCTCACGCATCCACCCCGATCCCACACCGGCGATCACCCGCCCGCCCGACAGCACGTCGGCCGTCAGGAACAGTTTCGCCGCCAGCACCGCAGGGCGATATGGGACGACCGCGACCGAGGTCAACAGCTTGATGCGCTGCGTGCACGCCGCCAGGAATGCCAGCGTCGCGATCGCATCGAAACATTCGCCGGTTGGCGTGCCCGGCCAGATGCCGTCCGCCGTATAGGGATACCGCACGCCGCTTTGCACCGGCACCACCAGGTGATCGGCCACGCCAAGATAGGCGTAACCCAACGCCTCGGCGCGCTGCGCCAGCGTGATGATGTTGTCGCGCGAGGCCATGCACCCACGCGTGCCGAAATGGATCCCGAAGTCCATGTGCTCCCCCCGGTTGCGCCATGCGCACCTATCGTGTGCTATCGACTCCCGGAGCGCAATTCAAGCGGGAGGAACAAATGCAGATCGGTTGCAGTGCCCCAACCAGCGGCCCCCTGATCGAGCCCGACAGCCTGGTGCGCATCGCCACCGAGGCCGAGGCGCTCGGCTTCGATTACGTCACCGTCAGCGATCACGTGATGATCCCCACCAGCATCGCCTCGCGCTATCCTTACTCGGATTCCGGCGAGTTCCCCTCCGGCGCGGCGGCACCGCGACTGGAACAGTTGACCACCGCCGCGTTCATTGCGGCGGCGACATCGAAGCTGCGCATCGTTACCTCGGTGATGGTCGTGCCGCATCGCCCTGCGGTGCTGACGGCGAAAATCCTTGCCACCATCGACTATCTTTCCAAGGGCCGCCTGACCTTGGGCATCGGCGCCGGCTGGTGCGAGGAGGAATTCATCGCCATCGGCGCACCGCCTTTCGCCGAGCGCGGCGCCGTGACCGATGAATGGATGATGGTCTGCAAGGAACTCTGGACCGCTGACGAACCGAAATTCAATGGCAAATATGTGAAGTTTTCCGACGTGCTGTTTCCGCCGAAGCCGGTACAGAAATCGATCCCGATCTGGATCGGTGGCGAGAGCGGGCCGGCCATGCGGCGCACGGCGTCGTACGGTGACGCCTGGTACCCGATCGGCACCAACCCGCAATTCCCGATGGACACGTTGACCCGCTATAAGGCCGGCGTCGCCAGGTTGCGCGGCATGACGGAGAAGGCGGGTCGCCCCGCGTCGGCGGTCGGCCTGGCCTATCGCGTGTCGTCCAACCCCGAGGCCCAGCCCAAGGGCAGCGTCGACGGCGAGCGCAAACTTTTCACCGGCGGGGCCGCCGAGTTCGTTGGCGACATCAAGGCGCTGTCCGAGGTCGGCGTCACATCGTTCGACTTCGGCCTGTTCGGCGCGTCGCTCGCGGCCACGCTCGACAACATGAAACGATTCCGTGATGAGATCATGATGCAGGTGCGCTGACCGGGAGCCGCGTCATGCAACTTGGTATCACGGTCGACATGTCGGGCCCGACACCGAAGCTCGACATGGAACGCGTGCTCGAGGCCGAACGCCTTGGATTCTCCCAGGTCTGGACCGGCGAGGCGTACGGCACCGACGCCGTCACGCCGGTCACCTGGATCCTTTCCCGCACGACAAAGATCAAGGCTGGCACTGGCATCATGCAGATCCCGGCCCGCACGCCGGCCTGCACGGCGATGACCGTGATGACGTTGCAGATCCTGTCGGACAATCGCTTCCTGTGCGGCCTTGGCGTCTCGGGCCCGCAGGTGATCGAGGGCTGGCACGGCGTACGGTTCGGCAAGCCAATGACGCGCACCAAGGAATACATCGCGATCGTCCGCCAGATTTTGGCCCGCAAGGCGCCGTTGGAATTTCACGGCGAGGAATACGAAATCCCTTACGCCGGGCCCGATGCCACCGGGTTGGGCCGCGCGCTGCGCAGTATCACCCACGGTGATCCGGAGATCCCGTTCTACCTGGCATCCATCACGCCCGCCGGGCTGCGCACCGCCGGCGAATGTGCCGACGGCGTGCTGCCGATCTTCTATTCGCCGGAGCAACCGGAAGTCGTTTCGGTACCGATCCTTGATGGCATGAAGAAGGCTGGCCGCCAGCCGACACTGGCGAAGTTCGATGTTGCGCCCTACGTCCGTGTCAAGCTCGGCCCCGATGTGGCGGCGTGCCGTGACGCGATCCGCCCCGAGCTCGCGCTGTATATCGGCGGCATGGGGGCGCGGTCGAAGAACTACTACAACGACGTTGCGATCAAGCTCGGGTATGAGGGCGCGGCAAAGGCCATCCAAGAGCTTTATCTCGACGGCAAGAAGACCGAGGCGGCTGCCGCCGTGCCCGACAAGCTGATTGACGAGATTTCGTTGGTCGGACCGGCCGAACGGATCAAGGACCGGCTGGCGGCCTGGCAACAGGCCGCGAAAGATCGTTCCGTGGGCACCATCGTGTTGAAAGGCACGTCCATCGCGGCGATGCGTGTCGTTGCAGAAGCGGTTTTATAATGGCCAGATCCCCACACTGTTTCGACGTCATGGCCGGGCTCGTCCCGGCCATCCGTTGCGGTACCGTCGTCGCCCGGGCGGGCAGCATGCCGCCGGCGGCAGCGCACAATCAAGGAACCCACCCATGACCGAAGCGCCACGCGTCAGCCTCACCCGCGAGGCCGACATCGGTGTCATCACCGTCGACTACCCACCCGTCAACGCCCTCGGCCCGGGAGTCGCGGAGGGCATCATCGACTGCCTGAAACAGGGCCAATCCGATCCCGCCATCACCGCAATGATTCTGATCGGCGCCGGCCGCAGCTTTATCGCCGGCGCCGACATCCGCGGCTTCGGCACCGGCCGCAAGCGCCTGCCGCTCGGCGAGCGCGTCTACGACATCCTCGACGCCAGCAGCAAACCCGTCGTCGCCGCCATCCACGGCTACGCCCTCGGCGGCGGTCTGGAAATCGCACTCGCCTGCCATTACCGCATCGCCGTCGAAAGCGCGAAGGTCGGCCTGCCCGAGGTGCTGATCGGCATCCTGCCCGGTGGCGGCGGCACACAGCGTCTGCCACGCCTGGTCGGCCCGCAGGCGGCGATGGACATGATCGTTACCGGCCGCCACGTGCCCGCGCGCGAAGCCGGCGCCCTCGGCATCATCGGCGAAGTCATTCCGGATGCGGCCGGCCTGCGCGACAGCGCCATCGCCTACGCACGCCGCATCGCTGCCATCCGACCGCTGCCGCGCGTACGCGACCCGGACGACAAGCTGATGCAGGCCAAGGCCGACCCCGGCATCTTCGACGCGATGCGCAAATCCATCGCCCGCCGCGCGCGCAACCAAAAAGCCCCTTACAACTGCATCGCCGCCGTCGAGGCCGCCTGCACGCTGCCCTTCGATGACGGCATCCGCCGCGAATCGGAGCTGTTCCAGGAGCTGGAAAATTCCGACGAAGCCCGCGCGCTGCGCTACGCCTTCTTCGCCGAACGTGAAGTAGCCAAACTACCCGACATACCCGCTGGCCTCGCCGCAAGACCATTCGAGACCGCCGCCGTGATCGGCGCCGGCACCATGGGCGGCGGCATCGCCATGAGCTTCGCCGATTTCGGCTTCCCGGTGAAGATCATGGACTCCACTCAAGACTCTCTCGATCGCGGCATGGAACGAATCCGCGGCAATTACACCACCTCGGTCAAGCGCGGCAGCCTGGCCGAGGACGAGATGCACCGTCGCCTCGCCCGCATCGAGCCAGTGCTGACCTACGACGATATCAAGGACGCCGACGTCGTCATCGAGGCGGTGTTCGAGGAAATGGAGGTCAAGAAGCCCATCTTCGCCAGGCTCGATCAGGTCATGAAATCGGGCGCGCTGTTGCTCTCCAACACCTCCGCGCTCGACATCGACGCCCTCGCCGCAATGACGAAGCGCCCGGGCGACGTCGCCGGCGCGCACTTCTTCAGCCCCGCCAACGTCATGAAACTGCTGGAGGTCGTCCGCGGCGCGAAGACCTTGCCCGAAACCCTGCTGTCAACCATGCAGATGGGCCGCAAGATCGGCAAGATCGCCGCCGTCGCCGGCAACTGCGACGGCTTCCTCGCCAACCGCTCGCGCGCCCCTTTCAATAGCGAAATGGTCATCCTGTTGGAGGAAGGCTGCCTGCCCGAGCAGGTCGATAAGGTCATGGTCGATTTCGGCTATCCGATGGGGCCATTCGCGGTCGGCGACCTGGCCGGCCTCGACATCGGTGCCGCCGGCCGCCGCCGCCGCGCCGCCGCCAATCCGAACTACCGCAAGCTGCCGATCGCAGACCGCCTGGTCGAGCTCGGCCGCTACGGCCAGAAGACCGGTGCCGGCTGGTACCGATATGAAAAAGGCGACCGCACCCCGCACCCGGACCCCGAGGTGGCCACCATCATCAAACAGGTCGCTGCCGACATGAAAGTGCCGCAGCGGACTTTCACCGACCAGGAAATCCTGCGCCGCCTGCTGTTCTCCTCGGTCAACGAAGCCTGCAAGATCCTTGACGAAGGCATCGCCTACCGCGCCAGCGACATCGACGTTATGTGGCTGCACGGCTTCGGTTTTCCGCGTTATCGCGGCGGCCTGATGTTCTGGGCCGACGGCATCGGCGTGCGCGATGTCTATAATCAGATCGCCGCCTGGCATCAGCAATACGGGGAGCGCTGGGCCCCGTCGGCCCTGCTGCGCCGCCTGGCCGATTCCGGCACGCCCTTACGTGAAGCGAAATCCGGACATCACGATTGACGCTGACGAAGCCGCCTGCCTATCCTCGCGGCCAAGCCAAAAACACGTCGCCTGCCTCGATCGGGCGCCCAAGGGGAGTCGTCCAACGTTGGTAGACGCAGTGCGCCTGCTGCAACTTGTCATCAATGGAGCCGCGGCCGGCTGTATCTACGGCCTGATCGCCCTTGGATTCGTCTTGATCTACAAGGCGACCGAGATGATCAACTTCGCCCAAGGCGACATCATGATGCTGGGCGGCTTCTTTGCGTTCGCGTTGATCGCGCATTTCGGACTGAACTACTGGGTCGGCGCGGCGCTGGCCATCGCGCTGACCGCGGCCTTTGGTTTCGCCCTCGACGCACTGATCCTGCGCCGCGTAATCGGCCAGCCGCAATTTGCCGTGGTGATGCTGACGCTGGGCCTTGGTTTCATCTTCCGCGCCGTCGCCGGCATCACCTGGGGCTACGATTCGGTCGGCTTCGAGACACCGTTCACCAACCGCACCGTCAAGCTGGGCGGCCTGGTATTGGGCGCCGATAATCTGTCAATCATCGTGGGCACCGTGGTCCTGTGCGCCGTGCTCTATATGTTCTTCAGTCGCACCCGTTTGGGCATCGCGATGCAGGCGTCATCGCAGAATCAGCTCGCCGCCTACTACATGGGCATCCCGGTGCGCACGGTATTTTCCCTGATCTGGGCTATCAGTTCCGGAGTCGCGGCAGTCGCCGCTATCCTGCTGGCGCCGGTGTCGATGATCGACGTGAACATGGGTTTCCTCGGGATCAAGGCGTTCGCCGCGGCTGTGCTGGGCGGCTTCGGATCGATCCCGGGCGCATTGGTCGGCGGCGTGATCGTTGGCGTCAGCGAACAGTTGTCCGGCTATTACCTGCCGGCCGGTTTCCAGGAAGTCACAGCCAACGTCGTGCTATTGGGCACCCTGGTGCTGCGGCCGCAGGGCCTGTTCTCCGACGCCTTGCGCAAGCGGGTGTAGAACCATGCGCACATTGTTTCGCACCAGCTACCGACAGGATCTGCGACTGTGGCGCCATGGCGGCGACCTGTTCTGGTACGGCCTGCTCGGCATTGTGCTGCTGCTGATTCCCGCGGCCCTTGGCGAGTTCTACGTGGGTGAACTCGGCGGCGTATTCATCTTCGCAATCGCCGGCGTCGGGCTGATGATGCTGACCGGCTACACCGGCCTGGTGAACCTCGGCCATGCGGCCTTCCTCGGTATCGGTGCCTACACCAACGCCATCCTGCTGCATGCCGGCGTGCCGTTCATCGTTACGCTGCCGGCGGCCGGCCTGGTGACGGCATTCGCCGGTGTCCTCATCGGCATCCCGACCCTGCGCATGAGCGGGCTGTATCTGGCGATCGCGACCCTCGCCTTCGGTGCCATTGTCGGCACGGTGCTGCAGAAATGGGACTCGGTCACCGGCGGCTTCGACGGTTTCGCTGTCCCCACGCCGAGCATCTTCGGCTGGCCGATCGAGGGTGCGACCGGTGTCTATTACCTGTCGCTTGCAGTCCTGGTCTTCGTGTTGTGGGTCGGGGCCAACGTGCTGCGTACGCCGTTGGGTCGCGCCATGGTGGCAATCCGCGACAGCGAAATCTCGGCCCAGAGCATGGGAATCAACCTGGCGCTGTACAAGACCGTTGCGTTCGCGATCAGCGCCGGCATGACCGGCCTGGCGGGCGCGCTGTTCGCGCATTACGTCCGCTTCCTGGCGCCGGACTCTTTCGACATTCTGCTATCGATCCAGTTCGTCACCATCGTTTTCGTCGGCGGCCTCGGCTCTCTGCATGGCGCGATCTTCGGCGCGCTGTTCGTGCGCCTGCTGCCGCAGGCCATCGCCATCGTGCGCGACGACCTGCCCTTCGGCATCGGCCGCATGCCAGGACTGGAACCGTCACTGTTCGGCCTTATTCTGGTGCTGTGCATCCTGTTCGAGCCCGCCGGCATCTACGGCCGCTGGTTGAAAACCAAACGCTGGTTCCAGGAATATCCGCTGCACCGTCGCGCGGCCAAGCGGCGGCAGAAAACCTATGCGCGATCGGAACGGCTACGATGAGCCTGTTCCACGCCGAGGACATCTCGATCCGTTTCGGTGGCATCCGCGCCGTCGACGCTGTCAGTTTCGACGTCGAGCCAGGCGAGGTCTTCTCCATCATCGGCCCCAACGGCGCCGGCAAGACCACGATCTTCAATCTGATCAGCCGTATCTACGATCCGACCTCAGGGCGGCTGATGCTGGATGGCCAGGATATCACCCGCACGCCACCGTATCGAATCGCCAGCCTGGGCATTGCGCGGACCTTCCAGAACATCGAGCTGTTCACCAACGCGACCCTGTTGCAGAATTTGCTGATCGGCCGGCATTGTCACTCGAAGGCCAGTTTCCTGGCGCAGCTTTGCTTTCTGCCGTCGGTACAGCGCGAGGAAATCATCCATCGAGAAAAGGCCGAGGACGTCATCGCCTTTCTGGGCCTGGAACGATACCGCGACACGCTGATCGCCAATCTGCCCTACGGCGTGCGCAAGGTGGTCGAACTCGGCCGCGCCCTGTGCACGGAACCGCGGCTGCTGCTGCTGGACGAACCCTCCTCCGGTCTGAATGTTGAGGAAACTGAACTGATGGGGTTCTGGATCGAGGACATCAAGAAGGACCTTGGCATCACCGTCATCATGGTCGAGCACGATATGAATCTTGTGCGTCAGGTGTCCGACCGCGTCATGGCGCTGAACTACGGACGCATGATGGCGCTCGGCACGCCAGCCGAAGTGCAGAACCATCCGGAAGTGATCCGCGCCTATATCGGGGGCGAGGCATGAGCGACGCTGCGTCTTTGCTGCGCGTCGACGGGATCGAAACGTATTACGGTCCCATCCGAGCCATCGGCGGCGTCAGCCTGGATGTCGCAGCCGGTCAGATCGTGACGGTGCTCGGCGCAAACGGCGCCGGCAAGACAACGGTGTTGCGCACCATAAGCGGCGTGATGGACCCGGAACGAGGCCGCGTGATGTTCGACGGGCGCGAGATCCAGGGCATGGCGCCGGACCGTGTGATGCGCCTGGGCATGTGCCACGTGCCGGAGGGGCGCGAGGTGTTTCCCTTCCTGACGGTGCACGAAAATCTGATGATGGGCGCTTACACGCGCCACGATCGCGATGGGGTGGCCCATGATCTGGAATTGTGTTTCGGCTATTTCCCCCGCCTGAAGGAACGCGCGCATCAGCGTGCCGGCCTGCTGTCGGGCGGCGAGCAGCAGATGCTGGCGATCAGCCGCGCATTGATGGGCAAGCCGAAACTTCTGTTGTTGGATGAGCCATCATTGGGCCTGTCGCCAATCCTGGTGCTGCAGATCTTCGACATCGTGCGCCGCATCAATGCCGAGCAGGGCGTCGCCATTCTGTTGGTGGAACAGAATGCCCATATCGCGCTGAAGACCGCCGACTACGGCTACATCCTGGAGGTCGGCCGCGTGGTTATGGCAGACCACTGCACCAACCTGATGCGGCTGGATGCGATCAAGGAGTTTTATCTCGGCCAGAAGGAAGCCGGCGTCCGCGGGCAACGCCGCTACAAGAGGCAGAAGCTGTGGCACTGACCGCTGGCTCCATCACCAACATTCCGGCGCTGCTGCATCAACGCGCCGATGCGCATGCGCAGGAAGTCATCCTGCGCAAGAAACAACGCGGCATCTGGATGGCGGTCACCTGGGCAGAACTCGCAACGCGCGTGCGCCAGACCGGCATGGCCCTGGTGGCGAGCGGCGTAAGCGCGGGCAATGTCGTCGGCGTGCTGTCGAACACCAGACCGGAAGCCGTCTGTGCCGACCTGGCGGCGTTGTCGGTCGGCTGTGTCAGCGCCTGCCTGGTGCCGCAGGACGACGCGGACGCGGTTGCACGGATGCTCCGCGACACCGAGTGCAGATTGTTGTTTGTCGACAACGAAGAGCAGCTCGACAAGGCCTTGCTCGCGCGCGCGCAATGCCCCACGCTGCAGCGCATCGTTATCTTCGACATGAAGGGACTACGCGATCTGGAAGATCCAATGTGCGAGAGCCTGGCAGGGTTTCTTGCGCGTGGCGTGGTGCACGACCGGGACAATCCGACCGGTTGGGACGCTGCGTGCCAGGCAGTCACCCCGGATCGGCCCGCGGCCTTGCTGTTGCCGATCGGCAATGGTGGGATTGTGGAGTCGCTGACCCATCGCGACGTCATGACCGTGGTGGCGGACACCGCCGCGCGGCTGGGACAGCACCACGGTGACGAGCGCGTAGCCTTCCTGCCCATGAGCGGCATGATGGAGCGTGTGCTCGGCCTTTACGTCGCGCTGTTCACACGCACCGTCAGCAACTATCTTGAAAGTCCCGACACGTTGGTCGAGAATCTGCGCGAGCTGCAGCCAACCGTGTTGGGTGCATCGCCGGCGGTTTGGGAACGGTTTCGTGCCCGGATCATCGCCGAGGTGGACGGCGCCAGTTGGTTGCAACGGTCGATGTTCAACACCGCCATGCGCATCGGCCAGCAGTCCAATGGCAGCGGCGCAATGGGGTGGCTTGCGCGCAGCTTCGTGCTGGGCAGCGTGCGGCGCGAGATGGGATTGTCGCGGCTGCGCCTTGCCTGCATCGGTGCGGCCTCGCCACCCGCGGACGTTGCGCAATGGTATCTCGCGCTCGGTATCGCAATGACCCGGCTTGACGGGGAATGCGCGCGCGGCGCCGCCAATGGTGAGAAGTTGCGAGCGCTGATCGAGGAGTTCACCTGCGCCGCCTGACCGCCGTAGGCGATGCAGTGCGTGGCGGCCGCCAGCCGTCAGGAACGCGGCGGACGTGCAGGGGAGGATAACAACATGCGACGCCTATGTCTCGTCGCGGCCGCACTGACCGCGCTCACGATCCACGCGAAGGCAGCCGATGTCCGCGGGGTGACCGACAAGGAAATCCTGATCGGCACCTACACCGATCTGTCGGGCGTTACCGCGATGTGGGGCGTGAACAACTCCAACGCCTGGCGGATGGTTTTCGATGAAACGAACGCGGCTGGTGGCATCAATGGCCGAATGATCAAGTACATCGTGGAGGACAACCAGTATCAGGTGCCGCGATCGGTACAAGCGATGAACAAACTTATCAACCGCGACGGCATCTTCATCGCGGTCGCGAATGGCGGCACGCCGATGAACAATGCGACGATGCCGGATCAGATCGCCAAGGGCGTGCCGAACGTGTTTCCGCTGACCTCGGCACGATCGATGTATGAACCGTTGAACCATCTGAAGTTCGGGCTCGCGGCATCGTACTATGACCAGATGCGGTCCGGCGTGAAATACTTCGTTGAGGTGCGGCACAAGACGCGGATTTGCGGCATGTCGCAGGATTCTGATTTCGGTCGCGATGTGATGGACGGCGCGCGCGATCAGCTCAAGGCGATGAACATGTCGCTGACCGCGGAGACGTTGCATAAGCCCACCGACACCGACTTCAACGCCTCGGTCGCGCGGCTACGCGATGCGCAGTGCGACCTGATCCTGCTGGGCACCATCGTGCGCGACACGATCCAGATCATCTCGGCGGTAAACAAGGTGGGCTGGAAGGTGGATATGCTCGGCCAGGCCGCCAGCTATGACGAGGCGGTGGCAGAGATTCCCGGCGGTGGCGGCGAAGGGTTCTACTCGATGGCGCCAATCCTGTTCGCCACCGCTGACGATCCGCGTCCGGTGGTTCAGGCATTCGTCAAGAACTATAAGGCACTCTACGGCAAGGATCCGAATTTCGCCGCGCAGATTGGTTACACGGCGGCCGAGTTGACGGTGCAGGCACTAAAGAACGCCGGCCGGAACCTGACGGTCGACAGTTTTGTTACCGGCATGGAGAGCATCAAGAACTGGCAGGACAAGTTTGGTGCGCCACCGATCACCTTCAGCGCGACCAAACACCAAGGATCGAACGAGTCGTTTCTCTGCCAGGTCAAAGGCGGCCATTGGCATTCCGAACTGGAAGCGCCACTCAGCTATTGATCGCGACGACCCGGCGCGCCGCGACGCGCCGGGTCACAACGTCT
>Ga0326727_10006997_pt1 | contig 30318 bp, 31 predicted proteins | sample MB2enrmetagenome_FD_207643 | JGI IMG/M metagenome (GOLD analysis project Ga0326727, IMG submission 207643) | Lab enriched peat soil microbial communities from McLean, Ithaca, NY, United States - MB29MY | ecosystem: Environmental > Terrestrial > Soil > Wetlands > Peat | place: USA: New York... | reverse complement strand
GATCACCCGAGTAGCGTTTGTCGTCAAGCCACTTTTTCTCGGTCCCCCAGTAAATATCCTCCTGGGGCTCCCAGATGTCTTCGCGCCCTCCGCCGAAACCGAAGGTCTTGAAACCCATCGATTCCAAGGCGACGTTGCCGGCGAGGATCATCAGGTCGGCCCAGGAAATCTTCCGGCCGTATTTCTGCTTGATCGGCCAGAGCAGTCGGCGCGCCTTGTCGAGGTTGATATTGTCGGGCCAGCTGTTGACGGGCGGAAAACGCTGGTTGCCGGCCCCTGCACCCCCGCGGCCATCACCAATGCGGTAGGTGCCCGCGCTATGCCACGCCATTCGAATCAAGAGCGGCCCGTAGTGGCCGAAGTCCGCCGGCCACCAGTCCTGCGACTTCGTCATCAGTTCACGGAGGTCCTTCTTCACGGCCTCCAAGTCGAGACTCTTGAACTCTTTAGCGTAGTTGAAACCCTCGCCCATCGGATTGGACTTGGAAGAATGCTGGCGCAGGATATCGAGCCTCAACTGGTTCGGCCACCAGTCTCGGTTCGTCGTGCCGCCTTTCTTATCCAAATAATAACACCTACTTGATTAAACGACGCCGTTCCCCGGCAATATTAGATTTGTGTGTTCCGTCTACAAGAGACTCACCTCGGCGAAAACTGCACTGAGCAAATCTGAATCTGAAGAACTCCAGTAGCTAAAGCCGTCGAATCATATCATCGCGTGAAGTGACACGCAACGTGACGTTGACGCAACGCCTTTGATGCGGGACACGATTAAAACGCTTCATCTGGAATTGAAATCCAACACTCCGTCCATGAACAAAACGCCCGGGAAAAGTTTCATGTCGTTGAGCCATAATTTACTCCCTCAATTTACAATGTGTCGATGTGTCGTCGTTCTTCTTCAATTCTTGTAATTCATAATTCATTGTCTCATAGTTCGTAGCGTATTATCGGTCATCGTATTCGTGTCTTTAGCGCTTCGTGGCGTGCGTGTTAGTCGTTCAATTCTAAATTTTAGAATTTAATCTATTAAGGGGAAAACGGCGGCGGGTATCCGTGGTGCGGCCGTCGTAATTTGAACCGTCGTCGTTCGTCGTTAGAATAAGTGTGTGTGCTGCAAACGGTGCGAGCATCCAGCTTCGAGCCGTTGTGAATATGCTGATTTAGGTAGACTGTGGGGCGAGGCGAACTGGAGACATTCACCGTTGTATCCAGAGCCTATACGAGTAGGTTAAGATCGACTTGCTATGGAGAGTGGGAGCTTTCTTCATGGTTAGGGGGATGGGCTTGTTCGAACATTTTCATCGCAGCCTCCCGCCTCTCTTCCATTTCTCTGCGGGACATGGGGATCAGCATAGATAGTGACCAAGAATGGCCAAACGGATCAGTCAGCTGGCCGTACCGTTCACCCCAAAACATGTCATCCAGTTGCATGTTTACCTTCGCTCCGGCTTCAACCGCTCTTTTCCAGAGCGCGTCCACGTTCTTGGAATAGATGTGGAGTGTTACCGAGACCGCGCCGAGTTCGATGGGATCCCTATGTGATGCACCAGGGAAAACGTCAGACATCATGACTATGCTATCCCCAATCCTCATCCGAGCGTGCAGCAGTTTACCTTCAGGCCCTTCCTGACGCGCTATCTCTTTGGCTCCGAAGGCCCTCTCATACCAATCAATCGCTTGCGCCGCACCCTTGATCGCGAGATACGGTGTTACGGTGTGGAAGCCTCTCGGAATAGGCTCGAACTTCTTTGGCTTCGCCTTTTTCTTTCTACGCGCTGTTTTCTTAGGCACCTGCGTTCCCTGCATTTCCAGGTTTCTTCATCAGCGAATATAAACGTCGCAGGGCAACGATCCGTTAACGCGAACGCTATCGTTGCCAGTTGCAGTTTTTTCAAGGATTCAATGAGGATAGCAATGCGATGTTCTGCAATCCCGCCATCCAGTGCCCTATCGCTAACAAAATCATGAAGAGCATGATTGCCGCGGCTTGGCCAGCGCTTCCCCCGAATGAACTTGCCCTCGTAAATGAGTAGGCTTTCCAAATCAGGACTATTTCAAACGCCCACGTAGTCGCCAAGCCAATGAACAGGCCCGTCGTACCCAAGCCCAAGTTATACATGAGGAATATTACGAAGACATTTCCAACCTCCTCGAAGCTGCCCCTGAACATGGGATTAATGAGCGCAGTAATCGTGGACCCAGAATCGATCAGTTCACCCGTCACCAAAGCCAACGTAGCAACATTTACGTAGGATCGAAGCGACGCCAACTTTGTTACGGCACTTCCTGCTATTTGGTTCTCGAGAATAGCAACTACCCGGTAACCGATAGTCTGCGGTTCAAGGCTAAGAGTGGATAAAACGCCCTATAATTTGGCGTTACCTCCCGCCGCAATATTTGAATTCGAGTGGGTGATCTCTAATCCGAGTGGTCTGAAATTGCCAAAGGTTATAGTGAAAGCGAACGAAAACGGCCCTAACCTCGTTATGGTTGATGGCACTGTCTCAACCGCTTTGTGTAGGTGCGGTCAATCCGGGAACAAACCGTTCTGCGACGGGACGCATCGCAAAGTCAACTTCACTGCGCCTGCAGCGGAAGTTAAAATCACCGAATAAGCCGTCATCGGGAAGCCGTACCTGAGCAGTTGACAGCTCAAAAGTCTCCCACCATTATCTTTCCGTTCATGCAATGTTGATTTCAAATTAAGATTCTACGTCAATAGACCGGAATTCCTACGGGAATCCTTATCCTTAGTCCATTGAACTTGAACGTAGGTTCGTGGTGCGGCCTGAGAGGAGTTAGCCGTGATTCGCACGTGTCTAGAGGCGGATTTCGAAGCGATTTACATCATCGTTAACGAGGCCGCACAAGCGTATCGTGGCGTTATCCCCACTGATTGTTGGAGGGAACCCTACATGGGAAGAGATGAGCTTCGAGGCGAAATCAGGTGGTGTTCTGGGGATACGAGGAAAACGGTCACCTACTCGGCGTCATGGGCATACAGGACGTTAAAGATGTAAGTCTGATCCGGCATGCATACGTACGCTCGACCAAGCAGCATCATGGTTTAGGAAGCAAGTTACTGTCACACCTACGCAGTCTGACGAGTCGTCCCATCTTAGTTGGCACGTGGGAGGATGCAAGCTGGGCGGTACGTTTCTACACAAATCATGGCTTCAAACTGGTGCCGAAAGAAACAAAGGATCGACTACTGAGAGAGTATTGGTCAATCTCGGATCGTCAGATTGAAACCTCAGTCGTTCTAGCGGACGATGGGTGGGTTAAGCAGCACACGTAATTGCTCGTACCGTTAGATTCAACATAACAAGCAAGTGGGCTGGCAACCGGGAATACTAGAGCGAGGGCAACGGTCACAAAGATCCAATCGGTTACAGATATAACCCTCTTTACGTGTGTTGGCTGGCGAGTTGTTTGAGTGTGAAGTGTCCGTCTTGCGGTAACGAGATGCCGGAAGGTAACAAGTTCTGTCCCAGTTGCGGCTTCAAGCTCGAGACCACACAACCTCAAGCCGCAACTTCAGTCGGCTCCAGTTCAGTATTCTCGGGTAGGGAGTATATTATCGAGCAGAAGATTGCTGCATTGCGAGATACCTTCGGCATTAAGGATCGAAACGGTGGCTTGCTCGCTTACGTGAAGAAGAAACTCGTCAGCTGGGGGCCACAATTCTACTTCGAAACACCAGACGGATCCGCACTGGGTGAGATGAGGGGTAAGGTACTAACGGTTAGGCCGACGTTCGAAATCTACAACCCTCAGGGACTTGTAGCAGTCGTCAAGAAGAAGGTTCTCAAACTACTGGGTTCAGAATGGTGGCTTGAGGATCCATCTGGAAAAGAGATTGGACGGATAAAGGGAAACGTAACCGAGCATGAATTCTCGATCCAATCACCGTCAGGCGCCCAGATAGCTCTGATCCATAAGAAGTGGGTCAGCATCCGAGATTCCTACAGCGTTGAGATACTAAGCCAGGAAATCGAACCTTTCGTAATTCTAGCCTACGCGATTGCTATGGACCATGCCCAATTCAAAGTTGCAAAGGGAGTCTTCAACACAGGGTTCGGAGGCTTGGGCGGATCATCACCCGGCTTCTAGCTCGAATGGATCGTTAGCCTCAATCTGTCTTCGTAGGACTACGGCTCCAAGGTCGCCAAAAATAGAGAATGATGTGCAGCGATCAAATTCTCTTTGGTTGTGAAACCGTCTTCTCGTTCATCACGTCACCAGTGTTCAAGGTTGATTTCGGTTCTATCAAAACAACATGGACTTCTTCATTGGCAACTGGTTTATGCTCAACTCCCTTCGGAATTATGATGAACTCGCCCTCGTCTAACCAAATGTCTTTATCCCTTAGTTTGATCAGCAGTTTTCCTTTCTTTACAAGAAATAATTCGTCCTCGGATTCGTGTTTGTGCCATACGAATTCGCCCTTCAATTTGTCAACTTTAACATAAGAATCGTTGAGTTCGCCTACGATGTACGGCACCCAATATTCGTTGAATACGGTGAACTTCTGAGCTAAGTTTACCTTCTCAACGTTAACGTGTCCCAAACCACGGGCCTAGTTTGTTATTTCTTCTCGGTCCAGTCGTAGAATCCGTGCCCAGTTTTCCTTCCTAGTAGGTTGGCGCGCACCATTTGTTTGAGTAGGTTGGGTGGGCGGAATTTTGGATCCCCAGTCTCGTTCACCATCACGTCTGTGATGAAGAGGTGTGTGTCCGCGCCGACGTAGTCAACTAGTTTCAGTGGGCCCATCGGCCAATTCAAGCCTAAGGTAATTGCTTTGTCAATATCCTCAGGATCTGCAACTCCCTCTGCAACTAGAAATACGGCCTCGTTGAGGGCGGGTACTAGAATTCGGTTTACGATGAAACCAGGCGTATCCTTCTTGACTAGCACTGACTCTTTCCCAAGCTTTGCCGAGACCTGTTTTATTGTCTCCACCGTTTCATCTGAGGTCTTCAGGCCGCGGACAATCTCGATCAATCGCATCAATTGTGGAGGGTTGAAGAAATGCATCCCACAAACCTTCTCAGCCCTCTTTGTAGCAGCCCCAATCTCGGTAATGCTGATCGAGGACGTGTTAGATGCAATTATTGCGTGGGGGGGAGCATACTTGTCTGCCTCCGCAAGAACAGCTTTCTTGAGTGGCGGATTCTCAGTGACTGCTTCGAGAACTAGGTCTACGTTCTGAACAGCCTCTTTCAGGTCCAGGGTGGGGCGAATTCTGTTGAGAATCTCTTTCGATTCGGCCTCGCTAATGGTTCCTTTCTTTACGAAGCGTTGGAGGCTATCTTTGATCATCTTCATGCCGTTATCGACGAAACGTTGCTCGATATCCCGCATATTGACCTCGAATTTGCCGGTTTGAGCGCAGACTTGAGTGATGCCATGACCCATTAGGCCAGCGCCAAGAACGCATACTCGCTTCACTTCCATACTAATCCACGGCTCCATAGTCCGTTTTTGAAGCGAGATATGCTTTCCCATTCTGGAAATGCTTGCCTACGAATCTGAGGATAGGGTGGAGGAACTGTACCTCATTACGATTTAGTCTACCGACGCTGTGCCGCTACTTCCTTTACTGCGCCTTCGAAGATTTCCAACCCTTCATCGATGATTTCATGGGTTACTATGAGCGGGGGTGCGAAGCGCATCGATGATTTGCCCGCCGTTATTATTGCCAATCCTCGTTTGAAGCATTTGTTTGTTATGTCCTCCACTTCCTGAGCTGCCGGTTCCTTGGTTTCCGGATCTTTGACGAACTCCACGCCGACCATCAAGCCTTTGCCGCGCACATCACCCATCATGGGATACGCTTGTTGCATTTCCTTAAGCCGCTTCATTAGGTACGCTCCTTGGCGCGTGGCGTTCTCCATGAGCTTCTCTTCCTTTATGATATCAATTACCTGTAACGCGGCTGCACAGGCTACAGGGTTGCCGCCAAAGGTATTGGCATGTGATCCACCCTCCCAATCCATGAGTTCTTCCTTTGCGATTGCGGCCCCCAATGGGAGACCGGATGCAAGAGCCTTAGCGCAGGTCAAGATGTCGGGTGTTACTCCCCAGTGTTCTAAAGCAAACCATTTTCCGGACCGTCCCATTCCAGATTGAATTTCGTCATCCACCAATAGAATATCATACTTGTCTAGGATCTTCTTGAGGCGCTGGAAATATTCGTCGGGCGGGACAACGTAGCCTCCCTCTCCCTGAATTGGTTCTACGAACATTGCTGCGGTGTCTTCAGGCGGGTGGTACTTTCTGAGTACCTCTTCTTCTATGAAATCGACGCACCACATATCACATTCTGGATACTTGAGGCCGAAGGGGCAACGGTAACAGTAAGGATAAGGAACATGGGTCACTTCTGGGACTAGTGGAAAGAAGTGCCTTCTCTGAACCGGTTTACTCGCAGTTAGAGCCATCGTTCCGAAACTTCTTCCATGAAACGAACCGGTATAGGCTAAGAAGAGGGGGTTGCGCGTATGCCAACGGGCCATCTTCATTGCTGCCTCGTTCGCCTCCGCACCACTGTTACAGAAGAACACTTTCTTAGGAAACGAACCGGGCGTAATCCTAGTAAGTTGTTCCCCAAGATCGACGATTGGCTTATAGTAGAAGTCAGTCCACGAATAGTGAATGAGTTTCTCCGCTTGATCCTTAATCGCTTTGACTACGCGCGGGTGAGAATGGCCTACGGCTAAGACCACTAAACCCGAGTTGAAGTCTATGAACTCGTTACCATCCACATCCTTAACAACACATCCAGAACCAGACTCGGCTACGAGGGGATACCAACGAACGACTGATTGCGATAGGATTCGTGCATCCTTCTCAAGTAATTCCCTAGCCTTAGGTCCTGGCGGGGTAACGACGATCTTGTGCTTCTCAACTTTCGTTACCATTTCAATTCACTCGTAGTTGAGTACAAGTTGAGCGCTTAAGGCGAGAATTGTAAAAGGTTTCCGTTTGTCTACCCCAACTAAGACACGTCCGCCTTAAGGCCTCAAATCGATGTCGTTAATTGGTACGTCTTCGGTTGATGGAGCAGGTACCGTTACCCGTTAATTTCACGAATTATCTTGCTGGGCCGTAACGTTACCTTCTTTGTGGTAACGGTACCTTCTCGCCAGTTGGAAGCTGCGGTTACTTTTCGTCTGCCGACTAGGCTTAGTTTCGGATTCTGCGCCTGACTAGTCCGTAGCCGATTATCATGAGGATTGCGAGGATTGGTAGGCCGATTGGGTATTCTGGGATTGGTGGGCCAGTCGTGGTTGTTGTGGTTGCGGCTGGTGTGAGTGGAACTGCAATCAACGACCAATCGCTGTAATCGGAATCGTATTCTGTGAGTGACCAAGAATTGGTCACCGATGAGCCGGAAGCGGCCTGACCGCTACCACCAGCCGCAAAGTTCTCGCCGGAGAAGTCATTCAGCGAACCTGAGTTCCAGTGCTGCGTTTGCCCCGATCCGCTCACCGCAACCGTAGAAAATCCGGGGGAGTACGGGGCGCTACCCGTACAATCACAAAGACCTACTGTATCCACAACCAAATCATTCGCGCTACCGGGCACAGATTCCGAAGCCGATAGTCCCGTGTAGAAAGTGTTATCCTCGCTGCCCACTGGTGTCCCCGTGCTAGCCACGTTAAAGTAAGATGCGGAGCCCGCAACGGCAAAGAGAAGGTAGTGATAATTAGATGTCGTACCGCAACACAACGTGACTGTGATCGTCGCCGTTCCGGTTGGGGGGTCTTGAAGCGCCCACAACTCTACGTGAACGTTGTTGCTGCTCGATACTTTCGTTGCCCCCGGGATAAGGGTCAGGGAGGCAGTGCCATATGTGACGCTAGTCACGTCTGACGGGCTAAGACCGGGTTCTACGACATAAACGTATGAGATGCCGACGATGAGAATCCTATTGCTCCCGGACCCAACAGTGTGAGACCATGCAAGCGTCGTGGGGCCGCCGTAACCGCAGCCGCTGCCGTAAGTGCAGCTTCTGCTGCCTGACGAATCGAAGATAATTGGCGATATCGCCCTGACGGGTTCGGGCGGAAGCAGAAAGAGTAAAGCTATGCTCAAAATGAGTAAAGCGAGAATAACGCTTCGGTGGCCGGCAGTTCGCAAAACACCCTCAACTGAACTACGGCTACGCCCATCGCTATATAAAACGACAGGCAAACAGCGCATAATGAACGGCACCGTTTCCTACGACTAACCCAACCCATTCGGGTACTCGCAAATCGAACATCGTCCACACAACATCATCGACGACAGCTATCGGGTTGGTTGTGTTGGGTATTAACGGAGCGAACACCGCCAGTCCCTTTGACCCTTCATTGGCATCACCTGTTAGCTCATGCTCAAAAAAATGTTCGCAGTTAACTATAGGCCCACTTATTTTTCACGCGCATTCTTAGGCCACGCGGGCCGAGCCTGCTTGCATTATGATTCCTTGATCAAGTATACGGAAAGGCATCCACGTGTCAGGATGGTGACCGAGGGTGTACTTGCTTATCCTAAGTCTTCGTTCTAGATTTTCTCCGGCTTCTACTTGCATTTCCACTACGAGATCGAATAAAGAGCTGAGCTTGGCGAGGGTACTCTTAGAGTGAATTTCAGAAGTGAGGGTTACGACCGCGGAGCCATGTTGTCTAACTTTAGCTACTATAGATGGGACGAGTCTAATGGCCCTCTCCTCTCCAATCATACCAATGAGGGTTGAAAGTGAGTCAAAGATGATAATGCTCCACCCGGCACCAAGTTCCTCGTAGAGTCTTCCGATAGCTAATTGCAAGTCGGTTGTATTCATGGGACAAAGCCTACTGCCGAACGGCGTCTCCGTATATTCCTGGACTCCGTCTTCCAGCCAAGAATACAGGTCTACCAATCTCAGGCTTGATCGAAGGTATGGCTTGACATCCCAACCATGTCCTAACATGCGTTCCACCAAGTCAGCAGAGGATCGTTCGGTAGAAATGTAGATGACCTTCCGCCCTGACTTCAGGAACTCGTGCGCGTATTGCTTACATAGCACCGATCTTCCGCTTCCAGGAGAACCTACATATAATCCCAAAATGTGCGGGTCGTCGTCCACAATATCCAATAGATTTCGAAATGTTCCAGTGAGGCTTTGTTCATCCACGATTGGGTTTCGTTCAGTCAAACTTTCATCTTGGCAATAATGTCAATAATTTTGGGACGCCGTACTTGATATAAGGCTGATGTAACCCGCCCTAGAACGTCTACGGAAAGATTTTCCTAAATACGTAATATGGCAGAACGGTTATCGTCGCTAGAAGAATTCTGAGCTCATCCCGGCGAAGTTGTAACGGTATCGAATATCTTGCCTGAAATTCTAGGAGGTTGTGGTTTGTTCAGCTTCGACGCTTTCCTCTTCTTCAAATTCGTCTTCGTCTTCCTCTCCTCCTCGCGAGAGGAGAATTTCGATTGTTGAAATGTTGCCTCTCGTGCCGTCGTAGCGGGTCACATCTTCTGAGCCGAGGTTTATGCTCTTGATGACTACGTACTTGAGGAAGCTATGCCGCAACGTTTGAACGGTGTCAATGGCTTTCTCTATTGCTTGGCCTCTTGCCCTGACCATTACTGTCCCGTTGCCCGAATTGAAGAGAGTTACGCAGGCTGTGACGTAGTTCATAACGGGTTTCTTGCCAATTCGAACAAGGTTCGGCTGACTCATCGAACATACCATTAGTAATATTGTTGGATTGCTTGTGAAGGGCGTCGTGTTTCAGGTTTTCTGGAAAGGAACCTCTCACGTTCTATTAAGATTGTTCGATGAAGAATTCACTATTAAAATAGGCTGCTCTTTCTAACCACCAATGGTATGCATTGGTCGAATGTGTTCGAGCCGTTCATACTTCTTGAGCAATGTTTCAACACCAGGCGCCTTGCGGAGAATTGCCTCGCGCATGAAAGTAATGATGGCTTCGTCTGAGGCTCCGCCTCTCAGAAGAGGTCTCAGGTCGAATCCGGACCTGTCAAATAGGCATGGAACGATTTTGCCATCCGCGGAGAGTCGTATTCTGTCGCAATCGGAGCAGAATGGTTGAGTTATTGAAGTGATTATTCCGATCTCACCTTTTCCGTCTTGAAACTTGTAGAGCTTTGCTGTACTTCCGGCCTGTCGCGGGATTGGATCCAAGTCGTAGTGTTCTCGAATTCTGTCCAGGATCTCATTTCCGCTGACTACCTTATCCATGCCCCAATGTCGCTGACCGTCGAAGGGCATGTACTCAATGAATCTCACCGTCACGTCACCTGCCTTGGCAAGTGAAGCGAGATCTGCTACCTCGTCCTCATTACAACCTCGAATGATCACTGCGTTTATTTTGAGCGGGTTGAAGCCGTTCGACTTGGCTTTCTTTATTCCAGCGACGACGTTCTCGAGGACGCCCCCCCCAGTTATCTGACTGAACCTTTCAGGCTTCAAACTGTGCAGGCTTACGGTGATTCCTTTCAATCCGGCCCGTCTTAGGGCTGAGGCTTTTTCGGCTAGGAGGAACCCGTTGGTTGTCATGCTCAGTTGGCGGAGGTTTGGAATGCTCGCTAGAAGCGCAACCAACTTCTCAATGTCACGTCGCATCAAGGGTTCGCCGCCACTCAAACGTATGTTCTCTACGCCCATATCCACGGAGAGGCACGCTACTCGCCGGATCTCCTCATAGCTGAGAATCTCATTCTGCGGTAGCCAGATTGGGTGCGTAGGCATGCAGAACTGACAGCGGAAGTTACAGCGGTCCGTAACCGAAATCCGGAGCTTACGCGCAACACGTCCAAAAGAATCGGTCAGAACCGTCACTAGACCTAAGCCGCCTGTGTAATCTTATCTAATGCTGAAAGTGCATCATTTAAAGGCTGATTTTCCTGGCAGCACGGCTAGTAATGGCCATCCTCGAAACTGTGAGGAGCTGAATGCGGTTCATGGTAGGCTCGAACGCCGTATCTTGAGATTGGTTCAAGGAATCGGCCGAAATGTGGCCTAAGTTAATACTGGCAGCCACGGTCGAAATAAATATCGGCACGGTTAAGGTGTCGAAGTAGCCATGCCCCGAAAAATTCCATCGTCATACATACGAAAACTGAACGAAGAACAAAAGAGAAGTAAGGTTTTCGCGGAAAAGGCAGCAGCAAAGAAACTAGAACCGAAGGATCCCGATTCGGGAAAACTCAAAGGATTCACGGGGATTTGTCAGACATGTGGGGCTCGCACGAAGTTCACGGTGGATAAGTTTGGTTACGCTACCTGCGGAAACTGCAGGGCGATTGCAAGTTACAAGTTCGGCCACGTAGCGTAATCTGATTTCAGGCAGTGTATCCTGTAACCGCGCTTTGCTCCAGTGCTTCGACTGGTGTATCAATCAGGTCGAGGTCGAAGACTTCCTCAAACCTGTTTCGAACTTCCTGCCTCACCTCACCTAAGTTCAGGTCTTTCCCAAGTAGGGCTTTCATCGAGGTCATTGTTGATCCGGAGAAGCCGCAGGGGTTGATCTTGTAGAAGTAACTTAAGTCCGTGTTCGCGTTGAGTGCGAATCCATGAAAGCTTACCCAGTTTCTGATCGCTGCCCCGATTGAAGCAATCTTCTTGCTACCTACCCATACACCCGTCTGCTCTCCCCGCCCGCCGGCTATGCCGAACTTTCTAATCGTCAGAATGAGGGTTTGCTCCATGTTTCTCAAGAATCCGTGAATGTCTCGTTCTCTCTCGTTCAGGTCTAGGATGGGATAACCCACTATCTGCCCCAAGCCGTGGTACGTCCACTGGCCTCCCCGCTCTATACGGAATACGAGAACGCCGCCTATTTGCGGAGGGATATCCCCGGTTACAGCTTTGCCTACTGTGAATACATGTGGGTGTTCCACTAGGATCAAACTGTCCTGAATCAGTTTCCTCGCGCGCAGATCAACGAGTTTTCGCTGAAGTTCCCATACTTCTGTGTAATCTCGTTGGCCGAGGTCGAGTAGGTTTCCTTTCGTTGTCATTTTTGCAGGATGTGAATCGCTTTTCCTTTTGCTGCCTCTGCTGCCTCCATCACACTTTCTGGCAAGGTGGGGTGGGGGTGAACTGTGAACCCAATGTCTTCCAGTGTTGCTCCCATTTCTATGGCGAGGGCGGCTTCGCTAATTAGGTCTGAGGCTTCGGGGCCCACTATGTGGACGCCGAGAACTAGATTGGAGCTCTTGTCGGCTACTATTTTGGCGAATCCCTCGGTTTCACCGGCGAGGAGTGCGCGTCCCAGGGCCGTAAATGGAAACTTTCCAATGATTGGGTCGTAACCCTTTTCCTTTGCTTGCGATTCGGTAAGGCCGACCGTTGCGATTTCAGGGTCAGTGAATACGACCCCTGGGATTGCGTGAAAGTCAGCTTCACTGTTCATTCCCGCGATAACCTCCGCCGCCACGATTCCTTCTTTGGAGGCTTTGTGTGCGAGCATGGGTGGGCCTACTACGTCTCCTATCGCGTAGACGCCAAGTGAATTGGTTTGCATCTTCTTGTTGACTTGAATGAACCCGTGCGAATCAGTTTGAACCCCGGCCGTTTCCAGGCCGATCTCGTCGCTGTTTGGACGTCTGCCGACGGTGACCAACACCTTGTCAGCGTCAAATGCGCCTTCCTTTCCATCCTCTAGGGTTGCGTATACTTTTCCGTCTCGATATTCCTTCGCCTTGGATTTGACATGGTATTCGATGCCAAGTTTTCGCAGTGACCTTTCGACGATTCTTACTAGGTCAATGTCGGTTCCTGGCAAGAGTTGGTCCAACATTTCGATTACGGTTACTTTGCTTCCAAGTTGGGCGTACATTGTTCCCATTTCCAATCCAGAGATTCCGCCTCCGATTATGGCCAACTTCTTCGGGACCTGTTGTAGTGACAGTGCTTCTGTGGAGCTGATTATCGTGGTTCCGTTGAATTTGAAAGTGGGAAGGTCGAAGTAACGCGAACCTGTAGCTATGATTATGTCCTTTGCTTCGATGGTTTCTATTCCAGTCGCTGTCTTTATTTCGAGTTGGTGAGCTCCAATGAATTTCCCGGTTCCTTTTACGAGCTTGATGTTGTTTCCTTTGAGTAGGTAGTCGATACCTGATACTAGTCGATCTACTACGCCCTGTTTCCATGCTTGCACTTTAGGAAAATCGACGTTGACTCCGGTTACCTCTAAGCCGATCTGTTTTGCTGCTTCAACTCGTTGTTTTAGTTTCGCGACGCGGATGAGTGCCTTCGAGGGTATGCATCCGATGTTTAGGCATACGCCGCCTAGCTTTTCTTTTTCTATGAGGATCGTTTCTTTTCCGAGTTGTCCGAGTCTTATGGCTGCCACATAACCGCCCGGACCACTTCCTAGCACGGCAGCTTCGGTTTTCTGTGTCATTTTAGTCCGTCTCGAGAAGAAGGAGTTTTGGGTCTTCCAAGTACTGTTTGATTGCGTTCACGAAGCGGGCTGCCATTGCGCCGTCCAATACTCGGTGGTCGAAGGATAGGGAGAGATAGGTCATGTCGCGGATTGTGATTTGGTTGTCCTTGACGACTGGGCGTTTGGTGATTTTGTGGAGTCCGAGTATGGCGACTTCTGGGTAATTGATTATTGGGGTGGCAAACACTCCGCCGATTGCGCCTATGTTGGTTATTGTGAAGGTGCTTCCCTGAACTTCATTCAAGGCTAGCTGTCCTGCGTGGGCTTTCTCGCTGAGCGTGGCAATTTCTGTTGCGAGTTGCGTTATCGATTTGTGTTCGGCATCCTTGATGACTGGAACGACTAACCCGGATTCGGTGTCGGTTGCTATGCCGATGTTGTAGTATTTCTTGAGAACTATCTCCTCCCTTTCCTCATCCAAGCTGGAGTTGAGGTAGGGATATTGTTTGAGTGCGGGAATTAGCGCCTTGACAACGAATGGTAGGTAGGTCAACTTCACTCCGCGTTTCTCTGCGGAAGTCTTGGCCCTCTCCCTCAGATGGACGATTTCGGTCATGTCGATCTCGTCGACGTGGGTTACTTGTGCAACCGCGTTTTTGGATTTAAGCATGTGTTCTGCGACTTTTCTGCGGATTCCGCGTAACGGAACTCGCTCTTCAACACCACGCGGCCCAGAGGTGGTCACAGCTACAGCCGCGACGGCTCTTCCTAGTTGGCTGAATCGTTGCACATCATCGTCCGTAATTCGGCCTCCGCGGCCAGTTCCTTGGACGACAGTTAAGTCTACACCAAGATCTCTTGCAAGCTTTCGTGTCGCGGGTGTCGCCAGTATGTCTTCGGGTTTCCGTGAAGCTTGAGGAAGGGGCGTGGGCGTTTTCGCTAATGTGTATGGATTCGGTTTCGTGGCGACGGGCGTCTTTTCGGGTGCCGAAACAATTGGTTGCTCACCTTTCTCTTCTATTGAGAGAAGAGCTTGCCCTACTTTGACGACTTCGCCCTCTTTGGCCATGAGTTTCTGGATTGTTCCTTGCCTGGGGGAGGGTATCTCTACGTTGACCTTATCTGTCATGATCTCGACGAGTGGTTGGTTTTCCTTTACCGTGTCTCCTTCTTTCACAAGCCATTTCACAACTTCGCCTTCAGCTACGCCTTCGCCTATGTCGGGCAGGCGGAACTCGTACACCAATCATCACTCTTTGCTGCTTAGAAGTTGTAGACTTTCTCGATTGCGGCTAGTACCCGGGGAGCGTTGGGCATGTATTCGTCTTCGAGAACGTACGGGAAGGGAACATCGAAGCCTGTCACCCGTAAGATAGGTGCCTTCAAACTTAGAATACAACGTTCTGCGATTTGCGCGGCTATTTCTGCGCCGAATCCACAGGTTTTGCATGCCTCATGTAGAATTACTGCCCTTCCGGTTTTCTTAACTGAATTTATGATTGTTTCGATGTCGAAGGGTACGATGGTTCTGATGTCGACAACTTCTACGTTGATGTTTTTTGTTGCTGCCAGTTCCGCCGCTTCCAATGCTACGTGGAGCATCGCGCCGTAGGCGAACACAACTACGTCATTTCCCTCGCGAGCAATGTTGGCCTTACCTATTGGGACTACGTATTCCTCGTTAGGGATCTCTCCGCGGACTGTTCGGTAAATTTTCTTAGGTTCAAGGAAAAGGACGGGGTCAGGGTCACGCATGGCAGATGTGAGGAGGCCTTTTGCGTCGTAGGGCGTTGCAGGAATCACAACTTTGAGTCCCGGTGTGTGGGCGAAGAAGGCCTCAGTGCTTTGGGAGTGGTAATGGCTGCCTCTGATACCGCCTCCGTAAGGAGTTCTGATCACGACGGGAGTTGTGTATTGACCTCCGGATCTGTATCTGAACTTGGCAAGTTCGCTTTGAATTTGGTCGAACGCTGGATAAATGAAATCCATAAACTGAATCTCTGGTACAGGCCTTAACCCATAGAGAGCCATCCCGATGGAGACCCCTATGATTCCTGACTCGGCGAGAGGCGTGTCGATGACGCGGTTTGGGCCAAATTCTTGGTATAATCCCTCAGTTGCTCGAAAGACACCGCCGTTGACGCCTACGTCTTCACCTAGTACTACGACCTTGTCATTTCGGGTCATTTCTTCCCGCAGCGCGTGGTTTACTGCTTGAACCACGTTCAGAACAGTCATTGATTATCCCCTTGCTGCTTCTCTTCGCGCAGTTCTCTCGACTGTTCTTCGAGATTCCACGGCATCGTGGCGTACACATCGGCGAATATGGTTTCGAGGGCGGGTTTGGGTAATTTCTCAGCGTGATGAACCGCTTCATCTATCTCACGATTTGTCTCATCCTGTGCCTTCTTTTCGTCTGCCTCACTCCAAATCCCTTCCCTTTCCAGATACTTTCGGAAGCGTACTAGTGGATCACGTTTCTGCCATTCCCCTAGCTCTTGTTCTGTCCTGTAGCGTGTTGGATCATCCGAAGATGAGTGTGCACCCATGCGGTAGGTCACGGCTTCTATGAGCGTTGGGCCCCCTCCCTTGCGGGCTTTTTCAACAGCGTCTTTTGTGGCTCGATAGACAGCGAGTATATCGTTCCCATCGACGCGAAAACCTTCGAACCCGTAAGCCTGCGCCTTGATTGCTATAGTCTCAGAAGCGGTCTGTCGCTCTACCGGGACAGAAATGGCCCAATGGTTGTTTAGGCAGAAGAAAACCGTTGGAGTCTTGTATACACCAGCGAAATTCATCCCCGCATGGAAATCGTTTGCAGATGTGGCCCCGTCTCCGAAATAGGTTAGCGTCACAATCGGATCATCTCTGATCTTCGCTGCGAGGGCGGCACCAACGGCCTGTGGAATTTGTGTGGCAATGGGTGCGGACCCTGAGACGTAGTTAGCAGTCTTGACGCCCAAGAGGTTCGTCAACTGCCGACCCTTCTGAACATCCTCAGCATTAGCAAAGTATTGGTCGAGCAGTTGATTGAGCGTTATGCCGCGCAAAAGCATTGATCCTACTTCTCTGTATGCGGGGAAAACCCAATCTTGCGGTTTCAAAGCATAGGCGCTTCCAATGTGTGCAGCTTCCTGCCCCAAACATCCGATGTAGAAGCCTATTCGTCCCTGTCGCTGCAACTGTAACCCACGAGTATCCAGATTTCTCGTTAGAACCATTACGCGGTAGAGCCGCCTCAGCTCGTCTTTGGGGATTTCTGGCTCCATCTTAGCAACTAACTCACCGCTGGGCTTGATAACCTGCAGTAGCTCGAGCGTCAAACCTGAACCCCTATTGAGGTTACGTGAAACGCAGGCAAAGCCGAACTATGGCTTGTAAAGCTTGCTCTTGCGCTAGCTCGTTCCATAAACAGCTTGCTTCAGGACTGTTAAAGATCAGTTAATGGCTTCCATCTTCTTCTTACGAATCAGTGCCTCGACGAAGAACTCCCCTGCTCTGTATGAACTTCTAACGAATGGGCCCGAGGCTACGTACAAGAATCCTAGGTTGTCAGCCAAGCGCTTGTAATGTTCGAACCTTTCCGGGGAGACATATTCGCTTACAGGAATATGACCCTTCGATGGTCGAAGGTACTGTCCAAGGGTTAGGATGTCTACATCTACACGCCTTAAGTCCTCCATCGTCGTGACGACGTCACTCTCAGTCTCACCCAAGCCGAGCATGATAGATGATTTCGAGTAAACGGGGGAGTCGACGTCCTTGATGTACTTGAGAACTCGAAGTGACTGTTCGTAGGTTGCTCTTGGATCTCGCACTTTCGGTGTTAGCGTTTCAGTGGTTTCGATGTTATGCGCAATGACTTCGGGTCCTGCTTCGATGACCTTCTTTACGCTCGCCAGGTCGCCTTGGAAGTCGGGTATGAGGACTTCTGTGATTACGTCTGGGTCTCTTTGTTTAATTGCTTTGATGGTGGATGCGAAGTGTTCTGATCCGCCGTCTGGAATGTCATCTCTATCGACTGAAGTTATCACGACGTACCTTAAGCCTAGGTCTGCAATGGCTTGCGCGACCTTCACGGGTTCAAGGACGTCCAACGTGCTGTGTGGGTTTCCTGTCTTAACCATGCAGAACCGACAGCCACGCGTACACGTGTCGCCCATGAGCATGAATGTCGCCGTTCCTCCTCCCCAACATTCAGCTACGTTGGGACAGTGTGCTTCTTCACATACGGTGTGGAGGTTGTGGTTTCGGAGCATGCTCTTGATTTTTTCGTAGTTGTAGCCCGTTGGATATTTCACACGTAACCAATCTGGCTTCTGTCCCGTGTCTTCTTGGATCTGTAGTACGCGTGAGTATCGAGGCATGGAAGCGGCCCTGGTGAGTCAGAGACTAGAGTTCGTGCATTTGGCTTTTGCTTTGTTGGGTAACGGTCACTAATGTGTTAAGGCTAACAAGATTGTTATGGGAACTCCTGCCTCGACGGTTTGAGCGTAACACGGAAGAGGCGGCAAGATTGGCCTTGAATGAAAGCATTGGTGAGTAAAATCATTGGATCATGGAAAAGCAGAGCATGAAATGGAGGTGAGGGATCAGACTCCAGGCTTTCGAAAAGCTATCCGGTTGAGAAATGCTGTTGCCCTGTACGCGAGTTCAGTTTTAGGGTCCGGTATATTGGTTCTTCCTGGGTTGACGGCTCAGATCGCGGGGCCAGGATCTATCCTTGCATGGATCTTGCTTTCTCTTGCAAGTTACCCATTTGCGTACACTTTTGCTTCGTTGTCTGCTAGACGACCGGAATCTGGAGGCATCTATTCATTCACAAAGGAGAGTTTCGGATTTCGGGCTGGAGCAGTAATTGGTTGGCTTTTCGTTTTCTGGGTCTTGACGGGTGCGCCCGCGGTCACTCTCATCGCCGCCTCCTATCTTGGCTATGCTTTTCCACTGAGCCGAGCGGAAACTTACGCTATCGCATTCGGAATTATTCTCGCGGCGTTTACCATAAACTACAGAGGGATAGTTGTCAGCAACAAGGTTCAGTTTGCAGTTGTCGGATCCATAGTCGCACTGCTCTTGGCAACCATCGTCTCCTCAGCATTCTTAGTGAGAATGCAAAACTTTACGCCGTTCCTTCCGAACGGCTCCCTAGCGGTAGGCACCGCTGCCGCCCTAATTTTCTGGTCTTACCTGGGATACGAGAATACGTCTAATGTGGCTGAAGAATTTGAAAACCCGAAGAAGGATTTTCAGCGAAGCATAGTTCTAAGCGTGGTGGTTATCAGCGCTCTCTATTTGGCCGTCGCCTTTGTAACGATTGGAACTCGAGCGTACGAGGCGGGGGGGAGTGTGGCGCCGTTCGCTGCGATTCTCTCAAACGTGCTCGGGAAATATGGCGCAGAAGGAACAGGACTACTCGCGGTCTTCATAATATTCGGAACCGTTAACGCCTATACAACAGGAGTGTCGAGGTTGCTGTTTGCGGCGGCAAGAGACGGTGGACTTCCCAGAGTCCTGGATCACCTGAATAGCAAGACTAAGGTTCCGGACCGAGTTCTGTTAGCACTTCTGAGCAGCTATGCCATCGTGCTGGTCGTGTATTATTTTTCTCAGGTTAATTTAGAAACGGCGCTCCTAGTTCCGAGTGGCGCCGCTATTTTGGTTTATGTAGTGGGCTCGGCGGCGGGCGTGAAGATTCTTGGTCAGCATTATGGTCGCAGTTGGAGGAAAGTGATTTTCCCGTTGGTTTCACTTGCAATCTCACTCTCAATTTTGCCCTTCATTGGACCGCTGATTTTTGCAAGTCTAGCTGTGATCGTAGCCGCTCTTGTTTATGTCTCAGTGATTAGAAGGGATGCTTAGATTTTGAATCCGAAAGCTGATGCGAAGGATTCGACCCTTCTGAAATTGTTAAGAAACTCGATACCTTTCTGCGTCAAGCCGTAGACCTTATCGTCGGCCCCCATCTCTTGTATTACTCCTAACGATTCTAGTTCTTCGAGGTATTTCACGAGCCGATCGTGGGATAGGTTAGCTCCGTAGAGGATTCTAGTGGGTTTCGCTTCGTTGTTCTCGCGCTGAATGACGTACATCATGTCGACGTAGATACGAAGTTGGGATCGGTATTTTGCGGCGGGCTTTGCAGTTTGGCCCTGCGTGTCGGGAATCATGCGGGATGATTCACCCTAAGCAGCATGGCTAACAATAGAAGAAAACCAAACAATTGTGCGATATGGGCGAATGGATAGAACAGAGGCTTTACTGTGTAGAGTAGAAAGAAGAGGTGTGCAATCGAGAGCGAGGTAAAGGCACCGAAGACCAACATTGAGTTCGTGTTCTTGTTTATGCTATAGTTAATCGAGGTTTGGATAGCGATGTAGACGAGGAGAAAGATTAGAATAAGTTCGGTTACGGCGTTGCGTTCGAAGAACAATATCGGAACAGCTGCCAGCGCCTCCGTCGTAGCGGCTAGATTCCTAGTCTGATGAACATACGCGTACACTAGTAACCCGTAGGCAAAGAGTTGCGCTAGGAAATTGATCGTATAGCCGACACCAAAAAGATACAGAAAACCTCTATGACGAACGAGAAGGCCGATTAGGCTAGAGAGCCCGTCGATTAGTAAGCCGGCGCCGATTAGAACGAAGCTCAGGTTAAGGTAGAGAAGAGTCTTCTCCTTCGCTAGTTTGTAGGCTTTCATGGCTTGATATGCGACAGCGATCGCGATCACACACGCTATGAACTCCATCATGGAGCCGAAACCAAAGAACCAGGAAAGACTAGCCAACAGGCTTCAGACCCTGTTGGCCTTTACCAGACTTTGGATACTTTTCAGGGTTGCGCACTATTCGTACATCGAAATTTTTCGCTCTCTGAAAGAGCGGTTCATGTGAGGAATTTGATTGTTCTATGTTGTGGCGAGTTGCACAAGTTTACCGTTCGTGAAGAAACCCTTGAGCCCACATTCCTCGCAACGGGCTCCCAGCTGAAGGTCGGAGCCTTCCTCGTAGTAAACATCTAGGGTCCTCTGTCCGCACCTTGGGCACACGTGGCCCTCGACCTTATCCATCAGTACCCAGGAAATTAACACATACGCGACCATATAGGCTTGAGAGATGACTGAAAATAACAATAATCAGCCCAAAAGAGAGCTTTCCTTCCCCCTCCTAGGAGTAAAAATAGTAAGAATCGAGGATTATGTCCTACTCCCTTCGAGGAGCTGAAACGAGCGTTCTTGGGTTTTGTGTCTTAGGCGGGTAGCGCGAGGGGTGGAGTTTCTTCTTTTCTCACTTCGTTCCATTGAAACCCGAGTTCGGTAAAGGCCTTCATGATTGGGTCGGGGGCTAATGCTTCTGGTGGATACACTCCTTTCTCTTTGATCTGTCCGCGAGCGAGTAGAGTGGCTGCAGTGGCCGTTGGGAGTGCGGTCTGCAGCGCCGTCGCGGTAACCCCGTAATACGCGTAAGCTTCGGTGTGGCTCATGATGTTGTAGATGTAGTGACTGTATCTCTTTCCGGCCCTTTCGCCGATGACCATGCTGCCGACACAGGTGTATCCGTCTGTTCCGCTTTGGAGTCGGTGGTCTACTGGAGATGGCATACAGGCGGTTACAACGTCGCGGGGTGCTACTTGGACTCCTTTAACATTGATGGGCGATGGACTTGCTAGGCCTAGTTTCTTGATTACGCGCATGGTCTCTACCGTATCGTTGCTGAGAGATATCATGAAGTTGCATTCGTTGCATTTTATGAAACGGGCTAGGGTTTGTGGTTCTTCGTGGTCCACTGCCCAAACCCGCAGCTTGCCTATTGGCGCCGGGAAGTCCCATTCCTCACTTCTCGTAAGCGAAGGTAGCCTTTCGTAATGGCCATTAGTCCAGACTAAGGCGTCAGCGTAGGCAACCTCTTCTATGAACGTGTCCGGGGACCATAAGGAGACTAGTCCGTTGAAGCCGCCGGTGCTGGCGTTGTCTCCGTCCCTTACTAAGATTCGATCTACCGAATCTAGTTGGTTTGAAGCATATCGCGCGAATACATTTGCTGCGCCTGGATCGGCACCCCAGCAGACCATGGCGGCGAGTCCTGCGCTCTTCCAAGCGTCGGTTTGTTCCAGTTGGTAATCGATTGGCACTTTGTTGACTCTGTCTCCAGCCCTTGAGTTCGCTACGTCTATGTCGGTGGCCATGTCGATGTAGTTCGCGCCGCTCTCAAGGCTTGCTTTCATGATTTTGAGGAAGAAACGTGGGAGTGTGGCGTTTATTACGAGATCAACGTCCTTCATTCCTTTCCTCATGTCTGCAACGTTGTTGGCGTTCATTGCGATGGCGGTCATTCTGGCAGGGCCGTCTGGATTCCCGATCATGAGTTGTGCTGTCTCTTGTTTCAGGTCGGCGAGAATGACTTCTTCGAACTCTGGACGTGATTCCAAGATTCTACCGATGACAGAGCCTATCGCACCTGCACCAACTATGAGCACTCTCATGGCGAATCTTCCTCCAAAGACTTCCTCTACCATTCCCTACCTTATTCCACCATATAGGTTAATCCTACGGTATTCTTGTTCGTTTTCTGGGTTTTCTTGACTAAAAACTGTGATTTTCGAGGCAAAACCGGGCCAAGGAAAAGCAAGAATTATAATTCAATCATTTCTTGAAGTGTTAAATCAATTCTTTAGTGAAATTATGACTACAGCCCGTCAACACATTTGCCAAAGACCTGGACGCGCTCATCGTCGTCTCGAGCACAACATGTCGTCCTCACAAACTCGCTTGAGCGAACCCCAGAAAACTCTCCAGTTCCACCAGGCGTGCACAAAAAACGCTTCCCAGCGATTCACTGCCCCATAAGACTCTCAAACAAGACACGGCTGCCGAATTCCTCAGGCCAGTGTCATGCCCACTGACTACAGAAAGAGAACACAAAAGCCCTTGAAGCGACAAGGGCTCACGTCTCCCCAAAAACCCTCAGCGTCTGACTCACCTCATTCTTGGATCTACCGGATGGAATATTATCATCAGCACGCACTCAACTCTCTATGGGGTTGAGGCAATCGGGTGAGGCTGCCGATCGTGATCTTCTGAAGGTTAACGGTCTCACTCTAGACTATGCGACCATCGACCAAAGAGTACGCGTACTTGAGAACGTCTCATTGCATGTGAAGAAAGGAGAGATACTAGGCGTTGTCGGCGAAAGCGGATCAGGAAAAACAACCCTTGGGTTATCGATTATCGGCCTTCTAGACTCACCGCCCGCGGATATCATCAGTGGCTCCATAACATTCGAAGGTAAAGACTTACTCAAGATGGATCATGCTGACCTCTCACAACTCAGAGGGCCAGGAATAGGAATGGTGTTCCAAGAAGCCCTTGCAGCCCTAAATCCGGTTTACAGAACCGATGCACAGCTGAAAGAATCGATTGAAGTTCTTCGAAGAGCCCAAAAATTGAATCTTTCAGCCAAAGACGAAACTAAAATGATGATAGAGACCCTGACCGATTTGCGCCTCGACAAACCTGAATGGGTCATGACCAAGTACCCACACGAGCTTTCCGGCGGAATGCGGCAACGGCTCTCGATAGCAATGGCCATCGTGGAGAAGCCAAAACTTCTGATTCTGGATGAGGTGACTACTGGGCTTGACGTGTACGTTCAGAATAGAATATTGGGCATTCTGAAGGATTTGAATCGGCGAACAGGGACTGCTATGATGTTCATCACCCACGACCTGACGGTCGCTTCGCAGATTTCTGACAGGTTGTACGTGATGTACGCAGGCAGGGTAATGGAGCGGGGCGGCACGGAGCATATACTGAATGCGCCCTTGCATCCTTACACTCAGAAACTCTTCGCAGCGATACCGCACGGCTTCGTTGATTCTCCGCCGCTGCCCGCTCCTACAGGCGAAGCGCCAGATCTCAGGACCTTACCTTCAGGCTGCAAATTCCATCCTCGATGCCCATTCGTGATGCATAAGTGCAAAGAGACTGAGCCACCGGTTTTTGAGACCGAGGGCGAACGTAGCGCCTTGTGCTGGTTGCTAGAGAAGAAATGAGCAACATCATCGAAGTGAACAACCTCACTGTTTCCTTCATCGTTAGGGGAGGAAACTTGTTGTTGTTCGAGAGAGGCTCTGGCATGATGAGCGTAGTTGACGATGTTTCCTTCCACGTCCGGGAGGGGGAGACTTTTGGATTGGCTGGTGAGACGGGTTCCGGCAAGTCGATAATAGCTTGGGTTCTGGTTGGGCTGTTCAGGCCGAGGTCTGGGTCCGTAAAGTTACTGGGTAAGGAGATAAACTTCCGAAAGAAAGCGGACGTCAGATACCTTAGGCAAAATGTCGGAATAGTCTTTCAAGACCCGGTCGGGTCGCTAAACCCGCGCTTGCGTGTTAAGGAGATCGTAAGGGAGGCCTTGGTGGCCTCGAAAACTTTCGACAGGCGGGATTACGATAGCAGAATAGAAGAGACCATTGATCTGGTGGGTTTGAGAAAGAGCAGCCTCGGTGCTTACCCCCGGGAGCTCAGCGGCGGTGAGAAGCAGAGGGTGAGCCTTGCTAGAGCAATAGCTGTGCCGAGAAAGATGTTGGTGCTCGACGAACCTACGAGTTCATTGGACGTGTCGGTGCAGGCCCAAGTTTTGAATACGCTAAAGGAGCTGAAGTCGAAGTTGCATCTCTCCTACTTCTTCATAACCCATGACATCAACGTCATGAAGTACATGAGCGATTCACTCGGAATCCTATATTATGGTAAGCTCCTTGAAGTGGGGCGCACGTATGATGTGGTAACTAATCCTAAGCATCCATTCACAGTGAGGTTGATGTCGAACGTCCCAGGACTCAAACGTGCTGAACATCAACAGGAAGAAGATTTGGGTGACAGGGGGTCGTCACCGACCGGATGCGTGTACAGCAGGGTTTGCCCGCATGTCTTTGATAAGTGCAGCAATTCTCCAGCGATGTTTAGCTTAGGTTCCGATCATTTTGCCGCCTGTTTCCTTCACGATAAGTGAAGTTGAGACTTCGTCAGTTTGAAATTCGGCTCCGACGCTTGCAATCAGCGGGTTGACTGCTTCGCCAATTCCTGCTTGGCAGTTTCGGCCGCCTTTCTGAAGGCTCTCCCTTTAAACAGGATGTAGGGTCTTACTTTCACGTCAGAAGCCTCTCTGGCCCCTTCGCCCAAGAAGCTGAAACCAACCACGAGAACCATTGTTATGAAAGCTGGGAAGAGGGCCTGCCACGGGTAAGTATAAAGGCCATAGCTGATTGAGCCGACCATTACACCAAGCTCAGGAGTATTCGGCGGAATCCCGATCCCCAAGAAGCCTAGTATGGATACCTCAAGCAGAGCAGTTCCCACGTCAAGTGTTGCGTACACTAGCACGGAGGGCAATATGTTTGGGAGGATGCCTCTGAACATTATGTAGCTGAAAGATGAGTTCAACGCTTTCGAGACTGCGATGAATTCTTCCGCAACCACCTCCAGTACGCCCCCTCTTACTAACCTCACGTATGGAGGCCACCAAACGAACACGAACGCTAACATCGCATTGACTAGGCCTGCTCCTAACGTCGCGGCGACCGCCAACACCATTATGATAGTCGGAAAGGCGAGGAAGAGGTCGGTTATTCGCATGATGACCTCGTCCACCACGCCTCCTAAGTACCCCGCCGCCATACCAAGGAAGATTCCTAATATCGACGAGAGTAGAACGATCGCGATTGGCAAGCCCAAGTCGATTGGCAAGGCAGCGATGACTCGAGAGAATATGTCTCTTCCTTGGAAGTCTGTCCCGAAGAAATGTGCAAAGCTCGGCGGCAGATTCGAATCCTGAAGGTTGAGCGCATATGGACTGTAGGGGGTGATTCGCCCGCCAGAAATCGCGAAAGCTACAGCTAAGCTGACAGATATGATTACGATGGCCAAGCCTAAGGACGATAGCCGATTGGTTAGGACCAGTTGCCTGAACTTAAGTGACTTCACTCAGGTGACCACCTATTGCGATTCTAGGATCAAGAAGCGAGTAGGCTACATCCGCGACGAAGTTAGCCACAATTACGCCGAGGGTGAATATGACGACGATGGGAATCAGAACTGGATAATCGCTGCTGAAGATTGCTTGGTAAGCGTCGTAACCTAAACCAGGCCAAGCGAATAACTCCTCCACAACCAAAGTGCTCGTTAAGACCCAACCGAAGACTACGGCGCTCAGGCTTGTTGCGTCGATCAAAGCATTTCGTAGAATATGCTTACGTCTAACTTCACTTTCACCCAACCCCTTCGCCCGTGCAGTCTTCACATACGTGGACCATCGAACGTTTAGAATTGATGACCGAACCGCCCTTGAGATTAAACCAAAGTTCACAAATGCAAGCGCCAAGCCTGGAAGAATTAAGTGTTGAAGCCCTGATAGAAACGCGGGCATGTTAAGTGCGATAAGTGCATCAATTAGGAAGATACCCGTCACGGGTTGAGGCGGCGAGATAGACAACGAGTACATGCCGCCGGACGGAAATATTGGGATGAAATTTGCAAAGACAAGGATGGCAACTATAGCCGCCAGATACATGGGCGTCGACCAGGAAACTAGGTAGATCACCCTAGCAATTGAATCTCCGAGAGTGCTGAAGTGCATTCCCGCGAAGTATCCTAAGGCTACCCCTACAATGATGATGATAACGAATGAGAACAGCACTAGTTCAAGGGTGTTTGGCAGATAGAATCGGATTTCAGAGAGAATCGTTTGGCCAGTTAGTGGGTCGATGCCGAAGTTTCCAGTGAATAGGTTTCGCATGAAGTAGTAATATTGCACGTACAGTGGCTCATTCAAATGGTATCTCGCTGTCACAGCCAGAATCGTGGACTCACGGGCTCTCGGCCCGGCCCACAGCCGCGCCGGGTCCGGGTTGAGGATGTACGAGATGAAGAAAATGATCGTAACCGTTCCGATGGATACGAGTAGCGACCCTACTATTCTTCTTCCAAGAACGGGAAGAAAATCTTTGAAGTAGACCAGAATCTAGTCATCTACGCAGTGTAATGTACTGTGTTGTAAAACATGAAGTATCCCATGCCTGACCCCGCGGGGTTCGGAATCATTCCGACGACGTTGCTTCTATTCGCCGCCATGAAGTACGGCACGTATAGCCAAATGTCCGTGTAGTTATAATACATGGCTCGGGTAATTTGCTGAAAGTTCTGAATTATCGCGCTTTCATTTAGTGCGGTTGCCGCTGACGTTGTCCATCCTACAACGGTCTGATTGGAGCCACTGCTGGAGAATCCGGAGAATCCGACCTGGCCAGTTGTAGTTAATGCGGATACGTAGTCTATGCTCGCAGTGTAGTCTTCACTGTAGTAGCTTATGCCGAAGGGGTAAGCGGTACTGTTGACGTTTCCAGTCGAGGTTACCACATTGGCGTACTGCTTGAACGTGAGGGGACTGAGAGTAATTGTAATGCCTACTGCCTGGAGCTCAGATGATATTATTTGTGCACTTTGAGATTGCGGGGAATCGTCAGCGTTGTATAGGAAATTCACTGACGGGAAGGATTTTCCGTTGGGATTAAGTGATGTTCCGTTTGGTAATGTGGACTTGTAACCTGCTTCCGCGAGTAACGACGCAGCCTTAGCTGGGTCGAACTGGTAAGGCTGCAAGCCTACTGTAGACTCGTTGTAGTCGGGAAAACCTGGGGGAACCGGGCCAATCCATTGAGTTCCTAAATCGTCCAAGACTGAATGAATTATTGATTTGTAATCGATCGCGTAGGAGATGGCTTCTCTAACCCGAGGGTCGCGAAATGGTGGGAATGCGTATGGATCCATGTAGACGAAGATTATGCTTGCCGACGATCCGAAAACCGTGGGCAGGATAGTCGCAGTGATCCCTGCGGCTTGCTTAAGAACGCTATACTGAGTTGAAGGCGCATCGATCATTTGAGCTGTGTTTGATTCTAAATCAGCGATCATTGCAGATGTGGCCTTGTAGTAAAAGCTGATTGTGTTAAGGGTCGCCGGCTGGATTGCATAATTGCTTTCAGATGCCGGAACATTTGTTCCCCAATAATTCTGATTCTTGACTAGCGTTATGCTCTGTCCCTGAACCCAAGACTGCAATTCGTAGAAGCTTGTTCCTAAAGCATGGGTTTCCATGTAATTGCTCGGTTGCCCGGCCACTACGCCGCCGTTCGCTTCTACAACCTTCGGGTCCACCGCCATGCCCATTGGCGTAATGAGAGTAGCAAGAAACGCGGAATACGGCGCATTACCGTTGTAACCATATCCGAGGTGTATGATCAGTTGATTGGGTGAAACGGCTTGGATCGATTGATTTGCATAGCCCAAGTAACTGAGATCTTTCGGTGAAGGACTGGTGTAGTTTATAGAATTCAGTATGCTGTCGGTTATGTTGAACCCAGCGCCGTTTGCTGCAGCCAAATTTTGGCCCAGAATCCAGGCAGGAGCTTGATTCATGACGAGCGTCCGATATATCGAGAACCACATCACGTAAGCATTGAATGGATCCCCATTGCTGAACGTCACTCCTGGCCTAAGGGAAAACGTGTAGGTCATTCCGTCTGAAGAAACCGTCCAATTCTCAGCGAGAACTCCTATGTATGTAGTGTAGCTCGTCCCATTCGGTGCTAGTAGCCCCTGGTAGACTTGTTCAACGATTTCCCACCCGGGCGTAGTGTAGGAAACCGCGGGATCCATCGAATCAGGTTGACTCTCCTCTTCTACTACCAATGATGTGGGCAGTTGACTCGTTGAAGCACCCGTTGTTATGCTTGGCGTCTTGATCGCAGAATAGAAGTAAACCACGCCCACGACAGCGACTATCAGAATCACAATTATTGCGATGCCCTGTATCTTTCCAATACCCAACTTCTGCAATCGATTCACCCACTGAGTAATCCACTAAGTGCGAGTAGAGGATAGCTCCAAGCACGCAATTTTAACATTTGGCATTTGACTTCAGAATTACTTTTCTCAAATCCATCCAGATGGCTATGGCTTCGACTTCCTTCAAGCTTCATATGGAGCCATTATGTACCTCAATCGGCCTCACTAATGGACGCGACCTATACGCAGCAATGCCCCAGCTGCGACAATAACTCCATGCATACCAGCCAAACTGAATATGAAGTGGAACACTTCGGGGCTGTGTTGCTAAGCGTAGCAGCATGCCAAAGGTGTGGCTATAGACACTCAGACGTCATGACGCTCACTAATCGCGAAGCAGTTGCCCTAACTGCCAAGATAAGCTCTCTCGACGATCTCAATATGCGGGTAATCAAATCCGGCACTGCAACGATAAGCATCCCGGAATTTGGCGCGACAGTTACCCCAGGACCATACAGTGAAGGTTACATTTCAAACGTGGAAGGTCTCCTGGCGAAAATAGAAGACGCCCTAACATTCATGCTCAGTACGGCGAAGGGAAAACGCCTGAAAAAGGGGGAGACAATGTTAAAGAAAATGCGAACGGCACGAGATTCGAAGCCCCGATTCACGCTTGTCATCAGGGATCCTCTGGGGAACAGCGCGATCGTGTCCCCAAACCCGCACAAAATCAAGAAACGCAAGTTGACAAATCGAGAACTACGGACCAATAAGTTTGGCCAGTATGCAATTTTGGAAGATGTAGCTCAACACTGAAACTTGTAGAAAGCTGAGGCGCAACCAACTTGCAGGATCAGCCGATCGGATGGCGCAATGGGATAATAGTGAATACCGGCTCGTCGCGCCTTCTTCTCGATCCGACAACAGGTAAGCGATTAGGTGAGGATTGGAATGTTTTCATCACTCACGCACATTCAGACCATACCTATGGCTTTGGAACTTCCGCGAGAAAACACTCCACTCCAGAAACCCTGCGTATTTACGAATCACTTTCAAAACGTACGGTCAAGAACGATCAGACAATAAAGATCGGTGAGAAAATGCGGTTCGATGACACCGAAGTCAAGGTCCTCGATGCGGGTCATATGCTTGGTTCCTGCCAGTTCCGATTAAACGCTCCCGAATTTACAGCGCTCTATACAGGAGACATCAACTGTGTCGATACACTCACTACAAAGGCAGCCGAAGCTGAGGGTTGCGATTTTCTGATTATAGAAGCGACATATGGGCATCCGTCATATGTATTCCCCCAAAGAGACACCATATACGCTGACATCATACGATGGACAATGACGGAGATTAACGACGGTAAGTTACCGACTTTCCAGGTTTACTCATCAGGTAAACCGCAAGACATCGTTCGCCTCTTCAACGTCTACACTAAGATTCCGGTGGTGTGCGCGCCCGGTATTGCGGCAGCAAACCTTGTCCACAATGAAAACGGTGTTCAACTTGAATATCTAGATTCTTCGACCGCTGACGGAAAGCACGCGTTGAAATCGAGGGGGTGCGTCTACGTTACGACCACTCGCGGAAGTGAAGTGCCACATAACGCTTCAAGAGCGGTGGCGACAGGTTGGGCTCTTCGGGAGGCCTTTCGCAGTTTCACTGCATTCCCCCTGAGTAGTCACGCGGACTATAATCAGCTCATGCAGTTTATCGCGGCCGTCAACCCGAAAGCGGTGTTCATCTTCACCGGTTACATAGATCTCTTGTCAGCTCAGATACAAAGAAAGCTTGGCATTAGGGCCGGGCCACTGCCCGTACTCGCGCAGACGAAGTTAGCCGACTTTACGCGAAGAACTACTTGAAAGTGATATACATGAAGAGACTTACGGCAACAAGGCCGATTGACATCATGATTACAACCTCGGGCCTTATCTTTACTCCCGGAGTCTCCTCCTCAAAGAACCGAAGTAAGCCAGCGCTGGCGGCGGGCATTGGTGATTCTCGTTTGCGCCTCTTCTCACGTGCAGTTGACATTGCTTGCTAGATACCTGCTCGTTGGTTTCGGGCGACGCCCAATTA
>Ga0326727_10006996_pt1 | contig 30320 bp, 20 predicted proteins | sample MB2enrmetagenome_FD_207643 | JGI IMG/M metagenome (GOLD analysis project Ga0326727, IMG submission 207643) | Lab enriched peat soil microbial communities from McLean, Ithaca, NY, United States - MB29MY | ecosystem: Environmental > Terrestrial > Soil > Wetlands > Peat | place: USA: New York... | reverse complement strand
GTTTCTGCGCTTCGGCAGTGGACAAAGTCCGCAGGCTGCTTGGCTTTTCCCGCCATTTACCCTCGGAAGAGAACTTGGAATCCGCAACAGCCTCTTCGAAGTAGCCGCTGCCAGATCCAGGCCGGATGTTGCTTCTCGTCGAAAGGTTAAAACTCTCCCGCACCACTCCGCGACGAAAGGGAATTGCCGAAACTGCCATCAGAGAAGTGCCGACAAAACGGCGCATCTGGGTCCCTCCGGAGAGCGCTCTCCATTTCCATTGCGATCGGGAACCGCGCAAATTTGCGGGGAAATGCCGCGATATTACAGGTTTGCATCTTTTAAGTTATTGATTCTAAATGAAAATGGCGGAGAGGGGGAGATTCTCCAATCTAGGCGATAAAACCCCAATAAATACTGCATTTCCTGATTCATTGTCATGCTGTTGTCATGCTTTTTGAAGTACAATCCCTACATGGAATCCAAATCCGTTACTCTGATGGTTCGCTTCAAGGATACGGACGGCAAGTGGAAACGCAGGCCGGCCGCGCGAGGCGCCAACGGCCGGGTCAAGCCTGGTCATGCGCTGGTGGATGGCAAGGCAGTGGCAGTAAAGGACGGAGCGTACGAGCTGCGTCACTTTGTTGACCGGCAGCCGGTTTACCTTCCGGCGGGCAAAAACGCCGCCGCTGCCGATGTGAAGAGGCAGCAACTAGAGATCAAGAGTTCGGTCAAGGCTCAGGCCAAGCAAGCCGGCATCGAAGTTGTCGAGGCGCCGGAAGGCAAGTCGCTCAAGGCAACGGCCGCGGCCTACATCGACAACGCTCTCAAGCGCGGCGCCAATGAGGCTGCTGCTCAGGCCAGACTAGTCACCAATGAGTTCTTGCGTCTGGTGAAGCTGACAAATGTAGATGAAGTCACCCAGGACCACATTTTCCAATACCACAATTGGATCAGAAAGAATCAGTGCAGTGACCGAACAGTCTCCAATAAGCACATGCGCCTTGCGTCATGGCTACGCTTCGGCGGCATCGATCCGAAACAGATCCCACCCAAACCCAGATACGAAGAAAAGCTGCCCGACGTGTACACATCAGAGCAGACGCATGCCTTGCTGGCTGGGGCGAGTCCGTATATGCGCATGTGCATTCTGCTCGGACTCAAGTGTGGATTACGCGACCAGGAGTTAAGAAACGTTGAATTCCGGGACATCAACTGGGAGTCCAAGACGCTCCGAGTGCGCGCGAAGCCGCAGTGGAAGTTCACCGTGAAGACTTGGGAGCAGAGGGAAGTTCCTGTACCGGTCGACGTACTCGATGCACTTAGGGAGTGGCAGGAAAAGCGTTCCGGACAGACTCTCATTCTGGGGACGAAGAACAGGAAGCCAAACAGCAAGTTGCTGCTGATGCTCAAGCATGTCGCCAAACGAGCCGGCCTGAATTGCGGCCGCTGCGACTCCTGCCTGAAGCGGAAAGAGTGCGAGGAATTCACTTTGCACCGGCTCCGGAGGACCTATCTCACGATGATGCTTCGAGGAGGCGTCGACCTGCGATCGGTCCAGGCTTATGCTGGCCACCGTCTGATCGAGACCACGATGAGATACTTGGCACCAGAGGCTGCTCCTGATGCTCAAGCGAAGGTCAACTCTATCAAGTGGTAGGTGGTAAGAAGGTCCGGCGCTTGAGGCGCCGGACCAGGTTATGCGGCCATGCGGTGGCCGTTGATCCAGGCAATGATTTCTTCCCGGTCAAACAAAACGTTCCCGTGGAGGTTAATCGATGGGATGGTTCCGGCCGCGGCCCATTTGTAAACCGTCTTCTCGGACTTGCGGACGGCCTCTGCTACTTCAGAGGCAATCAGCAGACGCGGTAAGACGGTGATTGGGGTTATGCCGACTAACTTTCGCCGGCGTGGTTTATTCCCAGTTTGATTAATAGACTGCTGGTTGTTAACTTCCATTTTATGAACGGCAAGCCTCAGAGCGAGGAATGCCAGCAGGGCCCAATACGCCCCACAAACATAATAGAGCCCAGCCAGCATTCCTGCCTGTTGCCAAGGTCGCACGGGGCTGCCGTGGCCGCCATCACCAGAAGACCTGAGATCCGAACAACAATGTTCCGGCGGGTTACAACTTAGTTTTGATGATATGAATATTTCTGCGATTCTTCTTGACAATATATATGACTCAAATTAAACTAAGTTCGCGGTGAGCGTTTGGATTGACAACACAGGAGCTGGCGTCGGAACCGTAATCCTGGTGCCATTTCCCGAACAGATAAAACGCTTTACTAACTCGCGCGTGACCTGTCGGCATGGTACCCAGCCGGATGACTGCCTCGACGGCGTGGCGACCCCTTGGAGGCCCGGCGCGGCGGAAGAAGACGTTTTGCGCTTCGCTTAGCCTGGATTCCGGTGGACTTCATACTTAAAGTAAAGCATTGAATACAAAAGCCTTATCCAGCAGGGGGTTGATGTGATTTGAGTATAGCTAAAGAGCTTTAAGTTTGTAAGTACTTGAATTTGAGTGCTTTAAGCATGCTTAAATCTAGTCTTGTATCGTAAAGCCTTTGGCTTTACTATACTTAAGCTATAGATCGTAAAGACTTTAGGTATGCTTACTTCAAGCTTACTTGCTTAAATCTAACCTTACTTAAATACAAACCCATTTAGTAACGCGCGCGAGGAGCGACCCAGGAGCACCGCAGCGACGCCTAGTGCTGAGCCAGGTCTCCGAACGCCGGGTTATCTCGCTCAATCACCTCCATTGAATGTTCATGATATCAAAACAAATCTGAGTCGAGTCAGTATGGTGTTGACCGCTGTCAGGCAGTCCAACCAGCAAGACCGCGTCTTCGTGTAGTTAATAAAGCGATTTACTAACTCCAAGATGTACGCATGGCTTCCGAGCTGGACCCTGATCCATGAATAGGGTCTCCCCAGAACTGGGGTACCCAGTGCCGGCTGCCTCGCTGGTTCTAACCCATTGAAACTAAAGAGGGTCCAAAAATGGACCCGCTCAGTCACAGGCAGCTGGTCGATCCTAACACCTTTAGAATCATCATTGCCCAAATCTGGGCATACCCAGGCGCCATCAAATCCACTCGGCCCAGTTTTGGGCTCAGTGCTGCAGTGCTTCCAACTCGGCTGAGAATTCAGTCCAGTCTCATGCGGCCAGCGACCAGCTGACTTTTCAGCCGGTCAAATGTGGTCACAACTGCCACCAGCCAGTTCGCCAGGCCAGCCGAATACGGTTGATGATCTGAGCTATGGCCGGGCGCCAACGCGCCGGCCGCGGGTCAGGATCAGAAGAAGTACCAGAATCGGAAAGGCTATTTCTAGGCTTTGGAACGAGGCTGCATATTGCTAAAACTGATGAAAGGACCAAGCGCTTCAGGTGTCTGTGCTCGGTCCGAGCCCGATAAGATCGAAACTTTCAAATTAGGGGATTAAGGAAATGATGAACGAAGAAGAGATTAGAAAGTTGCTTCAAGACCCGGAGGCTGTGATCGAGATTGGCGATCACGAGCCACCTCGCACTCTTGGACCCTGGGCCCACGTATGTTTACTAGGCTGCGGTCTCAGCGCGAAAGATAGAGAGCGAGACAAGGATCGCGCTAAGAAACGTGCCCGTGAACGCGAAGCACGCTTGAGGGCGCAGCAAGCGAAGGTTTGATCGTCTGGCCGTGCGCCGCAGCCGAGAGATATTGGTCAACATCTATTCCGGCAAAGAGAGCGTCTCGCAGCATGCCAAGTGGGGAGTCTTGGAGTTCTCGGCGTGTTCTATATCACAATTGTTGCGCTCCTCGAACAAATAGAGTTATAGTCCTCTTCGGCGGGCTTTTACCCGTCACACAAGGGATGCTCATATGGATGAGCATCCCTTTGTTTTTGAGCGGCCCTTTAAGGAGGGGGCCTGAAGATGGAGTCGTTTGAGCGAGAAGAAAGAATCCGATCGCACGCCTCTGGGATGCCGACGGAGTTTATACGCATAATCAACCAAATGGAAATGGCGATGCCGGCAGTGGGGATGGCAGATAAGTCTGCCACCCTCGCCAAGCTGCACGCGCAGGTCATCATCGCAAACGCCTCGGCAGGGGAATACCGGCAACATGCTGCGGAGCTTGAGTGCTTCATTGCTGACCGTAAGTCGATTTTGGAGAGTGAGTAAATGGGAGACCAAACGAGAATCAACTGGGCAGACCGGACTTTCAATCCTTGGGAGGGCTGCACCAAGCTTACGGATGGCTGCGAAAACTGCTATGCCGAAGAACGGGATCGCCGCAACCTCACGGAAGAGGTGTGCCATTGGGGGAAGGGTGCGCCTCGGCGGACGACATCAGGCTCGAACTGGCGGAAACCACGCAGCTGGAACATAGAAGCTGAGGCGCACGGTAACCGGCAACGAGTCTTCTGCGCCTCCCTTTGCGATTGGGCAGACGCGGAGGCGCCAGAAGGGGCTCTGTCCCGTGTCTGGGATCTGATTCGGGAAACCCCGAACCTAGACTGGCTGCTCCTTACGAAGCGGGCAGGACGCATCCGCCAACTTTTACCGCCAGATTGGAACGAAGGTTATCCCAACGTCTGGTTAGGCGTTACCGTTGAGAACCGAGCGCATGGTCTACCTCGCCTGGACGTGCTCCGCGATATTCCTGCAGTCTGCCGTTTCGCGAGTATCGAGCCTCTATTGGAGGATCTGGGTGATGTCGACCTGACCGGCGTCGCGTGGGCGATTGTTGGCGGTGAAAGCGGCGACAATGCGCGGATTTTCCGGCCCGAATGGGCGGAATCGATCGTTCGTCAATGCCGAGAGCAGGGAGTCGCGCCGTGGATAAAACAGCTGGGTGCAAACCCGGAGTATTTAGGGCGAGCTCTGAACCTTGAAGATCCAAAAGGCGAAAACTGGGACCAATGGCAAGAACGGCTGGATCATCTCAAACTTCGAGAACTCCCGAGCGTTGACATCGCATCGCCTTGCACCATTCAAATGCGCCAACTCGAGGCTCGCATGCAAACGATGGAACTCGGATTGGCCCAGCTTGCCGCTGACTTGGAACCAACCTCTGCCGCATCCGAACGTACACTGCGATCCAGGCTCCTGGAGTCTGAACGTAACCTGTTCCTTACCCGTAGGGAAAAGGCCGAGATTCTTGTGGCCTACAAGGCGCTCTATGGACCACTCCGGAAGTGGAGTGAGTTCGTCAAGATCGTTGGAATTCCTCGTCGGACTTCCTACGACTTGCTGCAAGTAGTAAGTGCGGCCGAGGAGGAGATGAACAGCGATTGTGCGGATTCCGCACAATCGCGAGACGACGGTGAATTCGTCTACGCATTCGACGCCGCAGTCGAAAAGGCCGTCAAGGCCCTGACTCGCCTGTTTCGTAGGTTACCTGAGGCGCAGCGGCATCGAGCTATTCTCGCCACCATGGATCGGCTTGGAGCAAGTACATCCCTGCCAAGGGCAGCTTAACTGAGGCAATTTGAGGGCCGTGCTGAGCGGCCCTTGAAGTTTCATTCGGCATTTCTACGCCGCTTTACCCGCAAGGGATATGGGCTGTTTCAGAACCAGCCCCGGAATAAGCGCCGTAGTGTTCTTGATACGTCAAGATCGCTGCACATGGTTGGTCCTATCTCAGCTGAAGCAGGTGCAGCATACAATTCGAGGGGTGGTTGGTGAAATGTCTGCACTAGCCTATACTTGGGAAATCCAGCAGCCGAGGAATCTTAGATCCGCAATTCCAGATTTTGAGGCCCTTGAATTCACGTCACCGACCAGCGCTCCAAAGCATCCTGACCCAATCTAGTGTGGTTGCTGCAGCGCACACCACAATCTAGTGTGGTTTTCGCGACTTGATGGAGTTAAAACCACCAATACCACGATAATGGATCGTTTTCACGTGGCCCGATCCTCATTTACCTGATTTCATGATGTTGGCCTATACTAGAGCGGCCAATCCATCACCTGAAAACCTGACAAGTGTGCTAAAACCCTCAAGGGTAAGCACGGAAAACACGGGACCCCGGCCTACCCTTGCAGATTCGCAAACCCTCATTAGCTATGCAGCTGCTGAGGTGTTCTCGGTCTGGTTTTCGACCAGCTGCGAACCCACCGGAGCCGGCGTGACCACCTTGAGGGAGGTCAAACGGATGTGGAATTCGCGGCCGGAGCTGTTACGCATCTGCAGGCCAGTGGATGGGGGAAAGCTGGTAAGTTAGAGGGCCGGAGTTCACCGGCCCCCCAGTTAGTCATCACGAGCGGGAATGGTTTTTCCGGAGGATGTCCTCCATGAGCAGTTGCGATTCGGCCAGGATTGCTCCGCTACGTTTGAGTACTGTCGACATGGCACGACCTGGATAGAGGCACGGATTTGCAAGGAACAAACCCAGCGCCTCAAAGTGGACACGTTTCAGCTCGTCTACAAATTGAAGGCCCCGCTCAATCTCTACCCAGGCGGGTCGATTCTGAAAAGCCAGCTCATTTAGTTGATAAATGCAGCGGCTTTCTGCGCAATGAAGCAAGTTACGAATGCTTTCGAAAGAACTTACAGTCATAAGATCTCCTTTTTCTTGTTGCGTAATCAGCCGGGCTATTGCCCTCCGTTACGGTTAGATCGAGGGGCAGACGAACCGGAATGTTCGCATGCACAGACGCAAAGGCCCAGGACTTTGCCTGGGCCATAGATAACAGCGTAATAACTGATGGTTAGTCTGCCTTGCGCACAGCTTCGAGGGAGACCTCATGACGTGCCTTGGCAGACTCGAGGCGAGTCTTGGCCAGCTCACCATTGCGGGCGCGCTCTCCGGCTTTGAGGCAGGCGACGCCGAGGCAGACGACGATTTTGCCGGCCGTGGTAAGTGTCTTGTCAGCCACCTTATTGACGACGGGGACGACTTTGGTCTCAACCTTGGCCAGCGGCCGGCCGATGAAACGCATGACGAAGGTGCTGTCGATCGCTCTGACCATCTCAGGGCTCATGACGTTCTCGTTGGTGTTGTTGGTTGCAGCGATGGAATTCGAAGCAGTGACGTTCTTAACAGCAGTGGTTGCCACAGTATTCTCCTCGTTTTCTTTGGTTGGGCAGGCCTCGAGCGTGCTTGCAGCTTGCATGCTTGCGCCTAGCAGGTTTTGGGAATTAGCACCGGGTGGGCTCGAACTGAAAACGCCCATAAGGGTACCCATCAATTACCAGGTCTCTCTCTAGTGCCAAGCATTTTTGGCCTCGCGTGCGGACCCCTTCCCGTGTAAGCGCCTTATCTTTTGTGTTCGGGAAAACACTTATCGGGTTGGGTGAATCTCCGACAGTCAATTCGCATTTGATTTCCACGAGCTAACGCAATGACAACTTGTCGTTGCCAATCCGTGGTCAGAGATGGATGGTCCCGGTGTGGGCAGCGGCGGAGTCGGTATTGGCAACAACGACATGAACCTCCAAGCTGCTGCTCCAGACAGTGTGCCGGTCAATGAATTAGTGCGCGAGTAGTATTATCTTCTTCCCGTAGAGACAAAAGCCGCGCCCACATTTGAGCTTCCCGTATACCCATAGCCGCCCTCAAATGGGAAAGGCGGTCCTCCGCAGGTGGAACGCCGGGGCTCGACACGATGCAGACTGTCCGGCGGCGGGTCCGCGCGGCGGGTGCGGGTATGAGCCGTGTCTCCCCGCTCCGGTGCCCTTGCGGTGCCCTCTGCGGGGCATGAATGAGGAACAGTGTGATCCATGAGGCCATGGCCGAATGGTGAACGGGTGAGGGGTGCGAGCCGCAGGCTCGAGGGGGGCGGTACTCTGCCCCCCTGTATCCCCCCTTCCCAGATTCACTTGCGGTTGTGTCTTTGGAACACTCGGCTTACACGTCAGTCTGGGAACATGACCAATGCTGTCGAGATTCAACTGAACAGAGAGCCGGGCGCGGAGCATCAGCCCGGCGGCAAAGTGACAAGTGGTGCCAAGCGTCGGGCCGGGAGACCACGAAAGGAAGCCCCGGATCTGATGGGCCAGAAATACGATGACGCGATCATCATCGGAATCGACCCCGGCCCAAGGAGTCAGCGTGGGGTTCGTGTCGAAATTGTGTGTAAGCGGTGTGGCGTTATTCCGACGATCGAAGTTGATGGCGAGTTGCTGCCACGTTACGTTCGCCTGTCTGACTTGCAGAATGGCCACACTGTCTCTTGCGGATGTCTGAAGGTTGAGAACTTCAATAAGTGGGTGGCCCGTCAGGCAAGCAAGTTGGATGCCGATGTCGTGGCAGCAATCTGGTCCGAGCGCAACAACGGCAAAAGCCGGAAGGCTGTGGCGAAGGCCAGACGGCTGCCGGAGGCGGTTGTGGATGCGGCCCAGCGCCTGTACCAGAAGAGTTTGATTGGCGATACGCAGGAGCAACAATCGGCAGAGGAGATGCAGGGGGCAGATTTGCAGGCTGGACGGGTTCTCCGTGAGGTCGAGGAACGCTCCACATGGGGATGGGTGCGTGCTGGCAAAGGTCGTTACAAGGGCGAACTGACGAGAAGTGAACTGCGGATGAGTGACGGCAAGCTGATAGGTTCCCTGGCCGGGTTCTATCAGGAGTGCAAGCAATTTCAGGAGGGACACGACGGTACAATGGGTTCCTCAATCGGTCTGTTTATCGCTTTGTGCGAGCGCACCTTGGGGAATCGCCGGGACCGCAGCGAGCAATTCAGGGAACAGCGGCACCAGAATGAGCAGCGCTATCAGCAGCTTGAGATCCAGAACCTGCGCCAGTTGATCGACGCACAGAAAGCCGCTAAAGCGGCGTGACCCCAGGGCAAATCACAAGCGAATTGACGGGCAATTCGCGGCGTTCGCGAGGAAGAAAAACGGTCTGGGAACTAATGCGCCGGGGGAATGGCGCAGCCGGGTCACTTTGTGCGGCGGCATCAATAATTGGAAGCGAATTGGGAAGGGAAGTGGGAGTAGACAAGTCGTGAGGGTCCATCGTTGGACCGAAGCAGAACCAGGTGTCGCTCTATCCGGGGGAAGAAAATACACTCGCGCGCGCAGGGCGAGCCCAACCAGGACTGCGTCGGAAAACATGACACGCCTGAAAGTCAAGGACTCCCAACGCAATAGCCCAGGCGGGTTCTCTCTAGAACTTGAGAATGACCAATCAGAAGGCCACTCTCAAGCTGAAGAAAGCGCCCAAGTTTATCCCCGAGCACGCTAAACCCACAGCTCTCCTTAAGTGAGAATCAACGGCTTCATGCCGAGAACGAGCGGCTGCTAGAGCAGTTCGCACGGTGGGCGTTCAACGCCTATGTGCGCGGGATCGGAGAGAGTGAACTTAATCGGCCACTCCCCGAGATCGACCGGCGTCAGACACCTGTGCTGGTTCGCTCCGCAGCAAGTGCCAAACGTCGCTAGGTGTGGTCACCAAAGGCCGATTGCTGCCTCACCTTACGAGCCCTGCGGAGCCACTCTTCGGTGGCTTCGCGCAGGAAGGTTGTAATGTCTTGATCGAACTCCCGGCTCAGATCGGTCAGCTCTTCCCACCAGGAGAGCGGAACACTGAATTGAATCTGCCTCTTCGGTTCCTTCGACTTCCTTTGTAGAGACGCTGGCACTTCGACGGCATCCGTAGCGCTGCCTACATCCGTTGTCATGTAAGACCCCTCCCTGAGCGTGATGTTGGCAATGGCCAACACGCCAATAACAGCGTACACGCGATGATCTGAGAGTGTCCACTGACATTCGAGTACGACTTGGAGATCGCGTTCGGGCCTTGCGGCGTGAACGGGGCTGGACCCAGGTTGAGATGGCCGAGATGCTCGGGATCGATCGAAGCTACCTGTCGGAGATCGAAACCGGCAAGAAGGACCCGAGCCTCCGGGTCCTGAAGACGATTGCGGATGGATTTGAAATGAGCCTGTCCCATTTGCTTAAGGGATTTTAATGGGGGTGGGGCAGGAATACGCTCCCGCCCTTTCGGTCAAAGGGCGCTTGAAAGGATGGGGCGCGAATGCCTCCATGCGCGAAGCGTGGGAGGCGGCCCTCGCGGAAGCACGCCTCGATGATGGAGACCACGTTGCTCCCGCAAGAATCCGCTACGCTTCTCCGGCGCCACGCAGATGAAAACTTCGGAGGCTTTCTATGCTACTGCAAGCGCGGTGCATCGAGCGCTCTGCACGTCGGCCTGGCATATGACTCAAAAAGGCACATCATCGTCATCCGAACTTGGACGCTCCACAGGAACGTAACCATCAGAGTAGATCCAACGGCAGATGAAGGCTTCCTCGCCGGGTTCTACCTCGACTTCGTCGTCGTTTTGAACGAATGGCAGATTGGCCAACGCCAGAACCAAGGTTTCAGCTGCAGGATCGTTGGCGGGGAAACTGAACATCACATAGGGGTCCATGCCATGGACGTACTTGATGCCTAGCTTAATGGAGCCCTTCACGAATGATGCCGACCGACTCACTATGAGTCGGTTGAATTCACCTGCGCCTCTGTAGATGATTGGGCAATCTCTGTTGCACCTAGAGCGCGCCGAATGCTGGCAGCATGTTGTGGTTCGGGTAATCGAACAGAGCCTGGCCTTCCCAACTGTCCGATCCTAGACTCGCATTGTCGACATAGAACCCGCCCCAATAAACTACGCCGCCGCCGTCGCTGTACGACGTAACCAGATCGATCAGGGCCTGAGTCACATCGTACTGGCCGGTTGGCGTATTGGGGTAGACAACACCGCTGGATATCCCCCAATTCCAGGCATAACTGAACTCGACGATCCATAGCTGCTTGCCGTAGCGGTTGTGCATTTCGTTGAGGGTCGCCGTGATATCTGAAAGGTCGGTGACGGTGGAACCGTTGAGGTTCGGGTAATAACTGAGGCCAATGATGTCGTAGTTCACGCCTTGGGCATTAAACAAGTCAAAGAACTCCGTACACCATGAGGCCCAAGCTCCGCCTGGAATGTGGATCACGATCTTGGTCGTGGACGAGACCGCCTTGACCCCAGCGATTCCGGCTTTCACAAGGCCGATGAACTGCGTATACAAAGCCGGATTCTGAACAGTCCCATTTGAGTTGAAGTAGATCGGGCCGCCCGTCGGCCAGAAGAGTCCGTCTCCAACCTCATTGCCGATCTGAACGTAGTCTGGCAGGGCGCCTGCTTCCTGAAAGGTTTGCATAACCGTGGTTGTGTAGCTCTGAACGGTGGTCAGGAGCTCTGAGTAGCTCTGTCCCTGCCAAGCCGCTGGGGTGTCATGGTAGGTTCCAGAGTCCCAGTTGTCGGAATAGTGGATGTCCAGGAGTATTTTCATGCCATGCTGCTTTGCGCTCACGCCCTGGACTACTGCATATGATAAGGTGTTGACCTCGACACCGGTCATCGGTGGATTGACGAAGAGGCGGATGCGCGCCACGGTCCATCCGTGCTGCTGAGCCAAGGCCATGGGGTCGACCGCGTTGCCGTTGGCATCGTGATAGACAGTGCCTGACTGTACCTCAATTGGAATCTCGGAGATGTCGCCGCCGTGTTCGATTCCCGGTCCGGCTGAGCCGGAGGAGGTACTTGTAGATGAGGCTGTCGAGGACGAGCAGGAGGAAAGCACGCAGGCTGCGCACAGGGCAGCGGCAAAAAACAAACTCCTCGCGGCGCCGGAATTGCGGGCAGCCGAGGCGAGTTTGCGCAGGCGGAAACCGGCGAGCGGCAAGACAAAGCGCGGAGCGGATTTACGGTCACACATACAGTACTCCGTCCTTCCCTCGCCAACAGCAAAGGGCGCGACACACGGTAGAACTGGATAATCTCTGTTGCACCTAGAACACGGTGAATGCTGGCAGCATGTTGTGGTTTGGGTAATCGAACAGAGCCTGACCTTCCCAGTTGTTCGATCCTAGACTCGCATTGTCTACATAGAACCCGCCCCAATAAACTACACCGCCGCCGTCGCTGTACGACGCAACCAGTTTGATCAGAGCCTGGGTCACGCCTTGCTGGCCGGCTGGCGTATTGGGATAGAGGGCGCCCCTCGATATCCCCCAGTTCCAGCCATAGCTGAACTCGACGATCCATAGCTGCTTGCCGTAGCGGTTGTGCATTTCGTTGAGGGTCGCCGTGATATCTGAAAGGTCGGTGACGGTGGAACCGTTGAGGTTCGGGTAATAACTGAGGCCAATGATGTCGTAGTTCACGCCTTGGGCATTAAACAAGTCAAAGAACTCCTTACACCACGAGGCCCAGAGACCGCCCGGGATATGGATCACGATCTTTGTCGTCGAGGAGACCTGCTTTACCCCGGCGACTCCGGCCTTGATGAGGCCGATGAATTGTGAGTACAGCACCGGATTCTGAACCGTTCCGTTCGAATTGAAGAGGATTTGACCGCCGGTCGGCCATAGGAATCCGTCTCCGATTTCATTGCCGATCTGCACATAATCCGGCAGGGCGCCCGCTTTCTGAAAGGTCTCCATGACCGTAGCTGTGTAGTTCTGAACGGTGGTCTGAAGCTGCGAGTAGGTCTGGCCCTGCCATGCCGCCGGAGTGTTGTGATAGCCCGGATTGTCCCAGTTGTCCGAGTAGTGGATGTCGAGAAGCACCTTCATACCATGTGACTTCGCGCTCTGCGCTTGCGCGACCGCATATGAAAGGGTATTCACCTCCACTCCCGTCATCGTGGGATTCACAAAGAGGCGGATGCGCGCCACGGTCCACCCGTACTGCTGGGCCAGTTCCATGGGATCGGCCGCAGTGCCGTTGGCATTGTGATAGACGGTGCCATTCTGTTCTTCAACCGGAATCTCCGAGATGTCGCCGCCCACTTGGATATGGTTCACGGGCGGAGGAGGAGGGGCAGGATCTGCGTGCAGTGAACTGTTCTGTACTGCGAAAGCGGGATCGAACACGGAGACCACAGGAAGAGCGTTTCCGTCCTGATCGAAGAACCCCCAGGGTTCATCCCAGCCTTCCGCAACGGCCTTGGACCAGAAAAACCCCGCGCCCAGTCCATTGGGAATAGACCGTAGCACCTGATTCAGGGCGATCAGAAATGCCTTCTGGCCGTCGGGACTTTCCTCAAACTCGGGCTTCTTGTTAATTTCGCTTCCCGGTGTGTAACGAAAAGCGGTCTCCACAATCACGATCGGATGCCGGTATTGCAGAGCGAGATCGTGGAGGGTGTTGCGCATCGAGGCCAATCTGCTCCACTGCCACGACGGGTAGTACGACAGCCCAATCACGTCGAAAGGCACGTGATGCGCGATAGCATTGTCGAGAAATCCGCTGATCACGGAATTGTCGTCGGTCTTATCGACGTGAAGCAAGATGAGCGGCCGGGGAAGGGGCCCGCGGCCGGCGTCGACGCCGTCGATCCCCGCCTTCAACAGATCGGAGAATTTGTACCAATCCTGGCTGCTTCCGTCCGGCCATAGAATGCCCCAGGTAATCTGATTCCCGATCTGCACCATATTCGGCATGACTCCTGCCTGCGCGAACTGCGAAATCACGTCTTTGGTATAGGCAAAGACCTGCTGAACCAGCTCTTTGTGCTTAAGCTTCTTCCAGGCCTCAGGGATCGGCTGATGACCCGAATCTGCGCTCGCATCCGTGTAGTACAGGTCGAGTAAGATATGAAAGCCCATCGCCCGGGAGCGCTTGGCCAGGGTAATCGTGTAATTGAGGTCATAGGGCAGTTTGTCCTGACTTGCCGCCGGGTCATGCGCAACACGCAACCGCACCCAGTTGAAGCGGTGTTCGCGCAGAATCAGGAGCACATCCTTGGTCTCTCCCGCCTCTTTGAAATTCACTCCGTCTTGCTCGCACTTGCCCAAGTCGGAGATGTCGGCGCCGATTACCTGCGCCCGGACCATGCAAGATAGGGTGCACGCTAGAAAGACCGCTACGGTGAACTTCCAAAAGGAACGCACAGCAAACCTCCTTGCCGCCAAAGGCCAGCTCACACCAGCGTCACTTTAAGCACGGTCGAATAATCCGCCTGAGGATGAAAATGCTTCGGCATCTCCACCTTCAATCCCTCCGGCCGCTGGCTCCACTGCACGGATTCCCCGGTTCCCAGAAACTCCACCTTGGCGATCTTCCCGGGTTGCGTGGGCGCGGAGAGCCCGAGCGACTTGACCAGGATCGGCCCCGATGGCCAGCCAAGCGTCAGCGCGTAAATGACATTGTTCGCCTTGTTGCGCGTGAAGCGAATGTCCGTGGGCCCCACGCCGCCGAGATCGTAATAGCCCTGGCGGTTCCACAGATTTGTAGGGCCTTCGCCGTAGACCTTCCATGGCCGGGTGTCGTAGATGGCCTCGCTGTTGGTCTGCATCCAAGCGGTGATGCCATCGAGGACTGCGATCTCCTTGCTGTCGATGGTGCCATCCGGCCGGCCGGGAATGTTGAGCACGAACGTGCCGTTCTTGCTCACGATGTCGATGAGCCAGTGAACCACATACCCCGGGTTCAAATACCAGCCGTACTTGTCCCCCTGCTCGTAAAGTTTGCGATCGTAATGCCAGCCGCCGATGCAGGTCTCCGATTGCCAGGGATAGACCATCTGCTTCAGTTCCTTCGCGCCTCCGCGTTCGTAATCGGCGACGACGGCTTTGAGATGCTCGTCTGCGACTCTTTTGATGGTGACCACGGCCTGCGTCCTGCCGCCGTTCTCTCTCAGGCTCTTGTTGTAGAGGTAGGCGGCCAGGTTCATTCCCGCCCAGCCCAGAGGAAAGCCTGCGTTGTCGAAGTAGACCAGGTCGGGGTTGTGCCGATCGATCAGGTCGCGCGTCCGGTCGTAGAAGTTCTTGACGTAGGCAATGTCCGGCAGAGCGTCGATGGGATGCTTGACGCCATAGAGCCGTTGCGGATCAAGTCCGTTCCACCATTGCCCGTTACCTTGGGCAGCGGTCAGCGCGCCGTCGTAGGGAACGCCCTTCATAGAACCGGAGTGGTCGACGTCATGAGCTGGCTGAAACCACCACCAGTTGCGCGCCTGGTGAACCGTGACCCCAAAGCGCATGCCCTGCTTCCGCGCCTCGGCGGCCCAGCCGCCCACCACGTCGCGCCGGGGGCCAAGGGCCACCGAGTTCCAGGGATGGTACCGGGAATCCCAGCAGTCGAAGCCGTCGTGGTGATTGGCGAGTGCGATGAAAATCCGCGCCCCGGCCTTCTGATAGCGGGCGATGAGCTCCTTGGGATCCCACTTCTCGAGCGTCCATTTGGCGCAAAGATCCTTATATCCAATCTGCGACTGCGGCCCGTAGTGGCTGCGGTGGTATTGGTATTGCTTCTCGCTCTCGATGTACATATTGCGCCCGTACCAGTCGCCGTCCTCAGGCACGCACTGCGGGCTCCAGTGGGCCCAGATAGCGAACTTCACATCCCGGTACCACTCCGGCGCTTCGAACTCGAGCAGGGAATCCCAGGTGGGCTTATATGGGCCATCTCCCGCGAAGCCGGGGATGGGCGACACCAAAGGCACGCCATCGAACGATCCTTCCGGAACCGGCAGCTCGGGCGGATTGCCCCAGTCCGATGGCTTCCATGAAGCCTCATCCAGACCGGCCTGAACCACCTTGCCTTCGACGAGCTTATAGAAGACTCTCTTTTCGGGATCCTGGGCGCAATATGCGGCGTAATCCTGAACGAACTGATTGAACCCTTCCGGCAGTAGCGGCTGCTCACTTCGAACAATCTGTGAGAAACTTTGCAACGCCTTCGATGCGGCTGTAGCCGCCAGGAGCGTGCAGAAATCCCGTCGTCTCACTCTGTTCTCCTCTGGTTTCTTGGGTGGAAGCGATGAGGCATACGACAGAAAACCCGGGTAGCGTTCCGAGGAGACACCACCCGGGGGCCGGCTCACTCCTGCTTTTTACTTCGCCTAGAAGTTGAACCTCGCCATCAGCGAGAATTCTCTGTGGCCGGTCTTATTGTCGATCGTTCCGGCTGGGTTCGTGCTCTGCGTCGCGCCGGTGTCGTCAAAACCCATGTACATGTTCGGGTCATAGGCCTTAAACCAGTTCCAGGGATGATTGAAGAGGTTGAAAGCTTCTCCTCGGAATTCGAGGGTCCGCTTGTCCGCGAGATTGAACGACTTGTATAGACCGGTGGAATCATTGATGTAAGCCGGTCCGTGAATGTACGGGAGGCGATAGACTCCATTCGATAGTAGAGTTGGTCCGGCGAAGCACTTGGGATTGAAATACTGATCCTTGCCCAGTCCCTTACGCGGATCGCATGTGAGTTTGGGAACGGCTACCTCATCCGGAGTTCCAGTAGCAAAGGAGCTGTAACTGCCAGGAGTGTAACCCGTAGTCGGATCCGCAGCAGCCCAGATGCCGATTGTGTTCTGATTGACCGAATACTCGGATCCGAAGTTGTTGCCGATGGGTCCGCCTGGCATGGCCTGGAAGATGCCGGAAACGTGCCAGCCGTCGAGGGCTGCATTTCCAAGCTTGTGATTCCCAAGATGATTCTTGCTCACGCTGGGCAGACTCAGATAGTAAGAAAGGCTCAGGATTTGCGTCCGGTCGAACGGAGCCGGGCCGTACCAGCGCTTCATGTTGAACGCGTCTTCAGCGTTGTAGGCGAGTGTCTTACCAAACGTGTAACTGCCCCAGTAATTCAGCCACCCTTTCTGCCTCGTGACGGTTAATTGAAGGGCGTTGTAGTTCGAGTTCAGGTTATGTCTCGTTACGGCGATGTCGCTGTAATTGGTATAGGGCCGATAGAGCTGATCGTAGTACGTGCCGTACCACGGGCCGGTCTCGCTACCCTGGGGAACGGCGTTGGTAATTCCCCAACCGAGAAGATTGTGACTTGAGTTGGCTACGTAATTCGTCTCTATCTTGTTGGCGCCCCAGAAGAGGTGCGATACTGCCAGATTCCATGAATAGGTGACTGGCGCGCGATGATCGGTAGGATCGGCTGTTCCCCAGACGCTGGGCAGCGCTGTGGAGTAATTGAGTTGGGAAAGCCCGCTCAGTGTATACCCGGGCGACGAACTTGCCCACAGACTGACAGCTTTGAAGAGGGGCGGCGCCTCAATTGCAGCGAAGGCATTAGTGGCGGGATCCACATAGTAATTCGTCCCAAAGCCGCCGCGAATGATGGTTCTACCGCTTCCGGAGATATCGTAAGCAAATCCAGCGGCAGGTGCCCACTCGAAACCGAGCGGCCTCCAACCGGAGAGAGGCACCGACGGAGTTGTGGCGTGATTCTGCAATCCCGAGTAGGCGGTGTAGGTTGAGGACGGATTGTATGCAGCAGGATTGAAGATGGTGATTCTGCCGCCGCGATCATACCACCAGCCAATATGATCCACGCGAAGGCCATAATTCATGGTTAGACGTTTTTTGACCTTCCATGCATCCTCGCCGTAAAAGTCAAATCGATTGTTCTCCATCCCTGCCTCGATGTTCGAACTCGATTGGGTGTAGTTCGAGGTATATCCCAGGAGCAGATCGGCCCAGTCGTTTCCGGTATACGAGCTGTAACTTTCCGTATCGATTGAACCATTGGCGTTGCCGGCGGTTAAATTGTTAAACCGCCCCATTTGCCAAAACACGCCGAACTTGATGAGATGCACGCCCATCAGTTTAGTCAGGCCTTCGCTCATTGTGTACATATTCTGCGCGCTCGTGAATCCAGGAACCTCGTTACCGGCCAGATACATGTCGCCGAGATTTTTCTCAAACGAGACGTTCGGTAGGATGCTGCTGTGGGTCTGAAAGAGGTTGCCGTAGGGATAGTTGAGCGCCGGGACCGAAACAGCCGCCACGTTCGACAACGTAAAGCCATAGCCGATCCGGGTATACACGAGTGAAGCTTCGTTGGTTAGCGACGGACTGAGAACATTGGTCAGCGTCATGTTCACTGAGTTCGAAGCATTCTTCAAGGTCTGAGCCGCCGGATACGGCGTCTGGTTCCACTGATTCCACGGACCATACGGTGACGGAACGCTTTCGTTTTCGTGGTTGTAACGGATTGAAGCATGGGTGTTTTCGGTCGCAGCGTAGTCGACCTTGAGGGTCTCTTGGTTGCGCGGTTCCGAGACCACGTAATCGGTAATGAGGTTGAAACCGCCATGGGCCGACGGATCAGCATTCGGCAAAGGCAATGCGTTGAGCAGGATCTTGCCGCCGGGATCAATCACGCTGGAGTTGATTTGTCCCCATCCTTTTGCCCCATTGCCGCACACGGTCCAGATCGTATTGCAGGGATTACTTCCCACCATCCAGTTCAGCCAATTGTTTTGCGGACCCGAAAGAGCGGTCAGGTAAGCGGAATCGCTGAAATCACCCATGCGCATGGCGGCGGTGGGCACAACGGATGAACGCGGAATCAGGTCAACATGCTGCTGAGAAATCTCCGTTGCAGCAAAGTAGAAAAGTTTGGGTTGAGCGTTCGAGCGAGGAGTCTTGAATGGACCCCCAACTTGGAGTGCCGGATAAAACAGTGAGGTTTGAGGCGCGGGCAGCCCATTAGCTTTCTCTTGCCAGTCTGATGCATTCAGGACGTGGTCACGCGCCGTGATTTCAGCCAGTCCGTGCAATTCCCTTCCGCCAGATTTTGTTTCGCTCGAAACGACAACAGGCCCATTCGGTTCGGCTGCAGAGTAGGCGGCTGACTGCACCTTCAATTCGGCGATCATGTCGACATTGGGCGTCACCGCAACAGCCGCTGCGGTATTGAGGTCGGTAACAGATGCTCCGTCACTGACAGTCGATACCTGATCGAAGCGGTTGCCATTGACCGTGAATGCGCTTGCATTTTGGGTGAAGCCGGCAGAGGCGCTATTGTACGTCCCACTCCAATTACCCGTGTTCCCGGAACCGGGAATCAGCCCCAGAAGTTCTATGGCACTGCGACCTTCGATGTCCATGTCGTGCAATTGAGTATCGGTGATGGTATAGCTGACTTCGCCGGTTGTGGAGGGGGTTAATTCGGAACCCTCTGCGGTGACCGTGACGGTGGCACTCTGCGCGGCGACGGCGAGGGAAATCTCCCTGAGCTCAATCTGATCGTTGATGTGGACGGCAATTCCCTTACGCACGAGGGTATTGAACCTGGGAGCAGATATTGCCACGTCGTATGTCCCCACCGGAATGCCGACCAGCGAAAAAACCCCGCGTTCATCGCTGGCGGTCGTACGCTTCACTCCCGAAGCTTCGTCCGTGATGAGAATTGTTGCGCGGGGAATCACCGCGCCTGACTGGTCGGTTACGGTTCCGGTTAGCATGGCGGAATTGCCTTGAGTTCTGGCTGTACTGGCACCACAAACCATCATGAAAGCGATGGTTATCAGAATCGAAATGTGGAAATTCGGTTTCATTCGCGCACTCCCTCCTGGCAGGATTGAAATATCCCTTCTCGCAACAAAGGTCGAGGGGGCATCCGATCGAATCCCGGCAACGTAATAATCCGGGAATCTTGCTCATTCGAGTTCCCTTGCTGCAAATATCTGACGATTTACGTTAACGAACACGAACCCTATACCAAAGTAGACAAGATTGTCAAGGCATATTATTGGGAGCAAACCTAGAAGGTTTATTTGCAGCAATTTACGTTCACATCATTCTCTTCCCAAAGGCCCGGATCATTGCGCCCTCATTCTCCTTTAGAAGATGCGGTTACCGCGAACGATTCCGTGAACCTTCCCGCATCAATGCAAGACCTGCTGGAGCTCAACTAACAACCCGCTGCTTGCGCCTTCGTCAAGCCCCGATTCTCGCCAGCCTGAGCCCAGCTGCTCGCCTCGTTGGAAGAAGGTGCGTGAGCGATTGCCGGAGCTTTCAATGAAGGTCGGATCATCCGTGTACGTTAACGCACTTCGCGAAGAGCGTCCAATGCTATACCCCTGAAAGTCGGCGAATTCCCAACGTGGCAACGTCGTTATGACTTTCCGGCGTCGATTCCGAACATCTGCTCGATCTGTTCCAACGATTACCTTTGGTCTCCGGCAGCCGCTGCCTGATAAAAAGAAGGTCCCCGGCACAGATGGCGGCATATATCCAGAATGTCCACGCGGCGCCGAAGTTCTTATTGAGAAACGGAAACGTATAGGTCAGTACGAAACAGGCGACCCACAGCGCAGCGACTGCCACGGACATCGCCGCTCCCGCACACGATTCGGGAACATTTCTGCGATGACGACCCAGGTTACGGGGGTCAGCGACATCCCGTAGCAACCGATTGCCAGCACCGCTAGCGTCAGCATTTGCACACCGTGACTGGAGGATTGCTGCGGCGATCAAGATACAGGCGTGTGCATGATCAGCGCACCACACCCGTCTTGTTAAGCTGGCCAAGCTGGCGCAAGAGGTCCGAAGCGTCGGCATGATTGCCATCCAGGGCCAGCACATCGAGGAGAAGATCTCGAGATTCGGTTTTGCGGCCAAGTCCAATCCACGCCTGGGCCCGCAGAAACAAAGCCTCGATACGATTGCGCTTTGCTAGATTCTCCTCAAAGAGAAGCATCGACGGAAGTGAAGTCGCAAAGTAGTCGATCTTTGGCTCGGTTCTTTCAAGCTCAACCGAATAATCGAAAATTCTCCTGAACAGCCCGGCGGCCTCCTCGGTCCTGCCAAGACTCTGGAGCGCAAGACCTCTCCAGAAGGTCATATTCGAAACATCCAGCACCGACATCTGCTGAAAGTCACCCTTTTGTTTCGCGGCGCGAAGCCACCAAGTCGCGGCACTGGCATCCTGGCCGCTACGCGCGAACGACTCGCCGATCCAGTAGTGGATGTTGCTCTGGTTTGCGAGCAAATGCTTCGCCTCACCCAGATTTCTGGGCACCTCAAGAGCGGCGAGGAACTGATCGCGCGCACTTTCAGGCTCGTACCGAGCAAGCAGATCCATTCCAAGCTGAAGCCTTGCGCGCACATACTGCCCTAGCACCAATCCCTCGCCACCTTCCCAGGGTTGGAAGCGCCGTCCAAGAAGAAGGGAGAGAGCGTCATTCGGCTTGGCAATCTGATTGAGAAGATTCGCAAGCTCCACTGATAGATCGTCTCGCGCATTGACAAGATTCGGATATTCCGAAAGCTCGCGCAGGCGCTCTTGCGGAGAGCGTCCCGTTCGTTTCCAGAGCTGGTCGCGTTCATAGAACACGCGAGCGTCCTGTCGATTCGCGGCGAATGCATATTCAAACCATTTCAGGGCTTGCTCGGCGTCATGATGGAAATTAAAATACGCGATCCCCAAATTGCGGTGGGGGGTTGCGAAAGAGGGATTTCCGGCTACAGCATTCTCCCAATTGTGGATCGCCTCATCGTAGCGCCTCTTGTCATAGAGCAGGTTGCCAAGAAGATAGGATGGAACCCAATGCTCCTGCGTGCGGGAAAGAGCCCATTCTAGAATCAGCATTTCTTCCAGCCGGCTCGGAAAGCAGTAATCCACACCGAAGCATTGAGCGCGGTGGAGGGTCTGTGAACACTCGGACGTCGCGAGCTCGTTCTGGATGTACGCGAGCGTATAGAGGATCATCGGCACAGAACCGTCCTGCGCATTCAAATCGGCTGTATTGAGCGCGTCGAGCGCATCCGCGTAGAGCCCAGCACGAATCAGGTCGAACGCAAGGTCTAGACATTCCTGTCCGTTCGCGGGTGCGATACCTCGTTGCCATCTCGCTCCGATATCCAGAGGGTCGAGCCTGAAGGTTTCGTCCAGGACACTATCCGCAGCTGCCAGATCTCCCAGCTTGCGCAAGACGATTGCAAGCAAATTACGAGCGTTCAGTTGGTCCGCATCTACCCTCAGACTTCGTTGGACGTGGTCCAGGGCGGTGTGCCATTCTTCTTTGGCCGCGGCACACTCGGCCAGGGCAAAATATGCAGCTGCACGCCATGCTACGTTCCAGGTAGCTTTGCAGAAGGCGTCGTATGCCTGCTTGTCTTGTCCCTGATACCGCCGTGTCAGCCCTAGGTTGTAATATGCCTCCCCATCCCGCGGGTTGGGATTGAGAGTTGTCAGTCTGGCAATGGCAGCTTGGAAGTGTTCGGCTGCACTTTCGAACTCACCGCGACGAAGATGCCATAACCCTACCGCATTGCGGAGGCGCGATTCATTCGGATCGCGGCGCAATCCCTCGAGCCAGTACAACTCTGGACTGCGTGTCGCATGTCGATACTGTTCGAGATGCAAGCCCGTGAGATAGAGTTCCTCAACGCTCTCGATCTCTTCCGGAAGCCTAGGTTCAATCGCCACCGCGAGAGAGGATGCCGGTTTGCTTTTTGCCGGGTCATACTCGATCAGAAGGCGTGGACCTGCATGTACTGTGACCGCCATGTCTGTTGGACACAGGCCGTCTGGAAGATCCAGGTCAATCAAAGCCGGTGTCCCCACATCGATGGCTCTGGTCCATCGCGTAACCTCGCTTTCACCGCACTTCAGGGCGATTGTCACAGAATCGACGGGGCTCGTTACGCATACGCCGATCCGCTCCTGCGTGATGCTCAATGCTGCGTCGACGTTCGCTGCAACCGGCGTGCCGATTGAATGAATCGGGTACCAGTTCTGCGTAAATGTCTTTGTCTCCCAAGGAGCCAGATATGCGAAATCAGGCTGGTTATCGGTGTAAACACCGGCCATCAACTCAATGTAGGGACCATCGTTGTCAGTCAGATTGCGGTCCCATGCATAGCCAAAGTCGTGGTTGCCCCACGTCCACTGTTTCTTGCCCGGAGCGATGTGATGATTGGCGACATGAACCACCCCGGCGCCGATCTTATGATCGTATCCGCCGAAGAAGTCCTGCTCGGTCCCTGTGACCATGTAGCTGGTCGGGACCGGAATGTTCGCGTACCAACTCAGGTCATTGGGCGCGTAGCTGCCGTTAGGCACAAACATACTCGGCTCTTCGTCGGCCGGCACGCCAAGCTTCGCCCGTTCTCCATAATTCACGCCATAGTAGCAGCCGTCACTTAGCGGGAACGAAGTGATCGCACGCTTAGCGTGATCCGCCACAATCCGGACATCAGACGGGAAGAAAGACTGGTACTTCTCGTGCACGCGTGTCGCCACGTTCGCCCACCATAGGAACGTTTGCGTAAACGGGGTACGATTGTAGAGGCGAACCTTGAGTTCAAGAACTGCTCGTTGCGGCCGAAGACAAACACCGTGCATGCCCTTCATCCGCAGCATGGGATCATGATCGCTACACCAGACCGTGATTGATCCATCACTCGCATTTTCAATTTCCGTCGTGACCGGCATAAAGGTTGCCGGACGATGATGTTGCGGCCAATTGAATTCGACGCCTCCGGAAATCCATGGGCCGGCAAGACCGACCAGCGCTGGTTTGATTACGTTCTGTCGGTAAAAGAAATCGTAGCCGGTTGTTTTGTCATAACCGATGTGGATGCGACCGCCGATCTCGGGCAGGATCATCAGCCGGAGGTATTCATTCTCGATATGGATTGCTTTCCATCGCCTCGGCTCCGCCTCAGTGGCTATGCGATCGATCACAGGGAGCGGATAAACTCTCCCGCTGCTGCCCTGATATACGCGCTTTTCCAGGAACATCGGGTTGCGCTGCGGTGCCTCCGGGGCATAGGTCAAGATTTCCACGTCCTGCTTCCATGCCCTTACCGGGCCGCGGAGCGCAGGAGGAGCTTCAGGAAGTACGACGGAATATGAAGAGAACTCAGTCTGCTCACTAACACCAGGTAGCATTACGGCTCCTGAAGGTTACGGTAACGTACACGACAACCATATGCCGCAAGGACGCCCTTGTCAAGGAGAACTCTTTTTAGGATGAGTTCTGACGAGTCTTCTACCAGTTCCGGGACCGTTCACGGTAAGATTGTACTCAATGAATGAGAGTGCAAAGAATGGACCGGCCGGCATCCGCCAAATTGCCGATGCTTTAGATATCTCCATCGGAACGGTAGACCGCGCTCTACACGGGCGAGAGGGAGTCAGCCCCAAAACACGTGACCGTGTGTTGAAAATGGCGAGGAAACTTAATTACTCGCCAAACGTTGCGGCGCGCAATCTTAAATTGAACCGGCACTTTCGTATCGGGGTGTTTCTGCCCGAACAGATCGCGTCGTTTTTTGATCCCGTCAGGGCCGGGATCCAATCTGCCGCCCATACAGGCGGTGCCGCGAGTGTTGAACTTGAATTTCACTCGTACCCGACTCTAGAAGAAGGGGATGTCGAGGCAATGGAGGCCGCGAACTGGAGGCAATTTGACGGGGTGATCCTTACCCCGGGAAAACCGCAGCGACTTGGTCCCATTTGCAAATCCTCCGAGGAGGAAAACAAGCCCTTTGTTTTTGTGGCCAATGACGCCGCCCGCATGCACCACTTATGCTCGGTCGCGGTCGAATCTGCCGTCAGCGGCGGTATAGCCGCGGAATTGCTTGGACAGATCGTCCCCGAAAACCGTGCCGTTGCCGTTTTCACTGGCGATCTGAAGATCCAGGACCACGCCGAGAAGCTACGAGGGTTCGCGGCGTCCCTGGCTACACTCGCGCCCCATCTCCAAATGCTTCCCGTAATTGAGTCACATGAGTCTTCGGCAAATGCTCACAAGGCTACGATGGAGCTTCTCAGAAACCATCCCGATATTGGGGGAATTTATATCAACACAGCGAACAGCATTCCGGTGGTCAAGGCTCTTGATGAATGCCAGGCTCTGGGCGGTGTTCGCGTTATCGCCACGGATCTATTCCCGGAGTTGTCAGCCCTGATTGAAGCTGGCCGCGTGTTTGCGAGCCTGCACCAGCGCCCGTTCACGCAAGGCCGAATGGCCTTTGAGATTCTTGCCAGGTACCTAGTGAATGGAGTCGCACCCAAGCGAGCGGTGCGCTTGGCGCCACACATCGTACTTCGAAGCAATCTTAGTCTTTTCCTGGATGCTTACGGGCAGGAACAACAACAGCCCCAACCGGCGACCGTCGATTGACGCAAGATTAACTCCGACTCATTCCTAGCCTGGCTGTTTCTGTCGCTCGACAGTCCAGCCGTAATGCTTGTCCACGCTACGGCGAGAACTGCGGCCAGTCGCTAGCTGAGAGCTACTTGCAGTCATAATGCGGGGAGTTCACGGGGTTCGTGGAAGGTCGAAGCTTAGTTCATATTGAGGTATGAGCTGGACGTGGTTCAGCTTCATCACCTGCCCCTCGCCCTCTTCACGGAATGGCCTTTCAAGAAAGATGGGTGCGTCTTTGCGTCGAGACAGTATTGACAGTGTGATCGGGCTCTCGTCGACTGAAGCGCGAAAACGGCGAAGGCCGATTTCCCATGGTTCGCCATTGTAGAAGTTATCGTCTAGGAGCTTCCTGTCTGCACTGAGGCGAGCTAAATCGCCATCGTAGTCAACCCTGAGAAAGAAGTCTTTGACCCCGTGCCAATCCTGCTCTGGAATTTGAATCGACCATTGGGCGGCGTCTGAGAAAGCAGCCTCATCAGGAGCCATGGCAACGCCTTTTCTCCACGAGACAGCCGGGCCGATCGGGACCGGAGGCACTTGTCCATCTTTGGCGGTCTGGGTCATCGTGAACTCAGAGTTGGCTTTCAGGAGGGTCGCGCTGAACGAGCTTGACCACGGCTCGTTAGTCCCGTGCAATGCAACCGAAGCCGATGGTGCCTTCTGAAGCTGCGGGGTGACGACAAACTCGAAATGTGGATCGCCATTCCGGTCGAGATGCACCTGGGAACCGTCATTCCAAAACTGATCGTGCGTGAGCACAAGATGCGAGCTGTGGTCAAAGCGAACTCGCCACAGATTTTCTGCGCGATCTTGATCCAGGAGGACGATGTGTACGCATTTTCCATGACCTTCCTGCAAAGTGATGACGGGAGCGAGTGATGGCTCGATGGAGTCGATGATCGTCAGTCTTCCCTCATGGTGTGCATTCGCATGAGACGCGGTGATGGATATTCCTGGCGTGTCTTCCCAGACAAACTCTGGCAACACCCCTCGCGTAGCCACGAAATAGACGATGGTGCCGTTCGTTGAGTCCAAGCGTGTGAATGGTTGGGCAGTGGCGTATTGGAGCATAGCGCCGGCGATACGCATGTTGAACGGCCACAATCCGTAACTACCGGAGGGAAGTGTGATAGGCTGCGCCGGCACTTTTAGATTTTCATGTGGCAGTTCGATTGAGACCTGAAAGCCAACCCGCGCCGGCATTTTTTCATTGCGCACATAATTGTTAAAGAAGAGGAATCCACTCTGCCCATCAGTTCTAACTGAAATGCGAGGCACTGAAAGATCCTGCGTACTGGACGGCAGGACGGATGGGGCATAGGTTTCCATCGGCGCGAGCGTTGCGCCAAAGTCATTCATAAAGTAGTCGTAGACTTTGAGCTTGCGAAGTGTTTCTCGTTCCTGACCGAACTCTCCCAATGGAGCCTGAAAGTCGTAGGACTTCACCGGCACGTCCGTCGCATATCCGGTCCGCTGTGATTCCTGCAGCGTCGTGAGTATTCCGTCAGGGTTTTCTCCGCCCTGGAACATATACGAGCCGTAAAGATTCACTCCTGAGCCAAGCATGACTGGCACCATCGCAGCGACATCGTCGGGTTGAACCACAGGGCGCCGATGATAGGTATCCTGAACTCCTCCTCCCATCTCCGCCGTCATAAAAGGAAAATCGTAGGTCTCAGCTGCCGAGTTATCATTCTTCATTCCGATCATCCCCATGTTGCCGGTAACGCGGCTTCCGAAGCGGAATACATACACTTCCTGCGGTGGCAGATCTGAAATAGAGCCATCCCATGGCATATCGGGGTATCCTCCGAAGACGGCAATCACCGCGCCTTTTGGTACAACAGCTCCATCCCAGCCGGTGACGGAGTAAAGGGGCACATCCAATCCCGCAGCCTGGGCTAGCTTCTTCAACTCGAGAATGTGCGCATCACCGGCTTCTGGACCGCGATACGCGTATTCATTTTCGAGCTGTACGCCAATGACCGGACCGCCGTCCTTCCATAGTTCTCCGCGTAATTGCTCGCCAATCTGGTCGTAATATTTGGCGACATACCCCAAGTACGTTGGATCATTTTCGCGACTGTGAGGAGCCTTCTTGAGTAGCCAATCGGGGAAGCCACCATTGCGGGCTTCTGCGTGGGCCCACGGTCCTATTCGAACGTATACGTAAATGCCATGCTTTCCGCAAAGCTGGACGAAGTGGCGCAGATCTCGACGTCCTGCCCAGTCGAACTTTCCTTCGACTTCTTGGTGGTGGATCCAGATCACATAAGTGGCAAGAATGTTGACCCCTGCCGCTTTGGCCTTCAGAATCTCTTCTTCCCACTCGCTCTCAGGCACTCTGGTGTAGTGGAACTCGCCCATTACAGGTAGCCAAGGCTTCCCATCTAAGGTGAGATATTGGCTATTTAGCCCGATGCTCTGTCCTACAGGCGATGTCGATGTTCCACCGTGAAACGAACTTTGGTCAGGTGAAGAGAAATGCGAGGCGTCGACCGTGATGAGTGATTGCGCTTTGGAATGAGAAGCTGTTGCACAGACCAGGATGCACAGCATGAGGAACTGAGAGATGTAACGCGAGTCGGCAAATTGCGACATCAGGAGTGGCGCCTCCGCTGCGCCAGCTACGTCCAGGTCAATCGACTACGTTCTTTCTGTCGCGCTCCCCGGTCAGAAGACCAACCCGCCAAGGAATAACCAGCCGAAGAATCATCGAGACAGTGAGTTGGGGTCGATTCGGGTCGGTTTCCCGCCTAAAGGAGCCTAAATCGTTCTACAAAAATCACTGTCATCCTCAAACAACATGTCGATATTCGTCGAAGCCGCAAAGGTCATTGACGCTTTCCTTGGTGCCGCATACAGCTTTAGCCGGCCGGTAACGTACACGAAAACCTTATGTCCATGATCGTTCATTTGTCAAGTGGACCCTGGAGAACCTTGCAGCATGCTGCGGAACGACCTGTCCAACCACGAAGCGGTGTTGATCATGAGATAAAAGCCACAGGATCCCGCCACACTCGCGAGCAGAAATGCTCCTGCTCGGCGGCACTGCCTCAGGTGAAGCCCAAGGATAATACACGAGGGATTTACGTATGCAGGAGCTCCAATCCAAGCCTTGCATTGATTAGCTGCAATTCAAATACGGCCTTGATATTGTCGGGGGCAAGTTCAAGACTCTTCTTGAAGCCTTCTCTTGCGCCTTCTTCGTCATGGAAGAACAATCGACTGTAGGCGAGCGCATTTTGAATAGCGCCCTTGTGAAGCCTGGCCGCGTCGTCCACATAGGGAATATACACAGCCGTGACAATCATTTTCCGATCTTCATCCCTTTCAAGTTGTACTTCCCACTCGACGACTTTCTGGCTCATGTGCTTGACGGCCGTGATTTCATCGCCGACAAGTCGATAGGCGCTTGCGATATAGTAGTCAACTTCTGGTGGAATGTAAGGGCTGTATTCACTTCGAATGAAGTTGACGATAATATCGACGATCGCCTTTGCCTCGCTGGTGCGCCCCATACGCATCAGCGTGAGCGCTTCAAAATAGCGCGCGTAATAGAGGGCCTGAGTGTCCCACCAACCAGCGCGGAAGTTTGCGGGGATTTTCTGGCCCTTACGGAACCACTCCAACGCCTCCTTCAACTCTCCATCGCGCAGGGCCAGGCGGCCCTTCGCGGTGCAGGCAAAGGTGTACGCTTCGGTCAGGTATATCTCGCAACACTCAGCGGCTACGAACTCATGGTTTGCTAAAGTCTCGAGCGCTTTGTCGAAATTCAGTGTGTTGCTGTAAGCGTCCGCGAGTTCCCACGTCAGATGGTCGGAGGGTTCGTCAGGCCGGTTGATTAAAATGAAGTTCAACCTTTCCTGTGCGTTCACGCCGAGTTTAGCCATGACGTAATTGATTTCCTTAACCAGCAGGTCGTCTTTCGGCTTCAACTCGAGCGCTTTTCGCAGCAACGGCAGGGCCTGTTTCCGCTGGCCGAGGTAGCTGTATTTAGCGATGGCCAGATTCCGATAGGGCATGTAGTAGCCGGAATCCGCTGCGATCGCTGCTTCCCATGCTTCAGCTGCACGCTGATGCTGTTTCTTGTCGTAGAGAATGCACCCGAGAAGATTTGCTGCATTCGCGTCCTGTTGATCCGCATTGAGCGCTGCCCGAAGAACCTCGATTTCCACTTGGCGATAGGGGAAAGTATCAACGATGCAGATACCAGATGCGGTCCGACGGTTTTCAGCTGCCTTTTCAGAGGCGCCTGCGGCTTCCTGGAGATAGGCGAGCGTGTAAAGCGCCATGGTGGAAGCGTCCCTGTGATGCTTCAGCCCCTCCAGAAGGGCGATGGCTTCGTCAACTTGCCCAGCATTCACCAGGTCGAAGGCAACGTCCAGGCAGGTTTGGGATGGGTTGCTGTTCATTGCGGAGAAGAAATGCTCGAGAGAGCTTCCTGAGATCACCGCGTGCAGATAGCGCGCTAGATGATCGAGCTTATCCCGCCGCAGGATGTTCTCCAGGCGCTCAATTGCCGATTGTGTGTTGCCGAGTCTCCAGCAGGCGATCGCCGCATAGGAACCAGCAATGGGATGGTCCGCCTCGCGCTTTGTGGCGCGTTCTGCGTGTTCCTTCATCTTGTCGAAGTCGCCACGCTGCCCGTCAATTGCTGAGATAAACGTCATCGCGTAGGAGATGACGTTATGGCTCCAAGTGGATTTGTAGAAGGCGTCATAGGCTTCATCCGGCTTGTGCAGCGCGAACCAGCAAAGACCCTTCAAGTAGCTGATCGTCCCATCGGAGGGATTGGAACTATAGGCATTTTGAACGGCCTCTGCGCGTTTCAGGTACCGCAGTCCTTCCTGATAAAGGGCGCTCTCGTAGCAAACCCCGGCCATCCCGATCAAAGCCGGGATATAATCTGGGTCCCGCTCCAATGCCACTTTGTAATACTCCTCCTTCTTCCAAAGGGGGTCGCGATACTGCTCCACATGACGCCCGGCGATGGTGATTTCCTGCGCAGTCGTCAATTCGTGGGGTGTGGCTAGCCCGGGATTGTCCTTCGGGATCCGGATGACGTCAGGAATATCCTCTGTGTAAGCAAGAAGGACGGTTCCATCAGCGGCGGTGAATGAAACGTGAAACTTTTGTGCGTTCAGGTCCGCATCGAATTCTTCGCACTGGGCCGGCGCAATCGAGACCTCCTTACGAAGCACAATGCGCTCACCACACTTCACGAGGAGGGTTGCGTCCTGTTGCACTTGGGTGGTGATCAGGCGGACTTTCCGACGTTCACGATCAATTGCGACAGCTCCGTGAATCGTAGCGAATTGTGGGGTGCCGATCCTATGAATCGGATACCAGTATTGCGAGAAGCATTTCGTCTCAAACGGCGCCAGCCACGAGAAATCCGGTTGATCATCAGCGAAGGACCCGGCCATTAACTCGGCGTGTTCACCGTCGA
>Ga0326727_10006995_pt1 | contig 30321 bp, 24 predicted proteins | sample MB2enrmetagenome_FD_207643 | JGI IMG/M metagenome (GOLD analysis project Ga0326727, IMG submission 207643) | Lab enriched peat soil microbial communities from McLean, Ithaca, NY, United States - MB29MY | ecosystem: Environmental > Terrestrial > Soil > Wetlands > Peat | place: USA: New York... | reverse complement strand
TGCCCGGTGCCAATCGCTGAGTCGCGCAGTGGCGCCTGAAGACTGAACAGAAGAAAACGAAGATAACGAAGCTTTTGGCCAAGTATATGCGTGCGACATGACAACTTGTGCCCAAAAGCCTACCAGATCGCCGTGGCCGAAGAATGATGTCATGCGCCCGGCCGGGTCCAACTAACGGGCAGTGTCCTGATTTGACGGGTAGAGACGCTCTGCTGCGCGTCCAGGCCGCGACACAGCGCGGCCCTGCCGTTGGATTCATTCGACGAAATCTCGAGTCAGGATACTACCAGCCAACAGCGGACATTGACATCGTTCTCGCAGCGGCTAGCATGAAATCGGATCGCGGGCGGCGCGTTCGTCTATCGGTTAGGACACGGCCCTCTCAAGGCTGAAAGACGGGTTCGATTCCCGTACGCGCTACCAGAAGCTATTTTAACCAATAAAATCAAGCATTTCGTGAGTTTTTGACGGTTTCAAAACGCTTCACTGCTAACGTCCACTGCTAACAGTGCCAGTCATGTTAGAGACGTTCGGGCATGTCTCATTCAGATTCCGACCTGCTGCCAAGAGCTGCGGCAACCCGGGGGGGCAGGAGTTTTCAAACCGCTGAGTGCGAAATACTGGGGGCGGGGACGGTGGCAATCACCTGCAAATCGTTTTCGCAGCGTGCTCGACCAAAAACAAATGCTCAAAATACGGTAGTGGTACGTTTTGAAAATTATCGTAAGCGCTGAGAAATCCTGACTTTTTCGCGCTCCCGTTCTTGGCGCTTAAATTCCAAATATCTGTCGTGCAGAGCTTCGAGAAGATCAAAGCGAGAAATATCGCTGCCAGAGATTGCTTTGTCCACTAAATCGAACAAAGCCTTCTCAGCGTAAGCTTTAGATTCGCGAGGTGCGTAGTCAAACTCGTATCTGGCCTCAAGAATCTTTTCTAAAAGTTCATGACGTGACACCGAACGCTTCCTTTAGGATTGCCTTCTGTCTTTCCGGTTTCATCTGCCCAAACCATTCGGCATAACACAGTCTGATTTCATTTACCGCCGCCTCAACATCCACAAGCTGTATTCCGATGTTTTTGGTGTCCACTTCTTGGTGGCGCGTCAATTCATGCAGCAGTTTTTCTCCATTTGCCAGGATTCCCGTAAGCACAACGCGGTGGTAATCTTTATCGCGTTGAGAGGGCTCAGGAATGACCATTTGTCGTTCTTCAAATCGCTTGAAAATTGTTACCGCCATGAACCAATTCGAGAGGCAGTAAAGGAGATTGTAGCGGTTTTGAGAAAGTTCATCTTGGATTTCTTCCGTCAGTATTTTGAGAGCCACCCAGTCTGGCTTTTCAATGGAATAGGCCAAATCCATCTGGCCCAGTTCATCTTGCGGAACCATACCCCACTATCGACACGAAATGGTGGTTTGAAAAGTAAAATTCTACCAATAAATAATTCTTATGTATGTAGCAGACGCACAATGTCTTCGATACTCCAAATATGATCGGTGATTCCCGCTTCCATCGCTGGCGTAACGCGCAAAGTCTGGTGAATGCGAGCGAAATTGTAGTGCATGAAATGGAGCGCAACTGCCGCTTCATGGTTTGCGACCTTCTTTGAGAAAGCATTTGTGAGCCGGGTGAACCGGCGCATGGACATTCTCATCGTGAGGTTTTGCCGTTCCGTGTAACTAGTGGAGATGTGCGCGAAATCCGGCATTCCACTAATCACTGCCCGTCTCGCCCCCATGCACTGCGCCGGGCTGTACCGAATTTCTGCGTGCTTCTGGTCGGGGCCAATAGCTGTGCCGTAAATCTTGTTGAGCATCGCATAATCAATCTCCGCCCCAAAGGCATCCTCTACGGCTTCCAAATACGCCTTGTGCCCGTCCGTGGTTAATTGCACGCGATTGGCGAGCCGTCCTTTCAGATCGTGGATGAAGTGGTACGCGGCCCCGCCGTCGCGGGTTCCGACGTACCAGCAGGGCACAAGCTTTGTCGGGGCGTCCAAAGCCGTCCACGTCCAAACGTCGCCCCAACCGCGGGCCTTCTGTGCGGTCTTGGCGTTCTTCTCCTTGCAGCCCACGAACGCCCAAATTTCATCGCATTGAATCCGCGTGAGGTTGAGATTGCGGAAAGCCTTGTCCTGATAGGCGGAGCAAGCCGCCCCGAGTTCAACGAGCAGCTTGAGAATCGCGCCCCGGTGAGTGCCCGTCATGCGCGTGGTTGCCCGGAGCGAATTGCCCTCCACCAGACAGGCAACCACGCGGACCTTTTCTACAACACTCAATTTATTCATGGCTTTAATATACTTGACCGCTCAAGCATTGTCAACAAGAATATTGAACGATGAAACTGCCAAGAATTCCCAATTATTACTGTGCGGGAGACGGCGTAGGAGTCGCTGGTTCCGCAAATACAACCGATGGTATCAGAATTTGGCCGTATGGCCCAAAAGCAGTTGAGGCTCTTACAATCTCTCTTGCGGTACTGTACAAAATGCTTCCGCCGTTCACAAAAACAACCCGCTCAACTTGTTCATCAGAGCCAGTGAATGCGCTTTTAAAAACCCCAATGATCTCAACAACCACTGAATATGGAATATTTGATTCCGCGCTGGACTGGATTTTTAAATTATGCTTGATTTGGAACAGCGTCGGGTCCTCAGCATTCTTCAACAGCTCTCCAGACAAACAGATGTCGGGCTCTTTTTGAGCCGTTTCTTTTGAAGCATCAAACGACGGATTGGCAATGATATTTAGTTGCGTAACAAAATACCGTTTTAACTGCAAGCTGGAAGCTTTCAATTGGCGATATTCTATAGTCATTTCTGTGTAAATATGAGATCAGGCAATAAGATTCAAAGCCAGCCGGTTGCTTTTGCAGGCCGCTCCAAAACCTTCGCTTAAGGAGCAGCTTGTAAAAACAACCGGCTGGGTCGTTAAGACCGGAGCCGGTGATAGCAATGTTTCACGGAGCACTGGTCTTTGTGTCTGGGCTTCATACGCCAGAACCTTTTTGTACCAGTCGCTTCCCTCTTCATAGAGCGTCTGTAAATAGGTTAACGGCAAAAACCCATCTCGAATGGCGCAGAGAATTATGTTTACCAAACGCGAGAGTCTGACTCTTCCAGTTTCCCATCGCGTGTAGCTCTTTTCTCCAGCTTGGATCAGTTCTGACATTTGGCGCTGGGTAAATTGAATCCGCTTTCTTAGTTCTTTAATCTCGGGAGGGGTCATTAATCCCATATACCGAGCTTGTGTTTGTTCAATTTTCTCTAACGCTTCATTGGTCAGTATCCAATTTCCACTGGCTGATTTCCGGGCCGGAACCTTAATTGAATGGACTTCAGCAATACCATCTCCATCGAGATTTGGTATCTGAACATCAAAATCAATCAATTCGGTGTTGTGGGTCGGTTGGTCATTCATAGTTCTTCCCTTTCGCTTTTATGTGCGGAATAGATTATTAACAGGCGTCCATCATATGTGAGGCAAATTTTTCCGTACATCTGTTCATTCTTGGCGATAAACAAGAACGAATAGGTTTCCCCTTCGTCAATTGGCATTTTTACATATTTTCCAATTACTCCTGGTACAAGCGCCTTACGCATGGCGTCATACGCCTCGCATCGCGTGCCATAAATATGCCAGCGCTCAAAAGCTTCTCTAGTCCATTCGATTTCGCTACCACTTCCACGCTTAAGTTTTTCCTTAACGCTGGAAATCCAGCGTTGAGGGATCGCGCAGGTTTTCCTTTTGAAAAACATGTGAATTCCATGGAATATCCCGTATCATTTACACAAGGTATCAATTGATACCACACTGTCAAAGCATTTTTTGACTTCATGGTCAAGTATCGGTAATTTGCAAGAAAACTTGAGAGAATTTAATGTCCCTTATCCTTTGACCATCTGGCATTTGCTGCTTTTTGGGCGATTTCTCTCCTTTTTCTGGTCGAAAGAGCGTTTGCCCTCGCCTTTCCACCTTTCAGTCCGCCCAGTCTGCCCAAGGCAACGGCGGCGGGGTTCTTGGTCGGTTTCGGAGTCATTTGGCCAGTTGCCTGTTGAACGACGGCGAAAGCCGCCTCGTTTATGTCCTTGCTTGAGCGTTTAGGCATGGCGCAACCTTGCGCCGTTCGGGGAAAGATTCAAGCCAAAAGCGAGCTTTCAGGATTCAAAACGTACCACTACCCAAAATACTCTTCACCATGCTCTAAAACACCTGCACCGTAGCCGTATGCCCTCATGCTGATTATGACTGGTCCGCTATCGACTTTGCACCGCGTCCTTGCTGGTGTAAACGGCGGTCGAAAAGTGCGGCGGGTGGCGGTCCAATAGTGCGGCACCTGGGGGGCAGTAAACTGGTTTGGGGGTGGGTGGTCAAGTTCGAGTGTTAGCTGGCGAGATAAAACGAGCCGGGGGGCGAGCTGCGAGCCTCCAGCTCCTGCTTTGGAGAACGGGACGTAACCCAGTTCGTCTAACAGGATGAGATCTTGCCGGTCCAACTGCTTTAGCAATCGCTGCAACGTCCGTTCTTCCCGCGCTTCCAACAACTGGGTCACCAGGCCGGTCGTGGTGTAAAAGCGCACCCGTTTGCCCTGGCTGCAGGCGGCAAAGCCCAGCGCCGTGGCCAGATGGGTTTTGCCCGTTCCGGCATTGCCGACCAGCAGCACGTTCTCCTTCTTGGCGATGTATTCGCCCCGCAACAACTCCCGCACCAACGGTTCGTTGATGGAGGGCTGCACCTTCAAGTCGAAGCTCTCGATGGTCTTGATCACCGGGAAGGCCGCCTCCTTAATCCGGCGTTCCGTCGCCCGTCTTTCCCGGTCAATCAGCTCCCGCTCCACCAGCCGCAGCAGATACTGCGGAAAACTGGATCGTTCCTGGCTGCAGACCGCCGCCAGGCTGGCATAGTCTCGCAGGACCGTTGGCAGCTTCAGCGCCTTGAGGTGATGTTCCAGCAACAGCAGGGAAGGATCTTTGCCGCTCATCGGGCACCTCCCAGCAGTTCACGATACGGTTGGATATCCGGCGGGGCAATGCGCACCGTCCGCAAATGGGGATGACCGTCCAGTGAGAACACCGTGAAACGCCAGTCTTCCCGGGGAAAGAGAAACTGCGCAATCCCATCCCGGGTCAGGGCACCCACCGCCAAAGCTTTTTCCACGCCGGCTCGTAAAGCAGGCAGGGAATGCTTCTCCAGGAGTCGCAGCACCCGAATGTATTCACGGGTGCCATCCCCCTCCCGCTGGGCTTCCAGGCGCCGGCGCAAAATCCCGAAGCACTCCGGCAAAGTCCAGCCCGCCAGCGGCCGCGCATGGTCCAGCGCTCCCGGTTTGCGTTCCAGCAGCGCCAGATAATGCAACGGCTCAAAGCGCACTTGCTCCTTCTCCCAGATCCTCCCGTGCTGCGCCACCTCCTGTCCCTGCGCATAGAGCCGCACCTCCTGCCAGTCGCCTTTGGCCACCACCGGATGATGCGCCCAGCGCACCGGCACCGAGTAGTCGTTGGCATCAAAACGCACCAGGGACAGGCTGCTGACCGTCGTGGACACTTGCCGACACGCGGCAAAGGCCGTGGCCGGCAGCGGCAGAAACGCCGCCTGATCGCCTTTGAGCAACTCCGCCTTGGTGCCCGCCTGTCCCCGCAATCGCCGCTCCCGATCTTCCACACATTGCTGGCGCAACCGCGCATTGAGTTCCGTAAAATCCCGCACCTGCGGCACGGGGACAAAAAAGTTCAACCGCGTGAACTTGACCTGCCCTTCCACCACGCCCTTCTCGTTGCCACGAGCGGGGCGGCAGAAGTGATGCTCAAACAGATAGTGGCTCTTGAGTTGGCAGAACCCTTTGGTCAACCGTCGATCCTTGCCCCCGCCGATGATTTGGGCCACCGCGATCTTGGTGTTGTCATAGCTAATGCGCTTGGCCACCCCACCGAAAAACTCAAACCCTTGCACGTGCCCCTCCCAGAATGTCTCCGTGCATTCCCGCTCAAACGCCATCACAAAGGACCCGTCGCTATACGGCAGGGCCATCACAAAAAACCACACCTTCCGCAACACCCCATTCATCTTCACCAGCGCCTGGCCAAAATCCACCTGCGCCTCTCCGGGCCGGTGGATCAGCGGCACAAACACCTCCTGCCGCCGCGCCGTCATCTGCCGAACGCTGTCTTTGACGATCGTGTAGCCGCCGGTGAATCCCTCGACCTTCAGTCGCTCCCAGATCCGTTTATGGATTGCCACCGGGACACCGTGCTTGACGTGCTCCAGGTCGTCGGTCAGAAGTGCGCCGAGTTCCATGATAAGACGGTGCGCGGCCTGACGGTTGGTTCCCTGCAAATCGACGAACTGTGGCAGTACGTCGGGTGCAAGCAAAAGAACACAACCCTAGACGACAACGAAAACGGAGATTTTTACACGTTCCTCGGGCTGACGGCGCGGGAAAAGCTGATTATCGGCTACCGCACGGGCAAGCGGGATTACGAAACCACAGACGATTTTGTGGCTGACCTTTCAAGCCGCATTGTCGGGCGGGTTCAGGTCACAACCGACGGCTGGAATGCATACCCGGACACAATCCGGAAGCATCTGCTTTACCGACTGGATTATGCCGTTATGCAAAAGAATTACGATGCGCCGCCTGCCGAAGTGGAAGCCAAGCGCCGGTATTCTCCGGCTCCGTTCATTGGGGTGACAATCCGAACCGTAGCAGGCGCACCACGCCGCGACAGGATTTGCACCAGCCACGTGGAACGCCAGAATTTGAGCGTGCGGCACTTTAACAAGCGGTTTGCCCGGCTTGGCCTTGGCTGGTCGCGCAAGCTGGACAATCACAAGGCCGCAATCGCTCTATTCGTCGCCGCCCACAGTTTTTGCAAGGTCCATTCAACTCTGGGCTGCACGCCAGCAGTAGGCGCGAAACTGGCCACAGAAACTTGGACAATCGAAAAACTCATTGAAGAAGCAACAAAGCCGTAGGACACGACCGAAGCTTCTTTCTTTCATTGATCGCTCTTGTAGGATTTTTGGCGAATATTTATGGTTTTGGACCGAAAATATCTGTTTATCCGGCTGCAACATTGAATGCCCAAAATCCTTTTGCCACGCCGTTCATTTTGGAAAACCAAGGAAGGCTGCCGATTTACTCCATTCACATCGAAGCCCGTTTTATTGACGTAGTAGATTCGGCGCATGTTCATATGAGCAGTACTGGAAGATTTATTGAGTATAGTCCGCGCAATCCTCTTCCGATTCTTGGCTCTGGTAAGAAAACCGTCGTACAATTGCCGCAGATGGTCGCTTGGCACTTACCAATTCTGTCTGCAACTGCGGAGGCATTTGTTGATTTTCGGCCATGCTTTTACAGAAAAATCAGCGAGCGGGGATTCACATTTGTAATGGTTAAAAGTGCCTCTGGTGAACTTGTCTGGCTTCCTCTCGATTAAATAGAATTTCAAATTAAGGCACTACCGCCGAAACCTCTTGATTGAAGAACCAGAAATGATATGAACTCCTCGCCTCAGAGTGGCCGGTTTTGATTCGACCCCCGCTGCCTGGTTTTCAGCTGACCGGTGACATGACTGTCGCCTGCGCTCTCGTTCTTACAGGTGACTTTTCCCAGGTGCCGGTTTTGCCATCCCCGCGTGGCGCGGCTGGCTTTTCGACGGTGCTTCGGGCAAAGATACCCCACCAGCACGCGCCCGGGGGCAGCGGGCACATAGATGAACGCTTGGACGTAAAAAAACTTGCGGACAGGAAATGCGCTGCCATAATCGTGACGTCGATGCCGAGTCCAGGTGGAAGCCGGGCATTGCAAAACTGGTTTGGTTAAACATGAGTTTGGAAAAAGCACCCCATGTCACAATCATCGTCGTCACTTTCAAAGCATTGAATGATACATTGGAGTGTTTAGATTCTATCTCCAAGATGACCTACAGTAACCTTCGGGTGATCCTCGTAGATCAGAACTCACAAGACGGCACGGTTGAGGCGGTGCGCGGACAATTCCCGAGAGTTGATTTGATTGAAAACCTGACGAACGATGGTTTCACGGGCGGTAACAACCTTGGATTGCGCGCCGCAATGGAACAGCCGACAGCTTACGTTCTTCTGCTGAATAATGACACGATCGTGGAGCCGGGGCTTCTGGAGAAATTGCTGGCGCCGATGGAAACGGATATGACTGTAGGGATAATCGGCCCCACGATGCTCTTCTACAAAGAACCAAACACGATCTGCTGGGCGGGTTCGTATGTTGACTGGCGCGGGTGGGCTCACATTTACGGCTACGGACAACTCATAGGAGCAATAGATATGCAACCGCGCGAAACCGGCTATGTTGCTGGATGTGGGATGATGATCAGGCGCGCTCTTCTGGAGGAAGTCGGATTCTTCGACAACCGATTTTTCATTTACTATGAAGAGGTGGATTTGTGCGCCCGCGCACGCCGCGCTGGTTGGAGGGTTATGTATCTTCCCTCAGCAAAAATGTGGCACAAGATTTCCCGTGTCACAGAATTACTAGGAAGAGATTTCGCACTTTATCACATGCAGCGCAACAGATTACTCTATCTGTGGAAGGATGGGAATCCTCGATTGCTCTGCTGTCTCTGGTGTATTGCCAGCGGTTTGAGGGCCGCTGTCAGTCTGTGCTTGAAAGGCGAAAGACATCAGGAAGTTGTCTTGCTGCGTGCGCTGCGAGATTCGTTGAGCAACCGCTGGGGGAATACGTTTTTCTCTTATATGTAGAATATTATACGTACCATGACAGGCAACTTCAAAACCGTAATCCTGGCGCCCCATATTGACGATGAAGTGCTTGGCTGCTTCTCCTATTTAAAGAAAGGCGCATTTGTTCACTGTTTCGGTGTCGAGGATCGCAGTTACGTGTCGCGGCACGAACGAATCCAGGAACTTCGTCGGGCGTCAGCCATAGCTGGTTTCCAGTGGCACGTCTCCGACCATCTTGTGAACGGTTATCAGTGCAGTTCAATGATCAGCGAGATCGAGGCGAGGATCAATGAGTTGAAACCCGAGACAGTTTTAATTCCCCAATCTTGTTACAACCAGGATCATCGTGCGGTACATGACGCAGCCTTGGTGGCCACACGGCCACATGACAAAAACTGGCTAGTACCTACAGTGCTTCTTTATGAAGAACCACACGTGATTACCTGGCCCTACGCCACACTTGCACGGGAGCCAAACTACTTCCGGCCAATCGATATAACCGCAAAGATAGAATTGTATCGTGTTTACGCATCGCAGGTCAGACGGCATCGGTCGCCAGCGATGGTAAGGGTTCTAGCTCAGTTGAGGGGTGCCGCGATCAATGTCCCGTATGCGGAGGCGTTTTTTTGCAAGAGGATGGTTGTTGCTAAATGAGTCAAAACCGATCAGTCTTGGTGACAGGGGGACTTGGCTTCATTGGTTCGCACCTTTGTCGTGCCTTACTCCGAGAGGAACCCGGGATACTAATCACCATTGTTGACAATCTGAGTTCAACCGAGATTGATTACGTTGACTTGAAGGGAAAGGCTCGAATTCTTATCGAGGACCTACTTACATTCGACCATAAGCGTGAGCGTTTCGACGAGATTTACCACCTTGCGAGCCCTGTTGGCTCGGTAGGGATTCTTGCTCGGAACGGCTTCGTTGCCACCGAAATTCTGGCCTTGATGCATAAGGTCACTGAAATCGCAATCGCGACTAATGCGCAACTGTTGTATGTCTCCACCTCGGAGGTTTACGGTCATGCCGGAGTGCATCACGAGGATTCTCCAAAAATCGCGCAGGATAAACGAGGAACACGAATGGAGTACGCTCTCGGGAAATTGCTCTCAGAGCATATTCTTTTCAACCTTGCGATTGAGCATGATTTAAGGTTTAAGATTTGTCGTCCCTTTTGCGTAATTGGCGAGAGTCAGAGTCACGAGATTGGTTTCGTTGTGCCAACTTTTTTTCGCTGTGCTTTAGCTGGCGAGGAGATTCCGGTCTTCTATGGTGGCTATCAAAGGCGCTCGTTTTGTCATGTGTCAGATATTGTGGCTGCACTCGTGGCTGTCCAGCGGAAAGGGCAATTGGGGACTATTTACAACATCGGTAATCCAAACAACGTAGTGAGTATAAGGGGATTGGCTGAGAGAATCGTAAAACTTTGCTCATCCTCCTCCAAGATTGTCGATGTCGACCCGCAGAAGCTATACGGCAAGAAATTTATCGATTCTTTTGAGAAGATACCCGATATCAGCAGGGTGTGCGATCATACGGGCTGGGTGCCACGGTTCGATCTTGAGGCTAGCCTTATACAGATTATGCAGCATTACCGGCTAAGGAGTTGATGTCTGCCTTCGACCCAACTCCCTTCTCGCATTTGTATGTGCTGGACGCGTCCACCATGACTTGCTGGAACCGCATCAATCGTGTCACCGGGCAGTTGAAAACCGGACAGTTACGGGCACTTCAAAACCGGACACTCTGAGGTAAGGAGTTCATATCATTTCTTTTTGTTCAATCAAGCGGTTTCGGCTGCGAGATAAAACGAGCCGGGGCCGAGCTGTGAGCCTTAGCTCGCGGCCCCGGCGGTCGAAGGTTCGTTTGATTTTCGACTTTTCTTGGCTTCCGCGCTCACGGGGGGAACGTCTTTGACGCGATAGCTGCGCCCGGTGATAGCAATCACCTGGGCGTGATGGAGGAAACGATCCAGGATGGCCCCGGCGGTGGGCACATCGTTCAAAAGCTTGCCCCATTCTTCCAGTGGACGGTTGCTGGTCATGATCGTCGATCGGTTCTCGTAGCGGCGCATGACCACTTCCAGCAGGTATTCGCCGGAGTGTTTGGGCAGGGCCTTGAGGCCCATGTCATCAATGATCAGCAAATCCGGCTTCAAGTATTTGCGCAGGGTTCGGTCCTGTTGGTTGAAGGCTTCGTCCTTCATAAAATCACGCACCAGATCGAAGATGGAGCGGTAGAAGACTTGAAAGCCGGCTTTGATGGCTTCGTAGCCCAGCGCCTGAGCCAGTGCGGTTTTGCCGACGCCCGGCGGACCCAGCAGGAGCACGTCTTTGGCTTCCCGAATGAACTTGCAGGTCGCCAGTTCGTAAATGTCCTTCCGGTGGATGGAGGGATTGAAGCTCCAGTCGAAGTTATCCAGTGGTTTGAGCGCGTGGAACTCGGCGGCCTGAGTGCGCCGAGCCAACAGGCGTTGGTGGCGCACGTTCAACTCGTCCTGCAGGATCAATTCCAGGAATTCGCCGTGGCTCAGGCGATTGGCGGCGGCTTCCTGCAGCCGCACCGTCAGGCTCTGGCCCAGACCGGACAGCCGCAGTTGTTTAAGGGTAGTTTCAAGGCTCGATGGATTCATGAGGTGTGGATGAGTTTGTGTTTTCGGTGTTCGGAGCAAAGCAAACGGGCACGAGGTTGTCGTAAGCCTCCAAATCGCGGATGAGCGGGTGGGTTTCTAAAAAGCTCAACTGCGGTGACGGAGCCGCCTGCGCCAGTAACTGCCGCAGATCGCGCAAGCGCCAAGCCCCGTATTGGATGGCTTGCTGGCAGACCCGCTCCAGATCCGCTACGGGATGTTTTTGAGCCAACGCCAACAGCCCTTGCAGCACTCGGAGGGCTGGCGCGCCGCGTTGGCGATACAGGCTTTCGGCCCAGGTGCCGGAGTATTGGCCCATCAGGCGCGTGCGATCCAAAAGCCAGTCGGCGCCGCGCTCGATGATGACGCGCTTGTGATCGTGGATGTGTGCCGGGTCGGTGGCAAACTTTCCGGGTTCGTGGCGGGTGTGGAGTGCGATTTGTTCTCGACGCTGATTGTAGATGCGTACCAACCGGGCCTCCCATCGCGCCCACACCTGGCGGCCGACGTATTCAGGCGGCACCGAATAATAAGCCCGTTGCAGTTCGATATAACCATCCCGATGCACTGTGCGCGGCGCTTCTTCAAAGACCGGGAACAAACTGGCCGGCAAGGGCAAGAGCTTGGGCCGCTCCACTTGGTTGAACAGTTTGCCAACTTGCTGCCGGGTGGTCCCGTGGATGCGCGTGTCCGCCACGTTGGCTTCCCACTCCAACAGAAACAGATTTTGCGCGGTCAAACTCTCAAACACCCGGCCCTTGAGCGCATTGTCCTGCGCATATTTTACCGCCGATTCCACTTTTCCCTTGTGGCGCGGCATGGCGGGTTTGCACGGTAATATCACCGTGCCATAGTGCCGGCAGAACTCCTCCACCTTGGGATTGAGTTCCGGATCAAACCAATCGGCGCGGCTGACGGCGGCGCGCAAGTTGTCAATGACCACCGTTTGGGTAACACCACCCGGGTGACGAAAAACATTCTCCAGGCACCGGATGAAGCTCTCCGTCGTCTGCCGCCACACCGCTTCGCTGTAGCCTTTGCGCGAATGACTCAGCACCACCCGGAATAAATGGGGCCGTTTGCGCTTTCCATTCTCGATCACCCATGCGCCTTGCCCGAAATCCACCTGCGCTTCCTGCCCCGGCTCAACCTCCATGCGACGAAACGGCAACTCCTGCACCGCTTCCAACCCGCGCACAAAACGCTTCACCGCATCATAGCTGCCCGCAAACTCATGCTCGGCCACCAGATCCTGGTAAATGCGTTGAGCCGATAAGCCGGCCTGCAGCGCTTGTTCGATGGGATCTCGCCACAGCTCACATTGGCTGCGAGTGCGGATCAATGACCCGGCGGGCAGATTGGCCGGTTCCGCTGATGTCGAGCCGGCGGGCACTTTGGCCAGTTTTGGCTCCGGCGTGGCTTCAGAGCCGGGGGCCACTTTGGCCGGTTTTGAATCCGACTCGTGCTGGCGGACGTACTTGGAAACCGTTTCCCGCCGAATGTCCAGTTCACGCGCAATCCGCCGGAACGACCAGCCGTGGCTCCGTAGTGTAACTATCGACTGTTGCAGGCTCATTTCGAGGTAATTCATCGCGGAGTTGTCCCGTCTGGGACCTCACTCCCGCAACGAATCTTTCCCCCTCAAAATGTCCGCTTTTCAAGTGCCCGCCACTGTCCGCTTTTCACTGCCCGCTAACAATCAATCGTGAGCGTTTGGTGGATTTGGACCGGTTGACCTTCGATTTCACCTGCCGCGAAAGTGACAGAACGCTGCTCGACGTATCGTGTGGGAGTCATGAAAGTCTTCCCTGTCGCTGCTCCGTAGCCATGCGCGGTGCTCGGTCACTGCCGCGCCGGGAGTTTGGGACAGAGTAGTAAATGAAGGATGGGAGTCCGTTTGGCAGCTTCGGCTGCGGCGGGAAACTTAATCTGGAAATAAAATCCCTTAAGCGTGTCAAAGTCCGACAATGTTAAGATATTCCGATTTACTCTGCGCGCGCAAATCACCCCAGGGCATTCGTTTTCGGCGCGGGTAGGAACAGTACAGCAACCTTCGAGAACGGGTAACAGCCACGAAGGCATTTCGGCGCTCTTCTGCCGCTGCAGCCCCTTTGGCTCGGTAATCGGGGAAGGTCCCCTGACACATACCAATAATAAACACGACATCGAATTCCAAGCCCTTGGCCGCATGCACAGACAGCAAAGCTAGGCCCTCACGTGTTGCCGGCTGAGTGCGGCCCAAGGCGACCTGACTGAGGAAGCCACCAACGGAATGTTGGCTCCCGGGCCTGCTTCTAACATAGACGTCCCACTTCAGTTTCCATTCAGCAATGTCCCTTAATTGGAGTTCCTTGACCCTTTCATCCGTCTGAGAGTTGGCAAAACCTTCAAGGATGGCAAGTGCGGCAGGCATAGATGCACGTCCACCAGTGAGCTTGTCAGTCGCCCGCATCAGCGTTTCTGTTTCTGGATCAGGCTGCTGAACGGCTTGGAAGATTCCCTGCAGACCGCTTTCTAACGTCACAGGTGCTGGCGACAGGCCAAGGCGTTTTGCAAGCGCGCTGAAGTGCAGGATATCACGTGAGTTGGAGATTACTCGCAAGCATAGGTCAAAATTCCTCATCAAGTCCGATTCTGAGTCTTCTTGTGCCGACACCTGTTTAAAATATTTGATTGAGCGAGCTTTTAGCTCCTTTTCTACGGCGTCAAAAACATATCTGTTCCTTGCAAGCAGCGCGCAGCGCCCGAGCGTGATGGGCCCCTCTATGTCAGGATGGCCGTCGCGCAAAAGGTCCTGCAGTTTATCCAAAACCTGACAGGCTTCTTGATCTTCATCGGGTGCTTCGATTAGTCCTACCTCTCCATCTATCGGCAGTTGTCCTGAAACAGAATAATCAGGAGACAGTTTTTGCGCAGCTCGAACTACGGCTTTGGAAGAGCGAAAATTCTCCGTAAGGACAATTGTTTTAGCGTGAAAGTCTTTCTCAAAAAGCGCTAAGTATTTTGGATCCGCCCCGTTCCAAACGAAAATGGCTTGTTTGGGGTCCCCCACTAACATCACATTTCGATAATTCTCACCACACAGGGACTGGAGAACTCTATATTGAGCCTCATTGATGTCCTGAGCCTCGTCCACGAGAATGTAACGGTATTGTCGGCGATAGAAATCTGGGATATTGGGGGACTCTGTGAATAGCCTGTAAGCCAAGAAAAGCATGTCGTCAAAATCGCACGCCGAGCAAGCTCGAAGACCGCTGTTGTATGCAGAATAAACCCTGCTCAACAAAGCGTCCTCCACGGCTTCCGGCAGCAAAAGGCCGCCCTTCAGGCCGGATATGGCCTCCAACCAACATGAAAGTCTTTTCGATTGCTCTTTCGGATCTCCGAGCTGGTCTAACTCAGCACGAAGGACTGGGTCACTCGCTACTGCCTGCTGCAGCACCTGCTTGCGATCCTGATAGGATTCAAAAACAGTTGGAATTCCGATAATCCCAACGGCCTCGCCTCGTGTCGCCAGAACATCCAAACAAAAACTGTGAAACGTCCCCAAGAAAGCCCGCTGTTCGATGTTCTGAAATTCCGCCAAACGTTCCTTCATTTCGTTCGCGGCCTTGTTTGTGAACGTAAGCGCGAGAATCCGGTAATGACCCTCCACTTCCGTGAGCAAACGGCGAACACGCTCGGTCAACACCCTTGTTTTTCCAGTGCCAGGGCCCGCGACAACGAGCAAAGCCCCGTCGCCGTGGCTAACAACCTCCTGTTGGCGCTGTGAGAGTTTAATCATCGCTTGCGAACGATTACGCGGTCAGCGGTGAGAGGCAGAGAATAATTTGCGTTCTTGGCTTCGACCTCGTGCCTCTTGCCGTCGAGATTCAAGACGGTTGCCATTGTGTCGAAGAGCCTTTTAACTTGCTTCGGTATCTGACGGTCTTCATCAGCCAAGGCAATGATGCTGCGGGCGAGCGGCGCGCCATATTCAGTCTTGGAACCCCGCAAGATATCAACGATGGCCGCCGCTCGGCCGCCAGCGGCCCTGTAGGCGCGGCGTTTCCCGCCTTTGGCCATCCCCCCGTCCATTAAGTTGATGTAATCAAGGATATAGTCGCCAGATTCGTGATGCTCGTTGAGCATTCTGCCGATCGCGTCTTCGTAGCCTGCAGCTACAATGTAGGCTTCGTAGTTTTGACCGTTTGGTATCGAAACAACATTGGGGCAGGCCGTAACGTCCATGATGCCAATTTTGCCCAAGGCGGCGGCTAAGTGTTTGCCCGCTTGGGCTTCTCCGTCGGCGAAGATAAACCAAGGGATCCCATAACTATTCGCGAGTCGCAGGAATGGAAGATAATTCCCCTCACCTCCAACCCCAACGAACGAGAGGCCGAGAGCATGCACGGATCGGTCCCAATAGTGTTCAGCGAAAACCGGCAACGCCTGCTCCTCTGTTTCACCCTCGAAAAGCACAATTCCCTTCGCGAAAAGAATATCTCCCCGAGTGTTCAAGACCATCCGGTCGATCTTTCGGATATCCTCAGGTTTCAAGTCCTTGGTATCAAGGCTTGAAACAATTGTTTCGGGACCATTTTTTCGAAAGTGGCGAACGTTTTTGATGTTCGCTTGGCTCACGATGTAAGGAGAATGGCTACTAATAATTCGCTGCCCGGGGATCGCGTTCAAGTGTGAAAACAAGGCGCGCTGGGCTTGTGGATGTAAATGAGACTCAGGTTCCTCCAAGGCCAACATTGGATGGAGTGCATTATCGACGGTGTTCTGCTCCTGGCGCCAAGTCATGTAAGCCTGAAAGATCAGTACGGCGGCCAAGCTGCGAGTCCCCATTCCATGACGAGATAAAGGAAACGACTGCGAACCAGAAGTGGCAAATTGCACGTCCATTCCCTGTCGAAAATCTCGAAGGTGGCGGCTGAGCGGAGTTATCGAAACGCCTTCCTTTTCGCATGTGACGGTATGATAGAGTTCGCCGAGATGTGTTTGAATATGGCTCAGCACCTTGCTGCTGCTCACAATAGCGTCGTTGATGTTGCTGAGTTCTTTTTCGAGTTCCGCAATTTGTGCGTCCGAGAGGCCAACATCTGAGACGAGCTTGCTCCAAAATGAGCTCCGGTTATGGAGTTCGTCGTGGAAGTCACGCTTGGCATCCATAAAATATAAGGACAAAGGCTCGACTTGACTCCACAGGGCCGGACCGTGCCTCTCGTTGACTCTCGTCTCTTCGAGTTCTTCAGGGCTTGCCCTCCACTCAGCCAAAAAACTCCTGAAAATCCCATATTCGCTTTTCCCTGCATCCCACTTCAAGGTGGTGCGAATTGCAGCGAAGTCGTTTCCTTTCGCGTCTTGCATGACCCCATTGCCCCATAGTTCTAACCAAGGGCTCCCAGCGGGAAATGCATCCAGGATCTTGCCATCCGCTGCCGAGGGGCGAATGAGCAAATCGACAATTGCTTTTCGGTCCTTCGGGGGTTGCATCTCATCTGGGCCAAGAAATATATCTTCTGCGTAATTCGCCCGATGTCCCTCACCAATCGCCATGTGAAGCCCTTCGAGAAAACTGGTCTTGCCTGAATTGTTTTCTCCAATTATGAGCGTCAAGTCATCGAACGCCACGGACGCGAGTTTAAGTGAACGAAAACATTTCACTCTGGCTTCCAAGAGTCGAATGCCAGAGACCTGGATCTGTTGGACCGTGCCCGGGTTTGCCATTTAGCGCACAGGTTATCAAAAGGCAGTCTGGCTGGAAACAAAAAGAACTCCGACTAAGCGCCACACGTCTCGTCGAGCCTTGGAGTCGCCAAGAATTCTTCTCGCAAGCGGAGAGAGCCTGAGAGCCGCCGGGCCTCTACGCCCAAATATCCCAAAGACCGCAACCGCCGATATTCCTTCCGCCGGCCCTCGTTGTATTCCAAAACCTTTTCTTTGTGGTTCCCGCGGTAGCGCCGGGACGACGCACGGGCCTTTCTGAGGTGGCGCTTACATCTACTGTAGCCCCAAGCAAGCCGCCCGCAATATGGGCACCTCCCCTCCGCCCGCCTGCGCAGCCGGTATCTCGCTTGCCTGGCAATCTGCAGATCCACAAACTGATCGATGAATATTTTAGGCATCGTAGAGCCAACCTGACTTATTCAGAGTCGCGTATTGCAGCAGGAATATCACATCGTTCGCCTGCGGGCATGGATTCTCCTACGCAAGGGCGCCTTTCTAGGCTGCCACCGTGCCAAGTGCGCTTTTTTCGCCTGGGGCTGCAGGTGGTGGCAACCTGACCGCATGAGTCCGTTGTTCGATTGAGGAGCCACTGCCATGTTCCAGCCTCGCCTTTGACGCCGACCGCTCGCCTCGTGCCTTTTTTAAGCGACTTAACCAGACCGTAGCCCTGGAATTGCCGCATAATCCGTTGAGCCTGTGTCGGGTACAAGCCGAGGCGATCTGCGAGATGGTTAAACGAAATGAAGAACGTAAGTGGCTGGCGCTTCGGCTCCGGCAGAGACGCAAAGTCGCGGCAAATGCGAAATGCATCCTGCTCATGCTCAGGTAGGGCGTCATAAATCCTGCGTTCAGCGGCATTGAGGGATTCGATGTAGGATTTGGCCACTGATTCCAGCATGGAGTTTGCTTCCTTCAGGTGCTTTTCGCGTGAGTCTTTGAAGAGTAAGTGGTTACAATCGTAAAAACAGCCCGTCAGCACCAATACGCATCGCTTCGCAACGGCGCGGTAAAGAAAGGTAACAGCATTCACCACGAAGTCGTTCCTGGCACCTGCCTGTGCTTGAAAACGTGCCTCCACGATCGTTGGGTAGAGTCTGGCTAGGTTGGGGTGCTCCGCCGCCAGTGCCTTCAATGCCTCCTTCCTCGCCAGTATGCTTCTAAGGATGATTTCTGGGGTGTTATGCAGGGATGTAGGAACGCAGTCGTTCAGTGAGGCAGTACCGCAGGATCCAGTACTCAGACGAATAGTGTTGGTGCGTTGTTCTTCTCTCTCTCGGAAACTGACATGTTCTGGAAACACAATTTCATCGAAGCGCATGTGAATCGGCGAAACTTTGCTCAGGAATTTGTATTCGGTCGGCTCAGTTTCCCCTTTCCCTTTGTCAATTACCCGCCCGTGAATGAGCGTCTGGTTGCCGTCCGCCCGCCATTCGCCAAAGTGTCTGGCGACGCCCTTTTCGGTGATTTGCAGCGTGGTACTGCGCGGAAAGTTACCATCGAGGTACATCCAAAAGTTGCACCCTCGCACGCGCTTCGTTCGGGTCGTCTCTCGTAATCGCGGATTTTTCGCGAGAAGGGGTTCAACGTCGCTGTCATTGTCTAAGTCAATTGTGCACAATCCGCCAGATGCAGCGCCTAGCAGGACGCCAATGTTTTTTCCGTTAAACGACTGGAGATAATCTCCGTCTTTCATCAGCTCGCGCGTCGCCTTCTGCCAGTTCTTGATGGCTGGTTTCTTGGTCATGGGATAATTCGGGATGAGCACGACATCGCCAAGAAGGCCGAGGATTTCCACAACCGGATTGCTCACGTCAGCCTCCTTGGGGAAGAAATCTCGGCATGGCCGAGATTTCGTCGGGAACATTTCCTGAATGGGATGCCGCGCTTGAATCGCAGCAGATGGCACCTCGTTCTGCAGCTGGACTTTCTACCTGGGTCTTTTCGCAACGCTCGATGAATTCCAAAATGCTGCGGAGATTGAACAGTCGGCATCCTTTCACTTGACCAGGCTCGCGGGTGCTGACACTTCGGATCTTCTGCTGCCCCGCCAACTGATAAAGTTTTGCCCTAGTGAAGCCGCTATAGTGTTCAGGACCGGAGACCGGGGCGCGGACCCAGATGGGAATAAGCGAGCCTCCGACGTTCATCAACTCAAGCAGGCGCTCTTCAAGAGTGGGTTTCAATGATTTCTTGCTCTTGGCCGGGGCAGCTTCCGGGGCGATGGTTTTGCCGTCGCCATTTCGTTTATCTGTGTTAGAGGTTTCCATTTGCCATTCGGTCTCGCTGCCCTCATGAACGGCGTCAAGACCAAAGCGAAAAAGTTTCGTGAGCAAAAGTCCGTGTTGAAAACGTCTGTTGACTGTGCAGAATCAACGGCCTGCGGCGATAGATGGAAATCGAAAGGGCGCCGCGCGAGATACATCGGCACCCTTTACTTCTGATGGTGGCAGGCGGATAGCGCGGCTCGGGCTATCGGAAAATGTCAGGGAGTTTGTTCACTGCGGCGCGCTTGGCGTCGAATGCAGTCTTGCCGTAGTACCGATGCACGGCCTCTGTCCCGTGCCCTACAATGTCCATTGAGATGGCTTCACTGACGCCAGCAGATCTAGGTGCGCTGGCTGTGTTGTAACGGAACGAATGGAAACTGATTCGGCTGGTTTCCCGGCGTGCGTCCCGGCCCTTGCCTGTGCTTTTCTTCTTTGAGTTGCGCTCCGCGTCGCACTCTGGGATATTTCGTTGAGAGAAAGTTTTCCGCGCCGGGCGTCGTGAAAATGCTGGCACAACATGGCGTCAAATTGGGCAAATATGAGAAGATTGTTGTGACATGGGGCTGGACTCCCGAAGCAAAACGGCAAGCCGACAAACGCGGAGTGATATTGTGGGACTGCGTTCAGGCCGCGCTATACCCTAGCGACGGCAGCTTGAGCACCGCTTGCCGGAGCGTTTCAATCTCGTGGTGCGTATAGCCCCGGTGAACCGCGTCACTCGAATGGCCGGTCAGTTTCATCCGCAATTCAGCCGACACGTTTTGATTGGCAAGCGCGGAAGTGAAGCTGTGGCGCAAGGCGTGGAATGAGCGGCGGGAAAACATCTGATTCCCTGCGCCCTTCACCGTCTGCGAATCCACACCCGCCTGCCGCATGATTTTTTTGAAGGTTTCGGAAAGCCCACGGCGTCCGCTCCCACGCTGGCAGGCGAGTTTCGGCACGATGAAAACATCCGGCTTGTCTGTCCCCGCCAGCTTGTTCAACCGCGCCAGCAAGTCAGGGTGAAGCGGGACGATCACTTTCGCGCCAGTCTTGGCTTGTGTGTAAGTCAAGGTTTCGCCGGTCAAGTCCACACCCTCCCATTGCATCCGGCAGCAATCGGAAAGCCGCGCCCCCGTGAAATAGGCGAGCATGATTAACAGCTTCCATTCACCTTCCGCCGTGTCCACGAGCATCTTCACCTCCGCCGGGGTGAATGTCCCACGTTCCATGCCTACGGCTTCGGGCAATTCCACGGCTTCGGCGGGATTGGTAGGAATCAGCCCTTGCCGCCGGGCGACGTTCAAAGCCCCGCCGATAATCTTCACGTCCAGAATCACCGTGGCGGGCGAAAGTTTCTTGGCGATGCGATGATTCAAGAAGCGTTCCACGTCCGCCGCTGTCAGGCTCGTAAGGGGCTTGCTGGCACGTTTGCCCAGCGTTTCCAGAAAATCGGCCACGGCCACGCCGTAGCGTTCCCCCGTACTTTTGGACTTGCGCGCCCGCTTGCTTTCAAGCCAACTGTCGAAATGCGATTTGATGGACACGCCTTGCAAGGTTTCGCCCATGTCCGCCCGCTTCATTATGTCTTTCAGGACTTCGCGGGCTTGGGCTTCCACCAGTTCGCCACGCCGGGCGAGTTTAGATGCCCGCTCAAATTCCATCGCCACGGCCAAGGCCGATTGGCGGTTTTCCTGTTTGGTGCTGCGGAGAATCCGCCGGCCATCCGGCCCAAAATAAGCGGCGTGCCAGTATTTAGAATCGGGGCGACGATGAACACTTGCCATAGTGCTGCTAAGCATACTGCTAACGTCTTGGTATGTCAACTGCGTTTTTACATGTTGATTATATTGGATTATTTGAACACAAGGCTTGCGGAAACGAAAGACGGGTTCGATTCCCGTACGCGCTACCAAAGGGCAGTCGAGGGTCGAAAGTCGAGCGCCAAGCAGGGTTGGCCGCTTCAACCGGCGTGAAACTTGGGGTGGAACTGTGCAAACTCATTTTCGATTTGAGAATCTTAAGGTGTGGCAGCGGGCGCGCGTGTTGAATCCGAACGTGTATCGCGTGACACGGGCATTTCCAGATCATGAACTTTTCGGGATGACCTCACAATTACGACGAGCCTCCATTCGACTTTCGACCTTCGGCTAATCTCATGCGCCCTTTCCAGATCATCTTTAATCCCACCAGCGCGGCGGAACTGGCCAGGATGCCCCGGGAACTCCAACTGCATATCCTCGGTGAATTCCGCGGCCTGCCGCAGCAACTCATGAAAACCCAACCGGACGAGTTCGGAAGCCTCGAACGGGCCGGCCGGATTCTGCACCGCTTCCGCGTCGGCGATTACCGGGTTTACTTCGAGCGGCACGAACTGGGCGTCGTCGTGCACCGCATCCTCAGCCGTCACACCCTCAAAGATTTCCTGTTCCGTTCAGGATTGAACATGCAGGAGGATGAGGCGCTGCAGCAGAATCCGAAATTCTGGGAAATGATTGAGGCGGCCAAAACGGCCGCGAAATCCTGAAACCGCAGGTCAGAGGGCGGAAACCGGAAGCCGGAAGCGTGAAGTGAGAAGTCCGAACTCAGAAGCCGGAGGTCGCGCGGCGCTGTGGCTTGTCATCCTCGCGGCTTCAGGCGCCGCCGCGGGCCTGTGGTGGACCAGCAAACGTGCTGACATCAGTTTCCTGCCGGAATTGGCTCCGGCGCATTGGATCGTCTATCCAAACCCGCCGGATGCCGTGGGTCGCTGCGATCTGGAACTGGCCACGCTTTTCAGAACCTCGTTTGATCTTGAAAAAGTGCCCTCACAAGCCCGGCTGCGAGTCGCCGGGTTCCATCGTTACACGCTTTCCATCAACGGAACGCCGATTGAAAAACCCATCCGGACCGGGAAAAACTGGAAACAACCCGACGTGTTCGAGGTGTCCGGTCAATTGCAGCCAGGCGCGAACCGGATTGAGGTCACGGTTGTCAACTCCAACGGTCCTCCGGCGCTGTGGCTTTTCCTGGATACAGGAAACCAGAGGGTCGGCACGGGAAATGATTGGCAATCGTCCTACGCCGGCGCAGCCTGGCGCGCCGCGGTTCTCGCTTCCCAACCCAAATTCATACCGGCGGGCAGTTTGGTTGGCGGTGGCGAAGAGCCGTGGACTTCCTTGCGCATACGTTGGCCGACCCTTTTGCTTTTTGCGCTGCTATCCGCGGCAGCGTGTTGGGTGATGGGGCGGTTCAACCGGATTATCCCGGTGGCGGTGCTGGCGGGTTTCTGGGTTGCCCTCTTCGCCAACAACCTTGGCGCCTTGCCTTCCGCAACCGGGTTCGACGTGGACGGGCACATGCGTTACATCACCTACGTCCAGGAGAACAACTCATTGCCTTTGGCGAGCCAGGGGTGGGAGATGTTCCAACCCCCGCTCTATTACCTTGTCGCGGCCAACCTGTTGAACCTGTTTTCCCTTTCCGTCTCGGTTCCCAGCGGGCTGATCGTCTTGCGGCTGTTAGGCTTGATCCTGGGGGTGGCCAACTTTGCCACTGTCTGGGCCGCGATGCGGTTGCTTTTTCCCGACGATGCAGCCAAGCAACGGTGGGGACTGGTTCTGGCGGCTTGCCTGCCTCCGATGCTTTACCTTTCTCAATTCGTCAGCAATGAGGGAATGGCCGCCGCCCTGGCCAGCATGTGCCTCTACCTGTGCCTGCGCGTGTTGAAGCAAGACCGCGCTTCCTGGAAAGGGTGGGTGGGATTGGGCCTTTGCCTCGGCGCGGCGTTGCTGACCAAAACCACAAACGTGCTGCTCGTACCGGCGATTTTTGGAGCCCTGTTGTGGCGGCGGTTCGAGAAACCCGAAGGGCCGTTCTCGCGCTGGGCCGCGCGCGTGGCCGTGATGTTCGGCCTGTGCGCCGTCATCTGTGGTTGGCACTACGCCCGGGTGTGGCTCCAATACGGGAATCCCTTGATCGGCAATTGGGACCCGAGAACCGGACATTCCTGGTGGCAGGATGAAGGCTATCGCACGCGCGCCTATTACCTGCGGTTTGGCGAAGCTCTGTGGCATCCATGGCACGCCGGGTTCAGGAGTTATGGCGACGGATTTTATTCCACACTTTGGGGGGATGGCATGCTGGGCGGGGCTGGCAGAGTTTCCACACGCCCACCATGGAACTTTGATCTCATGGCCATCGGGTGTTGGCTGTCGTTGTTGCCCGCCCTTGCCGTATTGGTGGGTTTGCTTCTGGCCCTGCTCAAGTTTATCCGGCAGCCGTCGGCGGAATGGTTCCTGTTGCTGGGCTTCAGCTTTTTGGTGGCTGTGGCACTGCTCTATATGTCGTTGGTCGTGCCCAGTGGAGGGCAGTCAAAAGCCTTTTATGGATTGCCCGCCCTGGTGCCGTTCTGCGCCTCGGGAGCTTTGGGGCTGGGCTTTCTAGCGGGCCGGAACCGATGTTGGCGCTTCGTTTTGTGTCTCGCGTTCGGCTTGTGGGCCATCGACAGTTGCGCCTCGTTCTGGATCTCGCGGTCTTCGGTTTCTTATGCCCGGAAACAGGCCAGGGTCCTCATCACGGAAAACCAGCCTGCCTCCGCCGCTCAATTCCTCGGCGCGCGCCTCAAAGCCGAGCCTGGACCTGCAGAACTTCGGTTGATACTCACGGATGCTTTGTTGCGGCTTGGCGACCTGGATGAGGCTGAACGTCAGGTGCAAGTCGTGCTGCGTGAGGAGCCCCTTAACGGCGGAGCTTGGGTGTGGCGGGCCATCGTGCTGCGCCAGCGGCGGCAGCTCGATCAAGCTCTTGACGCCGCCAGACGGAGCGTGGAGTTGGCCCCGGGCAGCGATTGGGCTTACCTGCAGCTCGTGAGCATCCTGATGATGCAGAAACGTTATGAGGAAGCGGCCCGCATGGCCCGCCAGGGACTCGCGATAGCTGAATTCAGCGCGCCGATGCGGGCGGCGCTGGGCACCGCCCTGATGTTCCTCGATCAGCAGCGCGAGGCGTCGGCTCAATTTCAGTACGCCTACCAGCTAAATCCCGGCTCGGCCGATCGGTTGAACGATTTCGCGTGGCAATTGGCCACGAGCAAAGACGCCAACGACCGGAACGGCGCCGTGGCGGTGAAAGTGGCGGAGCAAGCCTGTGCATTGACGGAGTATCGAAACCCGGTCTACGTCCAAACGCTGGCTGCCGCCTATGCCGAAGCCGGCAAATTCGACGAGGCAATCAAAACCGCCGAATGGGCCCGGGCTTCAGCCGTTGCTTCGGGCCAGGCGCGGTTGGTCGAGAAGTCGCTGCAGATGACCGACTTGTTCAAGTCCGGACACCCGTACCGGGCAGCCGAAACCCCCAAGCCTTAGATTTCGCCCAATGAATGCAGTGGCAGGGCCGCGCTGCGTCGCGGCCGGCCGTGACGCAGCGCCTCCCGGACGCGCAGCAGCGCCTCCCTACCTTTCAAATCAGGACACTTCCGGAATTGGCGATGACGTTGACATCCCCATGCCAGCGGCTAGGATTGAATGGAATTTTGGATGCCCACCAAATTCAGCGAGCTGCTGTTTTGGCGTTTCAAACAATGACGAAACAGACTTTGAGAACGGCGGGAATTCCTCCGATGACACCCTAGCATGAGCAAACCGGCGCTTGCTTCCTTGACGGATTATCTCCGGTCGAACCGCACTTTTGTGGTTTGTGTCTTGTTGGCAGCGGCGACACTGGTTGTCTATGGCCGGGTGGTTCGTTTCGATTTCGCGGATTACGACGACACGTATTTTATCTATCGTAACCCGATGGTCTGCTCTGGTCTGACCCTTCGGGGCCTCCTGTGGGCGCTGGGCACCAACTACTTTGATTTCTGGCATCCCGTAACGTGGTGGTCGCACATGCTGGACTGTCAACTGTTCGGTCTGGCGCCCGGCTGGCATCACCTGGTCAGCGCAGTGTTGCACCTCGCCAACACCCTGCTGCTGTATGGGCTCCTGCAGCGGATGACCGGCGCCTGGAAACGAAGCGCCTTGGTGGCTGCCCTGTTCGCCGTGCATCCCATGCACGTGGAATCGGTGGCGTGGCTGGCCGAGCGCAAAGATGTGCTCAGCACGTTCTTCTTTCTGCTGTGCATCTGGTTCTATGTCAGCTTTGTCAAGGCCGCTGAAACGCGCCCGGGACAAACCCGGCGCCACTTCCGGCTGGCTTTGTTGTTCTTTGCGCTCGCGTTGATGTCGAAGGCAATGGTCGTGACGCTGCCGTTTGTGCTTCTGCTGCTTGATTACTGGCCGCTGGGCAGAGCGCCGGCGCCGGCATCCCGAGTGCCGGGCGGAGAAGGAAATGCGGCGAAACTCTCAACCCGCGGCGCTTCACTCGCAACCCTTTGGAACCTGATCTGTGAAAAGCGCCTGTTTTTCGGGCTGTCGTTTGCCTCCTGCCTGATCACCTACCTGGGCATGAAAGCCCACCAGAACGTCTTCTCCTCCGGTCAAGTCACCTGGAGTTTTCGCCTCGCCAACACTGCCGTGTCTTACGCGCGTTATCTCGCCAAACTGATCTGGCCCTCGGGCTTGTGCGCCTATTATCCGAGTCCCGGCCACTGGCCATTCTGGCAGGTGGCGGGCGCGGTTCTGGTTCTGGTCCTGATCTCAGTGGTGGCGATCGCCCGCATGCGCTCGGCTCCATACCTGATCTGGGGATGGCTGCTGTTTTTGGGCACGCTGCTGCCGGTGATCGGCATCGTGGCCATGAGCCACCAGTCCATCGCCGATCGATACACCTATATCCCCTCCATCGGCGTGTTTGTCGCCGGGGTGTGGGCCGTGGCCGACCTTTCGCGCCGTTGGAATTGGCGCCCGGCCCTGGGGTGGGCCACCGTGGCCGCGGTCCTGGCGCTTTACGGTTGGGTGGCCTGGGGGCAGACGGGATACTGGCGCAACGGCATCACGATCTGGACCCGTTGCCTGGCTGTGACCCCGCCGAACGCGGTTGCTCATTTTGGCCTCGGCGTCGCGCTGATGGATTCCGGCCGGATGGATGAGGCCACAGCCCAGTATCGTCAGGTCCTGAGCCTCCAACCCGATCACCCGGAGGCGAACATGAATCTTGGGGTCTTGTGCCTGCACCGCGGGCGATTCGAGGAAGCCACGAACTATTTCGCCAGGACGTTGCAGGTCCTGCCTCAGTACGGCAAAGCCCACAGAAACATGGGAAACGCGCTCCACGAACTGAAGTGTTTCACGGAGGCGAGCAATCACTACGCGCAGGCGCTGTTGATTGAGCCGAACGATCCCTTGACCCACCGGCATTACGCCCGAACGCTGGTTGCTCTGGGTGATTTCACCGGCGCATTGGCACATTCTCAGCAAGCCATCCGTTTCAATACGAACGATTCTCTGGCTTATATTATGGAAGGTGAAGCTTTGACCGGCCTGGGCCGGTCTGACGAGGCCTTGAATTGTTATGTCACCGCGTTGACCTTCGATTCCGCCAACGCACAAGCTCATTACGATCTGGGGCTCGAATGGCTGAAGCGCAACAACTTTGACCAGGCCCTCGAGGAATTCAACGAAGTCTTGCGGCTCGATCAAGACCTGGACGGCGCGCGATCCGAGGTGGCTTTGGCCAGGCAGGGCAAAGCCCGGGCAGCCGTCGGCCAATGCCGCCGGGCATTGCGGCTGAACCCCGATGCGCCCGCGGCGCTCAACAACCTGGCCTGGATTCTTGCCACCTGCCCGGAGGCGGATTTGCGCAACGGCCCCGAAGCCGTGCCATTGGCCGAGCGCGCCTGCCAGGCCACCGCGTTCCAGCAACCGACTCTAATCGGCACCCTGGCGGCCGCCTACGCTGAAGCCGGCCGTTTCGACGAAGCCGTCCAAACCGCCCAAAAAGCTTCTGACGTGGCTCTGTCGCTCGGCCAAACGAATTTGTCCAATCGAAATCAGGAACTCCGGCAGCAGTACCAGAGGCGGCAAGCATACCACCCGCAGGATTGAGGCGCCTCCGTCCTCCGTCTTTCGTCCTCCCCACTCCGCGCTCCGATCACCCCGCCTCTTCGCCCAGCTCCACGTTCCAATACGCCAGGTCGATGAAATGCTTCCAACTGTCGTGCTGATGCAGGCTGAGGTTGATTTGCAGGAATGGCCGCCACTTCGGCCGCTTGGGTTTGCGGATCAGGTGCATGCCGGCCTCCTGCGGAGTGAGGTTGGCCTTGAGCGTGTTGCACTCGATGCACGAACAAACAATGTTTTCCCAAGTCGTCGGGCCGCCCCGGTCGCGCGGAATCACGTGATCCAGATTCAGGTCCTTGCGATCAAACGCCCTGCCGCAATACTGGCACGTGTTTTTGTCGCGCTCGAAAATGTTGTGCCGGGTGAACTTGACCTCTTTCTTGGGCAGCCGGTCAAACACCACCAGCAGAATCACGCGTGGAATCCGGATGCGGAACGTAATGGTGCTGACGGATTCCGGGTGCGGTTCCTGGAGCGAAAAATCGTGCCACTCGGTGAAATTGAAAGTCCGAAACGAGCCGTCGTTGCAGTTGAGCACAGCCTGGGCGTGACCCTGGAACAGCAACGTCAACGCCCGACGCACGGTACAGACGTTGATCGCCTGCCAGAGGCGATTCAACACCAGCACATGTTGGTTCAGCATAGAACTCATATCCGATCCAACTCGCGCCAAACTACACAAGCGGGCAGGGGCTGTCAACGCGATCGGCGGCGGGCAGGGGACTGCCCGCCCTACCTCCGTGCGCGACGGTCGTGGCAGGGCGCGTCACTCCGTGCGCGCCGTTCGTGGCTCACGGCGTCGCCGGTCCCGAATTTGCAGCGGCCCCGCTCGTGTCGTGGAAAGGTCGCCGGGCAAGAAACAGTTCAACCATCTGCTTGTTCTTGTCCGCCAGTTGTGTGTTCCCCGCCGCCGCCGCCAGGGCCTGCGCCTTTTTGGCCATCTCCACCGCTTCATCAAATCGCCCGGCCTCGGCGTAAGCGGCGCTGAGGGTGCCGACTATCATGGGCCCTTTGTAGGAGGTAAGCTGGCAGGCTTGCTCGGCCAGGCGGACCGCTTCCGCACCGTTCCTGATCTCCGGATCGGGGTTGGACGCCAGAATCCAGGCCAGATTGTTGAGCACGACAGGCATCGTGCGGTTCTGACGCAACGCCTCCTGATATTGCGCGACGGCTTCTTTGATCTGTCCCCGTTGCTCGAGCGCCATCGCCAGGTGACAACGAACCAGGGCGTTGGTCGGGTTGATCCGGGCCGACTCGGAGAATTCCCGCAAGGCCTCCCTGGTTTCGTGCTGTTTGGTCAGGACCATCCCGAGAAGATCATGCGCTTCCCAATGGTTGGTGGTCGCCTCGAGCACCACTCTCAGGTGTTCGGCGGCTTCCGCCAGCTTGCCCTGGTCGCTTAGCACGGCGGCCAGACCCACATGCGCCGACGGCAGTTTCGGATCATAGCTCAAAGCAGTTTGATACAATATCATGGCCGCAGCCGGTTGGTTCTGAGATGCCAAAGCCTGGGCGCGCTGCGAGAAAACCGCGGGGAGACCGGGACGCGGCGACGACGCAAACGCCAGCGAATACTGCTGCCGGGCTTCGTCCGGCATCCCCGTTTCGGCCAGCACGTCGCCCAGCCACAGGTGCGCTTCGGAATCGTTGGGACGCAGACGCACCGCCTCCTTCAGATGGCCCAGCGCGGCCTTGGAGTCCTTCTCAGTCATCAGAATCAGACCCAGCCAGGTCTGGGCAGCGGCATTGTTCGGTTCGCGCACCAACAAGGCTGTCCACTTCGCCTTGGCTTCGCCGAGTTTGCCCCGGCGCGACAGCAGCCCGACCAACTCGGAGCGCGCGTTGGGGAGATCGGGTTTGAGCCGGAGCGCGGCCTCGAGCTCCTTGATCGCGTCGTCCAGCTCGCCCTTTTTAACCAGCGCGTAGCCCAGGTTGCAGTGGAATTCCGGCGCGTTGGGGTCGTTGCGGATGGCCGCGCGATAGCGGGCGATTGCCTCATCGATTTTTCCCTGCCGGACGAGCAGCAGTCCCAAGTTGCTCAGCGCCTCCGGGTAATCCGGTTGAATCCGAATGGCCTCCAGGAGTTCCGGAATGGCTTCATCGCCTTTCCTTAGTTGGATCAGCGCGAACGCGCGGCCGAAATGAGGCTGGGGAACCTTCGGGAAGATTCTTATCGCTTCCGCGAAGTGTTTGCACGCGTCCTCATACTGCCCGCGATCAGACAGCGTCACACCCAGGTTGTTCTCCGCTGTAAAATTGTCGGAGGTCCAACGAAGGGCGTTTTCGAACAGGACCACACTGTCTTTCCAGTAGGCCAGTTGCGCGCGGGTCAACGGAATGCAGGCCAGAATGGGCAGCACCGCCAGCACGGCGACCGCGGCCGGCCGCAGTTGCCAGCGCCTTGCCAGATCATAACCACCCCAGGCAATGATAATGAACAAGCCGATCGACGGGACATAGGTGTAACGGTCGGCCATGGACTGAAGCCCCACTTGCACAAGGCCGATCACCGGCACCAGAACGCCCACGTACCAGAACCACCCCGTGAACAAGTACGGACAGGCTCTGGCATAACGAATGGCAAGGTAAGTCACGCAGCCCACCACCAGAATCGCCACCGCCGGATGCCAGCTCAGGATGTCCCAGGAGAATGGATACAGCACCACCAGTTTGGTCGGCCATAGCATCTTCTCGATGTATCGAAGATACGATAACAGGGCGTTCTCGAGGCGTATATGAAACGGAATGCCCAGTATCCCCACGGCGTAACCCTGCGCCCAAAGCGTCGCCGCACAGGAGAGTCCGGCCAGCACGAACAACGGCAGTTTTTCCATGACCAGCCGGCTCAGAGGCACGCGGCTGGCCTCCGGCTCCCCGGATTCGTCGGCCATGCGGATCTCGCGCCCGAAAACACGCAAGGTCGTTGGCATCCGCCGCAGCGGCCAGAAATCCAGCAGCAGCAACAGAAAAGGGAGGGTGACCAGCATCGGCTTGGCCAGCAAACCCAGCGCAAAGAACAGCATCACCAG
>Ga0326727_10006993_pt1 | contig 30325 bp, 31 predicted proteins | sample MB2enrmetagenome_FD_207643 | JGI IMG/M metagenome (GOLD analysis project Ga0326727, IMG submission 207643) | Lab enriched peat soil microbial communities from McLean, Ithaca, NY, United States - MB29MY | ecosystem: Environmental > Terrestrial > Soil > Wetlands > Peat | place: USA: New York... | reverse complement strand
CCTGCTACTTCTTCATTTGACGCAGCGGTTGTTGTGACCGCTGCTGACGCCCGTCTGCGTGAAAGCGCTGCAAAGATGTTTATATCGTAGCGCTTTAATGGTTGTCACGGAGGGGAAAGCGCGCAGGCGCAAAAAAAGGCTCGAAGTCTCATTTCCCGAGCGGAACGAGCAAAGAAGGACAGCTTTTCCTGCACGAGCGGGAATATTTCTATATTCTGTAGACGCGCCCGGATGGTATCCGACGCGGAAGCAGCGCAATTTCACATTCCGGGTGGAAACCCGGCCCAGAGCCTGTTAACGTTACCAGGCGTAAGAGCTGGAATTGGGAAAAAGCCCATATTCAGCGGCGTCGGACCAGACAGGAAGGCGCCTTACAAGAGATGCAGCCCGCAAGGCGGGCCGCGAAGGAAAGGCAAACACATGAGTGAACTTGAGGAAACCCCCCGAAGCTACTCGGGCGCATTATTGGCGGCCCTTGCTGTGGCCTTGCTGGCCGGGATTGGCGGCCTGATCTGGAGCTACACGCTGAGCAGCCGCCTGGGCGTCCAGGAAGCCGCGCTGAACGAAGCCAAGGACCAGAACAAGAAGCTGGCCAGTGACCTGCGTGAAACCGACGCCCGGCTGAGAGTTGCGACTGAAGAGCTGGGCAACTCGCTGGGGCTGACGCAGAAGCAGATGGAGGCGAAGGCTCAGGAGATCATCAAGCGCGAGGAAGCCCAGGAAGCCGATGCGCGCCGTCTGGCGAGCGCGCAAAAGCAGACCGCGCAGGCCGTGACCGGACTTGCCACGGATGTTTCGGGCGTAAGGACGGATGTGGGTGGCGTGCGGACTGATCTGGGCAAGACGCAGAGCGATCTGGCGACGGCAATCAGCCAACTGACCTCGATGAAGGGGGATTTGAGCGACCACAGCAGCCTGATTGCGCGCAATCACGATGAGCTTGAACTGCTGAAGCACAAGGGCGACCGGAACTACTACGAATTCACCCTGACCAAGGGCCAGAGGAAGCCGGTGGGCACGGTCAGCCTGGAGCTGAAGAAGGCCGACGGCAAACGCAACCGGTGCACGATCGTGGTTTCCTCCGACGACAAGGAGTACGAAAAGAAGGACCGGAGCCTGAACGAGCCGCTGCAGTTTTACAGCGGCAAGGAGCCGATGCTTTTCGAGATCGTGGTGAATTCAGTTGGAGCGAAGAACCAGTCGGTGAGCGGGTACCTTTCCACGCCCAAGAACGCGCCGGCTCCGGCTACTGCTCAATAACAGGCGAGTGGGGCGCGAGCACGAGGCTGTGCTGGTACTGGAACGGGATGGTGAAGTTCAGGCCGAACTTTGAGCCTGGATCGCCGCGTTTCGAGTCCGGCTTCCAGTCCGTGCGCGCGTCCCACTGCTGTTTGCTGACACGGAAGACCCAAAAGGCGATGCCGTCGAGGCTTTGGCCGGGCTGGAGCATGGTACGCGGCGGGATCGGCGTGCCGCGCAGGGCGGAGAGCTCAGGATAGGCGAGCAGAACTTCCTGGTATTGCGCCGGGTCTCCTTCAGAGACGGAGAGTCCGCCGTCGGGCAGGTTGACATTGGCCAGCACATCCTCTAGAAACAGCGGGACCTTGCTCTGGTTGCGCAGCCTGACATGGGCAAACAGCAGCACCTGATCGAAGCTCTGTTTCTCCATGGCCCCGCCGTTGGCGTCGAACCCCGAAGTCTCCACGTGGCTGGGGTGCGCCCACACCTGAACAATCTCACCGCTGGCCACGGGCGGCTTTTCCCCGGCCAACACATAAACAGCGACGGCGATGGCGACCACCATGGTGGCAACTATGCTGGCTACGACCACATGGCTGGTCCCTTTGGTAAGTTCCTCGCCGAGGGCTGCGTCGTCAATCTCTTCTTCGGGTATCTGATGGAGTAAGCTCATGGCGCCCTTATCTTATTCCTTCGCGCGCAGGATGGGCCATGAAATCTCGCGGGCCGCCGAAGGCGTGCCGGATCCGAGACCTAAGGCGCTGCCTTGGGTAAGCGGGCGAACGGGTAAGCACAATTTGTGACAAGGGGGGAAACAACAGGCACACAACCGGTGTACCGCATGGCAGCAGTCTTGCGCTTACGCCCGTTCCACTTCGCCTTCAGGCCGCGCTATCGCTGTGGGCCGCAGCCCGCAGCCGGACTACAGCATCCGCCTGCGCGCCTTTCTGGCCCTGGACGATGTCGAACTCGACATCATCGCCCTCTTTCAGCGTTTTGTATCCGTCCAACTGAATCGACGAATAGTGAACGAATACATCCGGGCCGTCTTCACGCCCGATGAATCCGTAGCCTTTGGCGTTGTTGAACCACTTGACCTTCCCTTTGTACTGAGACACAGGTATTTCCTACCTTCCTATAACATCCTGTGAGGTGTGGCGGGCAAAAGCATTGGGGAGTACCCACCGATATGCATTATGACGCGGAAAACTCCAAAATGGTTAAAAAATCTGCGTCAAGGGACAAAATAGCCAGGACCGGTTTGTGACCACGGCCCTGGCTGGGAGTGAAGGAAATATGGGTGAGGCGGGCAGCGGCTTTATTTGCCGCGTTTCCCGGCCAATTTGCGCGCGTATAAAAGCACGGCCGAGAGGGTCTTGCCGTCGAGAATTGCTCCCTTTTCAATCATTTTGAGAATTTCAGAGAGCTTGACCAGGCGAAAAGAGATCTGTTCATCGTCGTCCATGTTGGTGTCGCCAGCAGTGAGGCCCTCGGCTAAAAAGACCTTCATCGACTCGCTCACAAAGCCTGGGCTGGCATAGTACTCGACCAGCGGCTTCCATTTCTTTGCGCGATAGCCGGTCTCTTCGGCAAGTTCGCGTTGTGCGCCGAGAAGAGGGTCTTCGCCGGGTTCGAGCTTTCCGGCGGGCAGTTCCCAGAGGAAGCGTCCGGCGGCATGGCGATATTGGCGCTCAACGACAATCCAGGGGTCGCGCTTGCTTTTCGTATTATCGACGGCGAGGATGACGGCGCTGCCGTTGTGGCGAACAATATCGCGCGTGGCCAGCTTGCCGCCCGGTTCGATGAGCCGGTCGCGCACCACACGGAAGAGCGTCCCCTCGAAGACCGTCTCGGAGCCGAGCATCTCAGCCGTCTCCTCGACGGCGGGCAGCAGGACCTCGGGAGCCTTCTGCGGCTTGACCTTTGAGGACTTCTTCGCGCTGGGCTTGAGGACCTTTGCCGCCTTGAGCGCCTTTTTCATTTTCGGTTTCAGGACTTTTGCCGCTTTGAGCGCTTTGAGCGCCTTGGGCTTGAGAGCTTTTGCCGCTTTCAGCGCCTTTTTCACCTTAGGCTTCAGGGCTTTTGCAGCCTTCTTTGCGTTGGGCTTTGCGGACTTCTTCACTTTGGATTTGGCGGCCTTTGCTTTTTTCGGCGCGGCGGTTTTCACGGCTTTCTTCTTTTTGGGCATCTCTTCACTCTCCTTGAGGCGCGAGTGCTGCGCAATCGGACAAGCTGCGCAATCAAATAAAGAATATACACACTCCAGAGGCTGGAATGTTACAAGGGAGCCACACTCATGCATCAATTCAGCCCGGCGTGGCATCTTAAAGAGGAGCCGTATATTATTTTCATGCTTATGCACGGGGTTCGCCCAGAGATTCCAGACGCCATGAGAACGAATTGTTGACCGCAGAGCGCCATCCCATCACCGCCGTGCCCGGACTGCACCGGCTGTTTCTGGACTACTGTTCCGGCCGAGCGGAGGCGCGGGCGTTTTACCGCTCATTGCCGCCGGACGAAAGCTGGCGGGAGGGTCCGCCGGCTTCTTCAGAGCGGCCCGCGCACTGGCCGGATCTGGTGAGCCTGCTGGGTGAGCAGAACGGGTCGCCTTCACCGGCGGCCGCTTCGGCACTTGAGGCGCTGCGCACGGGAGCCGAAACGGTGGTGACCGGCCAACAGGTGGGCCTGTTTGGCGGGCCGCTATTTACGCCATTCAAGGCGGCTACCGCGCTGGCGCGCGCCCGTGAGGCTACTGAGGCCGGCCGGCCGCACGTTGCCGTCTTCTGGCTGGCGACGGAAGATCACGATTTTGCCGAAATCAACCACGTTGTCTTTCCCACGCGCCGCCAGTTGCGCACACTGACGTGGACGGGTGCTCCTCGCACTGCGCGGCCCGTGGGCGGCATCGTGCTGGACGAGTCGATTGATGCGCTGGTCGATGAGGCGCGGGGGCTGCTGGGGCCTTCAGAGGCGATGGATGTGCTAGCTGCGTCCTATCGGCCGGGGCGCACGCTGGCCCAGGCCTTTGCGGAGTTTTATTCGAGGGCCTTTGCCGCGCAGGGGCTGCTGACGCTGGACGCAAGCGGGCGCGAAGCGCACCGCATGGGAGCGCCGGTGTTGCGCGCGGCTATCGAACGCGCCGACGAGCTGCACTCCGTTTTACTGGAGCGCAACCGGGAGCTGGAAGCGGCGGGCTATCACACGCAGGTGACGGTTGGTCCGCAGTCGAGCCTGCTGTTTCTCATCGACGAGGAGACGGGCGAGCGCGTGGCCTTGAAGCGAACCGCTGCCAACGCACAGGAACCGGATGGACAGTGGCAGGCAGGCCACCGGAGCTATTCGACTGCGGAGCTGGTTGCCATTCTCGAAGCCGCGCCGGAGCGCATTTCGCCCTCGGCGCTCTTGCGGCCGGTTTTTCAGGATTATCTGGTTTCCGCTTCGGCCATCGTGGGCGGGCCGGCGGAGATTGCCTATTTTGCCCAATCGGCCGTGCTGTATGAGCGAATTCTGGGCCGTGTGACTCCGGCGCTGCCGCGTTTTTCGGCCACGCTGGTGGAGCCTGCCATTGGCGCACTGCTCAGCCAGCACGGGTTGACACTGGACGAGGTTTTCGCCGAAACGCCGGCGACGCTGGCTTCGCGGCTGGCCGCACGGGCCATGCCCGGCGAAGAGAAGCGGAAGCTGGAGGCGTCGGGCACGGCGCTGGAGGCAGAGTTGACGCCGCTGATCGAGTGGATGCGGGCGCTCGATGCGGGTCTTGGCCAGTCGGCGGAAACCGCGGCCAGCAAGATGCGCTACCAGATGAGCCGCTTGCGGCGACTGGCAACCAACTTCCAGTTGCAGCGCGAGGCATCGCTCACGCGCCACGCAGAGGCCATCAGCCAGGCGCTCTATCCCGGCGGAGGGCTTCAGGAGCGGCTGCACGGCGCGGCATACTATTTTGCCCGTTATGGCTTTGAGCTGGCGGAAGAGATCACCGCGCAGGCCGCGAACCCCTGCCCGGAGCATACTGTGCTGTGGCTGTGACAAGGCAGGGAACAGGGAATAAGGAATAGCAGTGCAGGCAGGACTGATTCGACCGTTCTGGAGGGTACTGAAACATGAAAACGACTCATCTGACTGGAGTTCTTACGCTGATTGCCCTGACGTCGTTCTTCCTTTCGCCTGCCGTGCGGGCGCAGGAGGTTCATAGTAATCCTGCTCAGCCGGCTGCCTCGGGCGCGGAACAGCAGAAAGACAAAGATGCCGAGAAGGAAGCAACGCCGATTCCAGCGGAGAAGCTGGTGGCCACGCATCACGAACTGGCGCTGGGAGGCAAGACGCTGAAGTACACGGCGACCGCGGGCACGCTGCTGATACGCGACGAGGAAGACAGGCCTTACGGCAGCATCTTTTATGTGGCCTACACGCTGGACGACGCGGACCCGCAGACGCGGCCGGTGAGCTTTCTTTATAACGGCGGACCGGGGTCGGCGTCGCTGTGGCTGCACATGGGATCGTTTGGGCCGGTGCGCATCACGACCGACAGCCCCAACCCGACCGCAGGACCGCCGTTCAAGCTGATTCCCAACCAGTATTCGCTGCTGGACAAGAGCGACCTGGTCTTCATCGACGCCCCGCTCACCGGCTATTCGCGAGCCGTGGGCAAGGCGACGGCCAAGGATTTCACAGGCGTGGATCAGGACCTGCGCGCCTTTGACCGCTTCATTCAGCGCTACCTGAACCTGAACCAGAGGTGGAATTCGCCCAAGTTTCTGATTGGCGAATCTTACGGCACCACGCGCTCGGCGGCGCTGGCCGATATGCTGGGCATCGACGGCGTGCAGTTGAACGGCGTAGTGCTGATCAGCTCGATTCTGAATTACGGGGTGCGCGACGGCGGCTACGACACGGTGTACATCGCAAACCTTCCCAGCTACGCAGCGGCGGCGTGGTACTTCGACAAGATTGCCAACAAGCCGGCCGATCTGGCCGCATGGGTGGAGCAGGCGCGCGTATTTGCCGCAGGGCCGTACGCGCAGGCGCTGTTTGCCGGAGACAATTTGCCCGCCGCGCAACTGGATTCCGTGGCCAAAGAGGTGAGCCGGCTGACGGGCCTGAGCGTGGATTACGTGAAGGAGACCAATCTGCGCATTTCGCCCACCAGATTCCGAAAGGAAGTGCTGCGCGAGGACCGCAAGACCCTGGGCCGCTATGACATGCGCTTCGAGGGAGTGGATGCGGACGCGGCAGGCGAAGCGCCCAGCTACGACGCCTCCGACACGGGCATCAGCGGCGCATTTGTAGGCGCGCTGCACGATTATCTCGAGCGGGAGCTGAAGTACGAGAGCACGGACACCTACCGGCCCAGCGCGGAGGTAATCTTGCAGTGGGACTGGAAACACAAGCCTACTTCTAGCTCCGTCTTCACGCCCGGCCGCGATCAGGTGCAGCCATACGTGGCTGCGGATCTGGCCAGCGCCATACGCAAGAATCCCCACCTGAAGGTCTTCTCGGCCAACGGCTACTTTGACCTGGCCACGCCGTTTTTCGCCACCGAGTTCGACCTGGACCACATGGGCCTGGAGCCGGCGCTGCGCGGCAATGTGCAGTTTGGCTACTACCCGTCAGGGCACATGATTTATCTCAACGTGGATGCCCTGCACCAGCTGAAAGACGATCTGGCGGCTTTCATCGTCAAGGCGGGGAGCTAAGGAGCAGCGGGCTCAAGGGAGTCTTCCGGCAGCCTTTATAATTGCCGCTATTCGTAATGAGGTTGCAGATGAGATCTTTTTTAGCAATACTGACTGCTGTTTTAATGGCGGGCGGGACGGCGCTGGCGCAAACACAGCCCTGCGCCGTGGCCGGCAACAACAATGATTTCCTGGGCATTCAGACCATCCGCCTGTGGCCGGGAGACGCCCCCGAAGCCAAGGGCACGACCTGCTGGGACACGCCGACGCTGACCATTCTGGAGCCGGCGAAAGGGACGGAAAACGGCTCGGCGGTGGTGATTCTTCCGGGCGGGTCTTATCTGAACCTGGCGGCCAATCATGAAGGCAGGCAGGTGGCCGACTGGTTTACCGCGCGCGGCTTTCGCGCCTTCATTTTGAGTTACAGGCTCGCCTCGCACGGTTACATACTTCCCGTTCCGCTGCTGGATGCGCAGCGCGCCGTCCAACTGGTACGGGCGCGGGCCAGGGATTACCAGATCGACCCGGCGAGGATTGTGATTGTCGGCTTCTCGGCCGGCGGACACCTGGCAGCGCTGGCGGCGACGCAGTTTATTCCCGGCAAGCCGGACGCAGAGGACCCGATTGAACGCGTCTCCAGCCGCCCGGATTACCTGGTGCTTGGCTACCCGTGGATCGGCGCCCTCTCTGTTTACGATCCGCGCTACCTGAACTTCTGCAAGACCATGAACATCATGGACCGCTGCGCTGAGCTTCGGACCGCGTACTCGCCGGACTTGTTTGTGACCAAGGAGACGCCGCCCACCTTCATGTATCACACTTTCACCGACAAGACGGTTCCGGTGGAGCAGGCGCTGCGCTTTTATGAGGCGCTGGTCAAGGCAGGAGTGCCCGCCGAGTTGCACATCTACGCCAGCGGGCCGCACGGAACGGGCCTGGGCAAGGGCGACGTGGCTCTGGACCAGTGGCCCAACCTGCTGGAGACCTGGCTGCGCGCACAAGGCCTGCTGACACAGGCGCAACCGGCGGGAAAACCGTAGGCCACTCGTGTGGCTGGCATTCCCTCAGGGGCTGAAGCCCACGTTGATTTTGGGGTGCTTGCGGCACGACTTAAGTCGTGCCCTGACACAAAACGTCGAAAAAAGCCTGAAAATATAGCCTGAAAATATAGAAGCGGACGTTCGACTCCGGGAGTGGAAAGACTTCCCAAAGCCGACCGTCCGCTGGACCCTGGACCGGGTCTAGGTGGTAATCTCAGTTTAGGCCAGTTTTGGGCAAAATCAAGTTCTTTTTTGGGCTTTCGTTCCAAAAAGTGACTCCCGTCACGGGAGTCCTGGAATCGAGCCCGGTTTCGTTGACTTGACGCTCCGCTACCTGTTACAAAAAAATTGTTCCACCGCACGCGGAAGAGACCAACAGACCTCCCGAGCAAGCTAAAAACAGAACGCCAAAGACAGGCTGATTAAGCAGAACCTTCATGCAAGAAATCTTTCAACAACTCGGGGTACTTTTTATAGGCGCGGTGCCCACGATGCTGCTTTTCATCGTGCTGGTTCTGGCCTACCAGTTCCTGGTGCAGGGACCGCTGACGGCGACGCTGAAAGAGCGGCGCGCGCGCACGGAAGGCGCACAGGAAGACGCAAAAAAGGCGATTGCCCTGGCCGAGGCCAAGGTGGCCGAATATGCCGAAAAGCTGCGCGCGGCCCGCGGCGAGGTCTTCCGCGCGAGGGAAGCTCGCGTGAAGCAGTGGAATGCCGAGCGCGACGCGGCTCTGGATGCCGCACGCAAGGCAGCCGGGCTCAAGGTAAACCAGGCCAAGGCAGAGCTGGAAGCCGAGGCAGAGCAGGCAAGGCTGGCAATCCAGGCCTCCGCCGGAGAATTGGCCCATCAGGTGGTGCGCGCAGTACTGCCCGTGGCCGCCGGGAGTTCCTGTTGAGAGATTCCATGCCACATTCGCGTTGTTTTCGTCAGATTTTTCGTATTGCGCTGCTCCTGACGCTTGCCGCCGGAGTAGCGGGCGCGCCCTCGAGGCTTGCCGCTCAGGCTGCACCGCCGGCGGGCAATCCGGAAGCGGCGACGCAATCGGCCGCGCAGCCTCAGACAGAAGCCGCCCAGCCGGAAAAGAAGTCGCAGGAAGAGCAGGAGAGCGCCTTCCGGCTCGAAGGCCCGGCGGTCAAGTGGACGGCTCAGACGTTCCATCTCAGTGCGAACACAGCGGCCAGCATCTTTGAAGTAATCAACTTTGCTGTCGTCTTCTTTGGCATCTGCATTCCTCTTTTCCGCTGGCTGCCGAAGTTTCTTCGCGCCCGTTCCGGGAAAGTGAGCTCTGACATCGAGTCGGCCCGCAAGGCGACCGAAGAGGCCAACGCCCGGTTGAGCGCCATTGAAGCCAAGCTCGCAGGCCTGGATGGGGAGATTGCCGGGATTCGCGCCCAGGTGGAGGCGGAAAGCCTCGGGGACGAGGCGCGCATCAAGTCCACCATCGCCGAGGAAAGCGCGCGCATTGTGGCCGCCGCCGAGCAGGAGATGGACGCTTCGGCCGCGCAGGCTCGCCGTTCGCTGCGCCACTTTGCCGCAGATCTGGCCATCAGCCAGGCCATCGAACGACTGGCGATTACGCCCGAGACGGATCAGGCCCTGATTACAGAGTTTCTCAGCGACGTGGCCCCCAAAGGCGAGTCCGGCAACGGCGCGCACAAGGGAGGAAAGAAATAAATGGCAGCCTTTGTAGCGCGTTACGCCCGTGCCTTTGCCGACGTGGTGACCCAGGAGAAGCTGGACACGGCGGCGCTGGACGCGCAAATGAACGATTTTCTATTGACCTGGGATGCAAGCGCCGAGCTGCGCGACCTGTTTGTCAATCCAGCCGTGGCCGCCGTTCAAAAGGTCGCGGTACTGGACAAGATGAACGCGAAGCTGGGGCTGCTGAAGGAACTGCGCAACCTGCTGGCCGTGCTCATCAAGAACGACCGCATCGGCGAGGTGCGCGATGTGGTCGAGGCTTACCGGGCGGAGATGCAGGCGCGCCAGGGCATTCGCTCGGTGGAAATTTTGACGGCTCGCGAGTTGAGCGAAAAGGACCGGGAGGGGCTGGTGGCCGGAGTGGGCAAGCTGGCCGGAGCCCAGATTCAGGCAAGTTTCAAGTTGGACAAATCCATCCTCGGCGGAACGGTGGTGCGCATCGGCTCCACGGTCTATGACGGCTCCGTTCGCGGACGGCTGGAACGGTTGAAAGAGGCTCTTGTCGCTGGATAAGCGACAGGGGGCAGGGATCAGTAAGACCCGGTTGTAACAGGAACAGTTAGGAGCGAGGGAACAAGGAATTCGGAATTGGGGAACAGAAAAGGCGTTTCTATTTGAAATGCCGGCAACTGCCCCCTGATCCCTGCCCCCTGCTCCCTGCAAAGGACAGAAATGGCTCAGATCAAGGCAGACGAGATTACGCAACTTCTTCGCGATCAGATCGCGAACTACGACGCGAAGGTTCAGGTCGACGAAGTCGGCACCATTACGTCGCTGGGCGATGGCATTGCCCGCATTCATGGACTCGACAAGGCAATGGCCGGCGAGTTGCTCAGCTTTCCGCACGGCATTGCCGGATTGGCCCTGAGCCTCGAAGAGGATTCAGTGGGCGCGGTGATTCTGGGCGAGTACACCGAGTTGAGCGAAGGCGACGAGGTGAAGCGCACCGGCAAGATCTTGAGCGTGCCGGTGGGCGAGGGCATGATTGGCCGCGTGGTAAACGCGCTTGGACAGCCGATCGACGACAAGGGCCCCATCGCGTCCACCAGTTCCCTGCCCATCGAGCGGCTGGCTCCCGGCATCATTGACCGCCAGGGCGTCCGCGAGCCGATGGCCACGGGACTGAAGGCCATCGACGCCATGATTCCCATTGGCCGCGGCCAGCGTGAGCTGATTATCGGCGACCGCCAGACGGGCAAGACGGCCGTGCTGCTGGACACGATCATCAACAACGCCAAGAACGATCTGATTTGCATTTACTGCGCGATCGGCCAGAAGCGGTCGTCTATCGCGCAGGTGGTGCAGACGCTGACCGAAGCCGGCGCCATGGGTCACACCATCATCGTGGCCGCATCGGCCTCGGAACCGGCGCCGATGCTCTACATTGCGCCTTACGCGGCCACGGCCATGGGCGAATATTTCCGCGACTCGGGCCGCCACGCGCTGGTGATGTACGACGATCTGTCGAAGCACGCCATGGCCTACCGCGAAATTTCGCTGCTGCTGCGCCGTCCGCCGGGCCGCGAAGCGTATCCCGGCGATGTTTTCTATCTTCACTCGCGGCTTTTGGAGCGCTCCTCGAAGATGAGCAAGGAAAAGGGCGGCGGCAGCTTGACCGCGCTGCCGGTGATCGAGACGCAGGCTGGCGACGTTTCGGCGTACATTCCGACCAACGTCATTTCGATTACCGACGGACAGATTTTCCTTGAAACGGATTTGTTCAACTCCGGCGTGCGTCCGGCAGTGAACGTGGGCCTCTCGGTTTCGCGCGTGGGCTTCTCGGCGGCCATCAAGGCGGTCAAGCAGGTGGGCGCGACGCTGAAGCTCGATCTGGCGCAGTATCGCGAACTGGCGGCATTTGCGCAGTTCGGCTCCGACCTTGATCCGCTGACGCAGAAGCAGCTGAACCGCGGCGCGCGCTTGACGGAGCTGCTCAAGCAGCCGCAGTTCCAGCCGCTCAGCTGGCAGCAGCAGGTAGTGGTGCTCTTCGCCGGAACGCAGGGCTATCTGGACGATTTGCAGATCAGCGATATTCGCGCTTTCGAGGTTGGCCTCTACAAGTACATCGAGAGCGCGCAGACGGCGCTCATCGAAGACCTGACCAAAAAGAAGGCCCTCGACGACGACTTGCGCGCACGGCTGCACGCTGCGCTCAAGGAGTACGCGGAGAACTTCAAGGCGGAGTTGGCTTCCGCAAAGGCGTAAGAACAGCTTCCAGCCTCCAGCTACCAGCTTTTAGCTGAGAGCCGGAGGCTGAGAGATGGAACCTGGATCTGGAAGTAGAACAAGAACAGCTAGCAGCTAAAAGCTAGCGGCTAGAAGCTTGGAAGAACATGGCAAACGTACTCGATCTACGGCGTCGCATTCGCAGCGTGAAGAACACGCGGCAGATCACCAAGGCCATGAAGATGGTCTCGGCGGCGAAACTCCGTCGCGCGCAGGAGCGGGCGCTCTCGGCCCGGCCCTACGCCAAGATGATTACCAGCGTTTTGGAATCGCTGACGCGGCGCGTGGATCTCTTCGACGAGCAGACCGGCAACCTGCGCCATCCTCTCTTTATCACGCGCCCGGAGAAGCGGGTTCTGCTGATCGTCATCAGCGGCGACAAGGGATTTGCCGGCGCTTTCAACGCCAACATTCTCAAGACGGCCTTCCAGTTCATCAACGGCAACCCCGACAAAGAGATTGACGTGGAGGCTGTTGGCCGCAAAGGCCGCGACATGATGCGGCGGCGCTACCCGGCAGCTATTTACAACGAGCAGACAGACGCGAACGGCCATGTCATCGATGTGAGAGACCGCAAGGCTCCTGTCGAGGTTACCGGCGACCATCCGGGAATGCTGTTGAAGCTGGAACAGAGCCGCGTCTTCGAACTGGCTGAGAGCGTCATCTCGCGCTACATGAGCGAAGAGATCGATGCCGCTTACATTGTCTACAACGAATTCAAGTCGGTGATTGCGCAGCGGCTGGTGGTGGAGAAGCTGTTGCCGCTGATGAAGATCGGCATTCCGCAGATTACGGGCGCAGTCGAGCCTACGGAAGAAGAGAAGGAACGCGCCGCCGAAGCCGCACTCTCGGCGGGCATCGAGATTGAGCCGGTGGACACGGCCGAGGCCGACGAGGAAGCGAAGAAGTTCGGCACCGCGCAGGTGGACTACATCTACGAGCAGCCGTCGGAGGAATTGTTTGCGGGACTGATTCCGCAATATGTTTCATCGATGCTTTATCACGCGATGACGGAGTCGGTTGCCGCCGAACACGCGGCGCGCATGACGGCGATGGATTCGGCAACCAACAACGCCTCGGATATGATCGACTCGCTCACGCTGCATATGAATCGCGTGCGCCAGGCGGCCATCACCAAGGAAATCATCGAGATTGTTTCCGGCGCTGCGGCGCAGTAAGTTCGTGGCATCCCACCCTAGCCGCAAAAACAAAGACGCGGCGAGGGTGGGGCACCCAAAGTTCGGATTGAAAAGGCAGAAAAATGGCAGAGAATATCGGCAAGGTAATCAAAGTCTCCGGTCCCGCGGTGGACGTGCAGTTTGAAGAAGCGACGATGCCGCCCATCTATCAGGCGCTGCGGGTCACCAGCGAGGGCTTCACGGTGCCCGAGCCCATTTCGGTAATTCTTGAGGTCCAGCAGCATCTGGGCGAGGGACGCGTCAGGACGGTTGCGATGGAAGCCACCGACGGCATGGTGCGCGGCATGAAGGCCACCGACCTTGGCGGCCCCATCAGCATGCCGGTGGGCAAGGAGACGCTGGGCCGCGTGCTCAACGTCATCGGGCAGCCGGTAGACAATCTCGGCCCCATCGGCGAAAAGACGCGCATGCCGATTCACCGGCCGGCGCCGCTATTTGACGAGCAGAGCACCCACGAGGAGATGTTCGAGACCGGCATCAAGGTCATCGACCTGATCCAGCCCTTTTTGAAGGGCGGCAAGATCGGCCTTTTTGGCGGCGCCGGCGTGGGCAAGACGGTCGTCATCATGGAACTGATCAACAACGTGGCCAAGAACCACGGCGGCTACTCCGTCTTTGGCGGCGTGGGCGAACGTACGCGCGAGGGCAACGATCTTTGGGCCGAAATGTCGGAGTCGGGCGTTATCAAGCCGGGCGATTTTGCCAATTCGAAATGCGCGCTGGTTTACGGGCAGATGACCGAGCCGCCCGGAGCGCGCCTGCGCGTGGCTCTGAGCGCTCTGACCGTCGCCGAGTACTTCCGCGACGTGGAAGGCTCTGACACGCTGCTGTTCATCGATAACATCTTCCGCTTTACGCAGGCCGGCTCTGAGGTTTCCACTCTGTTGGGCCGCATGCCTTCGGCCGTGGGTTATCAGCCGAACCTGGCCACCGAAATGGGCGAGTTGCAGGAGCGCATCACTTCGACCAGCAAGGGATCTGTAACTTCCGTGCAGGCAGTTTACGTGCCGGCTGACGACTTGACCGATCCGGCGCCGGCGACGACCTTCGCTCACCTGGACGCGACCACCGTGTTGAGCCGTCCGCTGTCGGAGTTGGGAATTTATCCGGCAGTCGATCCGCTCGCTTCGACCTCGCGAATCCTGAGCGCGCGCATCGTGGGCCAGGAGCACTACGACGTGGCGCAGGGCGTGAAGCGCATTCTGCAACGCTACAAGGATTTGCAGGACATCATCGCCATTCTGGGCATCGACGAGCTTTCGGAAGAGGACAAGCTCACCGTGGCGCGCGCCCGCAAGGTGCAGAAGTTCCTCTCGCAGCCGTTCCACGTGGCCGAGCAGTTCACGGGCATTCCGGGAGCGTATGTGAAGGTTGCCGATACGGTGCGCAGCTTCAAGGAGATCATCTCGGGCAAGTACGACGATATTCCCGAGCAGGCCTTCTACATGAAGGGCGCGATTGAGGAAGTGCTGGAGACGGCAGAGAAGCTGAAGGCGTCGGTCTAGGGACTAAGGGACTGGGGACTAGGGACTAGTCCCTAAAATCCTGAGAGGATTTTCATGGCTGAAGAAACCAATCAACTGCGCGTCCGGCTGGTGACGCCTGAGCGCACCCTCTTCGATCACCCGGCTGCGGCGGTGGAGTTGCCCGCCAAGAACGGGTACATGGAGGTGCTCTACGGGCACGCGCCACTGGTGGCCGAACTGGGCGCAGGCGACGTAATCGTGCACGGCGGGAGCGAGGCGGGCGAGGGCGGCGCGGAAGGCGTGCTCCGCTGGAACGTGAGTTGGGGATTTGCCGAGGTGCTGGGCGACCGCGTCACGATTCTGGCCAGTGACGCTCTCAAGCCGGAGGAGATCGACGTGGCGCGCGCACAAGAACAACTAGCCCGCGGCCATAAGGAGTGGGATCAAGCCGGAGATAGCGAAGCGGCCTACACGGAATCTCTGCGCGTTATCGCCGAAGCCGAAGCGAAAATCGCCTCGGCAACGGAAAAGGGCTGACGGCCTCTTCACCAATTTGCTGATTCAACCAGAACGGCCCTGCTCACGCGTGCAGGGCCGTTCTGCGTCGGCGGCAGGCTGCAGAAATTTGTTTGCAGCGATTAGGGAGACAGTATATGTTCTGGAATGCGCGGGAGAATACGCGCGATCCCGCTCTGAACTGGGCGGAAGGAATTCGTTATGCTGACTGCTCGATCCATTCGCCCTGCTGTTTCCGTTCTACTAATTTCTTTGGTGGCTTTAGCGGCTATCGTCTGCCTTCCGCAAACGGCCTTTGCGGCCACCAGGGTGGTCACTGACGATGACAAGGGCGGCACGGTTCGTCTCAGGCTTGGCGATAAGCTCGAAGCGCGCCTGAAGTCGAATCCGTCGACGGGGTACATGTGGTACATCGAGAAGGAATCGACGCCGCTGTTGAAGCTGGCGCACCAGACGCAGACTGACATCGAGGAGCCCGGTGTAGGCCGGCCCGTCTTCCAGGTTTTCACCTTTGAGCCGAAACACATCGGCAAAGGGGTTCTGCTGATGCACTACGTTCGCTCGTGGGAGAAGCCCACGCCGGACGATGAGCAGTTTGATATTCACGTGGTGATCGAGTAAGGGCGGGACAAAGACTATAAAAGGCCGCAGGCGTATATATCCCGTCATATCTCGCTACGACCCGCTCATCGCGAGGGAGCGATGAACGGGGCACAGCTTCTCAAGTCACGGGGCAACTCTCGGGGTTGATGAGCGGGCCACCCGCCGCTTTTAATCAGGGTTTGAATACCCCTGTGCAACGTGGCCCTGCAACGCTTACAATTTTGCAGGAAAGAAAATGGCCAAGACTAAGGAAAAGATATTCGAGGTTGCGTGCCCGGATTGCGGGGCGATGCTGAAGGTGGATGCGGCCACGGGGCTGGTGGTGAGCCATACCCCTGCGCCACGCAAGCGTATGTTCGAGGACCTGGAGACGGCGGCGCAGGCGATGCGCGAGCACGATGAGCGCAAGGAGTCGATCTTCCGCCAGTCGGTGGAGGCGGAAAAGAACAAGGAAGACCTCTTCGAGAAGAAGTTTGCCGAGGCGCTGCGCAAGGCCAAGGACGCCCCTGACGGCAAGCCGCTGCGCGAGTTCGACCTGGACTGAGGAGCGCGCCTTTAAAGGCAATGGCGCCTGCGCGGCAGGCTCTTACCCGGGGTTGCGCACGGCAGGCAATTTAGAGCGATACTGGATGCACCGATCCCTGCGACCGCGGTCCGGGACGGAAGGAGAGAAGATGGTGATTGTTCCGCTTTCCACGGCAGCAAATGATTCTAAAAAGACACCGGACGAGGTGGAATCCGAAACCATGAACTGGATAGGATTTGCGGCCGGTGGAACCCTGGTGACGGCCGGTTTGCTGCTGCTGGCTGGCGAGCGGCGCGCGGGTATGGTGGCCGCTGCGTCAGGCACGGCGCTGGCCATGCTCGACCAGCAACAGACGCTGCAATCGTGGTGGAATGAGCTGCCCGGCTATATCGACCAGGCGCAACTGGTTCTTAACAAGGTTCAATCCACCGTGGAAGATGTGGCCGCCAAGCGCGAGGCTCTGCGGCGCGCCCTAGCGCGGTGAGACAGGCTGTCTAAGCGATCCCAACCTTGCGCCAGAATGAAAGCGCAAGGATGGGGCATCCAGCATTTTTCCCTTAAAGGAGCTTCTCCTTCCAGTGAAGTATCTGACCGAGTTCCGCAATGGCGAGATAGCGCAGCGCATGGCGCGCGAGATTCACGCTGTGGCCACGCGGCCCTGGAAGATCATGGAGGTGTGCGGCGGGCAGACCCACTCGATCATCAAGAACGGCATCGACCAGATGCTCCCGGCGGGCATCGAGATGGTTCATGGGCCGGGCTGCCCGGTCTGCGTGACTCCGCTGGAGCTGATTGACAAGGCGCTGGCGATTGCAGCGCAGCCCGGCGTGATTTTCTGCTCCTTCGGCGATATGCTGCGCGTTCCCGGCACTGAAGGCGATTTGTTTCAGGTGAAGGGCGCGGGCGGCGACGTGCGCGTGGTTTATTCGCCGCTGGACGCGGTCGAACTGGCCGTCAAAAATCCTGAAAAACAGGTGGTCTTTTTCGGCGTGGGTTTTGAGACCACGGCCCCGGCCAACGCGATGAGCGTTCATGTAGCCAAACGGCGCGGGATCAAAAACTTTTCGCTGCTTGTCTCGCACGTTCTGGTGCCGCCGGCGATTTCGACCATTCTCGATGCGCCGGGAAATCAGGTGCAGGGGTTTTTGCTGGCCGGCCACGTTTGCAGCGTGATGGGCTACTGGGAGTATCCGCCGCTGGTCGCAAAATACAAAGTCCCGATGGTGGTCACGGGCTTTGAGCCGCTCGATCTGCTCGACGGCATAAGGCGCTGCGTGATTCAGCTTGAAGCCGGCCGTTACGAAGTCGAGAACGCCTACGAGCGCATCGTCACCTTCGACGGCAACCGCGGGGCGCAAAAGCTGCTCTCAGAGGTTTTCGAGGTCACGGATCGCGCCTGGCGCGGTATTGGAGTGATTCCCAAAAGCGGCTGGCGGCTGAGCGCGGATTATCGCGACTTCGACGCCGAGGATCGCTTCCAGATTTCCGGCATTCGCACCGCCGAGTCGCCGCTTTGTCATTCCGGAGATGTGCTGCGCGGAGTGATCAAGCCGGCCGAGTGCCCCGCCTTCGGCAAGGAATGTACGCCGCGTCATCCGCTGGGCGCGACCATGGTTTCAAGCGAAGGCGCATGCGCGGCCTACTACAACTACGGGCGGTACATCAGCGCCGAGCAACTGGCGGCGACGGGCGCAGCCAACCGGTAGCGGCTGGTGAAGTCGGCCGGGAATTTGGTCATTTATGGATGCTTGAGGTTAGACGTGAGTTTGACTTCAAACATCCCTCAGGGGCTAAAGCCCGCCAGTGTTTTGATGCGTTTACGGCACGACTAAAGTCGTGCCCTGACAAAAAGCTTCGCCGTGTTGGAGTTTTCCCGCAGCCTGTAAAGTCGTGCCCTGACGCAGGCCCAGAGTTTTTCAACGAGTTCCTAGTTCTCGCCTGGACGAGATTCCGGAGCATTCAGGAAATTTTGAAAATGCTCGACGAATTGCGCGACGTCGAGGCCGTCAGCGAGCGCATGGTGCACATGAATGGAGACAGGCATTGTGCGCCGCCCTTCCGCCTCTGTAATCTTGCCGAAGGTAATCCGTGGAACGGAATCATCAGGGGCAAAGTTCCGGGCGTGCGAGATGCAAGAGAAATCGAACCACGGAAGCACGGAGAAGTGGATCAGGTTTTGCGCCTGAGCGGGTTCAAGATCGTTCCGTTGCCGAACGCGCTCCATAACAGGCACAGCGTTGTGTACGAAAGCATCCAGAGCCGGATGAAAGGGATAGTATGCGAACCCGAAGGTTCCGTTCGGCCGGTCTACCACGCTGCTGCCGTGGATCTGCTGGTAGAGCCAGACTTCGCCATCAACGATGCGGGTGCGGAAGTTCTCGACCTGCCCGGTGGCCGCAAGGGCGCGATGAATGAGCGAGAGAAATACGGAAAGACCGTGGTCCTTGGCGTAGCGATGCGTGGCGGTGCAATCGACACGAAGGCAGACGCCGTGAAATGGCTCGGTAAAGGTCCGGAAGAAGTTGAATGTAGCCGCACGCTCCCATGTTTGCGGGTTGATCTTTTGCCGGCTGTTCTCAAGAGGATTGTGCATTGAATTATGATACGGCGGCAATTCCGGGTGTCGCTTCAATAGAATGGATTGCAGTGGCGAACCGTGCCGGTTTCCGGCGGAAAGAGACGGGCCGCACTGTGAAAGGAAGACCACTTGAGTAACTCGAAACAGAACTCCGCGCCAGATTTTACAGGCTGGTCATGTCCACTGCCGCTGGCTGATTACCCCACCATCGTGATGGGCCACGGCGGCGGCGGCAAGCTCGGCAATGAGTTGGTGGAGCACCTGTTTCTGCCCGCTTTTCGCAATCCGGAGCTGGAAAATTTGGGCGACGCGGCGGTGTTTGACCTCGACGGCGGAAGGCTGGCCATGAGCACCGATTCCTTCGTCGTGCAGCCGCTGTTTTTTCCCGGCGGCTCCATCGGCGAACTGGCGGTGAACGGCACGGTGAACGATCTGGCCGTTTCCGGCGCCGAGCCGCGTTTTCTGAGCGCGAGCTTCATCCTCGAAGAAGGCTTTCCGCTGAGCCAGTTGGCGGCGATTGTCGAAGACATGGCGCGAGCCGCGGCCACGGCGGGCGTGAAGATTGTTACGGGCGACACCAAGGTTGTCGAGCGAGGCCACGGTGACGGCTGCTACATCAACACGGCGGGCGTGGGACTACTGCGGGCGGGAATCACGGTGGGTCCGCATCGCGCGCAGCCGGGCGACGCCATTCTCGTTTCCGGCACCATCGGCGATCATGGCATGGCCATCATGAGCGTGCGCGAGGGGTTGGAATTCGAAAGCCAGATTCGCTCGGATTGCGCGGCGCTCAACGGGATGATTGCTGAAGTTCTCTCTGCGGCAAGCGCGGCGGTTCACACCATGCGCGACCCCACGCGCGGCGGCCTCGCTTCCACGCTCAACGAAATCGCACAGTCCTCCGGCGTGGGCATCGAAATCGACGAGCCGAGCCTGCCGGTGCGTCCTCAGGTGCAGTCGGCCTGCGAACTGCTGGGCCTCGATCCGGTTTACGTGGCCAACGAGGGCAAGGCGGTTTTCTTTGTCGCGCCCGAGGCAGCCGAACAGATTCTTGCTGTTCTGCGCGCTCACCCGCTGGGCCATGACGCCGCGCGCATTGGCCGCGTCACCGCGGAGCACAAGCGCATGCTGGTGGCCCGCACAGCCATGGGCGCAAACCGCGTTATCCCCACCCAGATTGGCGAACAGTTGCCGCGGATTTGTTAGCGAGGGTCTCATCAAGTCCGTTCTGTCAGGCAAACATTCCCTCAGGGCCTAAAGGCCACGTTGATTTTGGGGCATTTACGGCACGACTGAAGTCGTGCCCTGACACGGAGCGGATTTATGAGACGCGCTCCAGAAGTTCGTCGGGAATCGACAGGGCAGCGTGCGGTTCCAATCTCAGGGAGTGGGACGCGGAGAAAGGGCACGCCATGCGCAAACGATGGGGTTTTCTGTTGCTCGCGGCGGGGCTGGCTCTCGCAGCCGCGGCGCAAAAAGAGAACAGCTTTACGCCCATGCCGCTGGATGAAGGTTTCGGCGCGATGGACACCTCCGCGCCCCCAGTCGCGCCGGAAGAAATCATCCGCCGTTTTGCCGTAAGAGAGAGCGAGTTCGAGCAGGCGCTGAGCCGCTACGCGTGGCGCCGCTCAGCGCGTGTGGAAACTCTCGACGAAGACGGCGGCGTGGACGGCGAATACTACCAGGTAGACGACGTGAGCTTCGATGCCGCCGGCAAGCGCACGGAGAAGACGGTCTATGCGCCGCAGAACACTTTGCAGCGGGTGACGATGTCGCCCTCCGATTTGCAAAACATTGAAAGCAGCAATTTTTTTGTTCTCACCACCGCGCAAATCGACCGCTACAACGTAACCTACGCGGGCCGGCAAAAAGTGGACGAAGTGGATTGCTACGTTTTCGATGTCGCGCCCAAAGTCATCGAAAAGAAACATCGCTACTTCAGCGGGCGCATCTGGGTTGCGACGGCCGGCGGGCAGATTGTGGTGACCCAGGGCCGCATGGCGTCCGGCGGGGCGCGCAAAAAAGATATTGACCCTCCTCTCATGACCTGGCGGCAGCCGGTTGACGGCCGCTACTGGTTTCCCGCCTGGGCGCGCGCCGAAGGCGTGTTGCACTTCACCGGCGGCCGCGGCTTCATGCCTCAAAATGTGCACATCCGCGACACCATCAAGTACACCGGCTACCGGCTGGCCAACTCCCCGTCTGTGTTGGATAAGATAGAGCCATGAGTCTCAAGGGAAAAGTTGTTTTCGTTACCGGGGCCTCGGCCGGCATTGGCGCGGCCACTGCATTGGCTTTTGCCGCCGAGGGCGCGCGCCTGCTGCTGGCCGCCCGGCGCACTGACAAACTGGCTCAAGTTGCCGAGGCCGCCCTCAAGCGCGGCGCTGAGGCTGTTCACACGTTCATCCTCGATGTGCGCGACCGCGACGCCGTGGAAAAGGCCATCGCCGCGCTGCCAGCCGAGTGGGCCGCCATTGACGTGCTGGTGAATAACGCCGGCCTCAGCCGCGGACTGGAAAAGCTCTACCAGGGCAAAATCGAAGACTGGGAAGAGATGATCGACACCAACGTCAAGGGGCTGCTCTACGTCACCCGCGCCGTTGTGCCGGGGATGGTGGAGAGGGGACGCGGACACGTGATCAACCTGGGCTCGGTGGCCGGCGAGATGACCTATCCCAACGGAGCGGTCTACTGCGCCAGCAAAGCCGCTGAGCGGGCCATCAACGACGGCCTGAGGGAAGACGTGCTGGGAACGCCGATTCGCGTGACCAGTGTGGACCCGGGGATGGTGGAAACCGACTTCAGCCTGGTGCGCTTCCACGGCGATGAGGAGCGCGCGGCAAAGGTCTACAAGGGCGTCAAGCCGCTGGTTGCCGAAGATATTGCCGATGTGATTGTTTGGGCCGCAGGCCGCCCCGAGCACGTGAACATTGCGCGCGTGGTGCTGACCTGCGTACAACAGGCCAATGCCATTCTCTTTCATCGCGAGGCATAGCCAACCATCGGGGGGAAGAATCCCATGGCCGCGCCGGATAACTCAGCGGAACTTCAGGCCATCTCAGCCAAGTTCCGCGATCTGCGCCTCGACCTGGGCCAGAGCGGCCACCAGGGCTGCGCGCCGAGCCGGGTTAGAGGTTCTCTGCGAAAGAATATTTTCTCGTTGTAAATTGAGCGCCTGTTTCGCGCGCGCGCGATCGGTGCGCGCCTGTTCGGCCAGCCGTTTGGCCTCTTCACTCTCAAAGCCGGCGTCGGGCGCAACCTCGGGTTCTTGCAAGGCACTTGCCATCTGCTCCTCCACGGATTTACTTTCCCATCCACGAGCCATATTTCTAATTTTACGGGCTCGGAGCGCGGCGCGTCCCGCTTGGTGGCGCGGCCCGCACTCGGCGCGCTGGAGGATTACCCATGCACACGTGGCAAATTTCGTCGTTTGGCGTTGATTCTTTGGAGTTTGTCGAGCGTCCCGCCCCCCAGCCCGGTCCCGGCGAAGTTTTGGTCCGCGTTCATGCCGTTTCCATCAACTATCGCGACCTGCTGATGGTGAAAGGGCTTTACAACCCCAAAATGAAGCTGCCGCGCGTTCCCTGCTCCGACGGCGCGGGTGAAGTGGCCGCCGTTGGCGAGGGCGTGACGCAATGGAAAGAGGGAGACCGCGTGGCCGGCGCGTTCATGCAAAACTGGCTCGACGGCCCGCCCACGCCCGCCAAAGTCAAAGGCGCGCTGGGCGGCGACATTGATGGAATGCTCACCGAGTACAGATGCCTCAGGGAAACCGGCCTGGTCAGGCTGCCAGCGCATCTCAGTTTTGCCGAGGCCGCCGCGCTGCCCTGCGCCGCCGTCACCGCGTGGAACGCGCTGGCTGCGGGCAACATCAAACCGGGGGCAACGGTTTTGATTCTGGGAACCGGCGGCGTCTCCATCTTCGCCTTGCAGCTTGCCAAGCTGATGGGCGCGCGCGTACTGGGCATCTCCAGTTCCGCCGACAAGCTGGAGCGCGCCCGCTCGCTCGGCCTGGACGCGGGCCTCAACTACCGCGAAACCCCGGCATGGGAGCGCTGGACGATGGACCAGACCGGCAGCGAGGGCGTTGACCTGGTGGTCGAGGTGGGTGGCGTGGGCACGCTGCCCCGCTCCCTCGGCGCCATTCGCATGGGCGGCGTTATCGCCCAGATAGGCGTGCTCGCCAGCCCGGCCGACCCGTTGCCGCTCGCGCTCATCCTCCACAAACAGGCCCGCATTCAGGGCATCTACGTGGGCTCGCGCAAGGATTTCGAGGAGATGAACAAGGCCATTTCGCTGGCCACGCTGCGCCCCGTCATCGAGAGCTTCCCGTGGTCGCAGGCGCGCCAGACGCTCTCCCGCATGGAAGCAGCCTCGCACTTCGGCAAGCTGGTGCTGACGGTGGAGTGAAGCGCGGTTAACCGTTATTTTCCGATACAGAAAGTGGAAAAAATGAGATTCAAAATGTCGTCGGGGGTGGTTTGCCCGGTCAGCGAATCCAGCGCCCAGAGCGCCCGGTAAAGGTCCAGCAGGATCATCTCGTGCGGAATGGAATTCGCGTTGGCCTTCGCCGCATCGGCCAGAGCCGCCAGCGCGGCGGTGATGGCTTGCTGGTGGCGCAGGCTGGTCAACATGCCCGGCTCGGATGCGGCTCCGCCCGTGGCCAGTTCGAGAATGCGCTTGCGCAGCTCGGCAATTCCATCGCCGGTGAGCGCCGAGGTCGCGAGCGTGGGCACCCCGGCGCAATCGGGCAGCGTGAGGCCGGCTTCAATCAAGTCGCTCTTGTTGACGGCCACCAGCGCGGGCCGGCCCTCGACAGCGGCCAGCAGCCTGCGCTCTTCGTCGTTCAGCGGCTCGGTTGCGTCCAGCACCACCACCACCAGAGCGGCGTCAGCCAGCGCCTCGCGGCTGCGGCGAATGCCCAACTGCTCAGCCTCTTCCAGACTTCCGTGCATCCCCTCGCGCATGCCCGCCGTATCCACCAGCTCCAGCGGAATGCCATCGAGAGAAATCCGCTCGCTCACCGTGTCGCGCGTGGTTCCCGGAGTAGCGGTCACAATTGCGCGGTCGCGTTCGACAAGACAATTGAAGAGCGAGCTTTTGCCTACGTTGGGCCGTCCCACAATGGCCAGCGTGAGCCCGTCATGGACAATGCGCCCGCGCGCAAACGAAGCCTCAAGCGCGCTCAGCGGCGGCGTCAGTTCCCCGATGCGCCACGCAATCTCAGCCTCCTGCGTAACCTCCACGTCGTCTTCGGCAAAATCAATACCCGCTTCGAGCTGGGCGATCAGATCTACCAACCCCTGTTTCACCGGGTTCACGCGCCGGCTCAACGCGCCGCCCATCTGGCTGGCCGCCTGGCGAGCCTGGGTCAGTGTTTGCGCCTCAATCAGGTCGCGCACCGCCTCGGCCTGGGTCAAATCGAGTTTGCCGGAGAGAAACGCGCGCTCAGTAAATTCGCCCGGGCGGGCCAGCCGCGCACCCAGCTTCAGAGCGCGGCCCAGCAACAGCTCCATCACCACCGGCGAGCCGTGCGCCGCTATTTCAACAAGATTCTCGGAAGTATAAGAATTGGGCGCGGCAAAATACGTGACCACCGCCTCATCAATGCGGCTTTGGTCAACGCCGGAATCCGCAGCGCCGAGATCGTCAGCCGCATCCAGCACATCGGCCAGCCGCGCCCGCGCGTGTTCCAGCGGCTGCCGCATCCGCACCAGTTGCGCGGCAATCGACGCGGCCTCGGGACCGCTCAGCCGCACAATCCCGATGCCTCCGCGCCCCGGCGGCGTCGAGACCGCTGCGATGGTGTCGGTCGTCGATTCTGGATTTGTGCTCATGCTGGCCATCATTGATTAGTGTAGAATCTCACCCGTTCGCCCTCCTGCCGCATCGGCAGTCCGGTCGCGCTCAACTTACTTCAGCAGGTCCAGCGCCATCGCGGTCATCGCCGTCACTCCGGTTCTGATAGCCGGCTCGTAAACAGGCGCAAACAGCGGCGAGTGAAGGCTGGGCAGCGGGACGCCGGATTTACGGCTTTCGGCCAACTTGTCGGCATCGGCCGCGCCCAGCCAATACATCACCGCCGGAATCTTCCCCTCCAGCGAAAACAGGCCCACATCCTCGCTTCCCATCACGGCATGAGCCTCCAGAACGCGATCCTTGCCCAGCGCCGCCGTGGCGGCAGCGCGAAGCCGCTCGGCCAGGGCCGGATCGCAAAAGGTGGCGGGCGTACTCTCCGTAATCTCGACAGTCGGCATGCGGTCCGCGGGAATGCCGTAAGCCTCCGCCAGCCCATTCGCAGTGCGCCGCACATCGGCCAGAATCTGGTCGCGAACCGCGGGCGAGTAAGTGCGCAGCGTGAGACCCAGCGTCACCTCATCGGGAATGATGTTGCTTCTCGTACCGCCGTGAACGGTGCCCACCGTAAGCACGGCCGGTTGTTGCGGGTCGATTTGCCGGCTGACAATGGTTTGCGCCACGAGCACAAACTCGGCGGCCAGCACGATGGGGTCTTTGCCTGACTGCGGCGCGGAGCCATGCCCGCCGATGCCGCGGATGGTCACGCTGATCGTGGTAGCGCTGGCCAGCAGCGGCCCGCCCTTGATGGCAATCGAACCGGCGGCCACGTCGTTTGTGTCATGCTCGGAGAGCACAAAGTCTGGCCGGCCGAAGCGTTCGTACATGTGGTCAGCCAGCATCGCCTTGGCGCCTCCCACGGCCTCTTCTGCCGGCTGTCCAATCAGCATCAATGTTCCGTGCCACTCGCTCTTGCGCTCCGCCAGTTCGCGCGCAGCGCCCATCAACACCGTCATGTGCAGATCGTGGCCGCAGGCGTGCATCACGCTCACCTGCTGGCCCTGCGCATTGATGGTCTTTACATGGCTGGCGTAGTCCAGGCCGGTCTTTTCCTCCACCGGCAGGGCGTCCAGTTCCGTGCGCATCAGCAACCGGGGCCCCGCGCCATTCTCCATCACCGCCACCACGCCCAATGCCTGCGCGCCGTCTTCGTACTTGCCCACATGCTCGGTCACCGTATAGCCAAGCTTGCGCAACTCGCCAGCCACAAAGGCCGCGGTCTGTTCCTCGTGGCCTGAAAGCTCCGGGTTGCGATGCAGGTGCTTGTAAGTCTCGGTGAGCGCGGGCAATTGCCGCTCAGCAGATGCGGCAAGATCGGCTTGAGCAGCGGAGCTTTGCGCAGCCACGGGCATTGCGGCGGCGGCCGCGACAGCCAGAACAAGAATTCGCACGAACATCAAAAAACCTCCACCTGGAGACGACGCACCGCCTCCCTGCGCAAGCCTACCACACGCGGGAATGATAAACTCCGGCAACAGGGGGAGACCAATGGGAGCAACGAAGATCGAGTTTCGCCTGCGCATGTTGATCATGACCGCCATCGTCGTGCTGGGCTTCTTTGCGCCGTGGATCGAAGCCTGGGGCATTGGGCGCCGCATTTCATTGTGGGAGTTGCTGGCGCTCGAATTGAGCCGCATGGGCCTGGTCTCTTTCGCCGCAGCCGCGCCGCTGGTGATTGCCGTGGCCGCTGTCATCGCCGCCAAAGGCGCCGTGCTGCGCGTGTGGGGAGCAGCCTGCCTGGGATACCACACAGTCCACCATGAGCAAATGCAGGCCGGCGCGGTGATGGCCGACGGGCCATATCGCTACCTGCGCAACCCGCTCTACGCAGGGGGGTGGTGCATGATGGCCGCCATGTCGTTCCTCATGCCCGCGACCGGCGCGCTGTTTTCCATGACGCTGCTCACCGTCTTCCTCATGCGTCTGATTCTCGGCGAAGAGGCGTTTCTCACCGTCCAGCTTGGCCAGCCTTACATCGACTACCTGCACGCGGTTCCGCGCCTGTTTCCGCATATCCGCACCATGCTCTCGCGTACGGGCCCCGCGCCCAGCGGCCGCAAGCCGCAGTGGAGTCGTGCGTTGATTACCGAGATCAATCCCATCGGCGTCTTCATCACCCTGGCCTTCTTCTCGTGGAGCTACAACAACTGGCTCATGATCCGCGCCATTCTCGTCAGCTTTGGCCTTTCGCTGGTCGTGCGCGCGCTTGTGCCCCGAGATTCAGCCCAATAAACAAACAGCGGGGAAGAACCCATCAAGGCTCTTCCCCGCTGCCGTCTGCAGTTTGGGGGACGGCTTCTTTCCCGCCCTTGGCGGTGAACTACTTCTTGGCAGGCGCGATCACGTCCTTGGCAGCCTTCGCCACGCGGAACTTGACCACAGTCTTCGCCTTGATCTTGATGGCCGCGCCGGTCTGCGGGTTGCGGCCGATGCGGGCCTTGCGCTCCGCCTTCACCAGACGTCCGATGCCGGGGATTACAAAGACGCCGTTCTTCTTGGTTTCCTTGATAGCGGTCTCAGCCAGCAGGTCCAGGAAGGCTGCGACTTGCTTGTTGGTCAGTTCCATTTTCTCGGCCAGAAGCCGGGTCAGTGCGGTCTTGGTCAATCCAGTAGCCATTGTGCTCTCCTTTGTGGCGGCCCTTGGGGCGCGCCTTTGTTGCCTGGGCTTCCTACGCTTTTCGCGTACCGCATGGAGGGAGTGCGACCGAGGCAACGTTTGCACGAAACCCCTGTATTCATGCGGGTCGGAGAACCCTGTCGTTCGTTACCATGCGACTTTGGCAGGGGTAAAGTCAAGGCAAAAAGCCCTGATTTCCACAGTTTTCTGCGGTTTTTTTAGGTTTTTCGCTGATTTTTGCCTATTTTTGCCCGGATTTGCCGGTTTTGGTGGGGCCGAAGCCACAAAAAACTTCGGGTGCCCCACCCTCGCCGCGCCTTTGTTTTTGCGGCTAGGGTGGGATCGCAACCATCATCTCAGCCCGAACAACACCTTCTTCTTCGGCTTCAAACTCGCCGCAATCGGCGTGTTCAACGCATTCACCATCGGCGCAGCCAGCTTGAAGTGACGCGCCACCACACCGGCAAAATCCTTCTCTAGCGCTGCCGAGGCCGGCAGCGTCGCGCTCAGTCCCCACTGTTTGCATTTGATCAAATCCATCGCCGGATGCTCGCACGGAAAGCCTTTGGGCGGACGGGTCAGCGAGTCTCCTTCGAACTCATCAAAAGTCTTCCGGATGGCTGCCGTCTGCAAGACTTTGCGAAACTCCGCGTGATGGTCGAGCAGCCAATGGCGTATGGCGGCCAGTTGATCCTTCTCCGGCATGTAGGCCCCTGCGGCAATCACCACTTCTTTCGCGCTGATGTGGAAGTAGTAGCCGGCCCCGGAGGTCTTCTCCATCCCCTGGTGCGTCCACCACGCCGCCACGTGGGTCTTGTAGGGCAGCTTGTTATTGCTGAAGCGCGTGTCGCGATAAATCCTGAAGAGGCACTTCTCCGCCGGCCGCACAAAGCCGGGCGCAAATTTGGCCATCGCATCCGTCACCTTGCGAATGATAGCCAGCATCGGCTCCTTCAACTCCGCCTCGAAGATCGCCTTGCGCGGCGTGAACCACTCGCGGTCGTTGTGTCGGGCAAGATTGCGCAGAAAGGCAAGCCCCTCGGGGCGAAGGTGAGCGGCGTGTGCGGTTGGGACGGATTTTTGAGAGCGAACCATGATGGATGCCAGTTTATAGCAATTTCAGTTCAAGCTCATTTTTCAGGCTTTTTGCCTCGGATCACTCTGGCAGCTTCTGTCAGGAATACAACTCCCAGCAAGCCGAGAACGCCGTTGATGCTGTTCTCCGCGAACAATTCTCTCGGGTGCACGAACGCGGGCGCGAGTATGGCCGAACAACATATCCAAAGTGGAAGCAATGCCCAGCGACGTTGAAGAAGGGCAACCAGAAATGCCGGAAAGAACAGAAGCATTGCAGCGTGGGAGATTATAGCGTGAATATTTCCCGGATGGGAGTCGTAACCCATGGCCACAGATCCCATCGCGCTGATGAATGCCGCGCCAAACCCAGCAAAGATAAACAGAGTCACTGCCAAGTCCATCCTGCTGAACTTGAAAAATCCAATGATTCGCCCCAATGGGCGTTTTGGAAGGTCTTCTTTCACGTGAATAAGACTAACCCATCTGGTCCGCTGGCCCCACCGCAGGTGGTTACCGAATCACCTTCAGCGCCCCTCTGAACAGCCCGTCGAAATCGGCGGCCAGCGCGGCCTCTTTCGCCACGGCCTGCTGAATCGCTTTCTCCGCGGCGGGCCGTTGATAGCCCAGATTCACCAGCGCGGATAGCACATCGTCCACCGCCGCTCCCCGCACCGCCGTCGGCACAGGCGCAACGGCAAAGTCGTCGAGTTTATCTTTGAGCTCGACCACCAGCCGCTCGGCGAGTTTTTTGCCCACGCCGGGAATGCGCGTTAGTTGCGCGTGGTCCTGGCTGCGAATGGCCTGCACCGTATGTTCGGAAGACAACCCGCTGAGCATTTTGATAGCCAGCTTGGGACCAACGCCGCTGACCGTGATCAGCCGCTCGAAGAGGCGCTTTTCGTCTGGGTCGAGAAAGCCGAAGAGAGCAATCTGATCTTCGCTCACCTGGGTATGGATAAACAGCGCGGCCTCAGCGCCGACGCTCGGCAGCGCGGTAAAGGTGGGCACAGAGATGGTGACGTCGTAGCCAACCCCGGCAGCCTCGACAATGGCCTGGCCGGGCTGTTTGTAAATCAGCTTTCCGCGCAAGTGAGCGATCATGGTGGACCTATTCCTAGAGCTTATCCGAGAAATGCGAGTTTTGTAGCGCCGCTCAGGCGGACCAGCGCACACCGTATCTGGCGGCTGGGAAGCCGCCAGTACAGCCGGCCAGGAGGCCGGCGCTACGATTTGCGGCCAGGCTCAGAGTATCTTCATCCGCTTCGCCACGCGCTCGATGGTTTCCAGCGCCTGGTCGAGATTCGCCTTGGTGTGTTCGCTGGTGGGCATGAGGCGGATTCGCGCCTTGCCTTCGGGAACGGTCGGGAAGGCGATGCCGGTGCCCATCACACCCTCGTCAAAGAGCGCCTTCGAGAAGTCCATGGTGGCGCGCCCGTCGCCGAGGATGACCGGCGTAATAGGCGTTTCGCTGGCAGGGGTGGTCACACCGCCCACGTTGAAGCCCATGCCCTTCAGCTCGCCCTGCAAGTAGCGCGCGTTCGACCACAGCCGCTCGATGCGTTCGGGCTCCTGCTCCAAAACGTCGAATGCCGCCATGCACGCCGCAGCGACCGCCGGCGGATGCGAAGTGGAAAACAGAAACGGCCGCGCGCGGTGGTAGAGGTAGTCAATCAGATCGCGGCTACCGCAAACATATCCGCCGAGGCAGCCGATAGCCTTTGACAGCGTGCCCACCTGCACATCGACCTTGCCGTGCAGGCCGAAGTGGTCAACCGATCCGCGCCCGTTGCGGCCCAATACGCCCGAGGCGTGGGCGTCGTCCACCATCATGATGGCGCCGTATTTTTCCGCCAGCGCGGCGAGCTTGTCCACGATGCCGATGTCGCCGTCCATCGAAAAAACGCCGTCGGTGATGATCAGCTTGCGGCCCGGCTCGTTGGCAATCTCCTTGAGCAGCTCTTCGCAGTGGTCCGCGTCCTTGTGGCGGAAGACCTTGATCTTGGCGCGA